>Ga0136617_10003686_pt1 | contig 13683 bp, 9 predicted proteins | sample AntDrymUQ3222106_2_FD_129672 | JGI IMG/M metagenome (GOLD analysis project Ga0136617, IMG submission 129672) | Polar desert sand microbial communities from Dry Valleys, Antarctica - metaG UQ322 (21.06) | ecosystem: Environmental > Terrestrial > Soil > Desert | place: Antarctica: Dry Valley...
CACAGCAGCCAGTCGCTCTCGATGACCTCCTCACCGTCGGGACCGGCGTAGGTCGTGTGCGCACCTGACTCGTCGGACGAGATGGAGGTGACGGTGCAGCCGGTACGGATGTCGGCACCGGCGACCCGGGCGACCCGGGCGAGCTCGCCGGTGACCGCCCCCATGCCGCCCACCGGTACCCGCCACTCGCCGGTGGCGTTGCCGATGAGGTGATAGAGGAAGCACCGGTTCTGGACCAGGGTCTCCTCGCGCAACGAGGCGAAGGTCCCGATCAGCGCATCGGTGGCGACCACCCCGCGTACCAGGTCGTCGTCGAACCGGTCCTCGATCGTCACGCCGAGCGGTTCCTCGACCACCGCTGCCCAGATCTGCCGGTTGCAGAGGCTCGCCACCTCCGCGGCGGGGGGCAGCGGCGCAAGCAGCGTCGGCGCGACGGCTTGCGCGAGTTCGCCGACCTCGGCGTAGAAGCGTTGCCACGCGGCGTATTCGGCATCGGTGCCCGTCAGCTCCAAGAACGACTGTCGGGTCGCGGGACCCTCGAGGTGCTCGATCAGCAGCCCCGACGCCGCACCGTCGCGCGACGTGGGGGAGTACGAGGCGGTAGCCCGCGAGCGCAGCTCGAGGTCCAGCCCGAGATCGGTGATGAGAGCCTCGGGCATCAGGCTGACCAGGTAGGAGTAGCGCGACAGGCGGGCGGCGACACCTGGGAACGGCTCGGCACTGACTGCGGCCCCACCGGTGGTCTCGAGGCGTTCCAGCACGACGGTGTTGAGACCCGCGCGAGCCAGGTAGGCGGCGGCGACCAGGGCGTTGTGCCCGCCGCCGACGATGGTGGCGTCTGCGCGTTGTGTCATGACCGAAGCGTAGGGCGCGAGCAGAGCGGTCCGGGCGCGGGCCGAGTACCGTGCTGGGGTCCGGGCAGCGTCCCGGTCGTGTCGACGAAGGAGACAGTACGGTGGAGCGCTTCGAGAACCGGGTCGTGGTCGTTACAGGCGCGGCCGCGGGCATCGGCGCGGCGACGGCTCGGCGCTTCTCGGCCGAGGGCGCCATCGTCGTGCTCGCCGACCGGGACGAGCCCGGGCTGCAGGACGCGGCAACGGACCTCCCCGGCGAACGCACGATGACGCACCTGACCGACGTGGCGGACCACCACCAGGTCACCGAGCTGGTGGCGGCGACGATCGAGGCATTCGGCCGCCTCGACGTGCTGGTCAACAACGCCGGCGTCGTCACCGGCGGGCCGATCACCTCCGCCGAGCCGGCGGACTTCGAGCAGGTGATGGCGGTCAACGTCGGCGGCGTGTTCCACGGCTGCCGGGCCGCTTTGCCGTACCTGATCCAGACCAAGGGATGCATCGTCAACACGGCTTCGGTGTCCGGGCTCGGCGGTGATTGGGGACAGAGCATCTACAACACGTCCAAGGGCGCCGTGGTCAACCTCACCCGCTGCCTGGCGCTGGACCACGGCCGCGACGGCGTACGGGTCAACTCGGTGTGTCCCACCATCACGCTGACCGCGATGACGGGCTCCATGGCCGACGACGAGGCGCGGATGAGCCGGGTACGCGAACGCATCCCGCTCGGCCGGCCCGGCGAGCCAGACGACGTGGCCGCCGTCATCGCGTTCCTGGCAAGTGACGACGCCGGCTTCATCACCGGTGTCAACCTGCCCGTCGACGGTGGTGTCACCGCATCGAACGGTCAGCCGGACATGCGGTGACCCGAACGGTGCCGACGGTGTCAGCCCGGAATGCCTGTGCTTAGTTGAGTGTTCAACTATGATGTGGTCATCACCGACGAAGGAGTACACCATGCCTGCCGTCACTGCTGCCGACTGGACGGTCCTGCCGCGCGTCATCGCCGCCGGCCCGGGCCGCCCGACCCGCCAGGTGGTCAGCATCACGAACGCGTCGAGCGGCCAGGAGGGAGAAGGGTTCCCGGTCCGCCGTGCGTTCGCCGGAATCGATCCGAACCTCCTCGACCCCTTCATCCACATGGACCAGATGGGCGAGGTCGAGTACGCCCCCGGTGAGCCCAAGGGCACGCCGTGGCACCCGCACCGTGGCTTCGAGACCGTGACGTACATGATCGACGGCGTCTTCGAGCACGACGACTCCCACGGCGGCGGCGGGTCGATCACCGACGGCGACACGCAGTGGATGACCGCCGGCTCCGGGCTGCTGCACATCGAGAAGCCACCGGAGTGGCTGGTGCAGGCCGGCGGGCTGTTCCACGGTCTGCAGCTCTGGGTCAACCTGCCCCGCGCGCAGAAGATGTCGGCACCGCACTACCAGGACCTTCGTGCGAGCCAGGTCGGCCTCGCCGCGACCGCCGATGCCGGCGCCCTCATCCGGGTCATCGCCGGTGAGGTCGACGGCGTACGCGGACCCGGGAGCACCCACACCCCGATCGCGATGGTGCACGCCACGGTGCTGGCCACGGCGTCGCTGACGCTGCCGTGGCGCCGGGACTTCAACGCACTCGTCTACGTCATGGCCGGTGACGGGTGGGTCGGACCGGACCACCGACCGCTGCGCGCCGGACAGCTGGCCGTGCTCGGCGGCGGCGACACCATCAGCCTCGGCGCGTGCGGCACACAGGAGAGCCGCTCGCCGTCGCTGGAGGTCGTGGTGCTCGGCGGGCTGCCGATCTGCGAACCCCTCGCGTGGGCGGGTCCCTTCGTCATGAACACCAGGGCCGAGGTCATGCAGGCCTTCGCGGACTTCCAGTCCGGTGCCTTCGGCCAGGTCCCGTCCGAGCGCGCGCCACACGGGGGCGTGCGCGGCGAATACGGCGGCACCCGAGCGCGCCGCTGAGGCGGTCGGCGTAGGTTCGCTCCTGTGGCTGACTACGTGGGAGCGATCGACCAGGGCACCACCAGCACCCGGTTCATGATCTTCGACCACTCCGGCAACGAGGTGGCTCGGCACCAGCTCGAGCACGAACAGATCCTGCCGCAGGCAGGATGGGTCGAGCACGACCCCGTCGAGATCTGGGAGCGCACCTCCGCGGTGGTGCGGACCGCCCTCGGCGACGCCGGGCTAGGGCCCGCCGACCTCGCGGCCGTAGGCATCACCAATCAGCGGGAGACGACGGTGGTCTGGGACCGGCGCGACGGCAGGCCGTACTACAACGCGATCGTCTGGCAGGACACCCGCACCGATCGCATCGCCTCGGCGCTCGAACGCGCCGGACACGGTGACCTGATCCGCCGGCGCGCCGGCCTCCCGCCAGCGACGTACTTCTCGGGAGGCAAGATCAGGTGGATCCTCGACAACGTCGACGGCGCCCGGACCGCCGCCGAGGAAGGCCACGCGATCTTCGGCAACACCGACAGCTGGCTGGTGTGGCACCTGACCGGCGGTGTCGACGGTGGCGTCCACGTCACCGACGTGACCAACGCGAGCCGCACCATGCTGATGGACCTCAAGACGCTGCAGTGGGACGACGAGCTACTTGGCCTCTTCGACATCCCGCGGTCGATGCTGCCGGCGATCAGGTCGTCGTCGTCACCCGAGCCGTACGGCCCCACACGCGCGGACGGCCCGTTCGGTGGAGAGGTGCCGCTGACCGGGATCCTCGGCGACCAGCAGGCCGCGACGGTCGGCCAGGTCTGCTTCGCACCGGGTGAGGCCAAGAACACCTACGGCACCGGCAACTTCATGCTGCTCAACACCGGCACCGAGATCGTGCACTCCACCAGCGGGCTGCTGACGACGGTGGCGTACCAGCTCGGTGACGATCCGCCGGTGTACGCGCTCGAGGGATCCATCGCGGTCACCGGCTCGGCCGTGCAGTGGTTGCGGGACCAGCTCGGCATCATCAGCGGTGCCGCGCAGTCCGAGACGCTTGCGGCGCAGGTCGAGGACAACGGCGGGGTCTACTTCGTGCCCGCCTTCTCCGGTCTCTTCGCCCCGTACTGGCGTTCGGACGCGCGAGGGGCCATCGTCGGCCTGTCGCGGTTCAACACCAACGCGCACCTGGCACGGGCGACGCTGGAGGCGATCTGCTACCAGAGCCGCGACGTCGCCGAGGCGATGGCGAAGGACTCCGGGGTGACCTTGGAAGTTCTCAAGGTCGACGGGGGTGTCACCGCCAACGAGTTGTGCATGCAGATCCAGTCCGACATCCTCGGCGTGCCAGTCAGCCGTCCCGTCGTGGCCGAGACGACGGCCCTCGGCGCCGCGTACGCAGCCGGCCTGGCGGTGGGTTTTTGGCAGAACACCGATGAGCTGCGCGAGAACTGGAACGAGTCGAAGCGCTGGGAGCCGCAGTGGGATGATCAGCGCCGCGACGAGGGTTATGAGCAGTGGAAGAAGGCGGTCACCCGAACGCTGGACTGGGTAGACGTCGACTGACCGGTCACCCTCGAGTCCCGCCCAACCACGAAAGGTGTCCATGAGATCCGTCCAGTTGTCGCCGATCGCGCGTGCGCGCGCCATGGAGCAGATGAGCACGGACGTCCTGGACGTGCTCGTCATCGGCGGCGGGGTCGTGGGCGCAGGCAGCGCGCTCGACGCCGCCACCCGCGGCCTGCGGGTGGGGCTGGTCGAGGCGCGGGACCTGGCCTCCGGCACGTCGAGCCGGTCCAGCAAGCTGGTCCACGGCGGTCTGCGCTACCTGGAGATGCTGGACTTCCGGCTCGTCGCGGAGGCGCTCAAGGAACGCGGGCTGATGCTCCAGCGGCTCGCCCCGCACCTGGTGCACCCGGTGCCGTTCATCTACCCGCTGCGGCACCGCGGCTGGGAACGCGTCTACGCCGGCGCTGGCGTCGCGCTCTACGACGCGATGAGCAAGGCGTCGGGCTACGGCGCCGGGGTGCCGGTGCACCGGCACCTGACCAGGCGCGCGGCGCGCAAGATCGCCCCGTCGCTGCGCAGGGACGCGCTCGTCGGCGCACTGCAGTACTACGACGCTCAGGTCGACGATGCCCGCCACACGATGTTCCTCGCCCGGACCGCCGCCGCGTACGGCGCGCACGTCGCCACCCGTACCCGCGTCGTCTCCATGCTCAAGCAGGGCGAGCGGGTCACCGGCGCGGTGGTGCGCGACCTCGAGGGGGGCGGCGAGTACGAGGTGCGGGCACACCAGGTCGTCAACGCGACCGGCGTGTGGACCGACGACACCCAGTCGCTGACCGGTGAGCGTGGCCACTTCCACGTGCGCGCAAGCAAGGGCATTCATCTCGTCGTCCCACGCGACCGCATCCGCAGCGACTCCGGCCTCATCCTGCGTACCGAGAAGTCCGTGCTGTTCGTCATCCCGTGGCACCGGCACTGGATCATCGGTACCACCGACACCGACTGGTCGCTGTCCAAGGACCACCCCGCCGCCAGTCGTAGCGACATCGACTACCTCCTCGACCACGTCAACGCGGTCCTTCAGATCCCGCTCACCCATGCCGACGTCGAAGGCGTGTACGCCGGCCTCCGGCCGCTGCTCGAGGGGGAGTCCGAGGCCAGCTCCAAGCTGTCGCGTGAGCATGCGGTCTCACACCCCGCTCCGGGCCTGGTGGTCGTCGCCGGCGGCAAGTACACGACCTACCGCGTGATGGCCAAGGACGCGGTCGACGAGGCCGTCCACGGGTTGGGCTCGCAGCTTGACCGCACGCTTCCTGCGTGCGTCACCGAGGACATCCCGCTGCTGGGGGCGGAGGGTTTCCAGGCGATCTGGAACCAGCGCCACCTGCTCGCAGCCGACCACGGACTGCACCAGGAACGCATCGAGCACCTGCTCAAGAGGTACGGGACCCTCCTCACCGAGGTGCTCGCGCTCGTCGATGACGACAGTAGCCTCGGTGAACCGCTCGCCGGTGCCGACGACTATCTCCGCGCCGAGGTCGTCTACGCGGCCAGCCACGAGGGGGCTCGTCACCTCGACGACGTGCTCACCCGGCGTACCCGCATCTCGATAGAGGAGTTCGATCGCGGTACAGGCGTCGCCGCCGAGGTGGCCGAGCTGATGGGTCGAGTCCTCGGCTGGGACGACGCGCAGCGGCGGCGCGAGGTCGAGCACTACCTGGGGAGGGTGGAGGCCGAGCGCGAGAGCCAGCAGATGCCCGACGACGAGACCGCCGACGCCGCCCGCAAGGGAGCAGCGGACGTCGTTCCCGTCACCACGTCGTGAGCCAACGCACTGCGAAAACCCCCGAGATCACGGAGATCTCAGGGGTTTCGTGGGGTGAGTGACGGGACTTGAACCCGCGACCACCGGCACCACAAGCCGGGGCTCTACCAGCTGAGCTACACCCACCAGGTGCGTACGCACGAAGCGCACACGGACTCAGAGAGTGTAGCGGGTCAGCTCGGGTTCTCGCGTCGCAGGGAGCCGCCGTACGTGGCCGCGAGTCCGCGGGCGGTCTCGCTGTCGGGCCCGGGTTGGGGAGCGAAGACGGCTGCGCGGTAGTAGCGCAGCTCCTCGATGCTCTCCTGGATGTCGGCAAACGCCCGGTGGTTGCCGCTCTTGAGCGGGGAGGCGAAGTACGCCCGCGGGTACCACCGGCGGGCGAGCTCCTTGATCGAGGACACGTCGACGATGCGGTAGTGCAGGTGAGCCTCGAGCTCGGCCATGTCGCGGGCGAGGAAGGCGCGGTCGGTACCGACGGTGTTGCCGGCCAGTGGCGCCTTGCCCGCCTCCGGCACCAGCTCGCGTACGTACGCGAGGACCGCCTGCTGCGCCTCGTCGATGCTGACGCCGGCGTCGAGCTCACCGAGCAGCCCCGACGCCGTGTGCATCGCCGTCACGAGCTCGTTCATCTGTTCCAGCGCGCCCGGTGGCGGCTTGATGACGATGTCGATGCCGTTGCCGAGCACCTCCAACTCGTAGTCGGTCACGAGGGCCGCGACCTCGATGAGAGCGTCGGCGCCGAGATCGAGTCCGGTCATCTCGCAGTCGATCCACACCAGCTTGTCGTTCACGAGTGACCACCCTAGGCGACGGGCGGCACGGTGATGCGTGTGTGGGTACGTACGACGCCGCGGGTAGCCTGTGAACTCGTGTGCCATCGCGGCGTACCGGGAACCACTTCGCCGACACGCGCGTTGGACGAGTGCAACCGCCCCGTCCCTAACCAGACCCGTGGAGACAGATCACCGTGGCCAGCAACGACGACAAGCGCCAGCGCCAGCAGCGCGCCGAAGCGATGCGCAAGGAACGCGAGAGCGCTGCCCGGCGGCGTCGCAACGGCATCACCGTCGCGATCGTGGTGGTGGTGCTCGCGCTGATCGTGGCGGCGGGGTTCTCGATCAAGTACTACACCGACCAGAACAACGCCCCTGCCGCTGTTCCCACTGGCCTCACCGACGACAACGGCGTCGTCTTCGACCAGGAGACCTCCACCGGTGAGTCCGCAGCAGGCGCCGACCCGATCAGCGTCGTGCTGTACGAGGACTTCCAGTGCCCGGCCTGCAAGGCCTTATTCGACGTCCAGGGTGCGTACATCAAGGAGCAGGTCGACAACGGGACGATCAGCGTCGAGTACCGGCCGATCGCCATCTTGGACCGGGCGAGCGACGGTTACTCCACCCGCGCCTCTGCCGCGTCGGTGTGCGTGGCCGAGGATGCCGGCGCCAAAGCGTTCTATGAGTTCCACAACCTGCTCTACGCCAACCAGCCTCCCGAGGGTGGGACCGGACTGCCAGAGGACCAGGTCGTCTCCTACGCCGAGGAGGTCGGTGCCGACGCAGCGGCGGCGTGCATCGAGGACGGAACGTACGAGAAGTGGGCCGAGGAGGCGACCAGCGCGGCGTCCACCGACGGCATCAGCGGCACGCCGACCGTCCTCGTCGACGGCAAGCTCGTCGAGAACCCCACAGTCGAGCTCGAGACCGCGGTTGCCGCCGCGGGCTGACCCCTAGGTGCGCCCGGCAGGACTCGAACCTGCAACCTACGGATTAGAAGGCCGTCGCTCTATCCATTGAGCTACGGGCGCTCGCCCGACAAGCCTATCTGCGTCGCTGACCGAGCGGAGGCACGACTACTGTCGTGGTGTGTCCGCTCCTCGGCCCGTCGCTCCGCAGCTCGCACCCGCCCGCGGACCAGGGGCGTTGCCGCCCTACGTCGACCCGTTCCGTCAACGCGGCCAGACGCTGCTGATCGTCCTGGTGGTGCTCACCGCGCTCCTCGGCATCGCCGCCACCATCTTGCTGTCGGTCGGCGCGGGCAAGGTCGCCGGGACGAGCCTGGTGCTGACGTACGCGCTGGTGCCGATGCCGTTCCTGCTGGCCGCGTTCTGGTGGCTGGACAGGTACGAACCCGAGCCACGGCGGTACAAGTGGGCGGCGTTCGTGTGGGGTGGTGTGGTCGCCGTCGCGATCGCCCTCAGCGTCCAGGTCGGCGTCGGCGCGCTCTGGGACATCTCCGACAAGCGCATGGCGACCTTCATCGCCCCCTTGAGCGAGGAGCCCGCGAAGTGCGCCTTCTTGCTGCTGACATTCGCGCGCTCGCGGCGCGTTTTCGACGGTTTCGTCGACGGACTCGTCTACGCCGGTCTGGTCGGGCTCGGTTTCGCCTTCGTGGAGAACGTCGGCTACTACGCCGGGTCCTACCTCGGGGCACCGGATCTCCCGATCAAGGGCGCCGAGGGCGCCACCATGACGTTCGTCGTCCGGGGGGTGTTCAGCCCGCTGGCGCACCCGTTGTTCACCTCGGCGTTCGCCATCTCGCTCGGCCTGGCCCTGCTGGTCAGGTCACGGATCCTCAAGGTCCTGGTCGTCACGGCTGGGCTCGCGGTGAGCGTGGGGCTGCACGGGCTGTGGAACGGCTCGGCGAGCTACTGGGGCGGTCTCGGCTTCATCGTCACCTACCTCGTGCTCGCCCTCGTCCTTGCGGGCCTCGTCGCCGGGGCGATCGTGGCCCGCGTCAAGCAGGGCAGGCAGCTTCGTCGCGCGCTCGACCACGTGGCGGTCCGCGGCTGGCTCCACCCGAACGAGGTGACCTACCTCTGCAGGTTCGCCGACCGCCGACGGGCCCGGCAGCACGCGAAGGCCCATGCCGGCGGGGTCGCCGCCAAGGCGTTCGTGCGCTACCAGCGCCTTGCGGTGACGATGGCGTTCCTCTACGACGGTGTGATGACCGGGCGACCGAAACCGCAGGCGGTCAGACGTGTCGACGCGCTCCGCTGGGCGATGGCACAGGTTAAGCCGCACGTGCTGCTGCCACCGGTACGCCCTCAGGTCCCTTGGGGTCCGGGCCACCCGCCCGCGGCCTATCGACCACCGGTCTACGTTCACGGTGGTCAGCCGGGATACGCGCCGCCGTACCCGCACGGCTCCCCGCAGGCTTGACCACCGCGTCCGAGCCACCGATTACGCGTCTTCGTGTGTGCGCGACTCTCGCCCTCTACTACGCTGGCACCGTCATCGCGAGACGCCGGTGGCATGGCGACGAGTGACGAAAGCGGGTAGTGGTGGCTACGGACCGTTCCACAGCTACCCTGCTGGCGGCGCTGGTGACGTTCCGCGCCGAGCTCGACACCCTCTCGTTGCGTTTCGACGCGCCGCACGTCGACACGACCCGCAAGCTGCGCGTTGCCACGGTCGGCCAGCTCGACGACTACGTCCTGCCCCGGCTCGTTCAGATGGACGCTCCCTTGCTCGCGGTCGTCGGCGGCTCGACGGGTGCCGGCAAGTCGACCCTCGTCAACTCCCTCGTCGGTGCCCGCGTCAGCGCCTCCGGCGTGCTCCGCCCGACGACCCGCTCACCGGTGCTGGTGCACAACCCCGCTGACGCCGCCTGGTTCGAGCGTGAGCGCATCCTGCCCGAGCTCGCCCGCACCGACACTCCCGCGACAGACGTCGGCTGGCTGTGCCTCATGCCGTCTGCGACCGTGCCGCCGGGCCTGGCGATCCTGGACGCGCCTGACGTGGACTCGGTCGACGCGGCCAACCGGGTGCTTGCCGCACAGCTCCTCGACGCCGCGGACCTGTGGCTGTTCGTCACCTCTGCGTCGAGGTACGCAGATGAGGTGCCGTGGAACTTCCTCAAGGCTGCGGCCAAGCGCAGTGCCGCCGTTGCGGTCGTGCTGGACCGTACGCCGCCCGAGACCCTCGAGGAGGTACGCGTCCACCTAGCCCGCATGCTCACCGCCCGCGGGCTCAGGGACTCTCCGCTGTTCTCGGTCCCCGAGGGGCCGGTCGATGACCAGGGCCTGCTGGAGCCGGCGGCCGTGCGCCCCATCGCCGACTGGTTGCACGACCTCGCCATCGACCCCAGCATCCGTGGAGCGATCATCGCCCAGACACTCGACGGCGCGGTACGGCAGATGGTCTTCAACGCTCACGACATCGCCGACGGCGCCGCTGAGCAGATAGCGATCTCGACCCGACTCCACGCCGCCGTCCAGACCGCGTTCTCCGACGCTCGCTCGAGCATCGAGGCCGCGACGCAGGACGGCACGCTGCTGCGCGGCGAGGTCCTGGCCCGGTGGCAGGAGTTCGTGGGTGCCGGTGACTTCGTGCGATCGCTGGAGCAGCGGGTCGGACGTATCCGCGACCGCTTCGTCGACAACGTCCGGGGCAAGCGAGACCGGTCTGATGACATCCTGATCGCCATCGGGCACGGCCTGCACCTGATGCTGCTCCAGAACGCCGAGGCCGCATCGGAGTCCGTCGAGCGCAGCTGGGTCGACATCCCTGCGGGCGAAGCCCTGCTGGCGACGGACGCAACGCTCGGACGGGCAGGCATGACGTTTCGCGCCCACTCCGAGCTGGTGGTGCGTGAGTGGCGAGACTCCGCCGTGGAGATGGTCCGCATCGAGAGCGCCAACAAGCGGATGACGGCTCGATTCCTCGCCTTCGGGGTCGACGGTGTCGCCTCAGGTCTGATGGTGGTGGCGTTCTCGCGGACCGCCCACCGCACGCCGGGGACCACTGACGGTGCCGGTGCTGCCGGCCGGCTCGCGGAGCAGCTCCTCGGGACGATCTTCGGCGTCGAGGTGGTCGAGGAGCTCGCACGGCGTGCCCACCAGGACCTCATGTCGCGTGTCGTCGACCTGCTCGCGAGCGAGAAGCGGCGCTACCTCGGGGCGCTCGAGACCGCGGACATCGATCACGGTGCGGCGGAGAATATTCGAGATGTCGCACGTACCATCGAGGACGCGCGGCACACCGACCTCGTGCCCGATGATTGGGACCAGTGACTCAGCAGTGAACGCCGCCACCCACAGCTCGCCGCCACTGTTCAGCGCGGAGCAAGGCGATGTCGCCGTCCGCGTGGATGGTCTGCTGCGTGCCGTCGCAGCGGCCCGGGGACGACTTCCGGCCAGCCTGCTGGATGACGTCGGGGCCGTCGCCGAACGCGCGGGCAGCAGGCTCCGGCTGTCCGGCGAGCACACCATCGTCGCGCTCGCCGGAGCCACCGGCTCGGGCAAGTCGTCGCTGTTCAACCAGCTGACCGGGCTGGAGCTCGCCGGCGTCGGGCTGCGCCGCCCCACCACCTCCTGGGCTCTTGCCTGCGCCTGGGGACCTGACGGGGCGGCGGAGATCCTCGAGTGGATGGGCATCCCGCCGCGGCACCAGGTGTCGCGCATGAGCATGTTGGACAACTCCGAGGACGACGCCAACCTCGAGGGGCTGGTGCTTCTCGACCTGCCAGACCACGACTCCACCGAGGTCTCCCACCACCTCGAGGTCGATCGGCTGGTCAACCACGCCGACCTGCTCGTGTGGGTCCTGGACCCCCAGAAGTACGCCGACGCAGCCGTGCACGATCGCTATCTTCGGCCGTTGGCATCGCACGGTGACATCACGATGGTCGTGCTCAACCAGATCGACCGCATCGCACCAGGCGACCGCCCGGCCGCGCTGGCCGACGTACGGCGGCTGCTCATCGATGACGGGCTGCCCGATGCGCCGGTCCTCGGGGTCTCTGCCCAGAACGGTGACGGCGTCGACGACCTGAGGCGAACACTCATCAAGCGTGTCCGTGACAAGCAGACCGCCAGGGATCGATCCCAGGCCGACCTGCGTATCGCCACCGACCGCCTCCTCCAGGTCGGCGGGAGGGCGGCGTCGCCGCGGCTGACCGAGACCGACCGGACGGAGCTGGACGACACGCTCGCCGACTGTGCCGGCGTGGATCTGCTAGTCGACGCGGTGGAGACCTCGACGAAACGACGCGCCACGCAGCAGACCAGCTGGCCGGTGACCCGATGGTTGGGACGACTGAGACCAGATCCGCTCAAGCGGATCGGCGTCGAGCAGGACCGCGCGGCACTGGCCGCCGCGTCCGTCCCGACAGCGTCCCCCACGCAGCGCGCACGGGTCGAGATCGCTGTGCGCGACCTCGCCGACAAGGCCTCCTACGGCTTGAGCCCGGCGTGGGTGCGGGCCATTCGGTCGGCGTCGCCGGCCGACGGCGCCGACCTCGTCGACACGCTCGACCGGGTGCTCGCCAGGACCGATCTCGGGGTCTCCCAGGTGGCACTGAGATGGCGACTGATCAACATCGCCCAGTGGATCCTGTTGATCGCGGCGGTCGTCGGCCTGGGCTGGCTCGTCGCTCTCGCGGGTGCCAACCTGGTGGACACCTCCGTTCCGGCCGGCCCGACGGTGCTGGGTGTGCCCGCACCCACTCTGCTTCTGCTGGGTGCGGTCTTGGTGGGCATCGTCGTCGCGGCGGTTTCACGTCTGGCGATCCGTACGTCGGCGCGAGCCACGGCCGTGCAAGCCGATGAGTCGCTGCGGGCCGCGATCACCGAGGTCGCCGAGTCGCAGGTCGTGGCACCGATCAACGCACAGCTCGATGTCTACCGCGCCTACCACGCAGGGATCAGCGCTGCGCTCCCGCGAGACACCGGGGGCACCATGGCCGGGTGGCCCGGTTAGGCTCGGAGACCATGGCTGACTACGTCTTCACCCTGCGCAACGTCCGCAAAGCCCACGGCGACAAGGTCGTGCTGGACAACGTCACCTTGTCCTTCCTACACGGCGCCAAGATCGGCGTCGTCGGCCCCAACGGCACCGGTAAGTCGTCGATGCTCAAGATCATGGCGGGTCTGGACCAGCCGAGCAACGGCGAGGCGATCCTTGACCCCGGGGCCACGGTCGGCATCTTGCTGCAGGAGCCGCCGCTGACCGAGGGCCGCAGCGTCCTGGACAACGTCGAGGAAGCCGTCGCCGCCGTCAAGGCCAAGCTCGACCGCTTCAACGAGATCAGCGAGGAGCTCGCCGACCCCGACGCTGACTACGACACGTTGCTCGCCGAGATGGGCGACCTGCAGACCGATTTGGACCATGCCGGAGCCTGGGACCTCGACTCGCGGCTCGAGCAGGCCATGGATGCGCTGCGTTGCCCGCCGCCGGAGGCCCTCGTGGACCGGCTGAGCGGCGGTGAGCGCCGCCGGGTCGCCCTGTGCAAGCTCTTGCTGCAGCAGCCCGACCTGCTGCTGCTCGACGAGCCGACCAACCACCTCGATGCCGAGAGCGTCCAGTGGCTCGAGCAGCACCTCGCGAAGTACCCCGGCGCGGTTCTTGCCGTGACCCACGACCGCTACTTCCTCGACAACGTGGCGCAGTGGATCTTGGAGATGGACCGCGGCAAGACGCACCCGTACGAAGGCAACTACTCCACCTACCTCGAGACCAAGCAGCAGCGCCTCGTGGTGGAGGGCAAGAAGGACCAGAAGCGACTGAAGATCCTGCAGCGCGAGCTGGAGTGGGTGCGTTCGAACCCCAAGGCTCGACA
>Ga0136617_10003687_pt1 | contig 13683 bp, 14 predicted proteins | sample AntDrymUQ3222106_2_FD_129672 | JGI IMG/M metagenome (GOLD analysis project Ga0136617, IMG submission 129672) | Polar desert sand microbial communities from Dry Valleys, Antarctica - metaG UQ322 (21.06) | ecosystem: Environmental > Terrestrial > Soil > Desert | place: Antarctica: Dry Valley...
CGCCCGCCAGCTGGCGGGCGATCACCGTCCGCCAACTTCTTTCGCACACCTCCGGGATGCAGGACTACCCGGAGGACTTCGACATGCGACGCGACTACACGGAGGACGAGCAGCTGGCCATGGTGCAGCGAACGCCGCTGGCCGCCGCGCCGGGGGCGCGATGGGCCTATAGCAACCTCGGATACGTGACGCTCGGGGCGCTCATTCGCAAGGCAAGCGGTCGGTTCTACGGCGATTACCTCGCCGACCGCATCTTCGGCCCGCTGGGAATGGTCAGCGCGCGCGTGATCAGCGAAGCGGACATCGTGCCCAACCGGGCCGCCGGGTACGAGCTCGTCCGCGGGAAGCTGAAGAACCACGGCTGGGTTTCACCGTCGGTGAACACGACCGCCGACGGATCGCTGTACCTCAGCCTGGACGACATGCTCGCGTGGAACGCCGCCCTCGACGCGGGGCGGATCGTCTCGCGGTCCGCCCTCGAGCGGATGTGGACGCCGTCCCGTCTCGCCGACGGCCGGATGGCTCCGTACGGGATGGGCTGGTTCACCATGGAAGCGCTCGGGCGGCGCCTGATCTTCCACGGCGGCGCATGGCAGGGCTTCAAGGCGTTCATCGCGCGAATTCCCAACGAGAGGCTGGCGGTGATCCTGCTCGCCAACCAGCAGGCGGCCAACGAATGGCGGATCGCCCGCGGCGTGGCGTCGATCTTCGTCCGCGACCTCGCCCTCCCCGCCGAGGAGCCGATCGAGGACAGGGAGCCCGCGGTCACCCAGCTTGCGAGAAAAGTCCTCCGTCAGCTTGCTGCCGGCGCTCCCGACCTCTCGCTGTTCACGCCGGAGGGAGGCGCCGCGCTTTCCGCGCACCGTGTCGGGCAGCTCACGGAGAGGCTCGACGCCCTGAGCCTCCCGCCCGCGCTCATCGCTTCGATCGACCTCGTCGGGCGCGTCGAAGAGAGCGGGACAAGGACGTACCGCTATGCGCTCACCGACCTCGCCGCCACCGAGATCTTCACCATGCGCCTGGCGCCGGATGGCCGCATCGCCGGCGTCGATCTCACGCCTTCGCGTACTGATCGGCGCCCATGAAGTGCAGGGACACGATCTCCAGTCGGCCCTTCCGGAACGTCCGCACCTCGTCCGGCGACTCGAAGCGCTTCAGGATCACGTCGATCGCCCCGACCGACCCGAGGCCGCTCACATCCGGAACACGCCGAAGCGCGACTCGGGGATCGGCGCGTTGAGCGCGGCGGAGATCCCAAGGCCGACGACGGTGCGCGTGTCCGCGGGCGGGATCACCCCGTCGTCCCAAAGCCGCGCCGTGGAGTAGTACGGGCTGCCTTCCTCCTCGTACTTGGCGAGGACGGGCGCCTTGACCTTGTCGATCTCTTCCGCGGTCATCTTTTTGCCCGCTCGCTCGAGCTGCTCCTGTTTGACCTGCGCCAGCACCGACGCCGCCTGCTCGCCGCCCATCACCGAGATCCGCGCGTTGGGCCACATCCAGAGCTGGCGCGGCTGGTACGCCCGGCCCGCCATGCCGTAGTTGCCCGCGCCGAAGCTTCCGCCGATGACGACCGTGAACTTGGGCACCTGCGCGTTGGCCACGGCGTGGACCATCTTGGCCCCGTCCTTGGCGATCCCTCGCCGCTCGTACTCCTTGCCCACGATGTAGCCGGTGATGTTCTGCAGGAAGAGCAGCGGGATCCGGCGCATGCAGCACATCTCGATGAAGTGCGTGGCCTTGAGCGCGCTCTCCGAGAAGAGCACGCCGTTGTTGGCGAGGATGCCGACCGGAAATCCCATGACGTGCGCGAAGCCGGTGACGAGCGTCGTTCCGTAAAGGGCCTTGAACTCGCTGAACCGGCTGCCGTCCACGATACGGGCGATCACCTCGCGCACGTCGTAGGCCTTGCGCACGTTGACGGGGATCACCCCGCCCAACTCCCTCGGGTCGTACGCGGGGTCCTCGGGCTCGCGGACGTCCCACGGCATCTCCTTGCGCGCGGTCAGGTGCCCGACGATGTCGCGTGCGATCTCCAGCGCGTGCTCGTCGTCGTTGGCCAGGTGATCCGCGACCCCGCTGATGCGCGTGTGCACGTCGGCGCCGCCCAGCTCCTCGGCCGTCACCTCCTCGCCGGTGGCCGCCTTTACCAGCGGCGGGCCGCCGAGGAAGATCGTGCCCCGCCCCTTCACGATCACGGCCTCGTCGCTCATCGCGGGCACGTACGCGCCGCCCGCGGTGCACGACCCGAGCACCACGCTGATCTGCGGGATGCCGGCCGCGCTCATCCGCGCTTCGTTGTAGAAGATGCGGCCGAAGTGATCGCGGTCGGGGAAAACCTCGGCCTGCAGGGGCAGGAAGGCGCCGCCGGAATCGACGAGGTACACGCACGGCAGGCGGTTCTCCTGCGCGATCTCCTGCGCGCGGAGGTGCTTCTTCACCGTCATCGGAAAGTAGGTGCCGCCCTTCACGCTCGGGTCGTTGGCGATGACCATCACCTCTCGGCCGCGGACGCGCGCGATGCCGGTGACGAGCCCCGCGGAAGGCGCGGCCCCTTCGTAGAGGCCGCTCGCGGCGAGGGCGCCGATCTCGAGGAAGGGCGTGCCGGGATCGACCAGGCGCTCCACGCGATCGCGCGTGGGCAGCTTTCCCTGCTCGCGCTGGCGCTTCTGCGCGTCGTCACCGCCGCCGGAGCGGGCGGCGAGGAGCCGCGCCTTCAGGTCGGCGACCAGGGACTCCATGTGGGCTTGGTTCTCGCGGAACTCCGCCCCCTCGCGAACGACGTGGGATTCGAGCACGGGCATTTGCCGGAGTATATAAGGACTCATGCGCGTGATCGCCGCGTTCATGGCCCTCGTCCTCGTCGCTGGGCCCTCCGCCGCGCACGCGGAGCGGATCGTCGTCAAGGCCGGCCGCCTCGTCGACCCCGAGTCGGGGACGGTCTCCTCGAACCGCAGGATCGTGGTCGAGAATGGCCGCATCGTGGAGGTCGGCGGACCGGGCGCCGGCGACGGCGCGCGCGTCATCGACCTGTCGGACTACACCGTGCTTCCCGGCCTCTTCGACTGCCACACCCACTTGTGCGCCAACGTCCCCGCCCGCTCCGGCCGCACGATCGAAGAGATGCTGCGCGACGTGATGACCTACACGTCGCAGGTCCCGACGGCGTTCCGCGCCCTCCAGGGGGCGGCCGCCGCACGATCGATGCTGGAGAGCGGCTTCACCACCGTGCGCGATCTCGGCAACGCCGGCCTCTACGCGGACACCGCGCTGCGCGAGGCCGTCGAGCAGGGCCTCGTCCCCGGCCCCACCATCGTGAACGCCGGGCGGATCATCGCCCCCTTCGGCGGTCAATTCCGGGTCTCCGCGGAGCGGCGCGATCTCGGCGTCCCCGAGTACATCTACGCGGACTCCCGGGACGAGATCCGCAAGGCGGTGCGGGAGAACATCCACTTCGGCGCCCGCGTCATCAAGCTCGTGGTGGACGACCAGCCGTACATCTACTCGCGAGAGGACATCCGCGCCGCGGTGGACGAGGCCGCGCGCGCGGGCCTGAAGGTCGCGGCGCATTGCGTCACCGAAGCGGGCGCCCGCAACGCCATCGAGGCGGGCGTCGCCTCCATCGAGCACGGCACCTCGATGTCCGACTCGCTCCTCGGGCTGGCGCGCGACCGCAAGGTCGTCCTCGTCGGCACCGACTTCACCACCGATCTTCTTGGGCGCATGGCGATGTCGGCCCTGTATCCGACCATCCTCGATCGATTCCGCCGCGCCCAGCGCGTCGGCGTGACGCTGGCCTTCGGCAGCGACGTGTACATCGACGTTCCGGGGCAGGGACGCGGGCCGCTGGCGGCCTCCCTGGTGAGCACCGCGGTCGAGGCGGGCATCACGCCGAAGCTGATCGTGCAGATGATGACCGTGAACGCCGCGCGCCTTCTCGGCTTCGAAGGCGAGCGCGGCCGCATCGAGCGCGGCTTCGCGGCGGACATCATCGCCGTCACCGGGAACCCCCTGGAAAACCCCGCCGCCCTGCAGGACGTGATCTTCGTGATGAAGGAAGGCCGGGTCGTCAAGGGAGGGCGTTAGTCGCTCGAAGAACAACTTCATCGAGGATGCGCTCCACGAGGTCCTGGCTCCTGAGCAACGGGGTCTTCCCTCGCGAGCAGCGCGGGCGCACGCGACAATTCGTGGCCCGGGCCGGCTTCGAAAGAGTGACCGTCCTTTTAGCGCGTCCTGAAGGCTGCCAGAAGCCTCCCAGGGTTACCACCCCGGCCTAGAGAATTGTCCGCCGGGCAAAGGTGCGCGCGCCGGTGTACAGGAACAGCCCTCCAAAACCCAGGAGCCCGCCGAGCATCAGGGGCACCGGCATGTGCCGCACCTCGGGTGTGACGGCCAGCCTCATCGCCTCACTCATGAACACGAGCGGGTTCAGCAGGAAGACGTATTGCACGGGGCCGAGAACCTCCAGCGCCTCGTACGGGTAGTACGCGCAGCCGAACAGCATCAGGGGGCCGAGCACGACCGCGAACAGCAGCCCGCTGAAACGCGGCTCGAAGCGCGTGCCCAGCGTGAGGCCGAACGACGCCGCGACCATCCCGCAGGCGGCGACCAAGGGCAGCAGCACGATCATGTTGGGCCGCACCGCCACCCCGGTCACCTGGTGGATGAGCAGCATCATCGCGGGCAACGCGATCAGCCCCGCGAGCGCGGAATGGATGGCTCCCGCCACCACCTTCTCGAGCGCGACGCCGAAGATCGTGATCGGGGCGAGGATGCGCTCGTCCACCTCGCGGGTGCCGGAGAGGTCGGCGGCCAGCGGCATCAGCACGCCCTGCACGCCCGCCATCAGCATGGTGATCGACATCAGGCCGGGCACCATCACGGTCCGGAACTCGTCGGCGACGAGCCCCAGCCGCGGCAGGATGTTGCCGAAGACGAGGACCACCAGGATGGGCTGGGTGAGGGTCGCAGTGAGCAGCATGGGCGCGTTGCGGGCGGCGACGAGCAGGTCGCGCCGCAGCAGGGCCAGGAACGCCGTCATTCGCGCAGCTCCCTTCCGGTGAGGTGGATGTAGACGTCCTCGAGGCTCGGCGCGTTGAGGCTGACATGCTTCAGCTCGCCGCCGCCGTCGCGCACGGCGCGGAACACGCGGTCGAGCAGGCCGTCCGCGGGCTCGATGAAGAGGCGCAGCCGCTCCAGCCCTTCGTCCTCCGCCGAACGCTCCACGCGCTCGATGCGGAGGACACCGGGGATCGACGCCAGCGCGGGCTCGACGGCCGCCGCCGCGCGCACGGAGAGATCGAGGATCTGTCCGCCGGGAAGCGCGCGCTTCAGCGCCGCCGGGGTGTCGAGGGTGAGGATGCGGCCATGATCGACGATGGCGAGACGGCTGCAGAGCCGGTCCGCCTCTTCCATGTAGTGCGTGGTCAGGATCACGGTGACGCCGCGGGCCTGCAGCGAGGCCAGGGTGTCCCACAACATGCGGCGCGCCTGCGGGTCGAGCCCGGTGGTCGGCTCGTCCAGCAGCAACACGCGGGGGTCGTGCATGAGCGCGCGGGCGATCATCGCCCGCTGCTGCATCCCCCCCGACAGGGTCAGCGGCTTGGCCCCCGCCTTGTCGGTGAGCTGCATCTCCGCGAGCAGGCGGTCGGCGCGCGACTCCCGCTCCGCCGCGGCCAGGCCGAAGTAGCGGCCGTGGTACACGAGCAGCTCGCGGACGGTGAGGTCGCGGTCGAGGTTGCGAGTCTGGGGCACGACGGCGATCAGGCGCTTCGCATCCTGCGCTCGGGCGACGACGTCGATGCCGTCCACCGTCACTCGTCCGGACGTGGGTCGCACGAGGGTGGTGATGCACCCGAGGGTCGTGCTCTTGCCGGCGCCGTTGGGGCCGAGCAGGCCGAACGTCTCGCCCGCCTCCACCGCGAAGGAGATGCCGCGGACCGCCTCGACTGCCGGCGCCTTGCGCGTGGCGGGATACGTCTTGACCAGGTCCTCGACGACGAGCACGGGCATCAGGCGGCCACCCTTCGCCCGTCGTCCACGACGACCACGCCGTCCTTGATCACCGTGCGGATGGCGGGGATCCCGACGCGTACGAGGTCGAGAAGGCGATCCGATCGCAGCACGACCAGGTCCGCGCGCTTCCCGGGCTCGATGCTGCCGACGTCCGCCTGCAACTCGACGGAGCAGGCCGCGTTGATGGTCACCGCCGTGATCGCCTCCTCCAGCGAAAGGCCGAGCGCGAAGCAGCCGAGCGCGACGACGAAGGGCAGCGAAGGGGACAGCCCCCCGCCGGGATTGCCATCGCTGGCCAGGGCAACCGGCACTCCGGCGGCGATGAACGCCCTCGCGGGCGCCTGCCGGCCGAGGCGCAGGTAGAAGGCGGCAGCGGGCAGCAGCGTCGCAACGCAGGACGCGCGGGCCAGGGCGGCCATCCCGGCCTCCGAGACGAACAGAAGATGATCGGCCGACGTCGCGCGCACCTCGGCGGCGAGCTCCGCTCCGCCCGTCCAGCACAGCTCGTCGGCATGCACGCGCAGGGCCAGGCCGAGATCACGCGCGGCGGTCAGGATCTCGCGGCTCTCCGCCACCGTGAACACACCCTCCTCGCAGAAGACGTCGCAGAAGCGCGCGAGGCCTCGACGCGCGACGTCCGGGAGCATCCGGCCTGTCAGAAGCTCCACGTAGCGGCGCCGGTCGGCGCGGTGCTCGATGGGAACCTCGTGCGCCCCGAGAAAGGTGGGCACCACGGTCATCGGATGACGCTTCGACGCCAGCGCGACGGCTTCGAGCGAGCGCATTTCGCAATCGGTCTCGAGGCCGTACCCGCTCTTGACCTCGGCCGTCGTCGTCCCCTGCAGGAGCATCTCGTCGAGGCGACGGCAGAGTCCGGCGACCAGATCCTCGACCGACGCGCGCCGCGTGGCCTCGACGGTCCGGACGATTCCTCCACCCGACTCCGCGATCTCGCGATACGTGCGGCCGGCGAGGCGCTGGCGAATCTCCTCGTCACGATCTCCGGAGAAGACGAGGTGCGTGTGGGCGTCGACGAAGCCGGGCAGCACGGCCGCCCCCCCCGCGTCGATCACACGGGCGGCGTCCCCCGGCGGCACCTCCTCCGCGCGGCCGGCAAAGGTGATGCGGCCTGCCCGGACCGCGACCGCTGCGCTCTCGACGATGCGCAGGTCGTTCATCGCCGCGCCCAGGCGAGGCGTGGGCCCGGCGAGCGTGGCGAGGCGCCCGATGTTCCGCACCACGAGGTCGTGCGCATGCATCATGCGTTACGGCTGGAGCGAGGACGCAATGGAAGCAGGAAGCAGGAGGAGCTATTGCCCTTCCTCGCGCCTCTTCAGGAAGCGGAGGTTGTCCTCGACCTCGACCTCTTCCTGGAGATCGAGGATCCGCGTAAGCCGGGTGATCAGCGCGCGGACGTCGGTACGCAGCGACGTGCGGTGCGCGCGCAGGTCGAGAATCCCCCGCTCCACCTCGTGGGCGCGGCTCTGGGCGAGCTCGATCAGGTGGTCGGACTGGATCTCCGCTTCCTTGATCACCGTTTCCGCCTGCTTGCGCGCGTTCTCCTTGATCTCCTCCGACACGCGCTGGGCCATGAGCAGCGTGTTCTTCAGGATCGTCTCCCGCTGGCGGTGCTCCTCGAGCAGGCTGCGCACCTCCTGGAGCTCGTGGTGCAGGCGGTCGCGCTCCATCTGGAGGGTGGCGACCTCCTCGGCGACGATGTTCAGGTAGGCGCGGACCTCGTCGGCGTCGAGGCCGCGCATCTTTCGGCCGAACGCCTGGCGCTGGATGTCCATCGGCGAGATCTTCATGCGACGTTCCTCCGCGTCATCAGGCGTGAGCTCAAAACCGCTCCATCGTATCGCTCTCGACCAGGGCGGGGTTCAGCCTGAGTCCGATCTCGATCAGGGTCTGCGCGATGGCAAATTGGGAAAAGGCGACGAGCGCGATGAGGACGACAAAGGAGATGTCGATGGGAAAGTAGCGCAGGTTGGTCGGCAGCATGCGGCGGATGATCCGCAGCACGGGCTCCGTGGCCATGCGGAGATACTGGACGATCCGGTTTCTCGGGTCGGCGTTGAGCCACGACACGACTGCGGTCGCGAAGAGGACGATGCCGTAGAGCCAGAGGAGTCTCGAGAGCACGAATCCGATCCCTATCAGGACGTTGCCCAAGGCGGACATCAGGCGGCGCCCCGGGCCTTCCGCGACCGCGTCCCGAAAAGGGCCGTTCCCACCCGCACCAGCGTCGCCCCTTCCTCGACCGCGACCTCGAGGTCGTGGCTCATCCCCATCGAGAGCTGCGATCCCAGCAGGAGTCCGGCCCCGACCGCCTTGTCGCGCAGCTCACGCAGCCGACGGAAGAACGGGCGGACCTTCTCCGGGTCGGCGTCGAACGGAGGGATCGTCATCAGTCCTTCGATGCGCAGGCGCTTGCTGCCCCGCAGCGATTCGAGCGCGGGGAACAGGTGCTGCTCGTCGAGGCCCTCCTTGGTCTCCTCGTCACCGAGCTTGACCTGCACGAGCACGGGATAAGACCGGGCCTGCTCCTCGGCCGCCTTTTCCAGCCGCCCTCCGAGCCGGACGGAATCGACGGAATGGATGCGATCGAAAAGGCTCACCGCCAGGCGCGACTTGTTCGCCTGCAGGTGCCCGACGAGGTGCCAGCGGAGGCCTTCGGCGCGCAAAGCGGCGAGCGCTTCGATCTTCGGCTCCGCTTCCTGCACCTTGTTCTCGCCGAAATCGCGCACCCCGGCCACGAAGGCCTCGCGGACCGAGTCTGCGGGATGCGTCTTGCTGACCGCCACCAGCGTCACGTCCTCGGGACGGCGGCGGGCGCGGGCCGCCGCCCGGGCGATGCGATCCCGGACGGCGGCGACGCGATCGGCGATCACTTCGCCGGCTTCAACGCCTTGATGAGGCCCTGCGCCGTCGCCACGTTCTGGGCGTTCGTGGGGTTCAGGGAAAGGTACTTCTCCAGGTTCGTTATGGCTTCCGCCATGTTGTTCTGGTTGAGGGCGATCGTCCCCAGGTGGTAGTAGGCCTCGGCGTGGTTGGGGTCGATGGCGATCGCGCGCTTGAACGCGCCCGCCGCGTCTTCATGGCGCCCGGCGTTGAGGTGCAGCACGCCGGTGCTGTACTGGATGTTGGCGTCGCCGCCCCCTGTGCCCTGCGCCTTCGCCATCAGCTCGGCCGCCTTGTCCTTCTGGCCGGAGAGCTGGTAGACGTTCGCGAGCTCGAGCGTGACGCCGGAATGCCCGGGCTTGATCTCGAGCGCCTTCATGAAGGAGGCCTCGGCCGCGGGCCAGTCCTTTTTCTCCGCCTGCAGCTGGCCGATGCGGAAATGCACTTCCTCCGGCGCCGCGACGCCGCGGGCGAGCACGGCCTGGAAGGCCGCGATCGCCTCGTCGTGCTTGTCCGCCGCCGCGAGGGCCTGGGCGTCGTTCACCATCTGCCGCAGCTCGACGTTGGACTTCTCGACCGCGGCCGCGGCCGCCCCTCCGGCGCGGGCGACGGCGGCCGGCACGAGCTTCAGGGGCGGAAAGTCCGTGGCCCCACCGAGGCCGACCCGCACGTCGATATACCCGCCCTGGTAGCCGTCCTTGGAGGCGGTGATGCGATAGATGCCGGGAGGCAGGCCGACCTGGGTGAACTCACCCTTCTTGTTGGTCTTGGTGGTCGTCTTGCGCGTGATCCCGCCCTGGAAGTCGAGCGTGATCACGGCCGCTTCCACCGGCTGGTCCTTGTCGTCGAGCACCTTGCCGCGGGCGGTGCCAGTACCCTGGGCCCGGGCTTCGGCCACGAGGAGCAGGCAGGCCATCATCAGCCCGCCGCCCACCAGAAAACGCTTCATTTCTCAGTCCCCCAAAGGGGGCGCATTGCCCCCCGAAACACCCACAGTTTCGCACGGTTCGGCGGATTCGAGATGCCTCAGGACCGCCGCACGCGGTAGGGCAGCGGATCCTCGACGGAGGCGCCCGCGAAGCCGCGGAGCCGCAGCCGGCACGATTCGCAATCCCCGCAGGCCACGTCACCCGACTGGTAACAGGACCAGGTCATCTCGAACGGCACGCCCAGCTCCTGCCCCCGGCGCACGATGTCCGCCTTGGACATGTCGATCACGGGGGTCTCGATCCGGATGCGCGTCTCGGGGCGCGTGCCGAGGTCCATGGCCACCTGGTACGCGCGGTAGAACTCCGGCCGGCAATCCGGATAACCCGACGAGTCCTCCGCGACCGCGCCCATGAACACCGCCGAAGCACCGAGCACTTCCGCCCACGACGTCGCCGCCGCGAGCAGGTGCGCGTTGCGGAACGGCACGTAGGAAGTGGGAACGACCCCCTTCTCGGGCTCGCCTTCGCGCACGGGAATAGCGGGGTCGGTGAGGCTGCTTCCGCCGATGGAGCCCAGGGCCGGGAAGTCGGCGACCAGGCGATGCGCGGCCTTGAAGTGATCGGCCAGGCGGTGGAAGCAGGCCCGCTCGCGGTCTTCCGTGCGCTGGCCGTAGTCGGCATGGAGGAAGGCGAGGCGATGCGTGAGGGCCGCGAGCGCCGCGGAGACGCACGAATCCATCCCCCCGCTCACGCACACGACCGCGAGCGGATTCAGACGCCGCGCTCCACGCCGGGCCACAGGTACTTGTGCAGCTGCACCTGAAGTCGCACGTCGAGCCCGTCGTCGAGGATCCAGCGGCCGAGCGTGCCCGGATCGAGCACACCATGGACGGGAGAGAACAAGACGACGCAGCGCTCGGCCAGCGCTTTTTCCCGGACGAGCGCGCGCGACCATTCGTAGTCGGCGCGGCCTTCGAGCACGAACTTCACCTCGTCACCTGCGGAGAGCAGGTCGAGATTGCGCCACTCCATCCGATGCGTCTCGCCGGAGCCCGGCGCCTTGACGTCGAGGATGGTGACCGCCCTCCGGTCGAGGGCGTCGAGCGGGATGTGTCCGGAAGTTTCGACCAGGACCTTCCATCCCTCGTCGAGCAGGCGCGAGACGAGATGGAACGCCGCCGGTTGGGCAAGGGGCTCGCCGCCGGTGACGAGAACCGTGCGGCACGGGAAGCGCGAAACCTCTCCCGCGACGTCGTCGACCGTCCTCCGGGTGCCCTCCTGGAAGGCGTACGACGTGTCGCACCACGTGCACCGCAACGGGCATCCGGTGAGGCGGATGAACACGCAGGGAAGGCCGGTTCGCGTGCCTTCGCCCTGGATCGAGAAGAAGGTCTCGTTGACGACCAGGGTGTCCGCGGCCGCGGGCGTCACGGACGATAGGTGGCGGTGCACCCCGGCGCTTCCCAGACACGCACCCGCACGAGCCGATCGCCCTCGTGCCCGAGTCCCTTGCGCATCTCGTCGAAGAAGTAGCGCGCTACGACCTCGGCGGAGATGCTCTGCCCGGCGAGGTCGGGGTGCTCGTTCAGGTCCTTGTAATGGAAGCGCGCGGCAATCTCGCCGGCCACTTTCTTCAGGTGCTCGAAGTCCACCACGACGCCGATCGGATCCAGGGTCTCGCCGGCGGCGACCACCTCGACGCGCCAGTCGTGGCCGTGGTTGGGCTCGATGGGGCGGCCGCCGTCGGTGAGGCGGTGCGTCGCGCAGAACGTCGTCTCGTAGGACACCTCGTACACTTTAGTGCCCGGATCCGGAACTACGGCCGCATTCGAGCGTCGATGCATCCCGGCTCACTTCGTTGCTCCTCCCTGGCGTACCTCACGGGTACGCGGCGGTCGTCGCGCCTCGCGATCCGGGCGCCTCGGCGCTCTCGGTGCAACGCCGTATTTCCGGACCCGGGCACTTTGTAATCTACCATCCGCCCGTGCGGACCAACGACCTCCGTCGCGGCGCGGCGCTGATGATCGGCTCTGCGCTGATGTTCGCGCTCATGGGCGTCGGGGTGAAGCTGGCCTCGCGGACGCTGTCGAGCGCGGAGATCGTCTTCTTTCGTTGCGCGCTGGGGCTCGTCTTCCTGCTCCCGTGGATGGCCCCGCTGGGATTCGCGGGGCTGCGCACCACGCGCCCGCGCGAGCACCTGATCCGCGGCGTCGCCGGAATGGCGACGATGGCGTGCTTCTTCTACACCCTCGCCCACATGCGGCTCCCCGACGCCGTGCTCCTCAATTACTCGCTGCCGCTGTTCATGCCGTTCGTCGAGGCGATGTGGCTCGGAGACCCGGTCCCGCGCCGGTTGTGGGCCCCGATCGGCGTCGGCTTCGCGGGCATCGTCCTGATCGTGAAGCCGGGAGTCGGGGTCTTCCAGCCCATCGCGCTCATCGGCGTCCTGTCCGCGCTTTTCGCGGCCGTGGCGCAGGTCGGAATCCGCCAGCTGACGCGCACGGAGCCGCTGGTCCTGATCATCTTCTACTTCGGCGTGGTGTCGACCATCCTCTCCGCGATCCCTGCCGCGCTCTCCTGGCGTACGCCGCACGGGATGGAGTGGGCGCTGCTGATGGCCATCGGCGCCTCTGGCACCATCGGGCAGCTGCTGCTCACCGGCGCGTATGGCAGCGCGCCCGCGTCCCGCGTCGGCCCCTTCATCTATTCGTCGGTCGTGTTCGCGGGGCTCATCGAGTGGGCGCTCTGGAGCTCGGTCCCGGACGCGTTCTCGCTTGCGGGCATGGTGGTCGTCGCGGCTGCGGGCGTCCTTGCCCTTCGCATCGGGGCCGGCCCGCCACAACCGGCGCCGTCCGCCTAGACACGCACGCCCGCTACCGGCCCGCCGCCTTCCCCTGGTGCTCGGTGAGAAGGTCGCGCGCGCGTCCGAACTCGCGCTCGAGCGCGTCCAGCATCTCCTCGCCCGACTCCATCATCGACCGTTGGTCGAGGTCCTCCATGCGCGCGCAGAGGTCGAGCATCGACTGAGCCCCCAGGGTGGCGCAGCTGCCGCGAAGCTTGTGCGCGATGCGCGTCCAGGAAACCAGGTCGTCCTCGCGCCACGCGAGGCGCAGGTTGGTGAGCGCGGTCGCGCTGTCGCGAAAGAACAGGGCGAGCAGGTCGCGGAGGAAATCGGGCGGCGTCATCGCCAGCAGGTCCTCGACCATGGTCCAGTCGATGGGGCCTTCCCCGCCCTTCGCCGCGGCGGGGGCCGGACCGGCCACGGCCAGGGCGGCGCCCGCTCCCGGGATCCATCGCCGGAGCACCGCTTCGAGCTGCTCCGGTGACAACGGCTTCGCGACGTAATCGTCCATGCCCGCCGCCAGGCATCGCTCGCGGTCGCCACGCATGGCGCCGGCGGTGAGCGCGATGATCGGCGTATGGCGCACCGGTCCTTCGAACGCCCGGATCCGCGAGGTCGCCTCGTACCCGTCCATCCCCGGCATCTGCCCGTCCATGAGGATCGCGTCGAACTTCAAGGCGCGGACCGCCGCCGCCGCTTCCTGGCCGGAGCCCACGACGTCGGCTTCGAAGCCGAGCCGTTCGAGCATTTGCACGGTGACCTTCTGGTTCACGACGTTGTCCTCGGCGATCAGCACGCGACCGCGCCGTGGACCATCGGCGGCCGCTCGGGGCAGGGACGAGGCCGACATCGCGTCCGCGGCCGCGCGCAGGACGGCGGCGGAATCCCCGCGCTGCAGCGTCACCGTGAACGAGAACGTGCTGCCGGCTCCGTCTTCGCTGGTCACGTCGATGCGCCCGCCCATCATCTCGATCAGGCGCCGCGAGATCGCGAGGCCGA
>Ga0136617_10003688_pt1 | contig 13682 bp, 10 predicted proteins | sample AntDrymUQ3222106_2_FD_129672 | JGI IMG/M metagenome (GOLD analysis project Ga0136617, IMG submission 129672) | Polar desert sand microbial communities from Dry Valleys, Antarctica - metaG UQ322 (21.06) | ecosystem: Environmental > Terrestrial > Soil > Desert | place: Antarctica: Dry Valley...
GTCCTCGCCGTCCTCGTGGTCGTGGCCGGCACCGAGCTGGCCCGCCGGCTCGCCGCCCCTCGGGCGCTGGTGCCGATGGTCGGCCTGCTGGCGCTGAGCTGTTACCTCGTCGCCCGCTACGCCCGGGACGAGGCGCTGCTGTGGGTGCTGCCCGTGCAAGGCGCGCTCGAACGGCTCGCCGAGCTGGCCGGCCAGGGCAACGACGACATCGCGCAGTTCGCGGCCCCGATCTCGGTCGCGCCCGGTGTCGAGCTCCTGGCCGTGGGCGGTGTCGGACTGGTCGCCCTCGCCGTCGACACCCTCGCGGTGACCATGCGTCGGGCCGCGCTGGCGGGACTGCCGCTGCTCGCCCTCTACACGGTGCCCGCCTCGGTCGCACCCGACGGTGTGCGGTGGGAGGCCTTCGCCCTCGGGGGCGCCGGGTTCCTCGCCCTGCTGCTGACCGAGTCCCGCGAACGGCTCAGCCGCTGGGGCCGCCCGGTGCGCTTCAAGGCCGCCGCCAGCCGCACCGACTACCAGGGTGCCGTGCAGACGGGCCCGCTGGCGCAGGTGGGCCGCCGCGTCGGTGCCGCCGCACTCGGGCTGGCCCTCGTCGTACCCGCTCTGCTTCCCGATCTGGACGCGAGCTCGTTCGGCTTCGGCGGGTCCGGGTTCGGCAACGGCCCCGGCGGCGGCAGCTCCGTCGCCGTGGTCAACCCGATCATCGACCTCGGCCAGGACCTCCGGCGCGACCGCAACCGCCCGGTCATCCGCTACGACGGGCCGCGGACCTACCTGCGCATGGTCGGGCTCGACGTGTTCACCGGGCGCACCTGGCAGCCGAGCAAGCTCGAGGTGCCCAAGGACCAGAACGTCGTAGACGGGCTGCCTGCCACCGCCGGGGTGGACGCCGAGGTCGCGCGCGAACGCAACCGCTACGACATCCAGGTGCTCGACCTCGAGCAGCAGTGGCTGCCGCTGCCCTACCCGGCCGAGCGCGTCGACATCGAGGGTCGCTGGGTCTATGACACGTCCACCTTCAACGTGTTCTCGGTCAACTCCTCGACCCGCCAGCTCGGCTACGAGGTCACCCATCTCAAGGTGACACCGACCCCCGCCCAGCTGCGCGCGGCCGGCGAGGCACCCGACTCGGTCGCCCGCTATCTCGAGCTGCCGCTCGGCATCCCCGCGGTCGTCGAGCGGACCGCCGAGCAGATCACTGCCGAGGCGCAGACCGACTACGACCGCGCGCTGGCCCTGCAGAGCTGGCTGCGCGACCCGGCGGAGTTCAGCTACGACACCGACGTCGCCGACAGCATCGGTGACTCCAACGGCGCCGAGGCGGTCGCTGCCTTCCTCGACACCCGCCGCGGCTACTGCGTGCACTTCGCCTCGACGATGGCGGTGATGGCGCGACAGCTCGGGATCCCGGCACGGGTGGCCGTGGGGTTCACCGGTGGTGACCGCAACGAGGAGGGCAGCTTCATCGTCGGGCTGCACGACCTGCACTCGTGGCCCGAGCTCTACTTCGAGGGCGTCGGGTGGATCGCGTTCGAGCCGACCCCCGGCCAGCGCACCGGCGCCCCGCCGCCGTGGGCCCGTCCCGACGCAGCCGGCGCCGGTCCCGAGGTGCTGCCGAGCGCGGAGCCGACCTCCTCCAGCAGTGCGGCGCCCCCGGGCAGCCCGCGCAACCTGGAGGGCAGCGAAGGCTCCCAGCAGGGATCGGCGGGGGACCAGTCGCTCTGGCAGCGGCTGAACCTCCCGCTGGTGCCGACGGTCCTGGTGCTGTTGCTGCTGCTGCTCTCGCTGGTGCCGGTGACGACCCGGATGATCGTGCGCCGGCTCCGGTGGCAGCGGGCGACGACGCCCGCCGGCACGGTCACCGCGGCCTGGGCCGAGCTGCGGGACACCCTGGTCGACCACGGCTTCACGTGGCACCCGAGCGACACGCCGCGGCGCGGTGCAGCGCGGGTTGCCGAGGAGCTGGCGCTGCCCGAGGAGGCAGAACAGGCGGTACGACGACTCGGCGCAGCCACCGAGCGGTCTCGCTACGCCACCGAGCTGGGTGAGGTGGGCGATCTGCGCGCCGACGTGGGCACAGTCCGGCAGGCGCTGACGGCGAAGGCCTCCCGCTGGGAGCGGGCCCGCGCCCGCTGGCTGCCGCGATCGACCCGCACCGTGTCCGTCGCGATGTCGGAACGCTTCGCCGACGGGCTGGACGCGATCGACGCGGCCGCGGCCGGGGTGAAGGAGCGGCTGGTCGGCCACCGGTCCCGGCGCGCCTGACCGCAGTGCCGGGCAGGAGCGGAGCAGGAAGCGGAGCAGGATCGGAGCAGGACGCAGAACAGGTAGGTGGAGCTCAGCGGCCGTTCTCGTCGCGGCGGCGGTTCCAGCGCTCCTCGAGGCGCTCCATCAGCCCGCGGCGGTCGCGGCTCTTCGCGCCCTTCTTGCTCCCGGCCGCGCGAGGGGCGCGCGGGGCGCCTGCACCGTCGACGACGCCGAGCCGTGCCCCGTTGGTGATGCGCCGGTAACTGGTCAGCGCGAAGAACGCCGAGCCCAGCATCACCACGAAACCGAGGACGCTGATCACCGGGGTCTGCTGGACCAGGCCGGTCATCAGCAGGACCACCCCGACTGCGAAGCCGACCGAGGAGATCAGGACGCTGCGGCGGAACGTGCTGCGCGGATCCTTGCCCCGCAGGGACGAGGCGAACTTGGGGTCCTCGGCATAGAGGGCCCGCTCCATCTGCTCGAGCAGACGCTGCTCGTGCTCCGAGAGCGGCACTGACTCCTCCTACGGGGGGACGCCACACCGGCACGACAGTTCGTGACCTGTGTGCAGACAGAATATGCGCAGGACGGCCACGGTGAAACCCGCCTGATGAAATGACGCTGACAAGTGTGACGTTCGGGCGGCGCGAATGGTTTCCCGACCGGGGTGTTCGGCGCGCGGGTGCTATCCGGATGGGTCCGGCGGCCTGGATGGGTCGGGCGGTGCTGCCGGGTCGGAGGTGACCAGGCTCGCCGGGCCCACCGTCCCACGGCCGAAGCGGGCCACCGCGCGGTCGGCGGCCTGCTCGACCTCGCGCCGGCCGCGGGAGCGTTCACCCAGCAGGAGCTGGCGCGGGGTGGTCCCGGAGTCGGCGAGTCCCTCGACCCGCACCCCGACCAGCCGGATCCGCGCCCGGTCGAGCCCGAGCGCGTCGTAGAGCCCCCGCGCGGTGGCGTAGATCTCCTGCGCGACGTCGGTGGCCTCCTTGAGGGTGCGGGCCCGGGTGATGGTGGTGAAGTCGGCGAAGCGGACCTTGATGCTGACGGTGCGCCCGGCCAGCCCGTGGGTCCTCATCCGGGCGGCGGTGCGCTCGCAGAGCCGCAGCAGCTCGCGCCGCACGACCTGCGGGTCATCGACGTCACTGGCGAACGTCTCCTCGGCCCCGATGCTCTTGTCCGGCTCGTGCGGGACCACGGAGCGCTCGTCGCGACCCCAGGCGAGCGCGTGCAGGTGGCTGCCGGTGGCCTGGCCCACGGCACGGACCAGCGTGCTCCGCGGGGTGTTGGCGATGTCGCCGACGGAGTGCAGCCCGAGCCGCACCAGCTCCTTCTCGGTCTTCTCCCCCACCCCCCACAGTGCTGCGACCGGCAGCGGATGCAAAAAGGCCACCACACCGGCTGCCGGCACGATCAGCATCCCGTCGGGCTTGCACCGCGTCGACGCCAGCTTGGCGACGAACTTGGTGGTGGCCACCCCGACCGAGCAGGTGATGCCCTGCTCGTCGGCCACCCGGTCGCGGATCAGCGTCCCGATCTCGGCGGGCCGGCCCAGCCGCCGCACCGCGCCGGCCACGTCGAGGAAGGCCTCGTCCAGCGACAGCGGCTCGACCAGCGGGGTGATCGAGCGGAAGATCTCCATCACCCCCGCGGACACCTGGGAGTAGCGGCCGTGAGTGGGCGCGACCACGGTCGCCTGTGGGCACAGCCGGCGGGCTCGGGACATCGGCATCGCCGAGTGCACGCCGAAGCGGCGGGCCTCGTAGGTCGCGGACAGCACGACCCCCCGGTTGCCGCCGCCGACGATCACCGGGGTGCCGTGCAGCTCGGGCCGGCTGATCAGCTCGACGGAGGCATAGAAGGCGTCCATGTCGACGTGCAGGATCGTGCAGCCGCTGTCGTCACCTGGAGGCCCGGCCGGCGGGCCCGGCCGGTCCAGCTGCTGGCTTCGGCTCATCGCAGTCGCGTCCCGCCCGTTGCCCGGCTCGCCGCGTCAGGCCTTGCCGGCCAGCACGTGCAGCTGGGTCGCGATCGCACGGAACCCCGCTCGGTCGGCCGTAGCCACCTCGAGGTCGTGCAGTGCCTGCGCCGCACCGGGCTGCGCGTCGGCGAGGGCGCCCGGCACCAGGTCGCTGAAGCTGCGCACGCCGTGCACGGAACGGACCGCGAGACCGGCCGCGGCGAGGACGGTGACGAGCTGGTCCTCGGTGAACCGACGCGGCATCGGGTCGCCCGGCCCCCACCTCCCGGCCGGGTCGTCCAGCGCATGGCGGGCCTCGGTGAAGTGACCGGCGATCGCCCGGGCGAGCACGACGGCGTTGCGGTTAGCCACCAGCACGCTGAGCGTCCCGCCGGGACGGAGCACCCGCGCCAGCGAGGCCACTGCTGGGTCGACGTCGTCGACGTGCTCGAGCACGCCGTGGCAGAGAAGCAGATCGGCGCCCTCGGCCGGGACCACGTCGAGCAGGGCGGCCGCGTCGCCCTGCACCGCGCGAACCCGCACACCGGCCTCGGCGGCACGACGTGCGAGTGAGGCCAGCGCGTCGGGGCTCGGGTCGACGACGGTGACCCGGTGACCGAGCTCGGCCAGCGGAACGGCGAAGCCGCCGGTGCCGCCCCCGACGTCGACGACATCGATGACCTTCGCTTCGATGAGCTCGGCCAGCGCGCCCCACACGACGCCAGGTCGGGGGGACCGCACACGGTCGGCCACGGGCAGCTCCAAGTCAGGTGGGATCTGTCCGGCAGCCTACGCAGGGACGGCCGATGCGTGCCGGTCATCCCGCACTGCCGGGGCTGCTGTGCCACAGCTTGCGGGGCGCGGTCTTGGCGTCCTCTCCCGGCGGCTTGACGTCGGCGTAGGGCGACTGCCGGAACCCGCTCGGGTGGACCAGCACCCGGCGGGGTCTGGACATCCCGCCCGCACCCGAGCCTCCGGGGCCGGAGTCCGGGGGGCGAGTCATCACCGGCCGGGTGGATCTGCTCTCCGCTGCCCCCGCGACAGCTTGCTCACCGAGAGCATGGTTCAGGCCGGGAGCGGCCATCAGCTCGGCGACCGCGTCGAGGCCGCCGTGCTGCCAGGCGGCGTGCAGGGCGGACAGCTCCCAGCAGCCGGTCGCCCGCAGTGACACCCCCCGCGGGCCGGTGCGGCGCACGTGGCCGCGGATCACGAGCAGCCAGGAGTGGAACAGGGTTGCGGCGTAAGGGCCCTGGGCGTCTTCGAAGAACGTCGCGTCGACCGGTCCGCGCGCGTCGTCGAGGGTGACGAACACGACGCGTCGTCCCGACCGGATCGGCGGGGTCTGGGTGGCGACCTTGACCCCTGCCACCAGCACCTCGGCCTGGCTCCGGCAGCGCATCAGGTCGGGCGCACGGGTGGTCCCGAGGGCGGCGAGGAACGGCTCGTAGAAGTTCACGACGTGCCGGCTCGCGTCCAGGCCGAGCACTTCGAGCTCGGCGCGGACCCGCTCCGCGCCGGTCATCTCGGGCAGCCCGCTGGGCCGGACCGAGTGCGGTGCGTCGCCGAGGTCGAGGGCGAGCTGGACCGGTGCGACCACGACGGGGCGCGCCGCCTGAGACTGACGCGCGGCGAGCTCGCGGACGCCCGGCTGCTGGACAGTGGTCACGACCTCTTTCGGTGTGCGACGAGGACGGCCGCCCGGCCGGGAGCCGCGTGCCACCGCACGGGACCACCGGTCGAGCTCGCGGACCTGCAGCAGCAGATCGCGGCGGGTCAACCGGTCGCGGGTGCTCCCCTCGAGCCGGTCCCCCGAACGCAGGGAGTAGAGGTCGTCGAAGCCGCCGGTGAGCACCAGCCGCTCGACCACGGGACGCGACACCGACGCCCGGTGCCAGAAGTCGGACAGCGAACCGAAGGGACGCGCGGCGAGGATGCGGGCCAACTCTGCCGACGAGATGCCCTTGACCTCCGAGAGGGCGAGCCGGATGCCGTAGGAGCTGGCCCGCTGCCAGGGCCGCTCGACGTCGCCGGGCCAGGTGGGGGGCGCCGAGACCTGCTCGACGCGGTAGGTGTCATCGGAGCGGTTGACGTCCAGCGGCAGCACCGCGATGCCGAACTGGCGGGCGTCATCGAGGATGAGGCGCTTGGGGTACATGCCGGGGTCGTGGGTGAGGACACCGGCCAGGAACGCCGCCGGGTGGTGGGCCTTGAGCCAAGCCGACTGGTAGGTCGGCAGCGCGAACGCGGCGGCGTGGGCCTTGCAGAACCCGAACGACGCAAAGGCTTTGAGCACCACCCACACCTTGTCGATGGTGGCCATGTCGTAGCCGCGGGCCAACGCCCGGGGCCGCAGCCACACCTCGACCTCCGGCTGGCCGTCGACGGTGCCGAGCGCACGGCGCACCTCGTCTGCCTCGGCCAGCGAGCAGCCGGTGAACACCGAGACGATCTGCAGCACCTGCTCGTGGAACACGACCACCCCGGCGGTCTCCTCCAACGCCGGGCGCAGGTCGTCGTGGAGGTAGTGCGGCTCGGTCCAGCCCTGCCGCGCCTTGAGGAACGGCGTGACCATGTCGCTCTTGACCGGGCCGGGCCGGAACAGCGAGATGTCGGTGATGAGGTCGCCGAACGTCTCGGGCCCGAACTTGCCCACCAGCTCGCGCTGGCCCGGTGACTCGATCTGGAACATGCCCAGAGTGCGGGTCGACTGGATCAGCGCGAAGGTGTCGGGGTCGTCGAGCGGCACCTGCTGCTGGTCATCAAGATCAATGATGCCGATCTGTCCGTTACCGTTTTGCCCTTCGACACGCGCCACCTCCTGCACGGCGTAGGCCATCGCCGACTGCATGCGGATGCCGAGGACGTCGAGCTTGAGCAGGCCGAGCTCCTCGACGTCGTCCTTGTCGAACTGGCTCATCGGGAAGCCGAGCCAGCTCGCCTCGACCGGGGTGCGGTCGAGCAGCGTGGTGTCGGAGAGCAGCACGCCGCACGGGTGCAGCGCGATGTGGCGGGGCAGCCCGTCGAGTCGCTCGACCATCCGGAACAGCAGATCGAGCTGACCCTCGCCCAGCCGCGACGCGCGCAGCTCGGGCAGCTCGGTCAGCGCCTGCCGCGCGTCGCGGGCGCGGATGTGCGGGAACGCCTTGGCGATGGTGTCGATCTCGCCGGGCGGCATCCCGAGTGCGGCACCCACGTCACGGATGGCATGGCGCACGCGGTAGGTGTCCATCATCGAAACGCACGCGACCCGCTCGCCGCCGAAGCGCTCCAGGATCTGCTCGTAGACCTCGGTGCGCCGGTCTGACTCCACGTCGATGTCGATGTCGGGCAGCGCCTCGCGCAGCGGGGACAGGAACCGCTCCATCAGCAGGTTGTGCCGGATCGGGTCGACCCCGGAGATGCCGAGCAGGTAGTTGACCAGGCTGCCCGCACCAGACCCACGTGCCGCGACGCGCACCCCCATCGTGCGGATCAGCTCGACGACGTCGGCGACGGTCAGGAAGTAGGACGGGAAGCCGAGCTGCTCGATCACCCCGAGCTCGTCGTCGAGCCGGCCGCGGACCTCGCGCGTCGCCGGCATCGCGCGCCGGCCCAGCCCCGTCTCGCACCGCTCGCGCAGCAGCACTGCCGGCGGCCGGCCCGAGGAGTCGAGCACGTCGAGCTCGGGGAAGTGCACCTCGCCGATGCCGAGGTCGGCGCGGGGGTCGACCGCGCACCGGTCGGCGACCCGCCGGGTGGTGGCCACCAGCCGACGCATCGCCGCCTCGCCCAGGCCGGCCGCGCGCGTCACCTCCTCGGCGACCAGCGCCATCTCCTTGCCGGACTTGAGGTAGCCCTCGGCGTTGACCCGGTCGATGTGCCGCGCGTCCAGAGCGACCAGCCGGCGGGCAGCGTCGAGCACGTCGGTGGTCGGCCCGTCGCTGCGGTCGGCGTAGCGCACCGCGTTGCTCAGGACGGGGGTGACCTGCTCCTCGGTGGCGAAGCCGAGCATCCGGGCGGCCCGGGCCTGGTCGCCGTCGCCGCGGTGGCACACCACCTCGAGCAGCAGGTCCTCGCGGGCCACCACCTCGCTCCAGCGGGCCAGCACGGTGCGGGCCAGGTCGGGGCGGCGCGCGGTGAGGGCGCGGCCGACCTCCGACCCCGGGCCGAGCAGCAGCAGCAGGCCACCGCCCCCCGCGGCGGCCAGCGCGGCGTGCTCGGCGACCAGGTCCAGCGTGCTGACCGGTGTGCCCCGCTCCCCGCGCAGGTGGGTGGCCGAGACCAGCCGGCACAACGCGGCCCAGCCCTGCTTGCCCTGCGCGAGCAGGGTGACCCGGGGGTGGCGAGGGTCGACGGAGGCCCCACCCCGGACGGGAGTGCGACGAGCAGGGGTACGGCGAGCAGGGGCACCCGCTCCGGTGGACGCCCCTGCCGGGCGGGCCCGCAGCGAGGGGTGCCCGCCGATGAGCAGGCCGCTGGGCTCGACCGCGAGGTCGACCCCCAGGACAGGGCGGATGCCCGCCGAGCGGCAGGCCCGCACGAACCGCACCACGCCGTAGACACCGTCGCGGTCGGTCAGCGCAAGAGTGTCCATGCCGTGCTCGGCGGCCCGCTCGACCAGCAGGTGCGGGTGGGACGCGCCGTAGCGCAGCGAGTAGCCCGACGCCACGTGCAGGTGAACGAAGGGGTCGCTGCCGGGGGAAGTCATCAGGTGGGAGCGGCGAGAGCGGGCCGGCGCCCGCGTCAGCTGGCTGTCTGGGCGGCGAGGTGGGGCAGGACGGGTTGGTGGGCGAGCCCGAGGGTGGTCTCGACCAGGGCGAGGAATGTCTGCGCGTCGCGGAGCAGGTCGTCGGCCTCGCGCGGGCTGACCGCGCGGGTGAGACCGGCCTCGGCGGCGGCCCGCTTGCCGGCGCCGGCGGCGAAGAACGCCGCCCACTCGGTGAGCTCGGGGGCCACCTGCGGGAGCAGTGCCCAGGCACTGCGCGGCTTCTTGGTGCTCACCGGCCGGGTGCGCACCGCCAGCACGGCCGCCGTCGTGTGCAACGCACTTCGATGTGCCGCGGCGTAGCGCTCACCCGGCACGGTGGTGGTCATCGCCTCGGCCAGGTCGTGCCGGGCCGACTCGAGCTGCTCATGAGCGGCGGCGACCACCGGTGGACGCAGGACGCGAGTCACCGCCATCAGTCCATCGTCCGGAGCAGGACCCAGGGATGTGGCTGCGTCGCGTCGGCGCCCCAGTCGAAGCACAGGTCGTAGACACCGGCGCCGTGCTGGCGCCCCGCGGTGGCCTCGACACGCCACACCTCGCGCTCGGCTCCGAGTGCTGACGGGTCGGAGGCGAGAGCGGAGGAGCCGCTGGTCGAGCCCACCCGCCACCACGCACCGGTCTCCACCCAGTGGGCCAGCACCGCCCGGACCACGTAGAGCCGACCGTGCCAGAGGAACTCCGCCGGGTCCTCGTCGCGCCGGCGCACCTCGACCGGCTCGTTGTAGCGTCGGGTCATCTGGGCTCCCTTCCCTGCTCTTCCCCTGCTCGCGCCGACCGGGCGGTCCCACCCGGGGCACGGGGGTCGAGGTCCGTGCTCCCGGGCGGGACTACGCCACTCCGGGTACGGCGGGCCGCGAGCCCGTCCTACCCGTTGTTCGAACATGTGTTCGAACTATCCGAAGAGTAAACCCCGCCACCGACAGACCCGTCAAGTGCACGGCTGGGTGCTGGATGCACCTAGGACTGCGGGCCACGCGCTCTTGTCGGTGCTGTCGGTGGGGGTCGCTAGCGTGCCGGTATGGATCAGTTCGGTGGGCCCGGCAGCGGGGGCGGCGATGGCGACCCGCACGCGGATGACGTGTGGGTGGCCGGCGTCCGGCTGAGCGCCTCTACGTTGGCTCTGGTCGAGGGGGTCCGCGGCACCGCTGCGACGCTCGGTGCCGCGGAGGCAGACCGGTTCCGGCGGGTCGCCCGGCTGGCGGCGCGGTGCGCGGCCGACGCCCGCGCCGCGCTCGCGGAAGCCCCGTGGGTGCCCAGCACCCCGTCGGAGGCCGAGCTCGTCCACACCGTGGTGACCCACGAGCTGATGGTCGTTCTTGGCATCAGCAAGGGCCACGCCGAGTCCCTCACCTGGTTGGCGACCCGACTCACCGAGGTGCTGCCCGACACCCTGGACACCCTCGAGACCGGGCAGATTGACCTGCCCCGGGTCCGGGCCCTTGCCGAGGAGACAAAGCTGCTCGACGACAGATCGGCCCGCGCGGTGGAGGCGATGGTCCTGCCGCAGGTCGCCGGTGGAGACGGCCCCTGGCAGGGCCTGTCGCCGCGCGCCTGGCGGGCCAGGGTCCAGCGGGCGGTGGTGCAGGTCGACATCGACGCGGCCCGGCGCCGCCGGGAGACCGCGATCCGCCTGCGCGCCGTGCGGGCGTGGGCCCAAGGTGACGGCACCGGGGTGCTGCGGATCGAGGGGCGGGACACCGACATCGCGTTCGCCGACCGGGTGATCACCGACCTGGCGCACGCCTGGCCCGCGGTCGGCCCGGACGGGGAGAAGTTGACCATGGACCAGCGTCGGGTCGACGCGGTCATGGACGTGTTCCGCCGCATCGCCGACGGCGACGACCTGCCCTGGGCGCGGATCCGCCGCGAACGCGAGATCGGACTCGTGCTGCACGCCGACGCCTTCTTCGGCGACGGCCCCGCCAAGAACGCTCCCGGCGAGCTGCGCGGTCTCGGCGCCCCCGCCCCGGTCGACCCCCGCTCCGCGGCCGAGATGGCCCGCGCCGAGATCGACGCAGGAGCGCGGACCCGGGTGCTGTTGGTCGGCCGCGACGGCACCCTGCAACGCACCATCCGCCTCCCCAAGGCACCACCGGGCGGCTGGACCCGCGACCTGCTCCAGGGGTCAGTGCGCAAGGCCCTGCCCGACCTACCGTCGCTGCACACCGAGGCCCACGAGCCGACGGCGGCGATCACCGACCACATCCACGCCGTCCACCCACGGTGCACGTCCTACGACTGCGCCCGGCTCGCCAGCCGCTGCGACCTCGACCACGACGAGTCCTGGCCCCGCGGCCCGACCTGCGTCACCAACCTCAGCCCACGCTGCCGGCGCCACCACGAGCTCAAGACCAGAGCCCTCGTCCGAACGCGCCTGCACCCAGACGGGTCCGTCACAACGACAACCCGGCTCGGGACCACCGTCACCACCCGGCCCGAACCGCTCCCCGGCCACGGTCCCGGCGGGGCCTACGCGAGGACCTACGCAAGCGGAGCGACGGGCGCAGGGCCGGTGACAAACCCATCCGCGGAGTCCTAGCGTTCCGAATGCGCCACATCCAGCCATCGCAACTTCGGAGGACGAGATGAGATCCTGAACATCACTGCAGGTGCGCACCGCGGTCGCACTGGTCGCGGCGACCGGCCTGGCCACCGGGATCGCCCTCACCGGTGGCGGCACCGCGATCGCGGGGCACACCGTGACCGTCCTGTCCGCGGACCTCGCCGGCAAGAACGAGGTCCCCGTCAAGGGTGACCCCAATGGGCGTGGCATGGCACGCGTCTTCGGCGTCGACAACGAGCCCAACAGGCTCTGCTACGTCGTCGAGGTCAGCAAGATCGAGCCGGCCACCGCGGCGCACATTCACGAGGCGCCCGAGGGCGTCGCCGGACCAGTGGTCGTGGGCCTCGCCGCACCCAGCGACGGCGACTCGGCAGGCTGCGTCGACACCCCGCTCGCCCAGCAGATCCTCGCCAACCCGAGCGCCTTCTGCGTCAACGTGCACAACGCGCCGTACCCGGGTGGGGCCGTGCGCGGCCAGCTCTCCAACTGACGGAAGACCAGCGGGCCCGAGCCGGTCGACGGGCCCGCTGGTCTAGCCTCCTGCTCGTGCATCCCAGCGTCGAGAACGTCACCCGGGCGCTGGCCGGGCTCGGGGCCACCGACGCCAGTGCCAAGGTGCGCACCCTGCCCGACGCGGCCCGCACAGCTGCTGCCGCCGCCGAGCAGCTCGGTGTGGACGTCGCCCAGATCGCCAACTCGCTGGTCTTCGCCGCCGACGGCGCACCCCTGCTCGTGATGGCTTCGGGCGGGCACAGGGTCGACACCGCGAAGGTCGCCGCGATCGTCGGCGCCGACCGGGTCGAGCGCGCCACCCCGGACTTCGTCCGCGAGCACACCGGCTTCGCCATCGGCGGCGTGGCGCCGGTCGCTCACCCCGCCCCGCTGCGCACCCTGGTCGACGTCGAGCTCGAGCGATACGACGAAGTGTGGGCCGCTGCCGGCCATCCCAACACGGTGTTCCCTACGACTTACGCCGAGCTGCTCCGCATCACCGACGGGGAGCCCGCCGAGATCGGTCAGTGACCCGCCAGCACGTCGCGCAGCAGCCCGAGGTCCTTGCTGATCACGCCGTCGACGCCCAGCCGGCGCGCATCGGCCAGTGCCGCCGCGGTGTCCACCGGCCAGGTCATCACGACCTCGGTGGACCGCTGCAGCTCCGCCACCACCGCCGGGCTGAGCAGCCGCCGGTGCACCGACACCCCGTAGACCGGAGCGCGGGCCAGCCGGCGACGCAACCGGGCCAGCCCCCCGCGGTTGCTGGCGGACAGCACTCGCCGTACCGGCACGTCGAACGCGTCGAGCATCCCCCAGTGCTTCGTGCACACCGTGAGCGAGCAGTCCGGCGCCAGGTCGCGCAGCACCCCGGCCACCGACGCCGCGAGCCGCGGGTGCACCCCCTTGAGGTCGATCATCAGCCGCGCGTCACCCGCCAGCTCCGACACCAGCTCCGCGAGCTCGACCCGCCGGTAGGCCCGCCGCCGGATCAGCTCGCCCCGGTCCCACAGGTAGGGCAGCCCGCCCATGCTCTTGAGGTGACGCACCTCGAGGCGCCCGCGGTAGACGTGCACGTCGGCCTCGACCAGGTCCACCCCGGCGTCGAGCGCGAAGCGCAGACCGTCAAGGGTGTTGCCCGACCGGTGCGCGATCGCGAGCAGCCGATCCCGGCGAGGGGATGTCACGGACAGGTCAGCTGGCCTCGGAGAGCCGCTGACCGTCAGCCACCGAGTCGGCCGAGGTGCGCTGCTCCGGAACCGTCGCCTCGGGCTGCCGCGCGTCGATCGGCTCCGCTCTGCCTCGCCGTCGTTCGAAATCGCGTACGACGAGCATGCTGGCCACCACGAGCAGGGCGCCACCGGCAGCGTCGATGATGTAGTGGTTGGCGGTCAGCACCACCGAGGACACCATCAGGACGGGAAGCAGCAACCCGGCGACGCGGAGCAGGACATGCCGCGAGTAGGTGTAGACCGCGAGGCCCATCAACAAGTCCCAGCCGACATGCAGGCTGGGCATCGCGGCGTACTGGTTGACGAAGGCGGGCGGCTGCAGGACACGGTACGCCGAGGAGTTCTCGGACACGGTGTCGATGAAACCGAGATCGGCCAGCCGCGGCGGAGCCACCGGGAACGCCGCGAAGATCAGCAGCCCGATGCCGCCGGAGAGCAGCA
>Ga0136617_10003689_pt1 | contig 13682 bp, 17 predicted proteins | sample AntDrymUQ3222106_2_FD_129672 | JGI IMG/M metagenome (GOLD analysis project Ga0136617, IMG submission 129672) | Polar desert sand microbial communities from Dry Valleys, Antarctica - metaG UQ322 (21.06) | ecosystem: Environmental > Terrestrial > Soil > Desert | place: Antarctica: Dry Valley...
CAGGCGAAGGCCGACGCGGTCGTCGACCTGTCCGGTCCGCCGGACTGGCCCGGCACCGAGCTCGTGCGGGACTCGAGGTCGCTCACGATGCCTGTCCTGTTGGCAGTCTCGCCGACCGATGCGTCCTACGTTCCCGTGTACCGCAAGGCCATCCGGGCTGTTCCGTCGGCGCGCAAGCAGTTGGTCATCGCCGAGGCTGGCCATGGGTACGAGCTGCTCGGGTACGGCACGACGTTCCGGCCGTTCGCGACCCGGGTGCTAGCGATGGTGACCGGCTGAGTCCCAGACCGCCCAGCCGTCCAGCGTCTCCGGCAGCCCCGGGGAGGTCGCCAGCGCGGCGAGCTCGGGCCGGGTCACCCAACGCACGTCGACGGCGTCGTCGCCCGCCCGAGCCGGTGCGGACGGGTCGAGGAGAGCGCAGGCGAAGTCGGTGACCGCGTACACGTCGTCGCCGATGCCCGTCAGGTCGACCGCCCCGACCCGACTGCCCACGGTGACGTCGAGCCCGGTCTCCTCCATCACCTCCCGACGAACTGCGTCGGTCAGCGACTCACCGGCCTCCACGCGCCCGCCGGGAATAGACCACAGGCTCTCCGACGGTGGGCGGCCGCGTCGGATCACGAGGAGTCGTCCCCGTGCGTCGAAGATGACCGCGCCGACGCAGGGGACTCTCACGCGCCGAGAGTAGGCCGAAGCGCCGCACGGGTGAGAGTGCTTGACCGGCCGCCCTCGCACCCTCCACCGTGGTCACCATGCATCCGCTCACCGTCGTCGACCCGTTCGCGGCGGTGATCGGCGAGGAGATCAACAAGTTGACGTTGCCGCTGTGGGCGCCGTGGCCGGTACCGATCGGCTGGACGTTCGCCGGTCTCGCCCATACCTCCGAGGGCGCGCCGGCCAGCGCCACGATCAGCGTCTGGGCAGGGCCTGACCCCTTCGGAGACCCCGCCGAGCTCGTGCTCGTGTGCGAGGAGGCAGGGTCGGGGATAGGAAGCGAGTTCGCCGGGCTCGCTCTCAGCTATCCCGACGCGGGCGTCGGCGAGGGTACGCCGCACGCCCGGTTCCAACTCGACGGGCGACCGGTTCCGTTGTGGTCGGTGGCGGGGGCCGACGACAGAGCGACGTACGCCGGCGAAGCGGCAGGGCGCTGGCTGTGGGTGGTCGTGCATCCTTCGGAGTCCAGCGCGCTGATGGTGGAGCCGTTGCATCTGGTCGACGCACGTCAGCTCGGTGCAGAACTGACCGTGCTGCCGGTGGGGGAGATATCACCGCGCCTGGTCGTCAGCTAATCGCGAGCTGACGAGCGGCCGCCCACAGGGCAAGGGCGCACACGAACGATCCGTCGGCCCCGCACCCTAGGGTGAGGCACGTGCGGATCGACCTTCATACCCACTCCAACGCCTCCGACGGCACCCAGGATCCGCGCGTGGTCATCCAGCTCGCGGCCGACACCGGGCTCCACGTCATCGGCTTGACCGATCACGACTCAGCAGCCGGGTGGGTCGAAGCCAGCGCGGCCGCTCTCGAGGTCGGCATCAGGCTCGTGCCCGGGATGGAGATCTCGACGATTCACCAGCACGCGGGTGTGCACGTGCTGGCCTACCTGCCGGACCCGACGTACCCGCCCCTGATGGCCGAGCTCGGTCTCATCCTCGACGGCCGCAACGGACGGCTCGCGGCGATGCTGGCGCAGCTGCGCGCCGCCGGACTCGACATTCGCGAGGCGGAGGTGCGGGCGCAGGTCGGCGCCGCCCCCGCCATCGGCCGTCCCCACATCGCCGACGTGCTGGTCGCGAAGGGATACGTCGCCGATCGCAACCAGGCCTTCGCCGAGTGGCTCAACTGGGGTCGGCCGGGCTACGTCTCCCGATATGCCGCCGACACGCGGCGGATGGTGCAGATCGTGACCGCAGCCGGCGGCGCCGCCGTGATCGCCCACCCCTGGGGTCGGGGGAGTCGCCGGGTGCTCGACCACGAGACGCTGGCGAGCCTGCAGTCCGACGGCCTGGTCGGTATCGAGGTCGACCACCAAGACCATGCCCGGGACGACCGCGACGCCCTGCGTGCCATCGCCCGCGATCTCGACCTCGTGGCCACCGGTGCCAGCGACTTCCACGGTGCAGGCAAGGTCGACCACGAGCTGGGCTGCAACCTCACCGATCCGGGACAGTTCGAGCGGCTGCTGGCAGCCGCCGCCGACAACGCCAGCTCTGCCGGCCTGAACGTCACGGCGGTCGTGGGTTCGTGACCGTGACACCGAGACGTCGAGGCGGCGACTCGTGACGATGCAGCTGCCCTTGGAGGGCATGCCCCGGCGGCTGCTTCAAGCCGCGCCCTCCCGCCTGATGACGTACCTCGACTGCCCCCGCCGCTACCGGTTCACCTATCTCGACAAGCCGATGCCCCCGAAGGGGCCGCCGTGGGCGCACAACTCACTCGGCGCCGCAGTCCACACGGCCTTGGCCAGCTGGTGGAAGGTGCCCATCGAGCAGCGCACGGTCGTCCGGGCCGGTGACCTGCTCGACCAGGCGTGGCTGATCGACGGCTACCGCGACCAGGTGCAACGCGACCAGGCCCGCGCCCGGGCTCGCGCCATGGTGGAGCGGTACGTCGCCGACGTCGACCCGCGCGACGAACCGGTCGGTGTCGAGCGCATGGTCGCCCTCAAGACCGACCATGCCGCGTTGTTCGGGCGGGTCGACCGGATCGACGACCGGGGCGGCGAGGGCTTGGTGGTGGTCGACTACAAGACCGGTCGGCACGTGCTGAGCGTCGACGACGCCCGAACGTCACTCGCGCTCGCCGTCTACGCCGCCGCGGCCGAACGCACCCTGCGTAAGCGCTGTCGCCGCGTCGAGCTGCACCATCTGCCGACGGGTGAGGTGCTGACCTGGGAGCACACCGACGAGGGACTCGATCGGCACGTACGTCGGGCCGACTCCATCGCCGCCGAGATCGCCGACCTCGACGAGACGTTCAAGGCTGGCGTCTCGGCCGACGCGGCCGACGACATGTATCCGCCGCATGTGAGCAGTCTGTGCGGCTGGTGCGACTTCAACCGGGTCTGCGTTCAGGGATCAGCCGCCGTACCGCCGCGCGACTCGTGGGCCGGGCTGGAAGAGGCCTGACCGGACAGGTCAGCCTCGGCGCGACATCCAGATTCGTGCCAGGGCGTCCCGGGTCGGCTCGGGTTGCTCGACCGCAGGCGAGTGCGCGGCGTCATCGATGACCACCACCCGAGTCCCGAGCGCGTCCGCGAGCTCGTCCTGCACGTCGTGCGCCCATGCATCGTCGTCGGCGCCGCGCACTACCGAGACCGGCACGGGCGAGTCGACCAGCGCCGAGGTGAGGTCCCCGGTCTCGGCGAGCAGCCGGGCCATTGCCGCCAGAGACTGCGGCGAGTTGGCCATGAACCGCGTGCGGAGGAAGGCCGCCACCTCTTCGCTCGGTGGCTCCGCCGCACGGTCGAGAGTGCGGCGTTCGCGCGAGACGTACGCAGCTTCCATCCCCTCGTGTTCGATCAGCTCGGCACCGGCGAGTGCCTCGGCGGCCTTGGCGTCGGTGAAGCCACCGGGCCCGGAGCACAGCAGCGTGAGCGTCGCAAACCGGTCAGGCTGCGCCAGCACCGCGGCGCTCGCTACGAGCCCACCGAACGAGTGACCGACGAGATGGGTCTGCTCGTCGTGTCCGAACAGGGCCTCCACGACGGCGATCAGGTCGGCGGCCAGCCCGTCGAGGCTGAAGTCGTCGTCAGGGGTGCCGACCGACTCGTACTGTCCGCGCTGGTCGTAGGTCGCCGATTGCCATCCAGCTGCCTTGAGCAGCGGCAGGATCTCGGCGAAGTCCTCCTTGGAGCCGGTGAATCCGGGGACCAGCAGCACGTTGCCCCGGGGCAGGCTGCTGTCGGTCGGTGAGCAGCCGAAGCCGGCGAAGGTGCCGCGAGCGGTCTCGATGTCGCCGACCCGGATGGTCGAATCCAGCTGCACGCGGCGTGGTGTGCTCAACGTCCCCTCCGGGCCAGGCGTTCGACCAGCCTGGGCGGCGCGACCCGGCTGGCGGTGGTGAGGGCACGGTAGCGCCGAGAGGGGATCGACACTGCCTTGCCCGAACGCAGATCGGCGAGGGCGTCGGCCACCACGCGGTCGGCGTCGAGCCACATCCAGCGCGGGACCCCACTCATGTCGGCGTCCATCCTCTGGTGGAACTCTGTGCGGACGAAGCCAGGACAAAGCGCCATGACCCGCACGCTGTCCGGCGCGTAGTGCAGGCTCGCCCACCGGCTGAAGCTCGTCACCCAGGCCTTGTGTGCCCCGTACGTCCCGCGGAGCATGAAGCCTGCGACGCTCGACACGTTGACCACGTCACCGTGTCCGCGGCTGCGCATCGGACCGATGGCGGCATGGGTCAGGCGCATCACTGCTCGCACCATCACATCGAGGCCCAGCTGCTCCACGGCCAGGTCGTTGTCCTCGAAGGACAGCCGGAGCCCGAAGCCGGCGTTGTTGACCAGCATGTCGAACGGCTCGGATGTGAGACGTTTCTCCACCCGGCGGGTGTCGTCGAGATCGCCCAGGTCGGCGGCAAGGACCTCGGCTGCGACGCCGTATGCGGCACGGAGCTCAGTCGCCAGCGACTCCAGCCGGGTGGCGTCCCGGGCGACGAGCACGAGGTCGTGCCCGTCGCGAGCCAACGCCGTGGCGAACGCGCGGCCGATGCCTGCCGTGGGACCGGTGACGAGGGCGAGCGGCACGCGCCCAGCATCGCACTGTGCTGCCGGTGGCACACTGGGGCCCGATGACGACCACCCTCGCGATCGCCAACCAGAAGGGCGGGGTCGCCAAGACCACGACGGTGGCCTCGCTCGGCACCGCCCTGTCGGACCTTGGGGCTCGGGTGCTCCTCGTCGACCTCGACCCTCAGTCCTGCCTGACGTTCTCGCTCGGCATCGACCCCGAAGAGCTCGGAGAGTCGGTGCACCAGGTGCTCCTGGGCCAGGTCATCGCCGCCGACGTCATCTGCGCCACCGAGGACGGCCCGGACCTGCTGCCCGCGACCATCGAGCTGGCCGGGGTCGAGACCGCGCTGCTGATGAAGCCGGGCCGCGAGCAGGCCGTCCGGGTCGCGCTCGAGGACCTGCACGACGACTACGACTGGATCCTGCTCGACTGCCCGCCGACCCTGGGCGTGCTCACCGTCGCGGCGCTGTCGGCGGCAGACCACGTGCTGATCCCGCTGCAGTGCGAGACGCTGTCCCACCGCGGCGTCGGCCAGCTCCTCGACACCATCTACGACGTCCGGAGGTTCACCAACCCGAAGCTGCAGCTGATGGGCGTGCTGCCGACCTTGTTCGACGGGCGCACCAAGCACGCGCGTGCAGTGCTCGACACGATCGCCGCGACGTACGACATCGACGTCGTGACCCCGCCCATCCCACGGTCGATCCGCTTCGCCGAGGCGCCGGCCGCCGGGCGAAGCATCTTCACGACGGCCCGGACGACTCGCGGTGCGCAGGCGTACCGCGAGATCGCCGAACGGTTGTACGTCGGCGCCTGACCCGACGACGACGCCGGCGGATACGGACGTTCCGCCCGGACCCGTGTCCAGACCCGTCAGGTGAGCCGGGCACCCTAGACTCGGCGGCGTGTCCCACCAGTTGAGACCCCGCCACGCCACGAGGCCGCGCTCGCCCTGGCGCTGGTTGGCGGTCGGGGTGGCCGTCGCGGTCTGTCTGCTGTCGGTGGCCGGGGCGCTCGAGGTCGGGCCCGGCGCGGCCCTCGCGGACGGCGCCAAGGCTGCCTCGTCGACGGACGACGCGGCGAAGGACTCCAACGCCGACGATCCGGCCACCGACGACAGAGCCGCCGACGGTGGCGCTGACCCGGGCGGGGCCGACGACGACTGGCTGACCTACGACGACCCAGACAGCCAGGCCGACCAAGAAGGCGGGGACAGTGACGAGGCGGATCCATCGGCCGACCGGGCACTGCCGGCGAAATCGGGCGACGGCAAGCGGATCGTGTTCTCCGAGTCACGCCAACGTGTCTGGCTGGTCGGCCCGGCCGAGCGCGTGGTACGCACCTACGCCGTGTCCGGGAGCAGGCACCGCGACAACGTCGTGCCCGGCACCTACTCGGTTTACTCCAAGTCGCGGCACGCGATCAGCTACGACTATCGGGAGACCATGAACTACATGGTCCGCTTCACGCAGGGGAACACGTCGGCGATCGGCTTCCACGACCTGCCGCGTTTCCGCAAGGGTGGCGAGCTGGCCCAGACCCGAGCCCAGCTCGGGCAACCGTTGTCGGCCGGGTGCGTTCGTCAGTGGATCGGCGACGCGCGCGCCCTGTGGACGTTCGCTCCCGTGGGTACGACGGTCGTCGTCACCCCCTAGCCCCCGTGATTCCCGGTCGCCGTTTGCTATGTACAGAAGGCGTTTGCCTTCTGTACATAGCAAACGCGCCTGGTACACCGGCAGGTTGCCTGGTAAACCTCGGGCTGGAGCTCAGCACGGCCGATGGAGGCCCGGCACAAGGGGCAGCCCGACGGTACGGACTCAGCTGTCGGTGCTGGTGACCTTTTCGCCGGACCGGGTCCGGGAACGGCGGCGACGTCCACGTGGTGACCCATTCTCGCCACCGTCGGCCTTCTTCGCCGAGTCTGCACCCGCCGTGGCTTGTCCAGCCTCGTCGCTGCGCTGACCGTTTCTGGTGCGCTGTCGGTTGCGCTCGCGGCCACCCGATCGACCATCGGATCGGGCCTCGGAACGCCCACCTGAGCGCTCGCTCTTTCCACGACCCTGACCGCGGTCCGGGCCAGACGTACGGCGAGATCCGCGACCTCCGCCGTCGGCCTTGTTGCCGGCGTCGTCGCGTGGTGCCGGCTCGCCGATACGGCCCTTGGCGGCGCGCGGGATGCCCTGGTCGTGGAACAACTGGTCGCTGGTGGAATAGATCTCCGCCGGCGCGTCGTACGGCAGGTCGAGCAACCGGTTGATGACCTTCCATCGGGTCAGGTCGGCCCAGTCCACGAAGGTGATCGCCGCCCCGGTCGCCCCCGCCCGACCGGTGCGGCCGATGCGGTGGATGTAGGTCTTCTCGTCCTCGGGACACGAGTAGTTGATGACGTGGGTGATCCCGGCGACGTCGATGCCGCGGGCAGCGACATCGGTTGCAACGAGAATCTCGACGGTGCCGTCGCGAAAACGCTTCAGAGCCTTCTCCCGTGCGACCTGCGCCATGTCACCGTGCAACGGCGCGGCCGGGAAGCCGCGGTCCATCAGGTCTTCGGCGACACGCTGCGCGGCCCGCTTGGTGCGGGTGAAGACGAGCGAGAGCCCGCGGTTCTCGGACTGCATCACCTTCGCGATGATCTCGGTCTTGTCGAGGTCGTGGACCTGGTAGACGAACTGCGCCGTCAGCGGCACCGTTTCGGCGTCGGTCGCCGCCTCGGCCCGGATGTTGACGGGGTGGCGCATGTACGTGCGCGCCAGCCCGACGACCTCACCGCGCATCGTCGCGGAGAACAGCATCGTCTGACGCAGCTCGGGCGTCTTGGCGATCAGCTTCTCGACGTCGGGCAGGAAGCCCAGGTCGAGCATTTCGTCGGCCTCGTCGAGCACCAGCACCTTGACGTGCGACAGGTCGAGCGAGCGGCGGTTGGCCAGATCGAGCAGCCGTCCGGGTGTGCCGACGACGACCTCGACGCCGCTGGCAAGGGCGTCCAGCTGAGGCTCGTACGGCACTCCGCCGTACACCGTGAGGGTGCGGGTGCCGCGGCCCTCGCCGGCCACGGTCAGGTCGCCGGCGACCTGGAGAGCCAGCTCGCGGGTCGGCGCGATCACCAGCGCCTGCGGCTTGCCGGGGTCGGCGAGCTCGTCGTAGTCGGGGTCGTGCGGCGAAACGACGCGCTGCAGGATGGGGATGGCGAACGCCAGGGTCTTGCCGGTGCCGGTGCGGGCCTGACCGATCAGGTCAGTCCCCATCAAGGCGATCGGGAGAGTCATCTCCTGGATCGGAAAGGCTTCAGTGATGCCGACAGCGCGCAGCGCCTCGGCGATCTCGGGCATGGCGCCGAGGTCTTCAAACGTGGTCAGGACGAGGTCTCGTTTCTCAGGGTGTTGCTCAGGGCGGCCCACATGCGCGACGGTCGCGCGGGGCGGAACTGGTGTCAGTCTAGCCTTCGGACGGGCGCGCAGAGGTCGAAGGCGTGCCGATCGCTACGCTGCACGCCATGAGCGACGACTCGGCTGCTGCCTCGGCCTCTCCCGAGCGACAGCCCGATGACTGGCCCGAACCGACGGCCCGTGACGAGGGTTCCCACCCGGTGTCAGCGGCGTTCGCTGACCCGGCGTACCGTACCGCCGTCGTCGATCTGCTCGGTGGTCTGGCGTACTCGGAGCTGAGTGCCTTCGAGCGGCTGACCGAGGACGCCGGTGACGCGCCGACGCTGGCGGACAAGGTGGCGCTGGCGGCCATGGCGGCCGGCGAGTTCGGACACTTCGACGCCTTGCTCGTGCGGTTGCGGGAACTCGACGCCGACCCGTTCGAGGCGATGGAGCCCTTCCACGAGCCGGTCGACACCTTCCATGCCCACACCGCGCCGTCGAACTGGCTCGAGAGCTTGATCAAGGCGTACGTCGGTGACGGGCTTGCGGCCGACTTCTACCGAGAGATCGCCGCGTACGTCGACGTCGACACCCGCGAGTTGATCATTGCCACCCTCGAAGACACCGGGCGGTCAGAGTTCGTCGTCGATCGAGTTCGGGCCGCCATCGTCGCCGAGCCGAAGATCGCTGGCCGCCTGGCGCTGTGGGGGCGGCGGCTGATGGGCGAGGCGTTGAGTCAAGCGCAACGGGTGGCCGCTGAGCGCGACGCGCTGAGTGCGCTGCTGGTGGGCGGCGTCGACCGGCCCGGGATGGACCTGGCCGCGATCGGGCGGATGTTCGCCCGGCTCAGCGAGACGCACACCCAGCGCATGACCGCCCTTGGTCTCCAAGCCTGAGGCGACACGGCCAGTCACCCACGGTGGTCCTGTACGAGATTCGTTGGTCGAGCTTGTCGAAGCTCGACCAGCGGAGGAGTGCCGCCGACCCACTGAAGGGTGCCGCTCGACCAGGCGAGGGCGGGACCAGCAATGAGGGTCAGGCCGTGGGTGGTCGCTCGTTGTAGGCCGTCGACCGCTCCTGCCCGGTGAGGTGGGCGATCGCGTCCATGATCTGGTCCGTCGCCGCCCGGCGGGCCTGGGCGGGTGATGCCTGGAACATGCTCGGGTCGAAGGTGAGTGGAGCACCGAACCGGGCCGTGATCTTGTGCAGACGCGGTATCCGGGTGCCGACCGGCATGATCTTCTCCGTCCCGATCAACCCGACGGGGACGACGGGCACCCGGGCCGTGAGCGCGAGCCAGCCGACACCGGTATGACCGCGGTACAGCCGCCCGTCGCGCGAGCGCGTGCCCTCCGGGTAGATCCCGAACGTCTCGCCCCGTCGCAGCACCCCCAACGCGGCCTCCAACGAAGCCTGCGCCGCCCGGTTGTCACCGCGCTCGACCGGGATCGAACCGATAGCGGTGAACCAGGCACGGCTGGCCGCGCCCTTCAGGCCGGAACCCGTGAAGTACTCCGACTTGGCGAGGAACACGACCGGCCGTGGGGCGACGATGGGGAGCACCACGCTGTCGATGAACGACAGGTGGTTGCTGGCCAAGATGACTGCCCCACGCTTCGGAACGTGCTCGCGGCCCTCGACGCGGGGTCGGTAGACGACTCGTGCAGTGGGCGAGACCACGGCCCGCATCGCGGTGTACAGCACGGGCCGTCGCCCAGGTCAGGCGGCGCCGAAGCCGACGCGCCGGCCCGGCTCGCCGCTCAGCTCGACGTACGCGAGCTTGTTCGCGGGGACGTAGATCGTGCGGCCCTTGTCGTCACTCAACACCAGCATGCCGTCGTCGCCAGCAAGCGCGGCCGAGATCGCCTTCTCCATAGCCTCGGGTGACTCGCTGGACTCGAACGTCAGCTCGCGGTTGGCGTGCGTGACGCCGATCTTGACCTCCACAGACAGTCCCTTCGTGTACGCCGGTGGCCGGTTGTTCGACCGGCCGAGTCTCCAGCCTAGTGCCGTCGATGCACGGCACTAGATGCTGCGTGACGGAGCCCGGTCGTCGCGGGCGGGACCGGGCTCACTCGTGGCGGGGAAGCCACGGATCCCTCGCCAGGCAAGGCTCGAGATGAGCTGAACCGCCTCTGACCGCTCGAGGGTGTTGTCGGGCGTGCTCAGCCAGAATCGTGCGGAGACCTGGCTCATCCCCACCAGCGCCACGGCCAGGAGGCGTGAGACCTCGCCAGGGAAGCCGGTGTCGTCGGCGATGACCTCAGCGATCGCCTCGGCGCAGAGCATCGTGACCTTGTCGACGCGTTCGCGGACGGCGGGCTCACTGGTCAGATCGGACTCGAAGACGAGCCGGAACGCGCCCCCCGGATCGGCCACGTAGGCGTAGAACGCCTCCGTGGTGGCCGCGACGCGTTCCTTGTTGTCGGTCGTACTGGCCAGGGCCTCGCGAACCTCTGCCACTACCCGGTCGCACGCCGTGTCGAGCAGTGCGAGGTAGAGGTCGAGCTTGCCGGGGAAGTGTTGGTAGAGGACGGGCTTGCTGACACCTGCTCGTTCGGCGATGTCGTCCATGGCGGCGGCGTGGTAGCCCTGCGCCACGAAGACGTCGAGCGCCGAGTCGAGCAGCTGGGCGCGGCGGGCGTCGCGGGGGAGTCGACCGGTGCGTGGTCGCGCGCCTTCGGGTGCCGTCACGCGCGGCATCCTACCGTCGGCGTACGTCGTCTTTGCGTGGCTGGATCGCCGCCGGCACGGGCCCCGCAGGTTCGGCTTGCCGCCCGTCGAGCCGGTGACCCGCCTAGTCCGGCAGCGGTGCGGCGTGGTCGTGCAGGTCGGCGAGCAGGTCCCCCAGCTCGTCGATCCGCTCGAGCACCTCGTCGCTGTGGAAACGCAGATCGGCGGCCTTCGAGGCGCTCTCGACCTCGTCCCAGCCCAGCGGTGTGGAGACGGTCGGCTCGTCGATTCCGCGCAGGGAGTAGGGGGCGATGGTGGTCTTGGCCGCGTTGTTCTGGCTCCAGTCGATGAAGACCTTGCCCTTGCGCTGTCGCTTCTCCATGGTGCTGACGACCAGGTCGGGCAGCGCCTCGCTGAGCTGGTCGGCCAGACCCTTGGCGTACTGCGACGTCCTGGTAGCGGTCGCGGGCTCGATCGGCACGTACAGCTGGGCGCCCTTGTTGCCGGACGTCTTCGGGAAGGCGGTCAGCCCGTCGGCCGCCAGCAGCTGCTTGAGCGCCCCGGCCACGTCGAGACAGTCGATGATGTCGGCTGGCGCGCCGGGGTCGAGGTCGAAGACGACCAGATCGGGGTCGCGCGGGCCGCCGCGGGGGCCGACCTTCCACTGCGGGACGTGCATCTCCAGTGCGGCGAGGTTGGCCAGCCACAGCAGGGTCGGCAGGTTCTCCGCGACAACGTACGAGACCCCGTCGTCGCCGTGCTCGGGCATGAAGACGGTGCGCACCCAGTCAGGCGTGCCGCGCGGGGCGTTCTTCTCGAAGAACGGCGTGCTGTCGGTGCCGTCCGGCCACCGCTTGCGAGTGAGGAGGCGGTCGGCCAGGTGGGGAAGCAGCACGGGGGCGATCTGCCGGTAGTAGTCGATGACCTCGCCCTTGGTGAAGCCGACCTTCGGGTACAGCACCTTCTCGAGGTTGCTCAGGGACAGCGTGCGACCGTCGACCTCCACCGTCGTCTTCGCTGTCGCCATCTGCCCACCGTAGGAGACCTGCTGGCCCGCGGCCACGAGCCGGGCTGATCAGCGGCGCTTTCCTCGGGTGAGTTCGGTGAGGGTTGATCCGCGGCGTCGTCGAACCAGGGCGCGCAGCGTGCTGACGTTCTGGTAGCCGACTGCCCGGGCCACTGACTCGGGGCTTTGCTGGGTGGTGCGAAGGAGGAACGTCGCTTGGTCGAGGCGGATCTCGTGCAGGAAGTCGAGGGGCGACATGCCGAGGACCGCAGCGGTCGTGCGTTGCAGGGCGCGTTCGCTCAGACCGATATGGGTAGCGATCTGATTGATCCGCAACGGCTCGTCGAGATGGTCGCGCACCCAACGTTCGAAGGCTTTGATCCCCGGATCACTGTTCGCCAGCTGCGCGGGCACCGCGAACGAAGCCTGCGACGCGCGGTCCCCGATGAGCAGGTGCCGCGCGACGCGATCGGCCAGCTCGTAGCTCTGCCGCTGGACGATCGACAAGGCAAGATCGATGTGCGCGAACGCCGCGCCGGCGGTCGTGACGTGGTCGTGCTCGGCAATGGTGAGGCGTTCGTCCAAGTCGACCGCGGGATAGCGGGAACGGAAGGCGCTGCCGAGCCACCAGCTGGTCGTGGCCAGCAATCCGTCAAGGAGGCCAGCCTCGGCCAGGAAGAACGTCCCGCTGCACGCAGCGGCCATATTGCTACCCGAGTCCGCTTGGATGCTGAGCCAGTCCAAGCTCGGATGACCCCGCACGGTGTCGACGACCTCCCGCGGAGCGCGCAGCCCGACTGCTGGGCTGACGATCAGATCGGGTTGCCTGTCGACGTCGGCCATCGGTGTGGTCGCGAGATGGAGGCCGTGTCCGGTGCGGGTGACTTCACCCGTTCCCACGACAGTCACCTCGAACGGCGCCGGCGCGCCGGAGACGTCCTCGCGCAGCGCATTGGCCGCCGCGAGCACGTCGAGCACGGTGCTGAGGCCCGAGTCGAACATCCCCTCCACCGTCAGCACAGCGACCTGCATGTCGGAAACGGTATCCAACGCGGCGGATCCGCCGTGCCGGCTACACCAAGTCGGCACCTAGCGTGGACGGCACCGACAACGAGAGGACATTGTGATGACGGTCGACCGAGGACTGCTGGCGCTGCTCGAGGCCAAGCCGGGAAAGGGCGACGAACTCGGCGCCTTCCTCAAGCAGGGCCGTGAGTTGGCGGCAGCCGAGTCCGGGACCGTGACCTGGTACGCCTTCAAGCTCAGCGACACGACGTACGGCATCTTCGACACGTTCGAGGGCGAGGACGGCCGCCAGGCGCACTTGAACGGCGAGATCCCGGCCGCACTCGGTCAGGTCGGTCCGGACCTGCTCGCCACCGATCCGGACATTCGTACGACCGACATCCTCGCGGTGAAGTAGCCGGCCCAACCACCCGTCGAGAGGTGCGGCAGCCCGCGGCGCATGACGCTGCGGGCAGTGCCGGACGCACCGCCCCATCGCAACACTGACACGAAGGACGTCCCATGTTCGACAAGAAGACCAACATCGCAGCCCAGGAAGCGTTCGGGGAGGCGATCAACACCGGCACGCTGGCCTTCGACGATCTCGTCGCGGCCGATTCGATCGACCACGACCCCGCCCCTGGGCAAGGCCCTGGCCCGCAGGGCTATCGCGACATGTTCACGAACTACGCACCGCGTTCCCCGACCTGCACGTCGAGGTCGAGCACCTGACCGCCACCGACGACGACGTCGCGTTCGCCTACACCGTCGCCGGCACCCACGACGGGCCGTTCCAGGGCCACGGCGCCACCGGCAAGGCGATCAAGGTACGTGGCATGCAGATCGGGCGCTTCGAAGACGGCAAGCTCGTCGAGCGATGGGGCAGCAGCGACC
>Ga0136617_10003690_pt1 | contig 13681 bp, 16 predicted proteins | sample AntDrymUQ3222106_2_FD_129672 | JGI IMG/M metagenome (GOLD analysis project Ga0136617, IMG submission 129672) | Polar desert sand microbial communities from Dry Valleys, Antarctica - metaG UQ322 (21.06) | ecosystem: Environmental > Terrestrial > Soil > Desert | place: Antarctica: Dry Valley...
GTAGCCGGCGCGCCCCTCTAAGCCGACCGTCTCGTCCCAGACGATGTCGACCCGCTCGACGTGCAAGCTGTTCCAGACCGGCTCGAAAACGCGATTGGCGAAGCGCAGGCCGAGAAGGTTGAGCACGGTCTGCTCGGCGAGGAAGTGGTCGATGCGGAAGACCGCGTCCTCGCTGACCACCTCGCCGATGAGCACGTTCAGCGCGCGTGCGTCGGCGGCGTCGGTGCCGAAGGGCTTCTCGATCGCGATCCGGCTGCCCGAGGGAAGGCCGACTTGGCGAGCGCGCGGACGGTGTCGGAGAAGAGCGCGTTGGGCAGGGCGAGGTAGATGACGGCGGGACCGTCCAGTCGTCGCAGGACGCGGGCGAGCGAGCGGACGTCGGTCACGTCGCCGCTCTGATGGGTCAGCGTGTGACATAGGGGTCCCGCCGCACGTCCGGCGGCACGTCGCGCGCGTGCCGCTCGAGACGGGCCTCGGCATGCCGCCTGAACGTCTGGTCGTCCCAGTTCGCGTGGTCGACTCCGATGACCTCGAGCCCGTCCGGCAGAGCGCCGGCCGCCAGCAGGCGCGCGATCGCGGGCGGCAGGTACCGTCCGGTCAGGTCACCGGAAGCCCCGAGCACGACGAGCTGGTGAATCACGACGGCTCCGGTCGCGGAGCGCCCGCGACGTGCGGCGGAGGCGCGAAGCGGCCGGGCTGGCCGTCGGCGCGGATGACGTGCATGACCGCGTTGATCAGCGCGAGGTGCGAGAAGGCCTGTGGGAAGTTGCCGAGATGGCGTCCCGTGTGGGGATCGAGCTCCTCCGCGTAGAGCCCGAGCGGGCTGGCGTGGTTCAGGAGCTTCTCGCACAGCCGGCGCGCGCGCTCGGCCTCGCCGATCTCGGCCAGCGCCGAGACCAGCCAGAAGGAGCAGATCACGAAGGTTCCCTCCTCGCCGCTGAGGCCATCGTCGGTCTCCTCGACGCGGTAGCGCAGCACGTGCTCCTCGTCGGTGAGCTCGTCTGCGATCGCGTGCACCGTGGCCACGATGCGAGCGTCGTCGGGCGGGAGGAATCGCAGCAGGACGAACAACAGGCACGAGGCGTCGAGCGCCGTCGTTCCGTAATGCTGGACGAAGACGCCCCGTCCGTCGACGCCGTGACGGCAGATGTCGGCGTGGATCTCCGCGGCGGCGGCGTGCCATCGGTCGGCGTGTTGAGCTGACCCGTGGCGCTCGGCGAGCCGCGCACCGCGGTCGGCGGCCACCCAGCACAGCAGTTTGGACGACGTGAAGTGCTGGGGTACTCCGCGCACCTCCCAGATCCCCTGGTCGGTGTCCTGCCAGTGCGCCAGCGCCTGCTCGACTTGCCGCTCGACGAGCGGCCACAGCCACTCCGGCAGCTCGTCGCGGTCCTTGGTGTGCAGGTAGATCGAGTCCAGCAGGGCGCCCCACACATCGTGCTGGGACTGCCGGTAGGCCTCGTTGCCCACGCGCACCGGCCGCGCGCCCTCGTATCCGGACAGGTGCTCGAGCGTCCGCTCGGGCAGCGAGTGCTCGCCGCCGATGCCGTACATGATTTGCAGCATGTCATGCTCCCCGAGCGCCACTTCGGACACGAACTGCATGAAGTGATCGGCGTCCGCGTCGAGCCCGAGCGTGTAGAGGCCCCACAACGCGAACGTGGCGTCCCGGATCCACGTGTAGCGATAGTCCCAGTTGCGCTCGCCACCGGGCGTCTCGGGCAACGAGGTCGTGCCCGCGGCGACCATCGCTCCCGTCGGTGCGTAGATCAGCCCCTTCAGGACCAGGGCGCTGCGCTGGAGATGGTGCCGCCACGGGTGGTCCGGGAACGATCCCTCCGCCAGCCAGCCACGCCAGAAGCCCTGCGTCCGCCGCAGCCGTCCTTCCGCGTCGGCGGCCGAACGTGGCGGCAGTGCACCGCCCCACGACAGCGCGACGACCGCCTCCTCGCCCTCCTGCAGCACCGCCCCGGCGTGCACACGTCCGTCAGTGGCCTCGAGGGGCACGGTCGCCACCAGCTCCAGCGCCGGCGCTCCTGCCGGCCCCCGGGCCCGAGCGCGGCCGCGATCGTGATCCTCGACCGCCCAGGCGGCCGGCCGCGCGCCATAGTCGAACACGGGCTCGCAGTCCACGACGATCTCGACCGACCCCTGCTCGCAGCGCAAGGTCCGGAGGAGCACGTGCTCGGCGCGCTCCGGCCGTGCGTCGCGCCGAAACGGCGGAACGTCATTAGGATCGTCCTCCCACGGCCCGACCAGCAGCGCGTCCCGCACCACCAACCACCCGCGACTGGTCATCCACGTCGCCTCGAGGATCAGCGTTCCCGGCACGTACCGCCGCGCCGCCGGAACGCACGTCTCCCGCGGCCCGACCCGAAACGACCCGGCGCGACGATCCAGGATCGCCGCGAACAGGCTCGGCGAATCCATCCGCGGAGCGCAAAGCCATTCGATGGCCCCGTTCGACGCCACGAGCGCCAGCACCTCGCCGTCGGCGAGCAACCCGTATTCCTCGATCGGCGGAAAGTTGCCTGCCGCACTCGGAGCTGTCGCCGGCATGACGTACGTCTACCCCGCAAAGGCTCGATGTTCCCTTCTTGCGGGCGTGCATCGGTCAGCAACGGCCTGTCCAGGGTTGAGCGGCGCTCGCTCCGATGATCTCAGATCACGAGTGCTCCAAGCGAAGGGCCCACGCCCTGGCTCCCGGCGTGGTCGGCCGTTGAGGGGGGATGAGCGAATCGATTCATGGCGAACGCGTTCGTGAGTCGGCGCCGGACGAGGCCGCTGGCGAGGCTGCCGCCGGGGTAGGCCAGGGGTATAGGAAGCAGATGGAGGGCAACAACCAGCAGCGCCGCAACGCCGCGCGCGAAGCCCGCAAAGCCGGGAACTCGGCGAGCGAGGCCGGGATGACGTCCGGCGGATCCAAGTAGCCAAGTCGTATGAGCGGCGATGCCGACCACATCGACAATCTCGCTGAGAGTCAACGGGGCGAAGGCCAAGCAGGCCGGCGCCGACGTGCCCAGGCCGCTGCGGGCGAGGGCAGGCAGAACGAGCCGAAGACTCCACCCGCGCCGTAGTCCCGCAAACTCAGTTCCTGGAGCCTTCCGCGCAATGCCGGCCTGGTGATGACGCCCCGCGCAGCGGTCGTCCGATGATCGTCTCGCACCTAGCCGACGACGTCGCGCCCGAGATCGCCACGCTGGATCGGTGACGCAGAGCTGAGCGTCGCTGGCGCGCTGACCAATTCCGCGAGCTGATGGTGGCCACTCGCGCTCGGTGCCCTGCTGGCGGCAGTGGCTTGCGTCGCGGCAGCCGGTGCGACCGTTCCGCTGGCCCGCTGGTGCTGATCAACCACTGGATCGATGCCTTTCCGCCGCCGCGCTCCGGCACCAGCGGATCGGCGCTGCGACGCCGCGCGTGCGACTACGGCGCTGCGGTCAAGATCGCGAGATGCTCCCGAATCCGGTTGCCGGGACTTCTGTGAGCGGACGGAAGTCGTCGCCGCGGTGCGCGAGCTCAACCAGCGATGAGAACCCGCTGAGCCGGCGTGGTCAGGCCGGCTTGCTCGTGGTCTTCTGCTCGGCTTCGTTCGCAGCGGGAGCGACTTCGCCGTTCCCGGTTGCCAACACGGTCGTTGCCGCCTTGATGACCGCCGCGATTGGCGCGGCGATCGCGGCTCCGATGACGCCGAACGTGACGGCGCCGGCGGTCACGGCGACGAGAACCACGCCCGGGTGGAGCGCGACCGCGCGACCGATCACGATCGGAGAGAGAAGCTGGCTCTCGAGCTGCTGGATGACGATCACGGCAGCGAGCACGATCAGCGCCTCATCGAGACCTCCGGAGACCAGCGCGACGAGCGTCGCCGCCGCCCCCGCGACGATGGCACCGACGATTGGGACGAACGCTGCGATGAACGTGATGACGGTCAGCGGCAGTGCGAGCGGTACACCGACGAGCACGAGCGCCAGACCGATGAAGACGGCGTCGAACGCGGCGACGATGAGCACTCCGCGCAGGTAGAGCCCCAGCGTCGTCCAGATCCGCTCGCCGATGGCTTCCATGCCGGCCCGGCGGTCCTGGCCGGCGCGGCGCAGAACCCACTGCCAAAGACGACCGCCGTCCTTGAGAAAGAAGAACGTCAGAATGACGGCCAGCAGCAGCCCGGCGATCACTTCGGCGACGAGGGCCGCCCCTGCGAGCACGCCGCTGCTCACCGCCCCGGCGTTGTCTTCCAACCGGCCCGTGGCGCCGGCGATCACGTCCTCGATCTGAGCGTCGGTGGTATTCAGAGGCCCCTCGCCCGCCCACTCGAGTACCTGCCGCGCGCCTTCCTCGACGTCGGCCTGCAGCGTGTCGAGCTCATCGACGACGGCGGGCGCGAGCAGCGCGAAGGTCCCGCCTATGACGAGCAGGAACACCACCATCGCTGCCGCCGCTGCCGCCCCTGACGGCAGGGGCGTGCGTTCGAGCCGACGCTTGAGCGGGTCGAGCAGGACCGCAAGGAAGACGGCTAGCACGGCGGGCACGACGACGAGCCGCAGCGTGGCCGCGACGTGAGCGAGGACGGCAACCGCCGCCGCCAGCAGCAGCAGCCGCCATGCAAATGCTGCCGCGACGCGGATCCCGAAGGGCACGGCGTCATCGGGACGCCGCGGTCCGTGGCGTCTCATCGCCGTCGCCATGAAGCCGGCCGCATGAGTCGCGCTTCCACCGAGTGCGTCGAGGGGATCATGCCTCGTCTGTACCCGTTCAGCGGCGACCGACCGCGGCCGCCACACCGCTCCAGGACGGATCCCGGCTACAGAATCGCGATAACCAGCATCGCGATGATCAACAGCAGCAGCGCCGCGAGCAGTGCCTTGCCGGCAGTGCGCGTGCGGGTGCGGGGGGACGTGCCGGGATCCACGTGTCCCGGTCGTCTCTCGGGACCTGTTGAATTGAAGGCCGCGTGGTCACGCGTACGGGTTCGGCTGCCGTTCATGGCGGGCTCCTCTCTCGGTGTGCCCCCAGCATCGCCGCGACGACGCAGGCAGACCATGGGGAGCGCCACCCAAGCAAGAAGCAAATGACAACTTGTCCCGGTGATGCGGGTGAGACGCGTGGTTTAGGGGCAGCAGGAGGCGATGGACCGTGTGCGTGACGGGCGCGGCGGGCGCGTCAGTGGATCGGCGGCGGCCGCAATCACGGCCGCGCTCGTCGCGTCCGCCGGTCTGGCGGCCGGCTGGGCCGCCGGGGGCGGGGGTGTCGATCTCCCGTGGGCGCCGACGTGGGACCTGCGGCTGGCGTTCGAGCTCGACGGGCTGGGCGCGATGTATGGACTGCTCGCGGCGGGCATCGGTGTGCTCGTCTTCGCCTACGCGTCGGCGTACGTGCCGCGCCACCTGGCCCATCAGGATCGCCCGCGGCGGGAGGAGGCCCGGCTGCACGGCGCGATGGCGCTGTTCCTGGTCTCCATGGTGGGACTGGTCACCGCGCAGGACCTGATCGCGCTGTTCGTGTTCTGGGACCTGACCGCGGTGGCGTCGTGGCTGCTGATCGGCTTTGACCGCGCCGACCGCGACGCACGCCTGTCGGCGCTGATGGCGCTGCTGGTCACGACCGTCTCGGCGGTGCTGATGCTCGTCGGCATCCTGATGCTGCGCGTCGAGTACGGCACGACGCAGCTCCCCGAGCTGTTCGCCGTTGCCGAGCAGGGCTCGACGGTCACGGTCGCCGGGGCGCTGATCGCGATCGCGGCGCTCGCGAAGAGCGCGCAGGTCCCGTTCCACTTCTGGCTGCCGCGGGCGATGGCGGCGCCAACGCCCGTCTCGGCGTACCTGCATTCGGCGGCGATGGTGGCCGCCGGCGTGTTCCTGCTGAGCCGGATCCACCCGCTGCTCGCGCTCGAACCTGGACTGCTGGATGCGCTACTGGTCGTCGGGGTCGCGTCGATGGCCGTCGGCGGCGCGCTCGCGCTGGCGGCCGACGGCCTCAAGCGGCTGCTCGCCTACTCGACCATCTCCCAGTACGGGTACGTCGTGACGATGCTCGGAGCGGGCGGCGAGGCCGGCGCGGCGGCGGCGTGCTTCTACGTACTCGCGCACGCGCTGGCCAAGAGCGCGCTGTTCATGACCGCGGGCGCCGTGACCGAGGCGACCGGCGGCAAGGCCCTGTCGGAGGTGGGAGGCGCCGCGCGCCGGCTGCCGCTGCTCGCCGCGGGAAGCGGCGCCGCGGCCGCGGCCATCGCGGCGCTGCCGCTCACTATCGGCTTCTTCAAGGACGAGCTGTTCTTCAAGGCGGCGGCGGAGCACGGCCTGCCGCTCGGCGCCCTCGCCGTCGCCGGCGCGGCGCTCACCTTCGCCTACATGGCACGCTTCTGGACGGGCGTCTTCCTGGGTGCGCCGCGCGGGACCACCGAACCGCTCGAGCGCCGGCTGGTGTGGCCGGTGGCGGCACTGGGTGCGCTGGTCGTCGTGGGCGGCGTGGTGGCCGGGCCGTTTGCGGCGCTCGCGCGGGACGCGGCGACGGTGACCCACGGGGAGCCGCTCGAGTTGACCGTCGCCTATCACCTCGACGCTCGGGTGGAGAACCTGATGGCGATCGCCGCCTACGCGTGCGGGTTTCTCCTGTTCGCGGGCCGGCGGCTGCTCGATGCGCCGCTGCGCCTGTTCGCGGGCGCGGGCGACCGCGCCGGCCCCGAACGCGCCTACAGCGTGAGCCTGCGCGGGCTCAACCGGCTCTCCAACCGCCTGCACGACATCGAGGTGCGCGATCTGCGCGCGAGCGTCGCCGCGGTCATCGTGCCGGGCTCGCTACTGGTCACCATCGGGGTGCTCTTCACCCCGACCGCGGGTGCCTACCGCGTCGACGCCCCGCAGGGCGCGGACGCGCCGCTGATCGTGGCGGTGGCCGTCTGCGCGCTCGCGGCGGTCGCCGCGACCGTGCCGCGCGGCCATCTCGCCCTCGCGCTGTCGCTGTCGGGCGTCGGGTTCGCGCTTGCCACGGCGTACTCGCTGATGGGCGCCCCGGACGTGGCGCTCGTCGCGGTGCTGATCGAGACGATCTTCGCGCTGCTGTTCGTGGGTGTCTACTCGCTCGTGCCGCGCGCCGTGTTGCGGCGCGAGGCGGAACTGCATGAGCCGCGCTCCCGGCGGACTCGCGACGGTGCGATCGCGCTGGTCTCGGCGGTTGTGACGACGCTCGTCGTCTGGGGCGCCTTCTCGCGTCCGGTTCCACGCGACGGAATGGCCGAGCGGCATCTGGAGCTGGCGGAGGACGCCCACGGGTCGGACGTCGTCACAGTCATCCTGGCCGACTTCCGTGGCCTGGACACGCTGGTGGAGATCACCGTCGTGGCGGTTGCCATGATCGCGGTCGCAATGCTGCTGCGCGGCAGGGTGCGGGGATGACCAGCATCCTGAGCCGCATGGTCGCCCGCGCGCTGCTGGCCCCGACCCTGATCGTCGCGGCCGCCATCCTGGTCAAGGGCTACGCGGACGTCGGCGACGGCTTCGCCGCCGGCATCGTCGCGGCGCTCGGCGTGCTGCTGCAGTACCTCGCCTTCGGCCGCGACGAGGTCATGGCCGCGCTCCCGGTGCAGCGCGCGCCCGTCGTGGCGCTGACGGGGCTGGCGCTCGGCTTCGCGGTCTTCGCGGTCCCGCTGGTCGCGGGCGCCACGCCGCTCGAGCACTGGCCGGCGCCCGGTGAGGAGCCGATCCACGTGGGATCGCTCGAGCTGATCACCGCGGTGGTGTTCGACATCGGGGTGTTCCTGCTGGTGCTGGGCGCATCAATCGCCATCATCGACGCTCTGGCCGCGCCCACCGATGGGGAGGTGGAGTCGTGAACCTGGTGTTCGCCGTGGTCATCGGCGCGCTGTTCGGGGCGGGCGTCTACCTGCTGCTCAAGCCGGACCTGTTCCGCGTCGTCCTCGGGCTCGTGCTCGTCTCAAACGCGGCGAGCCTCACCCTGATGGCCTCGGGCCTGACCCGCGGGCAGGCTCCGATCGCACCGGTCACCGGACCGGAGCCGGTCGCCGATCCGCTAGTCCAGGCCATGACCGTCACCGCGCTCGTGATCGGCTTCGCGGTGACGGCGCTGCTGCTGGCGCTCGTCTTCGGGGTGTCCCGCACCGGCCACAGCGTCGACCTCGACGCGCTCTCGCGCGCGGAGGCGCGCGAGGCCGAGGCCGCCGAGGCGCGCGAGCTGGCGCACGACGAGGAGCGCGAGCCCGACACGCGCGAGCACCAGCAGCGCGGCCACGACGAGGTGACGCGATGAGCCTGATCGCGGTGCCGCTGCTGGTGCTCTGGCCCGCGGCGATCGCCGCGGCGCTGCTCGACGGCCGCCGCCGCGGCATCGGCGTGCTGGCGATCGCCGCGTTGACCGCCGCGCTGGGGCTCCTCGCGGTGCTGCTGGCCGCCGTGGTCACGGGCGGACCGCGCGAGTTGGTCGCCGGGGGATGGCCGGGCGACGTGGGCATTCGGTTGCGCGTCGACGCGCTCGGCGCGGTGTTCGCGGTGCTGAGCTGCTCGGTGTTGCTCGCCGCGCTCGTCCAGGCCGTGCTGACCGGGATCCGGTCGCGTGCGATGCCTGCCCTGACGCTGTTCATGGCGCTCGGCCTGACCGGCCTGTTCCTCACCGGCGACATCTTCAGCTTCTACGTCTTCTTCGAGCTCGCGATGATCTCGGCCTACGCGCTGACCGCCGCCGGCGGCAGCGGCCGCGAGCTCGGCGCGGCGTTCCTGTTCGCGGTCGTCAACCTCGTCGGCTCGTTCCTGTTCCTGATCGCGATCGGCGCGCTCTACCGCGCCACCGGCACGCTGGAGATGGAGGCCGTCGCCGCGCAGGCGGCGCCGCTGGAGCCGAACACGGCGATCCCCATAGCGATCACGTTCTTCGTCGCGTTCGGGATCAAGCTCGGCCTGTTCCCGTTCCACTTCTGGCTGCCGACCGTCTATGTCAGCGTCTCGCCGCCGGTGGGCGCGATGTTCGCCGGTGCGCTCGCCAACATTGGCGCCTACGGCCTGCTGCGCTTCGGCGCCGCCATCCTCCCCGCCGAGCTGGAGTTCAGCGCCACCGCGCTGATCGTCATCGGCACGGTCAGCATCGCCTATGGTGCGCTGCAGGCGATCGCGCGCCGCGACACGCGCGAGGTGCTCGCCTACTCCGCGATCGGCCACGCCGGCTACGTGCTCGTCGCGCTCGGCCTGGGCGGGCCTGCCGGCCTCACCGCGGCGGTGATCTTCAGCCTGGCGAACGCCATCAACAAGGCGCTCCTATTCCTGGCCAGCGAACTGCGCGGCCCGCTGGTCGCCTCCGCCTTCCTGATCGGCGCGCTCAGCGTGGCCGGCGTGCCGCCCACGGCCGGCTTCTTCGGCAAGGCGGCGCTGTTCGAGGCCGGCATCGACGCCGGCAGCGTCGCCACGGTCGCGCTGCTGTTCGTCGGCGGCGCACTGTCGTTCGTCTACCTGTTCCAGATCTATCAGCATGACCGCTGGCGGCCCCGGGCCGAGCGCGAACGCGAGATGCCGACCGGACGTGCGAACGCGGGGCAGCGCGGCATCGCCGTCGCGCTCGCGCTGGTGGTGCTGGCGCTCGGCCTGTGGCCCGAGCCGCTGCTGGCGATCGGCGAGCGGGCCGCGCAGGACCTCGCCGCCACCGGAGCGCGCCCGTGACGCAGGTGCTGCGCATCGCCGGCCTGGGCCTCATCTTCGTGCTCACGCTCGCGAGCACCGACCCGGTCGACCTCGCCCTGGGCGTTGCGCTCGGCGCCGCACTGCTCGGCGCTCTCGGCGAGCGGCTGCGCCTCGGGCACAGTGGAAACTTGCCACCGCTCGCCGGGCGCCTTCTGTGGTTCCCCGTATTCGCCAGCGCCGTGGTCGCCGATGTCGCGCAGGGCACCTGGGACGTCGCGCTGCGCGTCCTGCACCTGCGGCCGGTCGAGCAGCCTGGCCTCATCCGCGTCCCCATCGGCGCGCGCTCCGAGCGCGGTGTCGCCGTGTCCGCGCTCGCCACGACGCTGTCGCCGGGAACCGTCCTCATCGACGTCGACTGGGAGCGGCGCGATCTGCTGCTGCACGTCATCGACGCCTCCGAGCCCGACGCCGTGCGCGCGCGGCTCCAGCGCTTCTACGACCGCTACCAGCGCCGAGTGTTCCCCTGATGTCGAGCGTCATCTTCTACGCCGGCATCGTCTGGCTCGCGCTGCTGCTCGGCGTCATGGTCGTGCGCCTGCCACGGGCCGGCACGACCGCCCAGCGGATCCTCGTGCTCGACCTACTCACGTTGATCCTCATCGGCCTGCTCGCGCTCACCGCCGGCGAGGACCAGCGCTCGTACGCGCTCGACGCCGCACTCGCGCTCGCGCTGCTGTCCTTCATCGCCACCCTGGCCGCCTGCCGCTACCACGAGAACCGCAGGCCCTTCACATGACCCCGATCCTCGCCGACGCGCTCGTCGTGCTGGGTCTGGCCATCCTCACGGTTGGCGCCTACGGCGTCGTGCGCATGCCGGACGTCTACACGCAGCTGCACGCCGCGTCAAAGGCCGCTTTCCTCGGCGTCGCAGCTCTCCTCATGTCGGCCGCGGTGCGCGGCGACGGCGCGATCATCGCCCGCGCCGTTCTGATCATTGCGCTGCTCACGGTGACCACCCCGGTGGCGGCTCACGCCATCGGCCGCGCCGCACGCCGCCGCGGTGAGCCGATGCGCAGCCCGGCCGCGATCGATGAGACCTGACGCTGCCTCGGGTACCGGATGGGGAGCGCCCCCAATGGCGCCTTCGGTCGTCCCCGACGACCCTGTGGGGACGCGGCGTACAGAGTCACGCGTGCGGGCGCTCCTCAGGAGTCTCGCAGGCCCCACGTATCCGCTCCCAGCGCCATGCGCTCGGCTCGTCGACTGCCCGGTCTGCGGACAGGACCTCGTCAATCCCGTGCGCTGGCACGAAAGGGACGCGACGCACTGGTCGATTCGACTGCGCTGCGGTGGGTGTGGCCACCTGCGCGAGGCGCACGCCACCGACGAGGAGGCCAAGTGCTTCGAACGCGATCTGGAGCGAGGGGCCGAGCAGATAGCCGCGACCGTGGCCATGTCGGAGCGCGAGAGCATGCGTGCCGCCGCCGCGACGCTGGAGGCAGCCCTCGAGCATGACCTCATCGACCCGGGCGACTTCTGTCGCTGAGCCTACGGCGGTGGCCCGGTCGGCCGGCTCACTGCATCTCGTAGCCGACACGCCAGCGAGGAAATCTCTTCGGACGACGTTCCGCGCGCACATAGGGTGAGCGAGAGCGAGATGGTCGAATCCCGACGCTGTGCTGGTTCGTCCGGGCGAGCGCATACTCGGCGTCTGCGGACACGACCACTTGCGTAGGGGGACGCTGAAGGTCCCCGGGTTGTGGCTGCTGAAGGCGAGCTGCCGGGCCGTGAACGTCTCATCCGCCTCGGCGCTTGAGGCGCGGCCTACCCGCTGCTGCTCAACCCGGGCGTCACGCCGGACGAGCTCGAGGCCGCGTTGGCCAGCGACGACCGGACGGGCCGTGACTCGGCCTTTGGACTGGTGTCGATCCAAGCGAGCTCCGCGATTCCAGCGCGGTGACCGTCGCCTTACGGCCTGGCCTCACCTATCACGTGCTGGCCGAGATCGGGGAACCAGGGCCGGGTGCGCCGCCCCATATCGCGCCGGCGCAATGCCTCCCGCCGCTGACCTGAGTCGGTTGGTATCGCCGCCGGCCTCCTCGCGACGTGCACGCTCGGTCATGCGCGGGAATCGGTCGACGGACACGAAGCCAGAGATGGCGCTGCGCGGCGAACTCCATCGTCGAGGCCTGCGCTTCCGCAAGCACATGGTCGTGGTGCCTGGTCTGCGCTGCCGACCGGACATCGTCTTCGCCAGCGCGCGCATGGCCGTCGAGTGCCGCGGATGCTTCTGGCATCTCTGTCCCGAGGACGCGGTGCTGCCGAAGTCGAACCTCGACTATTGGCTGCCGAAGCTGGACCGCAACGTCGCGCGCGACCGACGAAACGAGCGTGCGCTAGCGGAAGCGGGCTGGACGCTGATCGTCGTCTGGGAGCACGAGGACATCAACTCTGCGGCCGATCGCATCGAGGCGCTCGTGCGTGGCGCAGCGGACCCGCGCGCCGCCGGATAAGCACCGGACGGCCGAACGCCCTGGTTCGTTCTGGGTGGTTCGTTGTAGGTGGTTCGCTCTAGGTGGTTCGCCTTCGAGCGAACCAGGCCGCCGCCCCGCCTCCGGCTCAAGAACCCGCACCATGCCTGGGCTTTCGAGGAAGGGCCGTCCACCGCTTCGCGCTGGACCGGCCCTTCCTCGACCTGCCAGATAAATCTGGCAGGGCAGCCCAGGCAAGAAGCAGGAGGGCCGGAGGTGGGGCGGCGGCAAGCAAGAAGTGGTCGAGCATGAGGATGAGCAGGAAGTAGAAGAAGACAGGAAGGCAATAGGGGGTCGGTCGCTGGAAGGGCAGTGAGGCCGGGAAGGTGAGGTAGCGAGAAGCGGACGTGCGTCGGGGTTGAAGTCGAGCGGGACGTCGTCGTGGCGTTCGTCGTGCTCGTGGTGCGCGCGACCTCGAGTGCGTTGCTCACCGTCGCATCGCTCTCCGGGTGTCGCTCGTCGCGGCGCTCGGGCTTCGCTCGCCGGTTCGGCGCGTCCCGGAGCAGGGGCCGGCGCCGGGTTCGTCGCTCGCCGTCCGGCCGCCGCGTCCGCCACGCGCGTTCGGTGCGCTCGGCGCGGCGCGGCGCGGCGCGGATCGGCGCGGTGCAGTAGTCGACGGCGGCCAGGTCGGTTCGGCTGGGGGCCAGTTTCGGCGTGCACGGCTCTCTGGAGTAGAGGCCCATGTCACCGACCCGAACGCCGAAGCACTCCATTCCCAGCCCCGTCATCAGCCCTGCGTCGGCGATCGCCGGTGAACACGGACGTGCGGTGTGCGGTCCTCGCGGTTGGTCCGGGCACGCCGTGTCCGGGGCGGGGTGGGGGCCGGTCCGGGCGTCGGTGTCCGCCGCCTCTTGTCAGGCGGGCCGTGTGCCTGCCATCGGCTGCATCGTCGGCACCCACGCCGCGGAGCTGTCAAGCCCTGCCCTGCGGGTCGCTTCGCGAGTCCTGACGGACCACGGGCTTGACAGCTCCGCACGCGGGCGCCGGTAGCCGCCTTGTCAGGCACACAACCAGCCCCGAGAAGCGGGGCAAGGAGGACACCATGAACCGCTGGACCGGCACCGGGCACCTCACCAAGGACCCGAAGTTCCTCGAGACCGAGAGCGGGACCGCGATCTGCACGCTGCGGATCGCCGTCAAGCGCGCCGGCAAGCAGGGCCACGACGGGTACTTCGACGTCAAGTGCTTCGACGCCCAGGCCAACGCCTGCGCGCACTACCACAAGTCCGGCCGCGAGGTCGCCGTCGACGGTCGCCTGCTGTTCGACGAGTTCCAGACCCAGGACGGCAACTACGCCTCCCGGATCTACATCGTCGCCGAGCGTGTCGAGTTCCTCGCCAGTCGCAACCGCTCCAACGGTCAGGCCAGCGCCGAGGCCTCCCCCGACAAGCCCGCCGGAGACGGCGCGGCGCGCGAGGCCCACCAGGCCGCCTGACCACCATCGCGGGCCCGCGGCGCAGCACCGGCCGCGGGCCCGACGACTTCACGAGTGATCGCCATGACCACCACAACAACAACCCGCCACGAGAC
>Ga0136617_10003691_pt1 | contig 13679 bp, 11 predicted proteins | sample AntDrymUQ3222106_2_FD_129672 | JGI IMG/M metagenome (GOLD analysis project Ga0136617, IMG submission 129672) | Polar desert sand microbial communities from Dry Valleys, Antarctica - metaG UQ322 (21.06) | ecosystem: Environmental > Terrestrial > Soil > Desert | place: Antarctica: Dry Valley...
GGGATCGCGCCCGTGATGATGTCCTCAAGGCTCGGGTTGACCGCTGACGTCATGGCAACCGAGTCACCATCGCAGCTGAGTCCCGATGTCATCCAGATGACGTGAGCAGTGATCTGCTCCGTCTCGTGCTGCCGTGGTGCGAACTCGCCGGGGAGCCCGGGACTACTCGGGGTGGCATCGAGCGCATCGTCTGTCAGGAGCTCGAGCTGGATCCCGGCCCTCACGTCCGCGAGGTTGGCGACGGTCACCCCGACGAGCGTCAGACCCTCGCACGCGATCATCGGCATCGCGGCGGCGAGCAGCATCCTGGCGGCGGCGAGGATCGGCTCGGCGGCGACCGTGGCCTCGGGCAGGGTGTGCGATCGCGTCGCCCGCGAGAAGTCGTCGAAGCGCAAGCGCAGCAGCACGGTGCGCCCGGCGTGTCCGGACGCCAGCATGCGGCGGGTGACGCGGTCGACCAAGGCGGCGAGCGTGGTATCGAGGATCTCGGGCGCCGGCGGATTCGGCGAGCGGCCGAGCGAACGCTGGGCACCGAACGAGCGCGGGGGGAGACCGGCCTGCACGGGACGGCGATCGCGGTTCTGGGCAAGTGCGTGGACCTGGCGCCCCGACCCCGTTCCGAGAATCGAGATCAGCGTCGCCTCGGTCAGCGCAGCCAGCTGGCCGACGATCCTGATCTCACGGTCATGGAGCTTCGCGGCGGTGGCGGGCCCGATGCCCCAGAGCTGCTCGATCCTCAGCGGGTAGAGAAACGCGCGCTCGGCCGCCGGCGGCACCACGAGCAGGCCGTCGGGCTTCGCCGCGCGGCTGGCCATCTTGGCGACGATCTTCGTCCGGGCGACGCCCACCGTGATCGGCAGGCCGACCTGCTCGCGGACGTCGTCGCGCAACCGCGCGGCGATGTCCCGTGGCGACCCGGCATCCGGTACGCGCCCGCTGATGTCGAGGAACGCCTCTTCGATCGACAGCCGCTCGACGAGCGGCGCCGTCCGCTCGAACACGGCGAAGATCGCCTTGCTCGCATCGACGTAGGCTGACCAGCGCGACGCGGCCACGATCGCCTGCGGGCACAATCGCCGCGCCCGCGCCCCGCCCATCCCGCTGCGCACGCCGTAGCGGCGAGCCTCGTAGCTGGCGGCCATCACGACCCCGGTCCCGACGATGACGGGGCGCTCCCGCAGGTCGGGATCATCGCGCTGCTCGACCGACGCGAAGAACGCATCGACGTCGGCGTGGAGGATGACGGGTCCGTCCCACGCGAACATATGTTCGCATATCCGTGGATAGCCCACCCATTTTGTTCACGCGCGGGCGAGCCCGCTCCGCGTCATCGCTCAGTTCGCGCCTCGAACGTCTGCATGCCGATCGCTGCCAGCAGGGCAAGGGCGTCGGCGTCCGACGAGCCGGGTTGCGCGGTGTAGACGACGAGGCGCAGGTCGCTGCCGTGGACGGTCAGCATGTCGCAATCGAGGGTGATGGGGCCGATCTCGGGATGCTCGATCGTCTTGCGGTCGGCCGAGCGCTCGGCGACGCGGCGTTCCTCCCAGAGCTCGCGGAAGCGAGGGCTGCGTTCGTGCAGGTCGCCGATGAGGTCGCGCAGCCGGGCGTCGCTCGGGTAGCGGCCGGCCGCGTCGTGCAGATCGGCGACCGCCTCGGCCTCCAGCGCGGCCTGCTCGGCCGGACTGCGGATGATCCGTGACGGCGGGCCGCTGAACAGTTGCCACATGATGTTGCCTCCGCGGGTCGGGTCGTCGTCGGCGGCGATCCCGAGCAGGGCTCGCGCCAGCGCGTTGGCGGCAACGATCTGCCAGGTCGGGTCAAGCACGACGACCGGCACGTCGGCGAGCCGGTCGAGGATGCGCTGCACGCCCGGCGTCAGGTGGCGGCTGATGTGCCCGGCGCCTGCGTCGGCGTGGCCGCAGACGCGGTACAGGTGCGTACGCTCGGCGTCCGTGAGCCGCAGCGCCCTGGCGAGCGCAGCGAGGACCGAGGGCGACGGGTTCGACGCCCGGCCCTGCTCGAGCCGTGCGAGGTAGTCGACCGACAGTCCGGCGAGCTGTGCGATCTCCTCGCGGCGCAGGCCGGGCGCCCGCCGCAGCCTGCTCGTGGGAAGCCCGACCTCGGCGGGCGTGAGCCGGTCGCGCCACGATCGCAGGCAGGCCGACAGTTCGTCGCGATCCACGCCACGAATGATGTCGCACGTCTCAGAGCGCGATGGTCGCCCTGCGAGTCCCAGGCTGCGCTGTCCTCTGGTCGCGTCGCCCTGCGCGCGGCACGATCCGAACATGACGACGACGCTGATCACCGGAGCCAACAAGGGAATAGGGCACGAGGTCGCACGCCGGCTTCTGGCCGTCGGTCACGACGTCTGGGTTGCGGCGCGCGACGAGCGCCGGGGCCGCGCCGCGGCCGAAGCGCTGGGGGCGCGCTTCGTCGCGCTCGATGTCACCGACGACGCAAGCGTCGCTGCGGCCGCCGAGCGCGTGGCCGCAGAGGGAGGAGTGGACGTCCTCGTCAACAACGCCGGGATCGTCGGCGCACGCAAGCCGTGGGCGCAGCTCACGCCCGACGACATCGAGCACGTCTTCGCGACCAACGTACTCGGGCCGATGCGCGTGACTCGGGCGTTCGTGCCGTTGCTGCAGCGTTCGGCCAATCCCGTGGTGGTCAACGTGTCCAGCGGCATGGGCTCGCTAGCCGTCACGAGCGATCCGTCGCGGCTGGAGTCGACGCTGATCTCGCTCGGCTACCCGACGTCCAAAGCGGCGCTGAACATGCTCACGACGCAGTACGCCAAGGCCCTGCCGGCCATGCGCATCAACGCCGTCGATCCGGGCTACACGGCCACGGACTTCAACGACCACACCGGCACCCAGACCGTCCAGCAGGGCAGCGAAGCGATCGTGGCCATGGCCACGATCGACGCCTCCGGGCCGACCGGCACGTTCGTCGACCGGCACGGCGTCGTGCCTTGGTGATCGGCAGCGGCCCGTCGTCCAGGACCAGAGCGCAGCGAGAGCGGGCTGCCGATCGGCGTGCGGTTCGTCGCCCCGTACGGCCGCGAAGATCTGCTCTTCCGGGTCGCCCCGCAGCTCGAGCACGCCCTGCCCTGGAGCGATCGGACGCCCGGCGTCTTCGTCGGGCAGCGCGGCTGACGCCTGGGCGCGATACCGCGCCAAGCAGCGCTCGGAGCGCTACGGAAGCTCAGGCCCGCTTCCCGGCGGCGAGCACCGGCTCCAGCTCGCTGCGGTAGTGAGGGTGGCGGCGCAGTAGAGAGGCAAGGATCTCGCCCGCGCGCACCGCGGTGTTCGACAGGAGCGTCGAGCCGATCCCGTGGGTGTGTTCCGTGGCGCCCTGGAGGTAGATCCCCGCCGGCGTCTCGCATGTCGTCGCGACCCGGTAGTCGCGCTGGACGTGCACCATCCCCGTGTCGCCGGTGGCACACAGCGATCGCGCCGTTCCGAGCAGCGCCAGCGGACACACTGGCCGGTAGCCGGTGGCGAAGATGACCGTGTCGGCGGCGATGTCCGTGCGCTCGCCCGTCGCCATGCACTCGATCGTCGTGCAGACCGCGCCCTCGCCGTCGCGAACCTCGACGACCTTGCACGCATGGTGGATCCGCAGCCGCTCGCGACCGGTCACCTTCTCCTGGTAGGAGCGCCTGTACAGCTCCTCGATCAGCTCGGAGTCGACGACGGAGTAGTTCGTGTTGCGGTGGTAGTCGAGCAGCATCCGCTTGACCGGCGGCGGCGCCGAGTAGTACATGTCGACCGCGTCGGGATCGAAGATGCGGTTGGCGAACGGGCTGTCGTCGGCCGGCGAGTACCCGTAGCGCGAGAAGACCGCGTAGACCTCGGCCTCCGGGAACTCGCGGTGCAGGTATGCGGTGACCTCGGCCGCGCTCTGCCCGGCACCGATGACGACGAATCGTCGCGGCGGCGGACCGTCCGCCAGCGCATCGACGCGACGCATGAAGTCGCGGTTGTGCCATACGCGTGCCGACCGTTCGATGCCCGGTGGCATGCGCAGCTCCAGCCCTGCGGCGATGACGACGTTGCGCGCGCGGCGCACGACCTCGTCGCGCCGGTGCTCGCGGATCGTGACGTCGAATGTCGAGACGACACCGTCCTCCCACACCGGCTCCACGTCGACGACCTCGCGGCTGTACTGCACGAGGTGCGACATCCGGCGCGCGGCCCATTCGAGGTAGTCGTGGAACTCGATCCGCAGCGGGAAGAGCGTCTTGTGGTTCATGAAGTCGACGAGGCGCCCGCAGTCGTGCAGGTAGGCGACGAAGCTGTGGGCGCTCGTCGGATCGCGCATCGTGACGAGGTCCTTGAGGAACGACACCTGCATCGTGGCGTCGTCGATCAGCATGCCGCGGTGCCAGCCGAACCGGTCCTGCTGTTCGATGAACACGGCGTCGATCTGGTCGCCCGCTATCGTCGGCAAGCGCTTGTTGTGCTCGTCGATCGCGATCGCAAGCGCGAGGTTCGACGGTCCGAAGCCGATGCCCAGGACGTCGTGGACGCGCTCCCCCGGTGAGCCGGGACTCATGCAGTCAAGCGTCATCGTCCATGCTCCGGATCAGGCTCGTGGGCCGCATGTCGGTCCAGTTGGCGTTGACGTAGTCCAGGCACGCACTGCGGGAGCTCTCTTCGTGTGCGACCGTCCAGCCGGCCGGCACCGCGACGAACGACGGCCACAGCGAGTGCTGACCTTCGTCGTTGACGAGCACGAGATACGTGCCGTCGGGATCCTCGAACGGATTGGTCATCGACGTCTTCCCCTCTCGCTGGCTGCAGCGCCCGGTGATCCGGGCGGGCGCGGCTCGATCCGTCCGCCCCGCCTCAGGATCTCTACCCTCGGTTAGGGTAACCTAACTTTTAATGTCTGGATAGCTTGCCGAAGTGTGCGGCTCACGTCCGCGTTTCCGCGCGCGAGCTCGTCCAGGCGGCCCACAGCTCTGCATACGCTCCGCCGGCCGCGACGAGCTCGGCGTGCGTCCCGGTCTCGCGCACCCGTCCGGCGTCGAGGACGACGATGCGGTCGGCGTCGATGGCCTGGGTCAGCCGGTGGGCGACGATCAGGGCCGTGCGCCCCTCGAGCGCTCGCGCGGCCGCCGTCTCGAGCGTGCGCGCGCCGGCGCTGCCGGCCTCGGCGGTCGCCTCGTCGAGCACCGCGATCGGCGGGTCGGCGAGCACGAGCCGGGCGAGCGCGAGCTGCTGTGACTGCGCCGTGCCGATGCGGTGGCCGCCGCGGCCGATGACGGTGTCCAGACCGTCGGGCAGCGCGCGCGCCCAGCCCAGCGCGCCGACCCGCTCGAGCGCCACCTCGAGCTCGTGGTCGCTTGCCTGTGGCCGGGCAAGCCGCAGGTCGTCGGCGAGCGATCCGGCGAAGGCATGGACCTCCTGCGTGATGAGGCCGACCGTCCGGCGCGCGGCGGTCGTACCGAGCTGCGCGATCGGCACGCCACCAAGCGCGATCTCGCCCGCGGACGCGTCGTGGATGCCTGCGATGAGCTTGGCGAGCGTCGTCTTGCCGGCGCCGCTGACGCCGACGAGGGCGACCTGCTCGCGCGGCGCGAGCTCGACGTCGACGTCGTGCAGGACGTCGTGGCCTGCGGCGTAGGCGAAGCTGACACCGCTCACGCGCACGGAGGCGTCGCGCGGGCGCGCCGGCGCGGCCGGCTCGTCGGGCGCGGGAAGCTGCGCCACGCCGACGAGCCGCGCGAGGCTGGCGGTCGCCGACTGCACGTCGTCGATCAGCCCCAGCAGCATGTTCAGCGGATCGAAGAGGCGGACGAAGTACAGCGCCGCCGCGGTCGCCTCGCCGACGCTGACGGCACCGTCGCGGACGAGCGCGAAGCCGACCAGCAGGATCGCGCCCGTCCCGGCGAGCTCGGCGGCGTTCAGACGCCCGTAGAAGCGCGTCTGCAGGCGCACCGCCCGCAGCGACAGGTCCAGCGCCGCCTGCGACCGCTCGGCGATCCGCGCGGTGTGCGGCCCGGCGAGCCCGAATGCGCGCACGGTCGTCGCGCCGCCGATCGAGTCCAGCAGCTGCTGCGCGCGCCCCGAGCCGGCGGCCCGCTCGGCGGCGTAGAGCGGGGCCGCGCGCGCGAGGTACCAGCGCAGCGTCCAGACCTGGATCGGTGCCGCGCACAGACCGGCGAGCGCCAGCCGCCAGTCGAGCGCGGCGAGCCCCACGACGGTCAGGCCGACGGTCAGCCCCGAGATCGCGAACGCCGGTAGGGCGTTGCGCACGGCCTGCGCGGTTGCGGCGACGTCGTCGCCGACGCGGGCGAGCAGGTCGCCGCTGCCGGCGCGCTCGATCTGCCCCAGCGGCAGCCATAGCGCGCGCTGCACGACGCGCTCGCGCAGCCGCGCGAGCACCGGCTCGCCGACGCGCGCGACGAGCGCCGTGCCGAGCCCGGTGAGAACGCCCTGGGCGAGCGCCAGGCCGAGCAGCAGCACCGCGGGCGCGGTCAGCGCGCCCGCCGGCCGGGCGTCGGCCACGAGGTCGACGATGTGCCCGAGCACGGGTGGCACCGCCAGCCCCGCGACCGTCCCCCCGAGCAGCACGGCGACGGTGGCGGCGGCCAGCAGGCGCTGGGGGCGCATGAGCTCCCAGACGGTGCGCCGGGTGTCGGCGGCGCCGGCGGTCGGCAGCAGCTGCGGGGCCGTCATCCGAGCACCGCCGCACGGTAGGCCGCGTTGCGGCGCAGCAGATCGCCGTGCCCGCCGCCGTCGGTGATCCTGCCGTCCTCGATGACGATCACGCGGTCGCTCGCCGCGAGCAGCGCCGGGCTGCTCGTCAGGACGAGCGTGCCGCGGCCGCGGCGGATGCTGCGCAGGCCGGTCGCGATCTTCGCCTCCGTGGCGGCGTCGACGGCGGTCGTCGGGTCGTGCAGCACGAGCACGATCGGATCGGCCGCCAGCGCGCGGGCCAGCGCGACGCGCTGGCGCTGGCCGCCCGACAGCGAGCTGCCGCGCTCCGTCAGGGGCGTTTGCAGCCCCTCGGGCAGCGCGTCGGCGACCTCGTCGGCGACGGCTGCCGCAAGCGCGCCGTCGAGCGCCCGGCTCGCTCCGGCCGCAGCGACGTTCTCGGCCAGCGTCTGCTCGAAGAGGTCCGCGTCGTGCGGCGCCACGAGCACCGCGCGGTGCAGCTGCGCGGGATCGAGCTCGCTGAACGCAACCCCGTCGAGCTCGATCGCACCGCTCGCCGGATCGGTGTCGCGCGCCAGGCACTGAAGCAGCGCCCGCGCCGACTCCGGGTCCGCGGCCACGACGCCGACGAAGGCTCCGGCGGGCAGCTCGGCGGTCACGTCGCGCAGCGCGCCGTGCGTCACGCCGCGCAGGCGCAGCTCGCCGCGCGCGGGCGACGCCGGCGCTCGTGTCCCGCTGCTGACGGCCGGCGGCGACGCCAATACCGCGGCGACGCGCTCGGCCGAGGCCCGCGCGCGGGCCAGCTCGCCGCCGACGTAGGAGACGCGCCCGAGCGGCCCGATCAAAAACTGCGTGAGGCCGATCGCCGCGATCAGCTCGCCGATGCTGATGTCCCCCGTCGTGGCCAGGCGCGCGGCGACGAGTGCGACGAGCACGAGGAACGCGCCGGTGAGGACGATCGTCGCGGCGTCGTAGGCGGCCTCGGCCCGCGCCGCGCGCAGGGTCGCGCCGAGCGACTCGCGGCTCGCGGCTCGGTAGCGGTCGATCGCCGCGGCTTCGGCGCCGATGCCCTTCAGCACGCGCAGCCCGCGGACGAGATCGGTCGCCAGGCCCGCGGCCGCCGCGGCTTGCCCCTGCTCGGCCGCGGCGCGCCGCGACAGCGGCCGTCCGGCGAGCTGGACGGCGAGCAGGACCGGTGGCAGGCCGAGCACGACGAGCAGGCCGAGCGGCAGCGAGATCCGCAGCAGCACGATCGCGGCGATCGCGAGCGCGGCCAGCACGCCGGCGCCCATCGCGACGGCGAGGTTGACCGTGCCGACGCGCTGCGCGTCGGAGGTGGCGATGCTCAGAAGCTCGCCGGGCAGCCGCCCGCCGTCGGCGCCGCCGGCGGGATGCAGCACGCGCCGTGCGAGCTCGACGCGCAGCTCGTGCGCCGCGCGCTCCTCGGCGCGCACGACCATCCGAAAGCCGAGCCGAAAGGCGGTCGACAGCACGGCGAAGAGGGCTGCGAGGGTCACCAGCGACCATGTCAGCGCGCCGCTGTCGCCCGTCGCGATCGCCTCGTCGATGACGACGCCGACGACGACCGGCACGAGCGCCTCCGCCGCCTGGTGGGCCATGAGCAGCAGCGAGCCCAGCGCGACGTCGCGGCGCTGCCCGCCGATCGCCCGCCGCAGCACGGCCGCGCCGGATGGCGCGCGCGCAGGCTCGGAGCTCAGGAGACGAGCCCCGCGTCGGCTTGCTCGAGCCCCGCGGTCAGCAGCTCGATCTCCTTCGTGTAGAGCGGATAGCTCCACGCCTGGAGCTTCTGCCAGGCGACGAGCTGACCGTCCTCGACCGCCGGCAGCGCCTTCCAGGTCGGCTTCTTGGCGAGCGCTTCGAGCGTCAGCGAGCCCGCCTGCACGTCGTGCATGATCAGGTCGGCCGGGAAGGCGTCGGCGCGCTCGTAGCTGACGACCGTCCAGAAGTCGGCGGGGTCGAACTTCTTGGAGCTGTTGCGCGGCTTGATCCCGGTGGTGACGAAGTGCACGCCCCAGCCCTCGTACTCCTTCAACGCCGGGAAGCGGGCCGGGCGCGCGTAGTACAGGCCGTCGTCGAAGCCTGCGACCGCGACGACGGCGACGTTCTTCTTGCCGGCGGCGGTCTCGCGCAGCTTCGTGACGGCGTCGTCGAAGCGCTTGCGCTCGGCGTCGCGCCCTTCCGCGTCGGGGTCGGCGCCCAGCGAAGCAGCGAGCGCGGCGAAGCGGTCGATGACCTTCGTCGGCAGCGGGATGCCGTCGATCGCTGCGATCGGTGCGAACGACTGCACCTTCTTCTGTTGCTTGTCGTCCTTGAATCCGAACAAAACCGACTGCTCGGGGTCGTAGGCGGTGACGATCAGGTCGGGCTTCAGCGCCGCGAGCTTCTCGAGGTTGATCTCGCCGTAGACGTCGCCGACGGACTGCGTCTGACCGATGTCCAGGCCCTCCAGCGCGGCGTTGTCCTTCAGCGGGGCGCCGCCGAAGACGGCCCTCGGCACGATCCCCTGATACCACAGCGCGGAGCCCGCCGTGTCGTAGGCGATGATCCGCTCGGGGCGCTTGTCGAGCGAGATCTTCGTGCCGCGATCGTCGGTGAACGACCACGGGCCGGCCGCCGTCGTGGCCTCCGGCGCGCTCGCGCCCTTGTCGTCGTCGCCACACGCGGCGAGCAGCAGCGGGGCCGAGACGAGTGCGCCGAGGCCGCGCATGACGAACCGCCGCCGGGTCGTCCCGGGCGGGTCGTCCTGGTTGGGCATGGTCATGGTGATCCTCCTGCTGTCGGGGTGTGCGATCGCGCGGCGTGCAGCCCGACCGCGTCGGGTTCGTCTGCGAAGACGCCGTTGTGGCGTCCGATCGGGATGACCATCGGTGTTCCGGAAACGGGGTCCGGGGCGATCTGGCAGCGCAGCTGGAAGACCTGCTGCACGAGCTCGCGGGTGACGATCTCGGCCGGCCGGCCCTCGGCGACGATCGCGCCGCCGCGCATCGCGATCAGGTGATGGGCGTAGCGGCAGGCGTGGTTGAGGTCGTGCAGGACGAGCACGATCGTGCGGCGGTCGCGCCGGTTGAGGTCGACAAGCAGGTCGAGCACCTCGACCTGGTGGGTGAGGTCGAGGAACGTCGTCGGCTCGTCGAGCAGCATGATCTCGGTGCCCTGCGCGAGCGCCATCGCGATCCAGACGCGCTGGCGCTGGCCGCCGGACAGCTCGTCGACCGGACGCTCTGCCAGCGCGAGCGTGTCGGTCGACTCGAGCGCGTCGGCGACCGCCTGCTCGTCGGCCGCGGACCACTGGCGGATCCACGTCTGATGCGGATAGCGCCCGCGCCCGACGAGGTCGGCGACGGTGATCCCCTCGGGCGCGATCGGCGTCTGCGGCAGGATCCCGAGGCGCGCGGCGAGCTCCTTCGTCGGCAGCTCGTGGATGCTGCGACCGTCGAGCTGCACCGTGCCTGCGACGGGCTTGAGCAGCCGCGCGAGGCCGCGCAGCAGCGTCGACTTGCCGCACGCGTTGGCGCCGACGATCGCCGTGATCCGGGCCGGCGGGATCGTCACCGACAGGTCGGCGACGACCTCGAGGCGCTCGTAGGCGAGGCGCAGGTGCTCGGCGCGCAGCGTGAGGCGATCGCTCATCGGCTCAGCCACCCCGTCCGACGCGGTTGGTCCGGGCCAGCAGCCACAGTAGGTACGGCGCGCCCGCGATCCCGGTGATGACGCCGACGGGGATCTCGGCGGGCGCGAACAGCCGCCGGCCGAGGAGGTCGGCGGCGAGCACGAGCAGCGCGCCCGTCAGCGCCGACGGCACGAGCGTCAGCGGCGCGCGCGTGAGGCGGCGCGCGATCGGCGCGGCCATGAACGCGACGAAGGCGACCGGCCCGGCCGCCGCGGTGCCGGCGCCGGCGAGCCCCATCGCCGCCATCAGCAGCGCCAGGCGCGAGCGCTCGACCTCGACGCCGAGCCCGCGGCCGAGGTCGTCGCCGAGCTGCAGCGTGCGCAGCCGGCCGCTGAGGACGAGCGTCGCGGGTACGAGCACGAGCGCGAGCGCGCCGGTCGGCAGGACCGTCTCCCAGCCCGCCGAGTTCAGGCTGCCCGTCAGCCAGACGGTCGCCTGGGCGGCGCTGTAGATGTCGGCACGGGTGATGAGGACGAATGTGGCCGACGACGCCATCAGGCCGAGGCTCATGCCGACGAGCACGAAGCGGTAGGGCGACACGCCGCTGCGGTAGGCGAGGACGTAGACGAGCACCCCCATCGCCAGGGCGCCGGCGAGCGCGCCGCCGTAGAGCAACGCGAACGACGTCCCGATCGTCGTGATGACGAGGATCGCGACGACCGCCGAGCCGTAGAGCACGCCGAGAATGTCGGGGCTCGCCAGCGGGTTGCGGGCGACGGCCTGGAAGATCGCCCCCGAGATGCCGAGCACGGCGCCGACGAGCAGCCCGTTGACGGCGCGCGGCAGGCGCAGGTCCTGCGCGACGATCACCGTCGCCTGGTCGCCGAAGCCGAGCATCGCGGGGATGACGTCGGTCAGCGCGATCGGGTAGTCGCCGACGCTCACGCTGACGCAGAAGACGGCGAACGTCGCCGCGGCGAGCACGAGGCATACGCGCCGCGGGCGGGCGCGTGACGCCGCGTGCGCGCGCGCGACGATCTCCCGCGGGGAGCGTGCGGGCAGCGCGGTGACGTCGGCGGTCGCCATCGCGGTCAGAGCTCCACCGGCTTGCGGCGCCGCACGAGCGCGATGAACAGCGGCCCGCCGACGAGCACCGTCACGACGCTCACGCCGAGCTCGCGCGGCGGCGCGACCACGCGCCCGGCGATGTCGGCGGCGAGCAGCATCGTCGGCGCCAGCACCGCGCAGAAGGCCAGGATCCAGCGGTAGTCCGGGCCCGTGATCGCGCGTGCGACGTGCGGCACGACGAGGCCGACGAACACGTTCGGGCCGGCGGCGGCGGTCGCCGTTCCCGCCAGCAACACGATGCAGGCGCCGACGAGCGCCCGCGTCCGCACGACGCGCTGGCCGAGCGAGCGGGCAACGTCCTCCCCGAGCGCGAGGCCGTTGAGCAGCCGTCCGCAGGCGAGCGCCAGCACCGTTCCGACGAGGATGAACGGCCATATGTCGCGCGCGATGTCGCCGCCGCGCTCGGCGATCGATCCGACGAGCCAGAAGCGCAGCGCGTTGAGCGTGTCGAGGTCGCGCAGCACGAGCAGCGTCGTGATCGACGTGAACAGCGCGCTGACGGCCGCTCCGGCGAGCGCGAGCTTGATCGGCGTCGGCCCGTCGCGCCCGAACGAGGCGATGCCGTAGACGATGACGACGCCGATCGCCGCGCCGGCGAACGCGAACCAGATGTAACCGGTGAGCGCGCCGACGCCCGCGACGAGCACGGCGACCGCGATCGCCGTCGCGGCCCCGGCCGTGACGCCCAGCAGCCCCGGGTCGGCGAGCGGGTTGCGCGTCACGCCCTGCATCAGCCCGCCCGCGAGGCCCAGCGCCACACCGACCAAGAGGCCGACGAGCGTGCGTGGCACGCGCACGTCATGGACGATCAGCTCCTCCGGGTCCGCCGGGTCGTAGCTCGTGAGCGCGTGGACGGTCGTGCTCAGCCCGATCGAGCGCGAGCCGACAGCGAGGCTCAGCAGTGCCACGAATGTCAGCGTGACGAGCGCAAGGGCCAGGATCGCGGCACGCCGCGACGGCGCGTATGCCCAACGGACGGTCCGTGGCTGCGCCGTCGTCGCCTGTTCTCCCCGTACCATTGGTCCCTTCGCGTCGGAGGCGCGCTGTCCACCAATAATTAGGCTACCCTAACCGACGTAGTGAGGGCTGCCCACCGACACCGTGCTTCCGACGAGGAGCGAGCAGCCAACGCGCTTCCAGGGGCACCACCCCCGCATCTGCGCGATGCAGCGATCGAGGACTGGTTCGACGAGCGCGTGCGGCCGCTCGTGAGCTTCGGGGATGCCGCTGGGGCATGGGGCGCTGTCGCCGACGGGCTCAGCGACGGCGAGCTCGCGACGATCGAGGATCGCATGCGCCGCAGCGACGGCGCTCCGGCGCGCACCGCGCTGACGATCCTCGCCGGCTGGAGGGCGGGATACGTGGCCTGGGTGATCGCCGTGGCGCTGTTGCGCGACGGCGTGCTCGTGCGACCCGCGGCGCTGCGCGTGTTGCGCCATCCGGACGGCTGGTGCGGCGACGCGTGCGTCGTCGCAGGGCAGATCGTCGTGGTCGCGGGACATCCGTGGTCGTTGCGGGCGGGCGTCGGCACCGTCGCCGACCACGCCGCGCTCGAGGCCGAGGCGGTCGCGGAGATCGCGCGCGCGTCCACTCCGGTCCTCGATGTCCTCGCCCGGCGCGCGGGCCGTGGCCGTGCGGGCATGTGGGGGCAGGTCGCCGACGGCCTCGGCAACGCGGCGCCCTCGTTACAGCGTGCCGAGCCGGCGATCGGCCCGGCGGCGGTGATCGCCGCGACCGAGCGACTGCTGCGCGCCCCCGGCGCGCCCTGGAAGCACGTACCGCGATTCTGGATCGCCGCGACGAGCAGTGGCACGGTGGTCGTCAAGCACCGCAGCTCGTGCTGCCTGTCCTACCGCTGCGACCGCGACGCCCGCGCCGAGCTGCCCGGCGAGGAGCTCGACGCCGAGTACCTCGAGCGCTTCGGCGACGAGCCGCCGCACTACTGCGCGACGTGCCTGTTCCGCCCGCCCGAGGACGTCGAGGAGCGCATCGTGTTCGACGCCGAGCGAGCGGCGAGCGGCTGACGTAGGCGGTCTCGTCGCTGCGGCGAGCGCCGACGCTGTCTCACCGAAAGGCTGCGATGACGGTGCGGGCGTCGCGCGCACACCCTCTTTGCTGGAGGTGCTAGCAATTGCTAGGTGGCTGGTGTTTTTCGTCGGCCTGATCGGCGCAGCCGCGCTGTGCCGCGGTTCTGTCCGACTCTCAAGTCATGCTTGAGGGTATGACTTTGGGTCTCTCTCCGCGCCAGGCCGACA
>Ga0136617_10003692_pt1 | contig 13679 bp, 18 predicted proteins | sample AntDrymUQ3222106_2_FD_129672 | JGI IMG/M metagenome (GOLD analysis project Ga0136617, IMG submission 129672) | Polar desert sand microbial communities from Dry Valleys, Antarctica - metaG UQ322 (21.06) | ecosystem: Environmental > Terrestrial > Soil > Desert | place: Antarctica: Dry Valley...
CCTCGAAGCCTGCCTGTGCCCAGTCGGCTGCCGAAAGGCGGGAGCTGGCGCGTGCCATGACCGTACGCTACCGTACACACAGACATACGGTTGCGTACGGAGGCCGGGAACGATGATCGAGAACGTGCACGAACGGCGGATCGCTGCGTCGGCGGACGAGGTTGGTGAGCTACTGGAGACCTGGGGCTCCGCCGGCGACCGCTTCTGGCGCACCGACGTATCGGAGCCGGCGTGGCTCGACCGGGGGCTGGACGTCGGCTCGCGTGGAGGTCACGGGCCGGTGCGCTACACGGTGACGCACCACCTGCCGCGCCGTCGAGTCGACCTGGCCTTTGAGCCCGACCTCGGGCTGCGGGGCCGCCACACCTTCGAGATCCGGCCCGCCGGGGCCGACGCCTGCGTGGCGCGGCACGAGCTGGTGGCAGCGACCGAGGGTTGGCTCACGCTGCTCAGGCCGTTGCTCATTGCCCTGCACGACGCGACCGTCGAGGACGTCCTCGATCACGTCCAGCGAGAGCTGACCGGATCGGCGAATCGAGGACAGCCCACCAGTCCCGTCATCCGCATTCTCGGGCGCACCTCCCGATCGCGGGCCGTCAAGAGCTGTGGGGAGTGTCCACAGGACCTCGCTCCAAGCATCGGCCCGATCGACGCCAGCGACTGCTTCACCACCGTGATCCTCCCCGGCGACCCGACCGAGCCTCGCCGCTGGGCCGAGCAGGTGTTCGGACGACCGCCCCGCTGGGTGGGGTTCCTGCTAAGCCTGCGCGACGCCGCAGTCCGACCATTCGGCCTGCGGACGCCCGGCCACGCACGCCCCGCAACGGGCCTCCCGGTACTGACCGACGACGGCAATGAACTCGTCATGGGGCTCGACGACCGCCACCTCGATGGCAGGGTCAGGATCACCGCGCGAGACCGACATGTGCACCTGACCACCAGCGTCACGATCAACACCCGGCTCGGGCACATCTACTGGGCCGTCGCCCGGCACGTCCACCCCCTCGTCGTCCAGTCGATGCTCGGTTCGATGCCCTTCCCTGCCGTGGTCATCGAGCCGAGCAACCGCGTCCGGTAGAAGAACGCGGCAGCTGGACATTCATCCGAGAGACGATCGGTGATCGGAACGCGAGTATTGCGCGGGCGGGCAACTCGCTGGTCACGGAGCGATGAGTTGTGGGGATGGCTGGCGTCATCACTTGAAGAGTCGTACCGGACACAGGACAGCGAGGAGGTACGTGTGACTGATGGTTCATGGCCGCGGGCGATCGCCGCGATCACGTTGTTCGTGGAGGACTTGGACGCGGCCAAGGAGTTCTACCGGCGGGCCTTCGGGCTGCCCGTGACGTTCGAGGATGACGACTCGGCGGTCTTCGAGTTCGGCGACACGCTCGTGAACCTACTGACGACTGCGGCCGTGCCAGAGCTCATCGGGCCGGCGCCACTGGCACCCAGCGACGCCGGGTCACGCTTCCAGCTCACTGTCCATGTGGACGACGTGGACCAGCTCTGCGACGAGCTGAGCGCCCGCGGGGTGAGGCTGCTCAACGGCCCGATGGACCGACCCTGGGGAGTCCGCACCGCCAGCTTCTGCGACCCAGCAGGACATATATGGGAGATCACGAGGTAACGCAGGACGGACCTCACCGGCGAGAGCGCCCCGCTCTCGCAAGCGGATCCCCTCTCGGTGACTGGGTGCTCCTCGCGGAAGTCCAGAGTGTCCGGTGTGGGTCCCGCATCGGTGCCCCTGGAGTCTTCGCGATTGGGCACGTCTACGCAGAGGCGCCCTGGCCTCGTCTCTGATCGCAACTTCCCCGTAGACATGTGTCCGTCCGGAAGGAGTTGTCCCGGAACCCGTCCTACCCTCGTCGGCATGAGCGAATCCAAGGAGCTGATCCCGCGTCCATTCTCCGCTGCCCCAGACGAGGTCGAGGCTCTCCTCGGCGCGCTGCACCGGAACCGGCGCACCTTCGCCTGGAAGACCGATGCGCAGGACGCCGACGTGATGCGACGCACCCTAGGACCGTCCACGGTGACCCTTGGCGGACTGGTCAAGCACCTGGCCCTGGTCGAGGACCACTACTTCACCCACCAGTTGCTCGGCCGCGACTACCCGGCCGTATGGGCACCAGTGGCGGAGAATGACGATTGGGACTGGACGTCAGCCGCCGACGACTCCCCCGAGGACCTGCGGACGCTGTGGCTCGAGGCCGTGGCACGCTCGGAGGCTGCTGTCAACGAGGTGCTCGCCGACGCTGGTCTCGACCGTCTGCTCGCGATCTCCGATTGGTCCGAGACACCCAACCTGCGCCGAGTGATCATCGACCTTGTCGAGGAGTACGCCCGTCACACCGGCCACGCCGACCTGATCCGAGAGTCAATCGACGGGCTGGTGGGCGAGGACGCGCCGCAGTAGCGGGATCACCGCGGCGACACGGGACCCGCGACTGATCGGACCTCTGCGGTAAATACGTCACCGATGACCGTCCGCCTACGGCATCGGAACGGTGCCCGATGCGGACCAGGCGCGGGCATCGAGTGAGAATGCGCCACTGGGAAGCGCCGCCCGGCACGCATCGCGAACGGCTTCCCGGTGCTCCTCAGGGAGCGAGGCCAAGTGCTCGCCGGCCGGTCCGACCGCCAACGTGAACGGCTCCCAGAAGTCCTCGAAGCCCGCGTAGTCCGCACGCGCGACCAGCGCACCGCCCACCACGTCGACGAGGCCAGCGCGGGAGAACCGCTCGGCAATGTCGCCCTCCACCGTACCGGCCATGCGCCGCTCGCCCTGCGACTCCGGGTCGAGTGAACGGACAGCGCTCCAGAAAATGCGCAACATCGTCATTCCACCCGTCGCGATGTCCCACATGCACGCGGCGACGGTACCGCCGGGCCGGGTGACCCGCTTCATCTCGGCAACGCCCCGGTCGGGATCGCGCATGAAGCCGATCACCAGCTGGCTGAGCGCGGCGTCGAACTCCCCGTCTGCCCAGGGGAGCTGCTCCGCCGCGCCGACGCGGACGTCGGCGCCCGGGTTGCGCTCTCGGCACGCCTCGGCAAACTGCGGCGCCGGGTCGATTGCCGCCACGTACTTGGCGCCGACGCGTGCCACGAGCTCGCGCGTCAGGCCACCAGGCCCGCAGCCGACGTCGACGACTCGCATGCCTGCCGTCACGCCCGCGGCATCTGCGAGCGCCACTGCGAGCGTGGGCGCGTAGCGGCCCATGAAGCGGTCGTAATGTTCGGCCGGTGCTGCGAACTGCACGGCCCAAGTCAAGCAGACCAGGGACAGTCAGGTCAGGCTCGCGCGGATCTCGGTGGCGATCCGCCTGCCGGCAGACGCGAGTGGCTTGTAGCCGAGGTATCGCGCTGCTGCGATGTTAGTGCTGGGATCGCCCAGGTACGGCTACTGGGGTGCGCGTCACGCTGGCCGGAAACGCTTAGCCGAGCACTCACACCCCTGGACGCAGCGATGCGTGGCGATGCCGATGAGCTCGTTCTCAAACTTCGCGGTGGAGGTGCCGAGTTCGCGACCGAGCTGACGCACTAGGGATCGCTGACTGGGTCAGCCGCGCGCCGCGAGTAGCGCATCGCGCTGCTCGGGCGACAGGTACTTCGCTGCCTCTCGCAGCGTCACCCCGGACGCGCGACGTGCACGTGGTAGGAGCCACTCGTACACCTCCTGCGGGCGGCGCTTGCTCGTCTCGCGCAGCACCCAGCCGATCGCCTTACGGATGAAGAACTCGCGCTCGTCGAGCATCGCATCCGCATAGCGAGCCATGCGCGCGAAAGGCGCGGCTGCCTTGAGCGGCTCGAGTTGCGAAAGCAGAGCCGCACGGCGGACCCAGAAGTCCCCGTCTGACGCCCAGGCGTCGACACGCGGCGTCGCATCGGGGCAACAGACGAGCAGCGTTCCGAGCGCATTCCCCGCGAGCACATCCACCAGGGCCCAGGTGCGCGAATCGCGCACGAGCCGCTCCAGCAGCACAACATCACCCGGACCCAGTAGATCCACGCGAGCGTGCAGCAGGAACGCCGCGCAGGTCCGGCGCTCGTGGACCGGGTGCGCCCACAGCGCGTCCACGAGCGCCATGAGCTCACAACGGGATGAGACGTCTCCCGCCGCAGCCCGCGCCTCGCGCCGCACCTGCGGGACCGTGGCGCCGACGTGCGTCAGGCCGCTCTTCAGGTAACGCCATTCATGGTCAGCGCGCTCAGGCGTACCGGTGGCCCGAAGTCGCCGCTCGATCTCATCCGCTGTTCGACTTGCGATCATCCGGTCAACAATGGCATCGCCGCTGGGCTACGCATGCGTGAACCTCTCGCCACCCACGCCGTCGGCAAGCGATGCGCAAACGAGCCGGGGATCAGTCGTGCGCCAGCACGCTGATCACGACACCTTGCGGATCGCGAACGAAGAAGCGACGGACGCCCCAGGGCTCATCAACCGGACCGTAGATCACCTCGTGTCCGTCCCGGACCGCTGCAGCGTGCGCCGCATCGACGGCTTCACGCGAATCGACGTCCACGCCCATGTCGGGCAGCACAGGCTGCACGCCAGGCGGCGCGAAGACGACCTGCACCTGGCCGGATCCGAAGCCGATGTAACCGCCGCCGAAGCTGCCCTCCTCGAGCCCGAGCACCCGCGTGTAGAAGGTGCGCGTGGCCTCGAAGTCGCGTGACTCGTGGTAGGGCATGATCCGCCGGACAGCCATATGGAGAGAGTGTCGTACCACCTGCTCGACGTCCCCCGTCAACGGCGGCTGATTCAGCGGCAGCTGAATTGGCCTCGCAGGTCCGCTCAGTCGGTTCGGCGGCCGCCTCTACTGCGAGCGCACAGTCGGAGACGCGAGTGCCGGAGCCCTGCCGGGCCATGAGCCAAACCCTCGGCGACGAGCTGGCCGTAGGCGTCGGCCACGGTGTTGCGTGCGACGCCGAGGTCGGCGGCGAGGGTACGCGAGGACGGCAGCCGCAGACCGGCTGGCTCACAGCTGCCCGCCGGGCGCTGTCCGCAGCGCCCGCCGTTCTACGGATTCGCCGCTCGTAGAGTCGTCGAACCACAAGCGCCGACTTTCACCCACGGTTGAGCAGACCGAACCAGCGTACGGATGGGTGCTTCAGTGGGCGAGGAAGTCCAGTAGGGCGCTGTTGAACTCGTCTTGGTGGCTGACGTTGAAGCCGTGGGGCGCGTCCCGGATGACGACCAGCGTGCTGGCGGGGATCGTCTCGGCGGTGCGCTTGCCGGAGACCTCGAACGGCACGATCGCGTCGGAGTCGCCGTGGATGACCAGCGTCGGCACGTCGATTTTGGCGAGGTCGTCGCGGAAGTCGGTGCGGCCAAAGGCGCCGATGCAGCCCACCACGGCCTCGTCGCGCGCCGGCTGCTGCATGGCGATGGCTTGCTGGCGCTGCCCCTCGGTGACCTTGAGGTCGTCTCCGGCGGTGAAGAAGCTTGTGAGGAAGCCGTCCAGGAAGTTGGCCCGGTCGGTGCTGGCACCCTGCTCCATCTCCTGCACGCCGGACTCCTCGAGGCCGCCCTCGGGGTTGTCGTCGGTCTTGAGGAGGTACGGCGGGACCGCCGCGGCGAAGACGACCGAGTGCAGGCGCTCGGTGCCGTGCCGACCGACGTAACGGGCGATCTCGCCGCCGCCCATCGAGAAGCCGACCAGGCTGGCATCGGTCAGGTCGAGCCCGTCGAGCAGGCCGGCCAGGTCGGCGGCGAAGGTGTCGTAGTCGTAGCCGTCCGCCGGCTTCGCGGACTCCCCGAAGCCGCGGCGGTCGTAGGTGATGACGCGATAACCGGCTTGGGTGAGCGCAGGCACCTGCTCCGACCAGGATTCGCCGCTGAGCGGCCAGCCGTGGATCAGCACCACGGGTCGTCCGTCACCCCAGGAGTCGCTGTAGCGGAGGGGGACGCCGTTGGCGGTGATCTCGGGCATGAGTGCTCCTTCGCGGTAAGATGTCTCGTGCGCTAAACAACCTGCCAGACGGCCGGAGGACAGACAAGGCCGCCGTCTCGCCTGCGGGCATTCCCGGACGTAGGGAGGAGCCATGGTGCGGACCCGGCACACCTCGGAGAGCGACGTGCTCGACGAGCTGCTCTGCTTCGACCTATACGCCGCCTCACGCGCCCTGACGCGCCGGTACCGGCCGCTGCTCGCGGAGCACGGCCTGACCTATCCGCAGTACCTCGTGCTGGTCGTGCTCGGGAGCGCCGGACCCAGCTCCATCAAAGAACTTGTAGGCACGTTGCGCCTTGACCACGCCACGCTGACACCGATCCTGCGGCGGATGGAGGAGGCCGGCCTCCTCGCCCGCGACCGCGACCTCGACGACGCCCGCGTGGTCCGGCTGGCCCTGACCGAGCACGGCGCCCGAGTCCACGCCGTGACCGAGACGGTCAAGTGCCGGATCAGTGAGGACCTCGGCCTGGCACCCGACGAGGCGCACCACCTCCAGCTGGCGCTGCGCGACGTGGCGACCTCGGCCGAGCGAGCCCTCGAGTCGCCCGACTGAGAACACCGCCGGGAGCACCCCGGGGACGGCCGGATCTCAGCGCACCACACGTCGACGAAGACAACGCCGCCCGTCACAATCGCCCCGGCGATTCGCGCTCCGCATGCGGTGACTCAAGGGGAGGGGCGAGGAGTGTGCTCGATCGCACATTCGATGCCTGCCATGCTCGGGGGGTGATCGACATCAGCGCGAAGGCCAGTGAACTGCTCCGCCTGCACCACACCGGCACAACGCTCGTGTTGCCGACCGTTTGGGACGCTTGGTCGGCGCGCACCGTCGTAGACGCCGGCTTCCCTGCGCTCAGCATCGGTAGCCACCCGCTTGCCGACTCCCGTGGACAGCAGGACAACGAAGGCATGACGCTCGCTGACGCCCTGGACGGGATCCGCCGGGTCACCGCCGCTGCCGACGTCCCCGTCACCGCCGACATGGAGTCGGGCTACGACACCCCGGCGACCGAGCTGGTCGAGCGAGTGCTGGACGCCGGGGCGGTCGGCATGAACATCGAGGACACCGTGCACAGCGACGGCCGGCTGCGGGAGGTGCAGGAACACGCTGACTACATCGGTGCCCTGCGTACCGCCGCCGACCAAGCCGGCGTCGAGCTTATGATCAACGCGCGCACCGACGCCTTCATGGGCAAGATCGTGACCTTCGAAGACCCGTTGGCCGAGGCAGTGCGCCGGCTGCAAGCCTGCGAAGCCGCGGGCGCACGCTGCGTCTACCCGGTGCGGGTGCCCCACGCAGAAGCCCTGCGGACCCTGCTTTCCCAGATGTCCGGGCCGGTCAACATCACCGCTCACCCGGTCCACGGCGCGCCGTCAGGCTCCTTCGAGGAACTGCAAGCCGCCGGTGTCCAGCGCATCACCTTCGGACCGCTGCTCCTGGCCGCGCTCACCGAGAAGGTCACCGAGCTGGTCACCCCCTGGAGCTGACCGACCCAGCCACAGCCCACCCGCGGGCGAGGGCTCCATGTCAGGGAGTCGCTTGCACGACTCCGACGAACAAACGCGATCGACGACACCCACCGTAGGGCGTGCGACGGGTCACCCCGCGGTTGTGGCTGGCGCGCCTACCCGAGCGGCCCTCGCCTCCTGTCGGTGGTAGACGCATCGGACCACGGCAACGGCGAGCGCAGCTGCCAGCAGCCCGGTCAGACCAGCGAGGGCGCCCGGGTAAGGCCTGGGCATCGCGTCGACGAGCGCAGACCCGAGACCGAGAGTCATCGCCGAACCCAGCCAGCCGAGGAGCCCGTCGTGTCCGGCCAGCAACATGATCATTGCCAAGTACGAGGCCCACCACACCGCGAACAGCGGCCGCACCGCGACGAAGCGCCACTGCTCCCCCGCCGCAGGCGGCAGCCCAGGGTCGCTGGCCCGCCACACGTCGTTGACCAGCTGTTTGGGCCGGTAGAGCGCGAGGATCGGGACGAACCATCCGGCGCTCGCCCAACCGAGGCCGAACCGCTGGCCGCGCGCGCCCAGGTGGGCGATGTTCGCATAGGCACTGCGCAGCCAGCGCACGAACAGCACAGCGCAGAGGCCAAAGGCCAACGCCTGCCCGGTATCCACGGCTCGCTCCCATGCCGTTGGTCTACCGGGCACGAAGTCGGCCCACCGCCCGGTGTCCACCACCAGGTCAACCACGGCGAGGGCTACCCAGATGCAGAGGGCGCCGACCAGCCGGCGGGTCGGCTGCCGAGGTGGTTGGTAGTGGACGCTCGACTGCAGGCCGGGGGCGCCGGCCGGCGCGTGGGCAGGCGCGTGAGCAGGCACGTGGGCAGGCGCCGCGGGTGGAACCGGAGGGGCCGCGGTCAGCGGCCGGGGGGTAGGCACGCCGGGCGGTCGGGCGAGCGCGTCCTCCGCGGCTTGGACCAGCGCAAGGCACGAGGGATACCGGGCGTTGGGGTCCTTGGTCAAGGCGATGGCGAGGGCCTGGTCAAGGCCGGTCGGAAGGTCTGGTCGCAGCGCGCTGACCGGGGGTGGTGGTGCAACCAGATGAGCGTGCAGCACGGCCCGAGCGTCGTCGCGGTGGAAGGGAGGTTGCCCGGTCAGGCACTCGAAGAGCAGGCACCCCAGGGCGTAGACGTCGGTGCCTGGACTGACCGGGTCGCCGGCGACCTGCTCGGGCGCCAGGTAGGCCGCTGTGCCGACGATCTGTCCCGGCCCGGTCAAGGTGTGGTGGCCCGTAGCCGGTCTGGCGATGCCGAAATCGGTGAGGTAGCCGTGCTCGGCACCGTCGTCGGAGGTGGTCACCAGCACGTTCCCCGGCTTGACGTCTCGGTGTATCAGCCCGGCCCGATGCACGGCGTCCAGTGCTCGCGCCACCTGGCCCAGTAGCGATGTGGCACGCGGCGGCTCGAGCGGACCCCGGTCAAGCAACCGCCGCAGATCCGGGCCGTCCACAAGCCGCATCGCCAAGAACGGCCGGCCCTCGGACACTCCGGCGCGGTAGACGGGAACCAGGTGCGGATGCTCAACCGCGGCGGCATGTCCCGCCTCGCGCACGAATCTCTCCCGGTAGTCCGGATCGGCGCCCAGCGTCGGCGACAGCAGCTTGAGCGCCACCGGACGGCCGCCCAGAGAGGCCTCTCTGGCGCGGTAGACGACGCTCATCCCACCGCGCCCGAGGATTGACTCGACCCGATAGCCGGCAACCTCGTGGCCGAGGACGTCGTGCTCGTCAGCGTTCGCTCGAGATGCCGTCGCTACCACCTACCAGGCCAACAGGACCGCACCCAGTCCCTTGTTTCCACGGCCCCCTGGTGCTTCACCCGGACACAGGCTATGCGCCCGCCTCCATCGTTCAACGCCTGAATCCGTAGTTGACGCATCGCCACTCGCTCCGGGCAACCTGCGGGCGGCCGGGCCGACCACGCTCAGCGGCGCTCGACCAGGCCGGCGCCGAGCGCGACGAGTTCGGCCAGGCCGAGCGACGTGTCGGTCGACTATGTGGGCAACCCCTGGCGAAGGGTGCTGCGATGTGCCCATCTGCCCGGACCACCCCCGGCGTAGTGTTTGCAGCGAGGAAGGGGTGGCGATGAAGCGACTGGTAGTGATGGCGGTGGCGGCGGCTGTGCTCATCCTGGCCGGTTGCAGTGGCGACGAACCGTCGGCGGACTCGCTGGCGTCGCGGGCCGCTGAGGCTGCCGCGCCGACGGTGATGGTCGACGCGTGTGCCGACGTCAAATCGGCGGTCGAGACGAACTTCCCCGACCAGGTACAGGGCACCTATCCGGCACGTGTGTACGACGCATTCGCAAACGACATCGAGGCGGCCCGCCAGCAGGCTGAGGCGGCAGCCGAGCCGCTTCTGTCAGCGCTGGTGGCGGCGTCGCGGGAGACGGCCAACAGGATTGCCGACAACCCAGCCGCAGATTCGGTGTTGCAGGAGTCGCTCGGGGGCGTCGCCAAGACCTGTGAGCAGGTGGGCGAACCGCTGTACAGGTAAGGGACCTCTGGGCGCTACGACTGAACGCTGCGGACGCGACTGGCGATCCGCTGATGCCGTAATCGATCCAACCACCCGAGCTTCTCGCCAGCCGGTCTGACCCGGGACCCGGCCCGCCGGGCCGCTAACCGATCGACGACGTGCCCGGCGAATGTCGTCGACAGGTCCCGGTCCGTGCTCAGTGTGTCGACGTCGGCGCCGCCCACGCCACGCTGGCGGACGAGCCACTCGCTGGCCTCCGCAGGTGGAGGCCGGGCCGCCTCCGCGCGCGTGGGACACTGGACGGTCCCAGCCGCCCGAGCAGCCAAGGCAGACGCAAGACAGAGGAGTTTCGTATGGGCAAGACCGGCCGTAAGCGGCGCGCGCGGCGCAAGAACAAGGCCAACCACGGCAAGCGACCCAACGCCTGACGACTTGACGATCCGCCCCTACAGGGTGCGGGGCGGGCCCTCCCACGGCATCGAGTCCACGGACCGGGTGTCGGTGACCTGCACCTGCACGATCCGGCGCACATCGAGCAGCACCCGGTCGCGCAGCGGCTCGGGGGCGCGATCGGTGCAGGACCGAGCCACCAGGCGCTGGACCAGGATGTCCAGCTCATGGTGGTTCAGACACGGGGCGCACTCGTCGAGGTGGTGCTGGATCTCGGCACGGGACGCCCCGTCGAGCTCCTGGTCGATGAACCGGTACAGCTCGACGAGCACCTCGGCACAGTTCTTGTCGTGCGGGCTACCACAGCTCATGCCGAGTCGCCTCCCGTGCCGGCCACGGACGGCACGGCCATCCCACGCCCGTGGGCGTAGTCGGACAGCAGTTCGCGGAGCTGGCGTCGGCCGCGGTGCAGGCGCGACATCACCGTGCCGATCGGGGTGCCCATGATCTCGGCGATCTCCTTGTAAGCGAAGCCCTCGACGTCGGCGAGGTAGACCGCGTACCGGAAGCCGTCCGGCAACTGCGCGAGGGCGTCCTTGACGTCGGAGTCCGGCAGGTGCTCCAGCGCCTCCATCTCGGCCGACTTCATCCCAGCGCCGGTGTGCGCGGCGGCGGCCGCCTGCTGCCAATCCTCCAGCTCCTCGGTGGGCTGCTGCAGCGGCTGGCGCTGCCGCTTTCGGTACGAGTTGATGTAGGTGTTGGTGAGGATGCGGTACATCCACGCCTTCAGGTTCGTGCCGACGCGGAACTGGTGGAATGACGCGAACGCCTTGACGTAGGTCTCTTGGACCAGGTCGTCGGCATCAGCGGGGTTGCGGGTCATCCGCAACGCAGCGGAGTACAGCTGGTCGAGGAACGGCAGCGCATCCCGTTCGAACCGCGCCGCCCGGTCTGCCGGAGTCTCGTTCGCGTCCGCCCGGTCCGGGTCGTCGCCGATCTCGGGCGGCTCCACCGCTGACTGGTCGTCCGGCAACGGCTGGGTGTCACCCAGCGGCGGGGTTGTGTCGGTCATTGCAGGCCAGCGTACCGTCGACAGACCCGCACCCGTACTGGACGTCGCGTCCATGGTCATCAACACACCCAGGACAACCGGGCGGCATGGTCAGGTGTTCCCGGCCCTGTTGGGTCCGGCCACCTCCCCCAAGAAGGCGCGGACGTCCATCAGCGCACGGCCCAGCGCGTGGTCACGTGCCGCGGTCCCACCGTCGCGAACCCGGACGGCGAAGCTGTGGTCGGCACCGGCCACGTCGACGATGCGGATGTCCGGATCCGGTCCCTCCGGTGGCCGCGCGGAGATGGCGGCCCGTACGTCGGCTGCGGAGCCGAACGGGTCACGGGCACCCTGGACGACCAGCGTGGGCAGCCCAGCGGCGGCGAGCTCGGCCGTCCGCGCCTGCTGCGGGCGACCTGGTGGTCTCAGCGGGAACGCGAGGGCGAGCACACCGACCGCACCGAGTTCAGCCCCGGTGCGGCATGCGACCCGTGCACCCGCGCTGCGGCCACCGACCACGAACGGTGTCGACGGAGCGAGGTGCACCACGACAGCCTGGAACGCCGGATCGAGGCAGTCCGGGCGCGGGGCCAGCCTGCGTCCGGCCACCCGCCACGGCTGCTCGACGAGCACCACATCGACGCCGTACGCCGGCAGCCCTGCCGCAACCGCGACCAGGTCGGGTGCGTCGATACCGCCGCCCGCGCCATGCGAGAGCACCATCGTCACCCACGCGGCGCCGGCACCGGCCGCCCCGTCGCCGGCCCCGTTGCCGGCCCCGCCGACGGCTGGGTGCCGCACGACCCGCGCATCACCATGGGCCGTCGGGACAAGACCGCTCGTGCCGGTAGCGCTCAGCCCGCCCCCTCGGTGAGCATCGCCTGAGCGGTCTCCTGCTCGAGCGGCAGCCGGTCCAACAGCTGCGGACCGTTGTTGTCCACCTTGTTCACCTCGGTGGTCACCGGATAGGCCTCTAGCCGGCCTGGCGCCGCCGGCACCAGCAGGCCGAGCAGCTCGTCGGTCGTATGCGGCGTGGGGTCCAGCCAGTCGCTCCACCGGTCCGGCTCGACGAGCAGCGGCATCCGGTCGTGGATGCGACCGAGGTCGTCCGGCGCACTGGTGGTGATCACCGTGCACGTCCAGCGGAGCGCCTCCGGGTCATCGTCCTGGCGCGCCTTGTCGCGCCACACCTCGTACAGCCCGGCCATGGCCAGCGGGCCGCCGTCGCGCGGGTGGATGAAGTACGGCTGCTTGACCGGCCTGCCCCTGGCAGTCTTCTGCTCGGTCGCGCACCACTCGTAATAGCCGTCGGCCGGGAGCAGGCAGCGGCGCCGGGCGAACGCTTTGCGGAAGGCCGGCTTGTCGGCGACGGTCTCCAACCGGGCGTTGATCATCTTGTTGCCGATGGCGGGGTCCTTTGCCCAGGACGGGACCAAGCCCCAGCGCAGCGCCACCAGCTGCCGGACCGGTGGGTCGTCGCGCCGCCCGCGCGGGGACCGGGTCAACACCGCCGGGACCGGCTTGGTCGGTGCGACGTTGTAGTCGGGCTCCAGCGTCTCGCGGACGTCGACATGCCGGATCTCGAACTCCTCGGCCAGCTGGTCGAGGTGCCGACTGGCCGCGTAGCGCCCACACACGAACGCAAGCCTATGCGCCCCCCGCGGGGTACCGGCGATGAGACAAGTGCGTCGTCGGAGCAGCGGGAATGTCTCATCGTGCGTCCCTCGCGCGTCGCTGCCTACCCGCGGATGGCCACTAGCGTGCCGGAACCGGTAAGAATGGGTGCATGAGTCTGGTACGCACACTTGCCCGTCCGATGCTGGCCTCCATGTTCGTCGCGGGAGGGGTCAACGAGATCCGCAATGCGGTGGCCATGGCGCCGACAGCCCACCCGGTCGCCCATAAGGTGGCCCCCGTGATCGCCGCCAGGGTGGCACCGGCGGTCCCGCTGCCCTCCGACACCGCGGGCTGGGTCCGCGTCGACGGGGCGGTCAAGGTGCTAGCCGGGCTGGCGCTGGCCACCGGCCGGTTCCCGCGACTGTCCGCCCTCACCCTCGCCGCCAGCCTGGCACCCACCACCGTGGCCGCGCACGCGTTCTGGAAGGAGTCAGAGCCCGACGCAAAGGCCGCCCAGCAGATCCAGTTCTTCAAGAACGTGTCGATGATGGGAGGCCTGATGATCGCCGCGGTCGACCTCGAGCCGTCGGCGCGCGAGCGGGTCGAGATCTCCGCCCGCCGGGTGAAGCGCAAGCTCGAGAGCGACTGACAACGCGGTGCCCGACCGGTGGTGGCC
>Ga0136617_10003693_pt1 | contig 13679 bp, 8 predicted proteins | sample AntDrymUQ3222106_2_FD_129672 | JGI IMG/M metagenome (GOLD analysis project Ga0136617, IMG submission 129672) | Polar desert sand microbial communities from Dry Valleys, Antarctica - metaG UQ322 (21.06) | ecosystem: Environmental > Terrestrial > Soil > Desert | place: Antarctica: Dry Valley...
TCGGCGGTACCCATTGCCTCAGCGATTTTGTCCTGCACGCCCGTGCTTGCCCGCCGGAGCGCCCGTCCGAACCACCAGGCGGCTCCCACAATGAAGGGGATTACCGCGAGCGTCGTCACCGTCAATTGCGTGTGCGTAAATAGCAGCAACGCAATGCCGCCGAAGAGGTACAGCGTCTGCCGGGCAAACTCCGATAGCTGGTGACTCAACACCGACTGAAGCATCGTCACGTCAGACGACAGTCGGCTCGTCAATTCTCCAGTTCGGCGCTCAGTGAAAAAACCGGGTGAGAGTCTTACGAGGTTCGCAAAGAGATCTTCACGGAGCCTGGCGATAACGCGTTCGGCGGTAGAACTGAGCAGGTATACCTGCGCGAAGTTGAAAAGCGCCTGTGCCGCGAACAGTCCGAGGAGGCCAAGAGCGATCCGGTCGAGCAACACGCCATCCTTCTCGATGAAGGCGGCGTCCATCAAGTGTCTCACGACCTGTGGAAAGGCGAGACCCGCTACGGTACTGAGCACAAGGCATAAGCCGGCGAGCGCGAGTGCGCCCAAATGCGGCCGAATGCGCGGCAGCAGTGGACGAAGCGAGGCGGGGGAGGGAAGACTCTTCTGGCGCTCGCCCCGTGAGGCGGTGCCGTCGGCAAACGTCAAATCGAGGCTCCGTGCGCAACGTCTCGGGGCGGAATGCTCGAGGTATCAGCTTCGATACGCGGCGAAAGAGACGATCCTCCCGACGCAATGCGCGCCAGGTAAGCAAGGGTGAACGCGGAGAGCCATATCGCGACCCCTACCGCCTGATGCAGCGACCGGAGGTGTGCAGGCAGGTGCATTTCCACCATCGCAGCCGCGAGCAGGATCTGCAGAACGATGAGCGCCAACGTGACTCTCAGAGCGTTCACCACAACAGCCGCCTCGCTTCGCTTTCTCGATGCCATGACCATTCCGGAAATGTGCAGCAAGAGCAACAATGCCACGATTCGATGCGCGACATGTGTATGCAGTGCGCCGCCGGCCGTGATCACTTCGCCTCGACACAGCGGAAATCCCTGGCAGGCGACGTTCGCACCCGGAATTTTGGCGGTCAATCCGCCCAGCATTATGGCTGCGAGAGTTATCCCCGCGGCGACATAGGCGCTTCTTGCGATCCTGGTAGTCGCCGGTTGAACCCGGGCGCTGCGCCCACCTAGACCACCCGCCCGAATGACGGTGGCCGCGAGCGCAGCAATCAGAACTGTGGCCAGGAGCCAGTGACCGGCGGTCGCATACGGGACATTCCCGAGTTTTACAGTAACTGCGCCGAAGAGCGCCGTGGCCACCACCATCACGGTGGCGAAGGCAGCCGTGCGAAAAACGCCGCCGCGCCCTCCCACCCCGATCTCGCTTCGCCGCGTCCACGCCGCCAGGAGAAGTGCCCCAAGCACCGCTATAAGGATTGCGGCGAGTAGTCTGTGCGTCCACTCGATAACCAGCGTTGGCTCAGTGAGCGGCGGAAACCAGTCCCCGTAGCATTTCGGCCAGTGATCGCCGCAACCCATTCCGGATCCGGAGATACGAACGACCGCTCCGAACAGGATGTGCGCGAACGCTATGAATAGCGCGGCAAAGGAGAGGCGCCGAAGCAGCGTCGGCCCGCGCGGCGTGTGTGATTCCATCCAGATGGATACCTTGTGGGGAATGAGAAGCGGGTGAAAAGTGCTGTGCGCGCTCGACTCGGTCAACGTCCGAAACGGGAATCGGGAATCGGGAAGCGGAAAGCGCAAGTAAGGGTGTGTACATTGCTGACGCTCAATAGCCCCCCTACCATTCCGGGGACCATTCCGCTTCCCGATTCCCGATTCCCGATTCCTGGCCCGACTCCCACTCTCGAAACCGTCTCCCACTCCACATCCCAGAATGTCCACGCTCCCACGCAAAATCGGTCTTTGGAGTGCCATTGCGATACTGGTGGGATCTACCATCGGGTCGGGGATTTTCCGTTCCCCGGCGGCAATAACTGACAGACTGCCGGGGCCACTGCCGCTGATGTCGGTTTGGGTGATAGCGGGGATCGTGACTTTGTGCGGCGCGCTCACTCTGGCCGAGATTGCGGGAGCATTACCGGAGACCGGTGGAATTTACGTCTTTCTCCGGGAGGGTTGGGGCCGGCTCGCGGCCTTTCTCTTCGGCTGGTCCGAGCTGGTAATCATTCGCGCCGCGGCCCTCGGGGCAATAGCGACTACTTTCGCGGAGTATTTTCTGCGCGTCATGGGCTATGATCCCGGGCTGGAGCCATATGCGCAGTACGTGCACTACATAGCTGCGTTAGCAATAGCCATAACGTGCTCTCTCAACATCCTCGGCGTTCGGCTGGGCTCGGCGATTCAGAATGTCACGACTGTCGCCAAGTACGGCGGATTGCTTTTCATCATCGCGCTGGCCTTTGCGGTTGGCTTGCCGGAAACTGGAGGGAACTACACACCCGCAACCCCTCCAGGCAGCTTTTCGATCGCTCCATTCGGACTGGCGCTGGTTTCCGTTCTCTGGGCGTATGACGGGTGGGCGGATCTCAGCTTTGTGGGCGGGGAAGTTAAAGACCCGCGTCGCACGCTGCCGCGCGCTCTCATTATTGGCACCCTCGCGGTAATAGCGATCTACCTCCTGGCAAACCTCGCCTATCTCGCGGTTCTGTCCGTGGAAGAGATGCGGGTATCGAAGCTGGTCGCGGCGGATGTCGCTCAGCGGGTGATGGGCTCGCCCGGGCTTATCTTTGTGGCGAGCACCGTGATGCTTTCGACGTTCGGCACCCTGAACGGATCGACGCTTACGTCACCCCGAATCTTCTTCGCCATGGCCGATGACCGGCTGCTCTTCAGACAAGTCGCGGCTGTACACCCCCGGTTTCAGACTCCGTATGTGGCGATTGCGCTCGCCGGCGTACTGGGAATCCTGTTCGTATTGACCCGTACCTTCGAGCAGCTCGCTGATACGTTCGTGACGGCGATCGTCCCATTTTATGCCCTTGCCGTCGCGGCAATCTTCACACTACGGCGGCGCAAGGATTACGACCCCTCCTTTAGAACGCCGGGCTACCCGGTCGTACCGGCAATCTTTATCGTCGCAACGATTTTCCTGCTCGGCAACGCCATTATCGCACCATCCAGTCGGTGGGGCACGCTTGCCGTGCTTGGCGTTATACTTCTCGGCGTGCCCGTCTATTATCTTACAGTCGGACGGACAAAGGCTTCCGAGCGCTTACGCGGGGATGGATAGCCATGCCCTTCCGTACAAGCTCAGATAGTGTGAAGAAGCACCAGATAATAGCTTTTTAGGATCTGTGACAGCTTCGTTGCTTGACCGGATACTCGCTCGGTTTTTAGCTTTCCGATGTATTACCCTACCGTAACGCTCCCATGCATTTGGGTACGCGCAGTGCACACTCTTCACCCTCCCGGAGTACGTATGACTCCTAAGTGGTTCTCAGGGGCCGCCGGCTTTGCCGCGGTGCTCGCTTCCGTTGTTGTACTGGCTGCATCCGCGTCTGCACAGCAAGCCGTCACGACAGGCGCCGTTCGCGGCACAGTTACGGGTCCGGAAGGGGCTCCACTGGGTGGAGCTACCGTGATAGCGACTAACGTGGAAAGTGGCGTGCGTCGCGGGGCAATATCGGATCAGGAGGGACGATTTCAGATACCCTTCCTCGAACCCGGAAGCTATGTATTGCGCGCCCAGTTCATTGGGTACAGGCCCGTGGAGCGTCCAGCTCAGCGGATCGGGATCGGCCAGGTAGAACGCATTGATTTCCGCCTGACGCAGGCGGCCGTCGAGTTGGCTACGCAGGAGATTCTCGCCGACGCCGACCCGCTCATCGAGACAACCAAGGCGGGAACGAGCACGCGAATCAGCACGGAGCAGATTCAGGAGCTTCCGACCAATGGCCGGAACTTCAAGGATCTGACGCTGCTCGCGCCCGGCGTGGTTGAGATCGGGAACACCGGCTCTGGCGGCGGGCAGTCTATTGGCGGCGGACGTACCGGAGCGTCGAACATTCTCATGGATGGCGTCAACAATAACGAAAGCTTTTTCGGCGGTGACGCACGCGGCGGCGACCGTGCCCCGTTCTCATATTCGATCGAGGCGGTAAAGGAGATCCAGGTGATCACGGCCGCCTATGACGTGGAGCGCGGAAACTTTACGGGCGGAGCGGTTAACGCGGTGACGAAGTCCGGGACCAACCGGATCACGGGTGCGGTTTTCGGCTATCTTCGCGACGACAAGATCGGTGACAGCTGGATTACCGCCCGGGATTTTCGTAAGCAGCGTCCCGTGGACTTCAGGAAGCAACAGTTCGGCTTCACCCTCGGCGGTCCGATCGTCAAGGACAGGGCGCACTTCTTCTTCGCGCTGGACCAGCAGGTCGCGGATGAGCCGCGCCCGGTCTTCGTGCGCGGGACGGACGTGCGCATCACCGGAATCAATCCGGACACGCTCGACAATCTTGTGCGCATCGCGCGGGGAAACTACGGTTACGACCTCAGCAGCGAGATCGGCCAATTCGCGCAGGAAACCGACGAGTCCGCATTCTTCGGCCGGGTCGACTGGCAGATTACCGACAAGCACAAGCTGACGTTACGTGACAATTATACGGACACCAAGCTCAAGCTCGACAGGCTTTTCATTTCGCCCACATCGAGTGAGTTCCGCAGTAATTCCGGCAACAATGAGGACAAGTCGAACAGTTTTGTTGCTGCATTGAACTCGGTATTCGGCAGCGGATTGACCAACGAGTTTCGCTTGCAGTATGCAACGGAGGACAAACCGCGTCCGTCCAATCCATCGGGCCAGTTCTCGGTCCCACTGCCGCAAGTCAGCATCAGCAACATCCGCTCGGTTCTGGATGACGGGAGGACCGTAACGACCCGACTCTTCTTTGGCGCCGACCCGATTCTTCACGCCAACAACCTCGAGCAGCAGACGACCGAGGTCATCAACAATCTGCGCTGGGCCCGGGGGAATCACACCTTCAAGCTTGGTGGCAACTTCCTCAAGGTTCACGTCTTCAACCAGTTCTGGAACAACTCCCTCGGCACCTTCAGCTACAACTCGCTCACCGAGTTCGAGAACCGAACGCCCAGCGGTTTCACGCGGGCGTTGCCGTATTTCGGTAAGGAAAGGATCGCTACCCAGGATTTCAACGTGTACGAGGGTGTGGGCTACCTGCAGGATGAGTGGCAGGTCAACCAGAAGCTGTTCGTGACTTACGGAGTACGTTATGACTACGCATGGTTTCCCACGCGGCCGGAGGCCAACCCGCAATTCGAAAGCTTCTTCACAAATGTTGACGTCACGAAGCCGCCTACAGACGGCGATAACTTCTCGCCCCGTTTTGGCTTTGCGTATGATGTGAACGCGGATGGTCGCGGGGTGATCCGCGGCGGGACTGGGTTGTTTTATGGCCGCGCACCGTTCGTTCTGTATGGTAACGCTCTCGGCGCTACAGGCCGCTCACAGTTGTCGCTCAATTGTACGGGCGCTACGGTCCCGCAGCCTGATTTCGAAGCATTCGCTGAAGATTACGCGAATCTTCCAACCCAATGCCTGGGTGGCGGTACAGCTTCCGCGGGAACGCCCGCGGTTAATGTTTTTGATCCTGACTACAAGCAGTCCTATGCCTGGAAGTCGAATCTCGCTTACGATCGCTTGATTATTCCGAACTGGCGGCTCACGCTCGAAGGAGTCTACTCCACCGTGCGCGACAACCAGGTCACACAGGATGACAACCTCAATCCGACCCCTCGTTTCATGATCGAGGGAGGCATTCCGGTCTTCGTTGATCCCGCAACGATTTCGACCACCAATGGCGCGATAAACAGAAATAACAGCCGACGCAATGCCCAGTTCGACCAGGTATACGTTTACCGCTCGCTCGGCTCGACCCTTACATATCAGGGAATCGTGCAGATCAACGGCCGGCACAAGTACGCCGACCTGTACGCGGGCTACACCTATGATCACACGCGTGACAACATCTCCATTTCCTGCTGCACCCTGAATGGTCTGACACGGGCTGCACGCGTGAACGGTAATCCGAACAACTTCAACGACCAGTGGGGTCCGGCCGACTTCACGCGGAAGCATAACTTCGTCATCTCGCCGCGATTCCACCTTCCGTACGGATTCGAGGTAAGCAGCCTCGTCCGGATTTTCTCCGGCCGTCCATGGACGCCAACGTACTTCTTCGACATCAATGGTGACGGGCTTGCCCAGGATCGGGTGTATGTTCCGACGGCGGAGGACCTCAACTCATATCTGTTCTTCGGCGCGACGCCGGCGGCCCAGGACAGCCAGAAGGTATTTGCCGAGGATCGTATCAACGCGGTGGAGTGCACGCGGCAGAACCGTGGGCGAGTGATCGGCCGCAACCAGTGCTCCCAGCCGTGGCAGCAGGTTTGGGATGCTCGCGTCTCCAAAAAGTTCAACACCCTTCGTGGACAGAGCTTCGAAGTGGTGGCCGACTTCTTTAACGTGCTCAACGGTCTGAATCGCAAGTCCGGACACCGTCGCGAAGTCGCTGACGCGGATCAGAATCTTTTCACCCCCCGCGGATTCGATCCTGCGACCAACAAGTTCCGCTACCAGACCAACGAGCAGTTTGGCAATCCCTCGCCCGCATCGCTGTTCATCACGACACAATTTCAGATGCAGCTTGGGCTGCGTTACAACTTCTAGGGAGATTTCTCCAATGAATCAACGCAGCCATTCTTCGCTCGCTTTAGCGGTCGCTATACTGGCGTCCACCGCGTGCGACAGGCAGCCAGCTGGGCCGGAGGTGCAACCGGAGAACACCGGTGCTCTCCGCGTAACGGTGCAGCGCGACACTTCGTTGCGCGCCGACCGACCCTTTGTCACAGCCCCTGGAGTCAGGGTCAGCGTTTTTCGGCTCGGTGATACGCTTGCACTTCGGCAGGTTACGACAAACTCGCTTGGCTTGGCCACCTTCGTCGGACTGGCGCCCGGACAGTATGTTGTTACACCCTCACTTCGCCCGCTATCAACCTTTACCGGTAATTCGGCCGACACGATTACAATCACGGCGAACGATACCTCCACGGTGCTGGCCGGACCGTTTCAAACGCGGCTGGGCGCCCGCGTATCCGGTTTTGCTGCCTCGCAGGTCACCACGCAACAGGGGCTGGTGACGACACGCTTTCCAGGCGTGCAACTGGCGATTTTGCGGGAGACAGGGGTAGGCACGAACGTCTTTCTCCCGGTGACCACCGTTACAACCGATGCGACGGGAGCATTCGATGTACCGCTAGCTCCCGGGCCAGGCCGCGTTCAGATCATTTTCAACTCCGGCCAGATACCGGGTTTCCCGAATGACACGCTCTTTCTTGGCGGATCCGGAACCTCGGTTATCTCGAATCGTGGCAACCTCACCGCTACTTCAACTGCGGTGATTTTGCCCGATGCCAACGTCACGCAAAACCTGATTTTCAACTTCAACACTCGCATCACGGGAGAAATTTTCCGGGATGTGAATGGCAATGGACTGAGGGACACAGGAGAAGGACTCGCCAAGGGTGACACGGTGTTCGTACAACTCCGCGATGCCACCGGCCAAAGAGTGATTGCGCCAGTTGTGCGTGTCATAGGGAACCCACCGGCGACCGGTCCGCTCGTACCTGGGACTTACACCTTTAGCAGCCTGCAAGGCGGTTCGTATACCGTTGTGCTGGATTTGGCCGCGAGCAGGTTCGCGGCTCCCGGAGGTACGGTCCGGGTCACGTCAGTACCCGTGACTCTCCCCACGAGCCTCGCAGCGGTATCGGGGACTCCCGCCGCAGCGCAGCCAGTGAGGGTGAATTTCCCGATAGTCAGCACCCCGTAGAGGACAAACTGTTTTTGCAATGAGCCCGCGCGGATCGGCCCGCGCGGGCTCTTTTTTTCACACTGGCGGGATGTGCGCGTTCCTGTCTCCCACCATCAGAAAATTTTCAGATTGATGTACTTCTTCGGGTTTCTTTTGAGATCCGCCATCAACGAATCCATCCTCGCCAGCAGCGCGCGCGCATTGTCGTACAGCGCTGGGTCATTCAAAAGCTTTCCTGCACTCCCATTCCCGTTCTCCAGCTGGGCCGCCACCGAGTCGAGCCGCTGCATGGTTCCCTTCAGATTACCGGTGAGGACCGTCATGTTCTCCGAGGTCGTGCGCATGTTGCGGAGGGTTGAATCCACCACGGTGGAATCGACGGATCCCAGCGTCCGCCGCACGCTCGCCATCGTGAGCGTGAGATTGCGTGATTGCACAGCCGCGACATCCGAGAGCTGATTTACCAGCCGGTTGGCCGAGGCCATTGTACGGCGCATGTCAGCAATTCCACCTCCCTCGACGAACTCGAATTCAATCTTCTCGGTAACGTCACTGACCCCCCGCATGAGCGAGTCGACCCGAAACATCATGTCATCCAGCGTCGGGGTTGCCTTTCCGGCCGGAACCGTATCCCCGGGCGATATCATGTTCGTCGATGGCGTCGTGGGCGTAAGCGCTATTGCCTTGTCGCCGAAAAGAGAAAGCTGCGTCACAGTCGCGGTCGTGCCTTCAGGGATTTTACGCTTTTCCTCGATATCCATCGTCACATCGAGCCAGCCGCCCTGATTGAACTCGATCTCGCTAACCGTTCCGACGTGCAGTCCCGCAAGCAGCACCGACTGCCCGTTCTTCAGGCCGGCTCCCCAGGCAAAGCGGGCGTGCAGGGGATAGGTCGATCCGAATCCCCTGCGGGCCAGCCAGAGCGTGCCTCCAATGCCAATAGCGAGCGCAATGGTAACCAGAATACCAACGAGTACTTCGTCACGTCGTCTCATTTCTTATTGGAGGAGAGGTGCCAGATACAGCGCGATCAAGGCATCCAGCATCAGAATTATCACCGATGAAATGACCACTGCCCTGGCAGTTGACCGGCCTACACCCTCCGCGCCCGCTTCCGTGATGAACCCTTCATAGGAGCAGACCAGAGCGATCGCACCACCGAAGAGCGTCGCCTTTATCAAACTGTAAAAAACCTGAAACGGAATGAAGGTCAGGCGCAAGCCTGTCGTGAATTCATCCATGGGAACACCTGCGGCGAATACCGAAATACCAAGTCCGGAAGCGATGCCGATGGCATCTGCCAGAATGGTAAGAAGGGGCAGCATCACGAGTGCAGCAAGCAGTCGTGGAACAATGAGATAGGCCACCGGATCGAACGCCAGAGTTTCCAGCGCGTCAATCTGCTCCGTCACCCGCATCGTTCCGATTTCGGCGGTCATGCGCGCTCCTACACGTCCCGCAAGCACCAGAGCAGTGAGCAAAGGTCCAAGCTCCAGTATGATCATCTGCCGCACGATCCAGCCAACCGTGCTCAAGGGCACGCCGGGCAGAAGCTGGTACCGGGTCTGAAACGCCGACACAGCGCCGATAAAAGCCGCTACCAGACCGGCGAGCGGGATGGAGTCGACGCCGATCGTGCGCATTTGGTGGATCGTCAACGGAAGGTATGTCCGAGCCTCTCCGAAGGCTCGCCCTATCTCTCGGAGAAACAGGACACGACGACCTATATCACTGAAAAACGCCGCTCCCCAACGCGACATTTGCCGGAAGAAGACAATCCCGACTCGTTGCGTAATTGGAAAGCTGGCTGTGGAGCGCGCGTCGGGTCCGCGTGAAACGTGCAGGCTGGAAGCGCTCATGTGTGGCGCAGGATCAAGTGCGCGTTTTCAGGAGGAAGCCCAGCCCCATGAGACCAAAGACCACATTCGGAATCCACGCTGCGACCGTCGGTGGCAGGAGCCCGCCGCCTCCAACAGCTTTGGTTATCTGGATGAGCATGAGAAAGAGAACAGTGGTTGCAAGGCTGACTCCGATGCCATAGGCGGCGCCGCCTCGTTGCGTGCTGGTCGCGAGCGGCGCGCCAAAAAGCGCGATGATGATGCAGGTAATCGGTACCGCGATCTTGAGTGCCTTCTCGACCCTGAGTTCATTTGCGTTCCCGCCGGATCTTTCCAGGGCGGTAATGTAGCGCGACAGCTCGCTATAGCGCATCTCCGCCGGATCTCGAGGCGTTGCCAGTAGATCATGCGGCCCTTCCTCGAGCATGTTGTCTCGGAGACTGTCATACTGAACTACAATGTCGGTGGTACTGTCCGGAATTATGTGGATTTCGCCGGAACGCAGCGTCCAGCGCGTCTTCATGCTGTCCCAGGATCCTACCGTCGCTGTCAGCAGGTAGGAGGGATAAGCGGGTCCACTTCCCTTTCGCTCGATCTCGATCTGATTCAGCTCTCCGCGCTCGAGACTCAATGTCTGAACCTTGTAGACACGACCGTTCTCGGCAGCGTAGGCAAAATTATACCGGCTATCATCATCGCCGAACTTGCGCTCTTCCAGCAGCTCCGCGCGACGGCGATTCGTGACCGGAACCAGCTCGCCAAGCGCCAGCGCAAGCAGCGAAACCACCGCGGAACTGATGAAAATGGGCCGGATGAGCCGGTGAAAACTTATTCCTGAAGCCTTGGCGGCGGTTATTTCCGCATGGCGAGTCAACCCACCTATCGAGAAAACCGTGGCGAAAAGCACGGCTGCGGGAAGCGCCATGAACATCGAGTCGGGGATCCAGTACAGATAGCTCATCGCGATCTGTTTCATCGGCAGATTGCGATTGAGATACTTGTCGAGATTGTCCGTGAGGTCTATGACGACGACGAGCACGGGAAATCCAACCGCAAACGCAATGAAAATTTTCCAGAACTCGCTGGACACATACCGGTCGAGCGGCCTCAGGAAATGCGGCATCTACAAAGTCACCGTGCGTCGCCTGTTGAGCGGAATTCCGATGCGGCGCGCCCCTTTCGCGAACCAGGCGCGCATTGCGTCCAGCAGCTCGCTGAAATCTCCGCCGCGCGCGGTGGAGCCGCTCTTCTGGACGAGGTAGATGAAATAAACGCCGACGATGGTGAACACGACGTTGGCGAGCCACATGGACCAGAACGCATTAACAATAAGTTTGTCCGCCAACGTCTCACCGGCGATAAGACCTATGTAGTACAACGCGAAGACGCCGAGGCTTACGCCTATTACGAGACCCACTCCTCCACGCGGGAAGCGCAGCGCGATGGGAGCCCCGAGTAGCACAAATACCACACATGCCGCAGCCAGCGCGAACTTCTTCTGAATTTCGACCTGATACTGACTCATTCGCTCGCTCGCCTCGCGCACGCGGGAGCGGAGCATCTCCAGCTCACCAACACCAAGCGGGTTTGGCGTGACAATACGCGCCTGCACGATTTCCTGCGGACGGGATGAGGTGAGTGGAGCTCGCATCCCGGTTGAGGTTCCGCCCATCACGGCCGCTCCCGCTGAATCAGCGGGTTGCCTGAAGGTGCGCATCTCACGCGGTAGGGCCGGGAAGGCCGGAATCGCCTGCGCGGCGCCCGGTGTCTCGCGACGCAAGCTGTCTCGCGGCGACGCGGGCTTTGCGGTCTGCTGCTGCGGTACCACATGCTCCACCGCACCGCCAGTCTCAACCTCCCAATCCTGATTCGCAGTCGCAAAATTGCCAGCGGTTGCGGCTTCGGCTACTGACACCCCGCCAAACGGCCGAACCAGTGTGCAGTACAATTTCCCAATTGTAAGTCGTGGCTCCTTGGGTTCAGCCTTTCGCACTGGCCTGATCTCGCCAGTCGCCGCGCGGTGCGCCGCATTTCCCAGCATTTCTCCGAGTTCGAAGCGCGCTGCCGACCAGTCGAGGGAGCGCTGCCGATATTCTTCCTCCATCTCGCAGATGGACATCTCTCGCTCGCCTCTGTAGTTGTCAGCCGTGTCGCGCTCAAAGGGATTGGCGACGCCCCGAACGCGTATAAGGTCGGTGACGTAGTACAGACGCTGTAACTCGGTGGAGTTCGAGCGAGGCGATTCCTGAGAGTAGCCGTGGTACAGCGTCAGCTCGAGGTCCTCCATGCTCTCAGACAGGGCCATGCGTCCGCTGTCGGCGTATATGGTGCGGCGGCGCACAGGGTCACTCAGATCATAGATCGTGATCTCACGCAGAAGGTCAGTCTTCTCCTCGATCTTTCCCGCGCGTAAAAAGAGCCGCCCCTGTGACACTTCGTTGATTACCTGCTCCTTGAGCGCGAAAGTCGGTTTCTTGCGCGCTATGTCGCTCTGCAGCACCCGGAGCCTGTGATTGCTGCGGGGAAGTATCTGGTCGTTGAACGCAAGCATGAAGAGCGCAATGGCGGCTGCGCCCCAGAGCACTGGCTGGATTATTCTGAGAAGGCCAACCCCGCTCGCTTTCAGCGCGGTGATTTCGTTCTCGGCCGCAAGGCGGCTGAAGGCATACAGCGTGGAGACAAGCACCGCCATCGGAAGCGTCATGGCGATGATGAATGGAATGCTCAGCAGGAAGAACTCGCCGATGACGGACCACGCGAGTCCCTTGCCAACCAGGTTGCCGAATTGCTTGGCGACCTGATTCAGCAGGAGCAAGGAAGTGAGAACCGCGAGAGCGAAGACCAGCGGCCCAACGTGTTCCTTGAGGACGTAACGCCGCAGGATCTTCACGGATGGGAAATCAGGGAGCAGAGCTCAGCGGATCGTGCAGCAGAAAACAGGGACACCGGATCGCGATCATCAGGAAATGGGAATACAAGGAGCATCGAGGTCAGTTGCTATCGAGATCTACCGAGTCAAGCCAGCACAAAAGAACCGGAACCTTGGGCAAGCGCGCAGGGTTGTAGCAGGTAGTACAAGCGCTATATTTTGACTTGAGCGCCCGATGTTTCGACGCTGGCGCAAGCGGAGAGAATCTCTTTTCCCGCATGCCAAGCCGCTTCAATCTATAGGCGGCCTTGACGGCGTGGTACCGGAATCTTGCTTCGGAACATATGTACCGACTGAGATCCGGTTCCTCATCGGCGCCGATCCATGTTTTACTACCCGCGTTGGATAGTACCCTTCCTCCAGGGTTTTGGTGCGCTTAGCCGGACTGATTCTTACCGTTACGCTTGTGAGCTCTGCGCCGGTGCTTGCTGCCGGTGCTCAGCAGCCAGTACGCGACACACTTCGCGACACTCTGTCGAGAGCGCGAACGGATTCGGCTGCGCCGGAGCCGCGGATGCGCCTCCGTCTGCGAAGCGATACGCTCATCCTCGAGCGGCCGGCACCATTCCTTCCCTTCGGAATGCTCTCGGAAGGTCGCCGCTCCACGGAAACTTTTGCAGACGCTCAGGCGGCAGCATTGATGCAGCAGGCGGCTGCGCAGCGCTCAGCGCTATGGGGACAGACTATCGGCTCCGCTTTCGGCGCGGCCGCGATTCCGGATTCCACCGGCGCCGCTGGCAATCTTCCGGCCGCCCCTCCCCGTATCGCGCCTGAGCTGCTCGCGCAACGGGGAGACTCGGCACGGAGGCCTGCCGGCTCCGGGCTGCTTGAGCAGTACGCGGATCTCGGTTTGCAACTCCAGTCGCGTCTGGAATCCAAGCTGGAGCGCAACAAGAACGAACGCTGTACTTCGGCCGAGTTCCTCTTTCCGACATCCAACTGCCGTGGAAGTTTCCAGCCGCAGTTCGACTTCCAGTTCAATGTCCGGACGGGGGGTGTAGTCGCGGATCGGGTTCACGTGAACGTGGATTACGATTCGGAACGGGAGTTCGACGCCTCCA
>Ga0136617_10003694_pt1 | contig 13678 bp, 10 predicted proteins | sample AntDrymUQ3222106_2_FD_129672 | JGI IMG/M metagenome (GOLD analysis project Ga0136617, IMG submission 129672) | Polar desert sand microbial communities from Dry Valleys, Antarctica - metaG UQ322 (21.06) | ecosystem: Environmental > Terrestrial > Soil > Desert | place: Antarctica: Dry Valley...
GCGTCCGCTTCGAGCGCGCCTGACTCTCGAAGGTCGGACAGCATCGGCTCGGTCCCGCGGGTCTCGATCTGCCTCGACAGCTGGGAGAGCGCCACGACGGGGACCTGCAGCTCGCGCGCGATCGATTTCAGGCCGCGGGAGATCTGCGCGACCTCCTGCACGCGGTTGTCCTCCTTGCTGTTTCCCTCGATCAGCTGCAGGTAGTCGATCACGAGGAGGTCAAGGCCCCGCTCCGCCTGGAGTCGGCGGGCTTTCGCGAGGATCTGCATGACCGAGAGCCGGCTCGACTCTTCGACGAAGATCGGAGACTGCTGCAGCCGCGCGGATGCATCGTTGATGCGCGTGAGCTCCTCGAGCGAGAGTCGGCCGCGCCTGATGCGATTGCCATCGATCTCCGCGGTCAGCGAAATGAGTCGCTGGACGACCTGCATTTCGCTCATCTCCATCGAGAAGAACGCGCAGGTCTTGCCTTGGGAGATCGCAGCGTGCGCGACGAAGCAGAGCGCGAGGCTTGTCTTGCCAAGGCCTGGTCGGCCGGCAACCAGGATGAGGTCGGACTGTTGGAGGCCGCCCGTCTTCGCGTCGAGGCTGGCGACTCCGGTGGGAATACCGAGGCTCGGCTGGTCACCTCGCTCGCTGATCTGTTCCATGTACCGGCGGGTCGCTTCGCTCAGGCGGACGATGTCGCGGTGTAGGCCGGTCTCGCTGACGGCGAACAGGATCCCCTGTGCCTCTCCCACCGCGGCTTCGGCCTCGTCGCGGGTGAGTGCCAGTCTGGCGACCTCATTCGCGGCGCGGATCAGCCGCCGCAGCAGCGCGGTACGTTCCACGATCGCCGCATACGTCTCGGCATGCGCGACGGTGGGGACGTCCTGGACGAGGCCGACCAGGAATTGCGGCCCGCCGACCGCTCCGAGGTCCCCACTCGCCATAAGCTCGGCCTGGACCGTCTGGAAGCTGATGGCTTCACCGCGCGCGGCGACGCGTTGAATGGCCGCGAGAACGAGGCGGTGCGTCTCGCGTGTGAGAGCGTCGGGTGTCAGCAGATGTCGGCCGATCTCCTCGTAGACGTGCGCGTCGAGGAGGATCGCGCCGAGCAGGGAAGCTTCGGCCTCGGGGTTCTCCGGCAGGGGCTTCTGAGCGACGCGGTCAGTGACCACGGTCATACCGGCATCCCACTGTCATCGGCGCGGCTGAAGAACCGCGCCTGCTCCGGCTCGAAGAAGAGATCGAAGCTCCCGGTCGGGCCGTTGCGGTTCTTCGCGACCGATCCGTGGATGAGGCGGGGAGCACCCGGGGCGGTGTCCTCCTTGTCCTTCCACAGCATGATCACCTGGTCCGCATCCTGTTCCAAGCTGCCTGAATTGTGCGAAATCACGCCATCCGCGAGCCATGACGACGGTCCCGGTACGGTGAGATCGAAGACCTCCTCCTCGCCGTCGGCCTCGATCGCCACGATGCGGTCCCAAAACAGATCGTTCGTGGCCCATTCGGCCAACACGTCGTCGTTTAGCAGTGCTGCGTAGTTGGCGAGCAGTGTTCGCGACGGTGCGAACTTGAAGTGCGCGCTGCCGCCGTACGCCGTCCCGCGCAGTGTGGCCATCGCGCGCTGCGCGATGCCGCGCTCGAGCATCGCGCACCGGACCCGGTCAAATGCCGAGACGGGGAGGGTGTCGACGTTCGTGTTCGGGCGGACCGGCTCGAGCAGCTCACGGAGGAGGGTGGCGGGCGCGACGCGCGGCCCGAACGCGCCGACGATGTCAATGAACCGCCGCTGGTCCGCGCCGCCGGACACGTGGATCTGGAAGCCGTCGCGATACCCTTCTTTCTTCACCCGGGTCGTTCTCGTGACGATGCCGAGCCGGAGGAGCAGCGCCGCGACGTCCGCCGCCAGTCCCGGGCTGTTCGTCGCGTAGTACACGCCGTGGCCACCGCGCCCTGATCTTGCGCAGAGCGAACCGTCCGTCGCCCAGAGGTGTCGTAGCAGGAGCGCGATCTGATCGTTCGCGAGCCGGAAGGCGGTCTCGGGGATGCGCTTCTCGTGCGACCGTCGCCCAAAGATACCGAGCGAGCGCAGCCACGCGTTCACTCCCGACGGATGCCAGCGATTCCCGTTCCCCGAGATGAGCAGCTGGTGCCAGCTCCCTTTGCCGTGGATGCATGTGACCTTCGCACCAAAAGCCGTCGCGGCGGCGTGCGCGACGAACGCGCTATTCTCGACGGAGTTGGTCGTGTACCGCATCGGTGCGTTGGACAGGTAGCTGCCATCGCCGATGAGCTGGCCGAGCAGCCCGACCTGCTCCTCCGGCCAGCGCTCGGTCGCGATTGGCTCTGGGATCCTCCGTGCTATCGCGATCCGGTCATTCGGCCGAAGGTGCTCGAGCCGCGCCCACCCCTCGAGCGTCATGAGCCGGTGCGGACCCGTCGCGCGGATGCTCCGACCCGATGCGAGCCGGACCTTGATGACCGGACGCGCCCCGACGCACCACACTGCGTCCGAGGACGCGTCGACGATCCGGCCGGCGTTGTCGACGGACCACACCTCCGGGGTCGTCCCCACGAGATTTCGGATCGGGATGCGGCGCCCGTCGGTAAGGCATACGAGCGTGTCGCCGGTCACGCACTCGCGGAGCGTCGAAAGCTTTGGCTCGTGTCCGGCGTCGCCGGCGGCGCGGGAGAGCTGTGAGAGCGCGATGATCGGGACGTGCAGCTCGCGGGCGAGGGACTTCAGATTCCGGCTGATCGTCGCGATCTCCTGGACGCGGTTCTCCTCCCGCTCCCCTGTGAGCACGAGCTGAAGGTAATCGATGACGATGAGGCCGAGCCTGCCGTACGCCGTCGCGCGTCGCGCCTTCGTCCGCAGCTCCATGATCGAGATGCCGGGCGTGTCGTCGATGAGCACGGGGAGCTCCATGAGCGCGGTCGCCGCCTCCGGATCCATGAGCCCGGTGCGAAGTGCCAGGAGATCGTTCCGGCTGTTGAGACCGAGGAAGCGCGCGACGATCTGCTTCGTGTCCATCTCGAGGGAGAAGAGGAGCGTGTTCTCACCGCGCTTGGCGGCGTTGTAGGCGATGGCGAGGCCGAGCGACGTCTTCCCGACCGACGGACGTGCGGCGATGATGATCAGGTCCCCCGGCGTGAAGCCCTCTGTGTAGCCATCGATCTCGCGGAACCCGGACGGCACTCCGCTCAATTCGAAGGGATGCTCCATCCGCTCGGTGAGGTGCTCGTAGTTCTGCAGGAGCGCTGGCAGGATGTGACGCAGCTGCGCACTCGTCGCCTCATCTCGGAGCGCGAAGATTCGTTGCTCCGCGCGGTCCAGCGCGAGAGCCGTATCGGTCGGCTCGCCATACGCGTCCGCCGCGATGGCGCGCGCGGCGCCGAGCAGCCCGCGCATGACCGATCGGTCGCGTACCTGTCGGGCGTGCTGCTCGACGTCCACCGCGGTCGGCACGACCTCGGCGAGCTCCGCCAGGTACCTCGGGCCACCGACCTGATCGAGGACCTCGCGGCGCGCCAGCTCGACCTGGATCGTGAGCGGGTCGATGCGCTCGCGGCGCTCCAGCAGCGCGAGCGCCGACGAGTAGATGCGCTCGTGTGCCGGAACGAAGAAGTCCGCCGGCCGCAGCACGTCCGCGACCTTGAAGATGGCATCGCGATCGATCAGCAGCGCGCCGATCACCCGCTGCTCCGCGAGCCGATCATGCGGGGCTGCCGACTCCGGGGGCGCGGCTTGGATCGTCACACCCATTGATTAGAACATGCGTTCGACAGTGTCAAGACCCCCTCCCGAGACCGGGAGGAGCACCCCGGCACGTTGCACCGTACGCTCGGCTGGATCCGCTGCGGAAGGCCCGTCGTCCACAGCCTCTTCCACGAACTTGTCCACATGTCGAGCGAGGAAGAGAAACGAGCGCAGTCTGGAAGGCTGAAGCCTTTCGCCTCAGGGAGGGATCGAACGGTGCAAGTCCTGGTCACGGGCGGCGCCGGCTTCGTCGGCAGCAATGTCGTGGACGCCCTCGTCGCGCGTGATGATGACGTCCTTGTCCTCGACGACCTCTCGACCGGCGGCGCCGCGAACCTGGAGCCATCGGGCGTTGAGCTGGTCGTGGCCGACATCGGGGACCGCGAGGCGACGATCAACGCGTTGCGCGGCCGGCGCTTCGAAGCGGTGGTCCATCTCGCGTCGAAGACGAAGGTCGTGCAGTCCTTAGAGCAACCCGACCTCTACCGGCGTGTCATCGTGGGCGGCACAGCGAACGTGCTCGAGGCTGCCGCGCTCGCGGGAACGACGCGGTTCGTGAACTTCTCGAGCGGCGGCGTGATCTACGGCGAGACGCTGGGCGCGTGCGCGCATGAGCTGATGCCGATCGCCCCCGTTTCACCGTACGGCGCGTGCAAGGCCCTGGCGGAGACGGAGGTCGAGCGCTCGGGGATATCGGCGCTCACGCTGCGCCCGGCGAACATCTACGGGCCCCGACAGCGGACCGACCTCGAGGGCGGCGTCGTCGCCATCTTCCAACGCGGCTGGCGTAGCGGGTCCTCACTCAACGTGCGCGGGGACGGCTCGATGCAGCGTGACTATGTCTACGTCGGCGATGTGGCCGACGCGGTCATCGCATCGCTCGGCTCCGACCGCACGGGTGTGTACAACATCGGCACGGGTGTGGCGACGAGCGTGCTGGAGCTCATCGAGGCGATGGCCACGATCCTTGGTCCAGCCGAGGTGACGCATGTCCCCGAGATCCCGGGTGAGCTGCGGCGCAACTGCCTCGACGTGAGCAAGGCCGCGCGGGACGCCCTCTGGCGGCCGCAGACTTCGCTTGCCGAGGGATTGCGTCTGACTCTCTCCTGATGCGCTTCGTCGTCGGCTTCGTCACCGGCATCGCCGCCACGCTGGCGGTGCTCATGTCCGTGGGCCACTTCCTCGCCGTGGAAGACCCTCTGCGCCAGGCGGACGCCATCGTCGCGATCTCCGGCGATCAGGGGGCCCGCACCGCGACGGCCGTGGCCCTCTGGAAGCAGGGCCTGGCGCCGGTCATCGTGTTCGCTGGCTCGTCCGAGGATCCGGCGTCGCTGCCGTCGGCGGAGATCATGAAGCGCGAAGCCGTGCGGCTCGGTCTCCCCGCGGACCGGGTGCTGACGGAGCCCTCGTCCGCCACGACGCTGGAGAACGCCACGCGTGTCGTCGAGCTCCTTCGCGCGCACCAGATCAAGAGCGCCATCCTGGTCACGAGCCCGTATCACCAGCGGCGTGCGTCGGCCCACTTCGCGCGTCAGCTGCAGGGCACCGAGATAACGTTCACCAACTACCCCGCCCGCGACGACCAGTGGGATCCGCGTCTCTGGTGGGCGCGCGAGCCGTCACGGTCCCTCACTCTCGTGGAGGTCGCGAAGCTCGGCGTCGAGGTCATGGGCGGACTGTTCCGCCGGCCCTCGTGACCGTCCTGCTCCTTCGCCTTACGGCCACGTAGTAGCATCGGTCCACGTGCCGGTCACCGCGATCGTCGGCGCGCAGTGGGGCGACGAAGGCAAGGGAAAGATCACCGACCTCCTGGCGCAGGAGGCGGATCTCGTCATCCGGTTCCAGGGCGGCAACAACGCCGGGCACACCGTCATCAACGAGTACGGCACGTTCAAGCTCCACCTTGTTCCATCCGGGATCTTCAATCCCGACGCGCTCTGCGTCCTCGGTCCGGGCATGGTCGTCGACCTTGTCGCGCTCTCCACCGAGCTCCGCGAGCTCGAGGCTTCGGGGGTTCCCACAGCGAACCTGCGCCTCTCCGAGCGGGCGCATCTGCTCATGCCGTGGCACGTCGCCCTCGATCGCCTGGATGAGCGCGAGCGCGGCCGTCAGAAGCTGGGCACGACAGGGAGGGGGGTCGGGCCCGCGTACTCGGACAAGGTCGCTCGTCACGGGATCCAGGCCTACGAGGTGTGCGACGAGCGCCGCTTCCGCGAGCGCGTCGCGCACGAGCTCGAGACGAAGAACAAGGTCCTCGAGCGATTCGGCGACGCGCCGCTCGACGCGCAAGAGACCGCGGACGCCGTGCTCGCCGCGGCGGCGCTCCTTGGCGAACGCATCGTGGATACCCTGCCGCTCGTCGAACGGGCCCTCGAGCGGGACGATGGAGTCCTGCTCGAGGGGCAGCTCGGCGCTATGCGAGATCTCGACTGGGGGATCTACCCGTATGTGACGTCGTCGAACCCGCTCGCCGGCTTCGCGTCTATCGGTGCGGGGATCCCGCCGCGCCGGATCACGCGGGTCATCGGCGTCGTCAAGGCGTACTCCACGGCGGTGGGCGAGGGCCCCTTTCCGACCGAGCTGCACGACGCCGTCGGCGACGAGCTGCGCGAGCGCGCCTTCGAGTACGGCGCTTCCACGGGACGTCCGCGTCGCGTCGGCTGGTTCGATGCGCTCGTGCCGCGATACGCGCACCGGCTCAACGCCTTTACGGAGCTCGCGGTGACGAAGCTCGACGTGCTCGGACCCTACGAGGAGATCCCCTTCGGCGTCGCGTACGAGCTCGACGGGCGTCAGACGACCGACATGCCGCCTACGCACGTCCTGGAGCGCGCCCGTCCCCGGTACGAGCGGCTTCCCGGTTGGCTCGCGGACCTGGCCGGCACGACCGATCGGCGCGGGCTTCCCAGCGCTGCGCAGCAGTACCTGCGCCGGATCGAGGAGACCGTCGGGGCACGGGTCGGCATGATCGGCATAGGCCCGGAGCGCACCGCGACGATCCTCTAGCCCGCGGCTAAACTTCCGTAATGGCGGGGGTCGTGTGAAGGGCGAGCGAGGGCGGGCTCTGACCGGCCGACCGAGCTCGAGCAGCGCGGAGCGCGGGGTGCGAGCTTGAGCAAGTTCGCGAAGGACGGTCTCACCTTCGACGACGTGCTCATCATCCCGTCGCGCAGCGATGTCCTCCCCACCCAGGTCTCGACCCGCTCACGCGCCACCCTCGAGCTCGAGCTCGACATCCCGATCATCTCCGCCGCGATGGACACCGTGACGGAATCACGCATGGCGATCGCGATAGCGCGTGCGGGCGGGCTCGGGGTCATCCACCGCAATCTCGCCGTTGCCCGCCAGGTCGCCGAGGTGGAGGCGGTCAGGCGAGAGGGCCTCCTGGTCGGCGCCGCCGTGGGGACGGGCGCCGACGCGGATGAGCGTGCGGCGGCACTCGTGGCAGCAGGCGCGGACGTGATCGTCGTGGACATCGCGCACGGGCACTCGGCCAGCGTCATTCGGATGGTCGAGAAGGTGAAGGCGCGCCACCGGGTCCAGGTCATCGCCGGCAACGTGGTCACGGCCGACGGCACCGAGGAGCTCATCGCGGCCGGGGCTGACTGCGTGAAGGTCGGCGTCGGCCCGGGCGCGATCTGCACGACCCGCGTCGTGGCCGGCGCAGGCATGCCGCAGATCACCGCGATCGTCGACTGCGTGGAGGCCGCGTCGAGGCATGGCATTCCGGTGTGCGCCGACGGTGGCATCCAACACTCGGGCGACATCGCGAAGGCAATCGGCGCGGGTGCCCACACCGTCATGCTCGGTGGGCTCCTCGCGGGCGTCGACGAATCTCCGGGGGAAGTGGTCGACGGCTACAAGGCGTACCGCGGTATGGGCTCGCTCGGAGCGATGCAGGACCGTCAGGCATCCCGTGACAGATACGGTCAGGCCGACGTCGGTGAGTTCTCCAAGATCGTCCCTGAGGGTGTGGAAGGGCAGGTCCGGTCTGTCGGCCCGCTCGAGCCGTTCCTACATCAGCTGATCGGCGGCCTGCGCGCAGGGATGAAGTACGCGGGCGCCGCCACGATCGAGGAGCTCCGCACCACCGCGCGCTTCGTGCGCATCTCCGGCGCGGGGTTGCGCGAGTCCCACCCGCACGACATCGACATGACCGTCGAGGCACCGAACTACAGGCTCGCGAGGACGAGACAGTGAGCCGCCGAAGCTCACTGCCCGGGACCGGCGACGCCTGGACTGCGAAGCGGTACAGGGTCCGGGCGTGACCTGGCGTCACGAGCGGGACCTCGCCCGCCGTGCGCTCGACACCGCGAGGACCCGCGGGGCCAGCTACGCCGATGTGCGCTTCGTCCGTCGTGCGACCGAGGCCGCGCTCGTCAAGAACGGCCGCATCGAGAATGTGGATCGTGGCGACACGGCAGGATTCGGCGTGCGGGCGATCGCCGACGGCGCCTGGGGCTTCGCGGCGTCGCAGCTCGCGACGGCCGAGGAGGCGCAGCGGGTCGCCGCGCTCGCGGTCGAGATCGCGAAGGCGAGCGCGATCACGAAGCTCGCCGACGTGCATCTCGCCGAGCTCGCGCCGGCGGTCGCGACCTACGAAACGCCGGTCAAGACGGACCCGTTCGCGCTCGCGTTCGAAGAGCGGATCGGCCTGATCGTCGCGGCCGAGGAGGCCCTCCGGGCGCAGCCCGGCCTGCGCACCACCCGCGCGCGGTACGCGATCCAACGCGAGGAAAAGCTCTTCCTCTCGACCGAGGGAGCGGACATCGCGCAGGTGCTGACGGAATGTGGCGGCGGCATCGCGGCGGAGGCGACCGGGAACGGCGAGCTCCAGATCCGCACCTACCCGGATGGCCTGCGCTTCCAGAATGCCGGCGGCTGGGAATGCCTCAGCGAATGGGATCTCACGATGAACGCGCCGCGGGTCGCCGAGGAGGCCGTCGCGCTGCTGTCCGCGAGGACCTGTCCGCAGGACGTGCGCACCACCGTGATCCTCACCGGCAACCAGCTCTCGCTGCAGTGTCACGAATCGTGCGGTCACCCGATCGAGCTGGACCGCGCGCTCGGCACCGAGGCGGCGTTCGCCGGGACGTCGTTCCTCACGACCGAGATGCTGGGCTCGTTCCGCTACGGGAGCGATGAGATCAACATCCGGATCGACTCCACGTCACCCCGCGGGCTCGGCACCTTCGGGTTCGATGACGAAGGCGTGCCGGGGAGCGAGGGCTGGGCGATCAAGGACGGGACCTTCGTCGGATACCTCATGAGTCGCGAGACTGCCGCGGCCCTCGGGATGGCCTCGAACGGCACGATGCGCGCGGACGGCTGGTCGTGCCTGCCGCTCATCCGAATGACGAACGTGTCCGTCATGCCGGGGCGCGCGGGGACGCTCGACGACCTCATCGCGGACACCGACGACGGGATCCTGATGGACACGAATCGCTCGTGGTCCATCGACGATCGCCGGCTGAACTTCCAATTCGGCACCGAGGTCGGCTGGGAGATCACGAAGGGCCGGCGAGGCGACATGATCCGCAACCCGACGTACACCGGTGTCACTCCGGAGTTCTGGGGCTCGTGCGATGCGGTGTGCTCCGAGGGCGAGTGGGTGATGTGGGGCACGCCGAACTGCGGCAAGGGTCAGCCCGGTCAGGCGGCCCACACGGGCCACGGCGCAGCGCCGGCGCGGTTCCGCGGCGTCCGCGTGGGCGTCGTCAGGTGAGTCACGTGTGGGGCGAGACGGAGCTGCGCCGGATCGCCGAGGAGGCCCTGCGCCAGGCTGATGGTGACTCGGCCGAAGCCGTCATCGTGGCCCGCACCGGCTCGCTCACGCGCTTCGCCAACGCCGCGATCCACCAGAACGTCTCGGCGGTCGAGGCGGGGCTGCGCGTTCGCGTCGTCCGCGGCACGCGCGTCGCCACGCAGGCGACCGATCGTCTCGACGCCGAAGGCATCGCGGCGGTCGCCCGCAGCGCCAGCGAGCTCGCCAAGATCGTTCCCGAGAACCCGCACTTCGGCGGTCTGCCGCGCCCGCGGCCCATCGCGCCGGCGCCCTCCTCCTTCGTCGAGCGCACCGCCACGGCGAGCGCGCTCGACCGCGCCAAGGCGGTGAAGCGCATCTGCGATCCCGCCAAGGCGCAGCGGCTCCGTGCCGCGGGATTCGTCGCGACGAACGTCCAAGAGGTCGCCGTCGCGAGCACCTTGGGAACGTGGGCGTACTCGCCCGAGACGACGAGCGAGGTGCAGGTCGCCGCCATCGGCGACGCGGGCTCGGCGTTCGCGCACCGGGTGTCACTCGACTTCGGCACGCTCGACGTCTCGGGCGCCGCCGAGGAAGCGATCGCGAAGGCGGCACGGGCACAGGGGCCGCTCGACCTCACTCCCGGCGAGCACGAGGTCATCCTCGAGCCGTACGCGGTGCGCGACATCGTCGCGTTCCTCGGCCAGCAGCTCACCGGTCTCGCGGTGGAGGAGGGGCGCTCGTTCGTCGCGGGCAGGCTGGGTCAGAAGATCACCGGTCCGGTCACGCTCGTCGACGATCCGTTCGATGGCGACGGCCTCGCTCGGGCGTTCGACTTCGAGGGTCAGCCCAGCGACCGGATCGCGCTCATCGAGGACGGCATCGCGCGCGCCGTCGTGTACGACTCCGCGACCGCGCACCGGACGGGGAACCGGAACACGGGCCATGCGCTCTTCCCCAACGCGTTCCAACCCGCCGCCGCCATGCACCTGCGCCTCGAGCCGGGGACGAGGTCGCGCGAGGAGCTCATCCGCGGTGTCCGGCGCGGCGTGCTCGTCACGCGCTTTTGGTACACGCGCTGGGTTCACCAGCTGCGCACCGTCGTCACCGGCATGACGCGGGACGGGACGTTCGCGATCGAGGATGGGGAGATCGCCTACCCCGTGAAGAACTTCCGGTTCACGCAGTCGTACCACGAGGCGCTGGCCGGGACACGCGACATCGGACGCGACCTCGCGTTGCTCCTGCCGGCGGAGTCGTTCGGCATCCAGGCGTCCTCACAGCGCGTTCCCGCGATCCACCTCGCGTCATTCAACTTCACGGGAGCGACGGCGTACTGATGCCGGATAGCCGGATCGTCGGCCGTCCCGAAAGCATCTCTTCTCAGGAACCTTCTGGCCTGCGAGGGGTCGGGACCCCGCCGCAAGGGAAACCTCGGGGCGCCACCGCGGTCCGGCAGGCGCTGGACCGGCAGTGCGTTGCCATCATCGATTTCGGGTCGCAGTACACGCAGCTCATCGCGCGTCGCGTACGCGACTCGCGGGTGTACTGCGAGATCTTCCCGCACGACGTCACAGCGGATGAGCTCGGCGCGCGCAACATCGTCGGGCTCATCCTCTCCGGCGGCCCCGCGAGTGTGTACGAGGACGGCGCGCCGCAGATCGACCCCAAGCTGCTGGATGGTTCGCTCCCGGTGCTCGGCATCTGCTACGGCATGCAGCTCATGGCGACGGTGCTCGGCGGCGAGGTCGGGCCGGAGGGCCTCCGCGAGTACGGGCCGGCCAGCGTGCGGCTCACCAAGCGGGACGGGATCTTCGAGGGGCTCGGCGACAGCGAGCGCGCGTGGATGAGCCACGGCGACTCCGTTCTCCGCCTGCCGTCCGGCTTCGCGTCGATCGCGACCACAGAGCGTCTGCCGATCGCCGCGATGACCGACGGCGGGCGCCGCTACGGCCTGCAATTCCATCCGGAGGTCATGCACACGCCGCGTGGCGCGGAGGTCGTGCGTAACTTCCTCTTCCGCGTGTGCGGCTGCGTCGGGGACTGGACGCCCGCCGCGTTCGTCGAGGAAACGGTCGCCGAGCTGCGGCGCACCGTTGGCGACCGCTCGGCGATCTGCGCCCTCTCCGGCGGCGTCGACTCCGCTGTCGCGGCAGCGCTCGTCGCGCGAGCGATCGGCGCCCGGCTCACCTGCGTGTTCATCGATACCGGGCTGATGCGCGAGGGTGAGGCGGAGCAGGTCGTCGCGACGTTCGGGTCCGCGAGTGCAGGCCATCCTCCGGGGCAGGGACCGCCCCTGCGGCTCATCCGCGTCGACGCGTCGGAGCGCTTCCTCTCGAAGCTGACCGGCGCTGTTGATCCCGAACAGAAGCGCGCGATCATCGGCGAGGAGTTCATCCGCGCATTCGAGGAAGAAGCGGCGCGCGCGGGCCTCACCGCTGGGCGGCCCGCCGGCGAGAAGGCGCTCCTGGTGCAAGGCACGATCTACCCGGACGTCATCGAGTCGAAGTCGCGCGACAGCACGACGAGCGCGCGCATCAAGACCCACCACAACGTCGGCGGGCTCCCCGAGATCATGACCCTCGACGTCGTCGAGCCCCTGCGCCGGCTCTTCAAGGACGAGGTGCGCCGCGTCGGCGCGGAGCTCGGGCTCCCCGACGCGATCCTGTGGCGGCACCCGTTCCCCGGCCCGGGGCTCGCGGTTCGCGTCATCGGTCCAGTCGACCGCGAGTCGCTCGACGCGCTGCGTCGTGCGGACGCGATCTTCCTCGAGGAGCTGCGGGCGGCGGACCTCTACCGGCAGGTGGCGCAGGCGTTCGCCGTGCTCACACCCGTGCGCAGCGTCGGCGTCATGGGAGACGGACGGACCTACGGGTCGCTCGTCGCGCTGCGCGCGGTCACGACCGAGGACTTCATGACCGCGGACTGGGCGCGGCTCCCTTACGAGCTGCTCGCGCGCGTGTCTGCCCGGATCGTGAACGAGGTGCCCGCGGTGAATCGGGTCGTGTATGACATCTCGTCGAAGCCTCCCGCGACCATCGAGTGGGAGTGACGAGGTCGCGATAGCGGCGGAGGTCCGAGAGTCAGTCGAGCCCGAGGGAGAACGCGAGCGCGCTGTCCAGCTCGGCGACGCGGCCCTCCGGGATGGCACCGATCCGCTCGATCAGCTGGCGTCTACGGATCGTCAGCAGATCGTCCGAGTTCGCGACGCACTCGCGCGGCAGTCCTTCCGCCGGTCCCAGCACGACCTCGCTTCTCAGGCCGCGCCGCCGCGTCGTCACCTTCGCGACCGTCAGGAGGTCACGGAGGGCGTAGGCCTGTTCGCGCGACACCAGGACCACCGGCCGCGTCTTGTCAGGGGGCGGCAGTCGCGCCCACCAGATCTCCGCACGTTTCAGCGAGGCGCCTCCGGCCACTCGTCGTCATATGAGGACCCGACCTTCTGTCCGGCTTCGGACCACGCCCACTCCTCCTCACCATCCGGCTGCTCGGTGTAGCCGCGGATGTACGCGGCGATGTCAGCGGCCTTCCGTTCCCGCTCCAGTCGGTCGGAGATCGCCTGCTGCACCCAGGCGCTCCTATCCTGGCCGGCTCTCTCACGGGCACGCTCCATGTCCAGGTACGTCGGCTCGGGCATGCTGACCGCGATGCGTCGGACCATCCATTCGAGTATGAGAAAGTATTACGGAGATGCAAGCGGTGCTGAGGAGTGACCGCGCCGGTGAGTTGCGCTCGCATGAACGCGGTCCCCGCGTCGCCAGAGCGTCGGGCCGGCGGGCGGCACGACATCTTCACGGTGACCCTCCCGTAGGCCTGTTCGGGCCGAAGGGCACACCGCTGGACGAGCTCCGCGCGCCGCGCCCGGTGGGCGGTTCCGCCGGTGCGCCCGGCCTCAACTGTCTCGTGCTCGGCGCGGGCGGCCGCGAGTACGCGATCGCGTGGGCGCTCGCGCGGGCCGGCAGCGTCGCGACGATCGGTGTGGTCCCCGGGAACGCCGGCACGCTCCTCTTCGCGCGCGCGCCGGAGATCGATCCGAAGGACGTCCCCGCGCTCGAGCGGCACATCGCGGCGTCGCACATCGATCTCGCGATCGTCGGCCCGGACGAGCTCGTGGCGGACGGCCTCGGCGACTCGCTCCGCCGCTGCGGGATCGCGGTCGTCGCTCCCTCGCGCGACGCGGCGCGTATCGA
>Ga0136617_10003695_pt1 | contig 13677 bp, 16 predicted proteins | sample AntDrymUQ3222106_2_FD_129672 | JGI IMG/M metagenome (GOLD analysis project Ga0136617, IMG submission 129672) | Polar desert sand microbial communities from Dry Valleys, Antarctica - metaG UQ322 (21.06) | ecosystem: Environmental > Terrestrial > Soil > Desert | place: Antarctica: Dry Valley...
AGGAGAATGACGAATGCAAGAAGCACTTGGAATGGTCGAGACAAAAGGTCTCGTAGCGATGATCGAGGCGGCGGATGCGATGGTCAAAGCCGCGAACGTGACACTGGTCGGCTATGAAAAGATCGGCGCGGGGTTCGTCACCGCCATCGTGCGCGGCGACGTGGCGGCGGTGAAGGCGGCGACGGACGCGGGCGCGGCGGCGGCGCGTCGCGTCGGCGAATTGGTCAGCGTCCACGTCATCCCGCGCCCGCACGGCAGCGTGGACGAAGCTTTGCCGATTGGCAATAACAACTAACAGCAGTGACCAGTGACGAGAGGCAAGTGACAAGTTGAAGACTTCTTGCTCGTCACTCGTCACCGGTCGCTAGTCACTGCTTTTTATGATTATCGCGCGCATCCTCGGCACCGTCGTTTCAACGCAGAAGGACGAGCGACTACACGGCCGGAAGCTCATGCTCGTCCGCCCGCTCAATCTCGACGGGACGGACGCCGGTAACAGTTACTTCGTCGCGGTCGATACGGTCGGCGCGGGTTTTCACGAGCGCGTTTTAGTCGTCGCCGGCTCCAGCGCCCGCCTCGCCGAAGGTTTGAAAGACCTGCCAGTCGATGCCGCCATTGTCGGCATCATCGACACGGTCGATGTCGCGGATGATTAAGCAGTTTTCAGTTGCCAGCAACTGCTGAAAACTGAAAACTGAAAACTGAAAACTGCCTCATGCAACTTGCGCGGGTGATCGGGACGGTGGTGGCGACGGTGAAGAACGATTCACTGGAAGGGCGCAAGCTGCTCATCATCCAGTCGCTCGACGCCGGCCTGCTGCCGCAGGGGACGCCGCTAGTGGCGCTCGACGCCGTCGGGGCGGGCGTCGGCGAGTTGGTCTTTTGGTGTCGCGGGAAAGAGGCAAGCTTCCCGTTCCGGCGCGAGGACACGCCGACCGATTGCACCATCGTCGGCATCGTTGATTCAGAGCGGCACGTCACCATGCGCGGGAGCCGGCAGCGGAGATGATCATCGCGCGCGTCATCGGGAACGTCGTGGCGACGCAGAAGAACGAGCGTTATGACAACGCGCGCGTGATGCTCTGCCAACCCGTCGATCTCGCCGGCGGGGAGACGGGCGCGACCCTGATCGCGCTCGACACGGTGGACGCGGGCGTGGGCGATCTGGTGCTGATTGTGCAGGAAGGCTGGGGCGCTTCGACGGCCGCGACCGGAGATCCGGGCGCGGCGATTGACTCGGCGATTGTCGGCGTGGTGGATTACATCGACTTGTTACCGGAAGAGCAGACAACGAGATGAGCCATGAGTTGGAAGAGGAGCGGGCGAGGGCGCTGGCGGCGCGCGTCGCCGGAAGGCTGGCGCGAGGCACAGCGGCGACGACGACGGCGGCGGCAGGCCGTCCTTCGTCGGCTGACGAAAATGCCGGCGGCCTTGATCGCGAGTTGGCCGCGCTGCGCGTTGGGTTGAGCGAGATCAAACAGCGCCTCGCCCACCTTGAATCGCACATCGTCGGCGAGGCCGAATGTGAGCATGAGAATAATGCTCATGGGCGGTCAATTCCGCTCGCGGCGGCAATGCCACATCGCCGTTCGGCGTCCAACGTGGAGATGGCCGAAGCCCCGCCGCGCCGCTGGACGAGCAGCACCTACATTCCGGTCGTCCCGCCGAGCGAACAGCGTTTCGACATCAACGACGCCGTTTCCGAACTGGCCGATCACTTCGAGCAGGGCAAGACCTGCACGTTAGAGCCGGGCGGCAAGCCCTGCGATCACTGCTCGATGTGCAGCACGCGCGGTTTTTAGAAGTTAGCTTTCAGGAGATTAGACGACAAAGAAGGAAGCCGCCCTCGCTTATCGCGGGCGGCTTCCTTCTTTTGAACATTCGGCATGGTTCGCTGCTTTGGCCTGTGGCTTAACTCTTCCGCAGCGATTCGGAGTTGATCGTCGGCGCTTGGCGCGAACCTTCCTCGGCCTTGAAGTAAGGCTCTTCTTTAAAGCCGTAGAGCTTGGCGGAGAGCACGGTCGGGAAGCTGCCGCGCGTCGTGTTGTAGTCCTGCACCGACGTGTTGTAGTCGTTGCGCGACGTGGCGATGCGGTTCTCCGTGCCTTCCAGAGAGTCTTGGAACTTCTGGAAGTTCTGGTTCGACTTCAGATCAGGATAATTCTCGACGAGCGACAATAGCCGTCCGATGGTGCCGCCGAAACTGTTGTTAGCCTCGATCACTGCCTGCTTCTGCTCGGGCGATTTGTCGCCGCCTTCGCCCTGCGGCGCGGCGCTAGTAGCGTTGAGCAGACGCGAGCGCGCGGAGGCGATGTCGCCGAAGACTTGCTGCTCCTGAATGCCAGCAGCCTTCGCGGCTTCAAACAGGTTCGGGATCAGATCGGCGCGCCGTTGTAGTTGGCTCTCGACGCCGGCCCACTTTGCCCGCACGTTCTGCTGTTTCGATTGCAGCGTATTATAACCGCACCCGCTGGCCGTGATCGAAACGAACACCACGCTGGCCAGCAACAACATTCTTCGCTTATTCATTACCTTTCTCCTCATTCCTTCAGTTAGACACAGACCCTTGTTGACGCTTCGTGCAACTTTCGCGCCGACCTTCGGCCGGCCCTAGCGGTTGCCTTCCATGCGCATCTCGTCAACCGCTTCAACCACTTGTTCGATCTGCGCGAGATACGCGGTGAACAGGTCGTGCGCTTCCGCCTCCGAGACAGGACGCGCGCCCGTCTCGCGCAACTCAAATATACGCTCGAGTGGCTCCGGATCGAGCCGAAAAAACTTGGCCGCCGCACGCACGCTGTCGTGCTTGCCGATGGGCGGCGTCTGCCCGAAGAGCAGCAGCGCCGCCCCGAACAGCGCGGCGAAACTCGACAAACTATCCCGCATCAGAGCGGACAACTTTTCCACCGACGTGGACGCCGGGATATACCGTCGGCGCAATTGAATTAACTTGCTCCGCAACTCGTACTCGGTCTGGTGGCGCAAATTGGCGTCGGAAATATGCATCGTCGTGAATGGGTCTTCGCCGTAAAGGACGTTGTGCGCGAGTTGCATCTGGTGAAACTCAATCGGGAAAACGTCAGCCGCGTCGCGCAGTTCCTCGACGGTGAAATAGACGGGCAACGGATGCCCCAGTCTCTGCCACTCGCGCATTGGGGCCTGCGCCTGTCTGAGATCTTCTGGCGTGATGCGCCGGAGCGCGATCAGCAGGTTGTAATCCGAACGCTCGGCGACGTACTCGCCCGTGACGGCCGATCCGTACAAGACCACGGCCGCCAGATTGTCGCCGTGCGTCGAACGCAGATCGCCGATTAGATGGTTGAACGCTTCATTCGCTACCTGATTCGCCATAGACCTCCACCGCGAAATGATGAATGCGGAATGATGAACGATAAATTAAAAACCGCTGTAGCCGGGTTCTTCATTCCATTATTCCGCGTTCATTGCCGCTTACCAATCGCCGCCCGCGCCGCCGCCGCCGAAGTCGCCGCCGCCGCCGAAGCCGCCAAAGCCACCGCCGCCACCACCGCCCGATCCGCCGAAACCGCCGCCGCTCCACCCGCTCGATCTACCGCCGCTGTTCAAGATCGAGCCGAGCAGCAACGCATTGAGCAAGCCCCCACCGCCGCCGCCGCCGCCCCGCCCGCGATTCGAGAACAGGACGAGGATAATGACCAAAATGATAATGCCGATGCAGCACGGAGAGATCGCTCCCCGTGACTGAGTGCGCGGGCGCGGGCGCGACACGGGCGCGCGCTCGCCGAGACCTTCGATGCTGAAGCCGCGCGACTGCGCCAGCGTCTGAATGAATGCAGCGGCGGTATTGGCGATACCCTGCGAATAGTTGCCGCGCTTGAGTTGCGGGACCAATTGCTCGCGCTGAACCTGGCCTAACAACCCGTCAGGCAAATCGCCTTCGAGATGGCGACTGACCTGCGTGAAGTATTTGCGGTCATCGACGGCAACGAGCATGATCATGCCCATCTGCTCGCCGTCCTTCGCTCCGATGCCCCAGCCGCGCGAAACCGCCAGCGTGTAATCGAAAATGTCCTGCCCACCCGTCGTCCGCACCGTCACGATGGCGAACTCGATCTGCGCTTGCCCCTTCAAGTTAGTCAGCACCGTCTCCAAGCGATCTTCCGTCGCTTGATCGATGACGTTGGCATAGTCGTTGACGTAGCCGGTTGGCGCGGGGAGCGGAGACGTACCCGACGGCGTTTGTTGGGCGCGCGCCGTGCCGGCAACACTCAGGCCAAAGAGGCAGAGCAGCAGTGCCAGAAGGATAAGCGGAATTTGCGAGCGTCGGGTTTGCATCGATTGTCCTGAATGATACAAGTCGGGGCGCGAAAGGTAAAACCAAAAAATTAGAGCCGGCGACTGATTTCATGAGCGGGTAGTCATCTGTCGCCTCGCGCTCGTCACAACTCAATCAAATCGCACAAGAAATGGACAGGATTAACCGGAGGCACAAGATGAAAGAAACGACGCGATTTATCTCTTTATTCCTTCATCTTGTTCATCTTGTCAATCCTGTCTCTTCCTCCTCATCCTAATGTTGTGGGTTCTGATTGAGAGCTTAACTTCTAACTTCCCGCGTCGATTAACAGATGTAACAAATAGAACAGCGCGACGCCCGCAAAGACGATAAGGGAGACGAAGGGGTTCTTATGTTCCAGATGATTCACTTCTGGAATCAGATCACTCGCGGCGACGTAGAGCGTCACCCCGGCCGAGAAGGGCAGGGCATAGACGACTGCCTCGCTCATGCGCGCTTGCAATAGCGCGACGCACAACACTCCGCCGAGAGTAGCCGCGCCGATGATGACTGTCGCCATCAACGCCTGCCGCGCCGTCCGTCCCGAAGCAAGGATGATCGAGGCCGCTGTAAAACCTTCCGGCACTTTATGCAGCAGCACCGCGACGAACACCAACAGCCCGACTTTGAAACTAACTGTAAACGCCGCAGCCACTGAGACACCATCAAAGAACGTGTGAATCGAGAGGCCGCCGATGGCCGTGTAGGCCGCCGACGGGCGCAGCATCGCTTCCGTATGCGTCTCCGCGCCGAAGTGAAAATGCGGCGCGATGGTGTGCTCGAAGAGATGGATTAAGAGATAACCCGCCAGCAGCAACGTCATCGCGCTTGTGACCGCATGGCTCACTTCAGCCTGCGCCCCGCGCTTGATCCAGAGGTCGGCGACTTCCGGCAAAATCTCCAAAAAAATCGCCGCCAGCATAAAGCCAGCGCCAAGCGCGACGAGGTAGCGCAGCGAATGAGCGTCGCGCCGCGTCGTGCCGGGGCGGGCGATTAAAAGCCCGCCGATGACGTTCGCCGCAGCCACGAGCACGCCGAAAAAGAGGAGAACGCCGAAGCGGGTCATGCTACATCAATGATACCTGCTGTGAATTAAGTAGAGCCGACTCGGCGCGCAACTATACAAGAAGGCGTTGTAAAGCGATAGGCAGTGACTGGCGCGCGTTTGAGATAAACGGGAGTGTAATCACTGATGCCAGTTAAAAACCGGGCTCTACTTCTCAGTTGCTTTTGCGGGACAAGCGCACTTGATAATGCCAACTTAAACTTCAACTGCTGCTTAAGCATGGTCGCAGCTTGACCGCTTAAAGCGAAACTCTTTGTATGATTTCATGTCAAAGGCTCTAGACTGTTTGCACCAAATCGTGCTTAAAAATCCGTGTGAAACAAACTTTTTGCTCTTGACACTTTTCCGTACAGGAGCGTACTATGCGCGGCAGGTGGATAAAAGTGGCTCGAAGTGGGCTTTCGAGAGCACGTTGACGTGAAGCGTTTAGGTTTTACTTTAACTTTTAAGCATCACTCCCTCAATCGGTCGCCGAACTCTCATGCTTAGAGGAAATTACACGGCGCGAATTGATTCTAAGGGTCGGCTTAAAGTGCCCACCGTCTTTCGCCGCTATATTCAGGAAAAACACGGGGCGGAAGTTTATGTCACCAGCTTAACGGGTGAAAGCGCACGCATCTACCCGTTGCCCGAATGGGAGAGCATTGAAAATCGTCTGGCCTTGTTACCTTCGATGGACCCGGCGCGTCGCCGGTTTCTCGACCGGACCAACTATTATGGTCAACAGGCGGAGATGGACGCACAGGGTCGCGTCCTGATTCACCCGCTGCTCCGTAAAAGCGCCGGCGTGATGGGCGATGTCGCGGTGCTCGGCTATTTGAATTATCTGGAAGTTTGGGAGTTGGAAAATTTTCAGCAACGCCTGCTGGCCGATCCTTATATGGAAGACGACGAGGCGGCCATCGCGCGGCTGGGAATTTAGAAAGGTGTCAGGTGGCGAGTGTCAGGTGTCAGGTTAAAGACAAAGCAGACGCGCCGGGCAGGTGTTCTTCACCCGACACCCGACACCCGACACCCGACACCCATTGTCATACTGTTCTTTGAGATCACGGGGTGGTGGTGATGATTGCGCCCGGAGGGGGGCCGGGCGCGCCCCACCGCCCCGTGTTGCTTTTGGAGGCCGTGCAACAGCTCGCCCCGGAGCGCGGCGGGCTGTTCATTGACGCGACGCTCGGCATGGGCGGGCACAGCGAGGCGATCCTTGAAGCAGCGCCAGACGCGCGCGTGCTCGGTCTAGATCGAGATCGCGCGGCGCTACGGATCGCTGGCGAGCGTCTCGCCCGATTCGGCGAGAGATTTCAGACCGTACATGCCAACCACCGCGAGATCAAGCGGGTGTGGGAAGCGGCGGGCGAAGGGCGAGAAGTGAACGGTGTGCTGGCGGACTTGGGCGTGTCGTCGCTTCAGTTCGACTCGCCGGAGCGGGGATTCAGTTTTCGACACGACGCGCCGCTCGACATGCGGATGGACGGGGAGGGCGACGAGGCGACGGCCGCTGAACTGCTCGCGCGACTGCCGGAAAGTGAGATCGCGCGGATCATCTTTGAATACGGCGAGGAGCGGAAGTCGCGGCGCATCGCGCGCTGGATCGTCGACCGACGTGAGCAAGGACGGCCTCTCGAAAGGACTGCTGACTTGGCTGACCTGGTGGCGCGGGCGGTCGGGTACAAGCGGACGGATCGGATTCACCCGGCGACGCGGACTTTTCAGGCATTGCGGATCGGGGTCAACAACGAGTTGGAAAAGCTCGCGGAGTTCATCGAAACGTCAATTGATCTTTTACGGACAGCGGGGCGCTTAGTCGTGATCAGTTTTCATTCGTTGGAGGATCGCATTGTGAAGCGCACGTTGCGGCGGCTGGCCGGGCAGTGCGAATGCGATCCACGCGCGCCAATCTGTTCATGCGGCGCGCGGCCTGCGGTTGAAATTTTAACCAGAAGGCCGGTGACGCCGACGCAGGAAGAGTTGGAAGAGAATCCGCGTGCGCGGAGCGCGAAGCTGAGGGCGTGCGTGAAACTGGCGGCGGGCGCAACCGGAGAAATTTGAGAAGGCCGCTGGCCGAAGACGCCAAGTCTGTTGTCAGGTTGTCATAAAACGTGAGCGTCGAGTTGAATGTTCGGATCGTCGAGTCTGGTTTGAGTGTCGGAATGAAAAGATTGCCTCCGCAGTATCGCAACTCTTACGTGCGCCGCGAGCGTGACGGGCGGGCGCTGGCGCGTCAACTCTTTCTGTTGGCCGGGGCGCTGGTGATCACCGCCGGGTTCGTGACGGCAGCTAAGCTACATTTCGCGGCAGTGCGTTACGGCTACCAGAGCGAAGTGTTGCGGCGCGAGCGGGCGCGACTGATAGGCGAGCGGAAGCAGTTGGAGCTGAAACTGAACGAGGCCGCTTCGCCCGCCTTGTTAGAGCTTGCGGCGCGCGAGATCGGGCTGCGTCCGGCGCGTCCCGAACAGGTGGAATCATTGCGCGATGAAGCGCGGCCGACGCTGTTGCGGCCGGCGACCGCACTGGCGAGACCGGCAGCAGCTGCAACGTCTCTCCGCCGCTGATTTTTCATCCTCCGTCGCGGCGCTGGCAGTGCTTGCTCACGCGCGAAAACTCTCCCCCGAGTGTGGCCGGCCGAATTGATTTGTCGGCGTGTTGAATTCTGATTCTTGTTGCCTCGCGTTGGCCGAGTGGCGCAAGAGTCGCTTGCCGCAGTCCGAACGCACCATGGCGCGATCACACATCCGACCCGACATCTCGCAACGGCGCGCCTCAATCGTAGTCCTCATCCTCGTCTTCTGGATGCTCATCATCGGCGGTCGTTTGATTCACCTGCAAGTGTGGCAATACGAGGGGCTAAGCGAGCGCGCGCGCCGGCAGCAGCAGCGGGAGGTGACGACGAACTCCCCGCGCGGACTGGTTTACGACCGGCAGGGGCGCGAGTTGGCGCGGAGCCTCGATGCCGAATCGTTCTTCGCCGAGCCTCATGCCGTCACAGACGTGCGCGGGACGGCGGAACAATTGGCCAGCGCGCTCGGCGCGGACGCCGGGGCTTTGATGGCGCGGTTGACGGAAGCGCAGGCGGCCGGCAAAAAGTTCGTGTGGCTGGCGCGTAAGGTTGAGGCAAGGACGGGGGCGCAAATTAAGGCGCTAAATCTGGCGGGCGTGGGCGCGGTGCCGGAGCCGAAGCGATATTACCCGAACGGGGCGCTGGCGTCGCATGTGCTCGGCTTCGTCGGCACGGACGACGTGGGGCTGGCGGGCGTCGAACAGTATTACAACGCGGCGCTGGATGGCGAGGCGGGGAAGTTGTGGGTTGAAGGCGACGGACGACGCCGTTTTTATGAAAGCCGCGAAGTCGAGGCGCGAATCGGGCAGTCGGTGGGGCTGACGATTGATCGAAACGTGCAGCACCAGACGGAGCAGGCATTGCAAGCGGCGGTCGCGCGCGCGCGCGCGAAATCGGGGACGGCCATCGTTCTTGATCCGCGGACGGGCGAGATACTGGCGCTGGCGAACGCCCCAACTTTCGATCCGAACGACGTGGGGACGTTAGCGCCGGAGGCGCGCGCGAATCAAGCGTTGCAAAACATTTACGAGCCGGGATCGACTTTCAAGATCGTGGCCTTCGCCGCCGCGCTCGAAGAGCGGTTGGCAAAGCCGGAGCAGAAGATCGACTGTCAGATGGGCGCGATTACAGTGGCCGGCCGCGTCGTCCACGATCACACGGCTTTCGGGACGCTGACGATCACGGAGGCGCTCGCCAAGTCAAGCAACGTGGCGGCGATCAAGCTGGGTTTGCGCGTCGGCGATGAGCGGATGTACGGCTACATGCGTCGCTTCGGCTTTGGACAGAAGACGGGCATCGAGTTGCCGGGCGAGACGAATGGCTTGTTGCGGCCGGTGGCGCGCTGGCAAAAATCTTCGATGGGATCGCTCGCCATCGGGCAGGAGATCGGCGTCACACCGATGCAGATGGTGGCAGCCTTCGGCGCGCTCGCCAACGATGGCGTGCGCGTCGCGCCACACCTCGTCAGAGAGTTTCGCGACGCCGAAGGCAACGTCGTCAAGCGCGCGCAGCCGGAGACGCATCGCGTCGTGAGCGAGCAGACGGCGCGCACGCTGCGCCCGATGCTGGAGAGCGTAACGGTGAAGGGCACGGCCAAGCTGGCGCGCGTTGACGGCTATAGCGCAGCGGGCAAGACCGGCACGGCGCAGAAGATCGATCCGCGGACGCGGAGTTATTCGCACACCAAACACGTCGCCTCGTTCGTCGGCTTTGCCCCGGTCGATCACCCTACACTGGTGATCGCGGTTGTCATCGACGAGCCAATCGGCGCCTACCACGGCGGCGATGTGGCCGCACCCGTCTTTCGCGAGATCGCCGAGACGGTACTGCCTTATTTGAACGTGCAGCCGGACACCGAATTTAAGACGGACGAGATACCAGCGCGCGAGCAGTTGGCGGCACGACGTGATCGACCGTTGCCGGAGATGCTTGAGGCCGAGAGCCATCACGCGCAGCAGGGAGCGTCGAAGGGCAAGCACAATGCAGCGCCAGCCACACGTATTGAGGCCGTGCGGCAGGAGCGCCGGGCTGGCGAGGTCGGCGAATTGGTCTTCGCCGCCGCCGATGAAAGCGCGTTGTTGATGCCCGATCTGCGCGGTTGGAGCGTGCGCGATGTGGCGCGCGTCTGCGCGCAACTCGGACTAGAGTTGGAAGCGCACGGCGAGGGCCGGGCCACGCGGCAGAACATCGCGGCGGGAGAAAAGATCGCCGCCGGGCAGATTGTCCAAGTCGAATTTAGCCGCGACGACTGATCGGGCGGGCGTTGCAGTCGCTCGTCGTCAGCCGCTTGAGAGCCGGAACGGATACACGGAGCTTGCCATGATCTTATCTTCGCCAGGCAGTCAGCACGATGAAGTAAATCGTCGGGTCGCGAATTGCCGCGAGCGTTTGCGACGAACGCGCGCGACGCACAAAGTGATCGGGAGCGCGATGCCTGCGGAAGTGGCGGAGGATTTGCCGGAGACGGAAGTTCACGAAGTTGTTGTCGCCGGCGAACGGCACGTGGCGCGCTACGAAGAGACTATCTTAGCGCGAGGAAGACCTAAATAGCGTGAACATCCGAACGGCTGTTGACTTAATGCGTGCCGCGAACAGCAGCGGCGCGGCAGAGTTCTTTGACAAAAAAATAACAGGCTTCTCAATCGACTCGCGTTCAACCGCGGAGGGCGAACTCTTCTTCGCCCTCTCGCCGGTTGATTACGCGCGGCACGGGTTTACCGGCGCGGAGACGGCCGCCGACGCGCACGACTTCATCGCGCAGGCCATCAGTCAGGGTGCGTCGGCGATTGTCGCCCGCCGCGAGCGTGTCGCGGGTGATCAGCGACTCGAAATTTTTCGCGCTCAACTCCTGTTCGTCGAAGACGTCATTGAGGCTTTGCAATTGCTTGCTCAGAGCGTGCTGCGCGAGTGGGCGCGTCCGCTCGTCGGGATCACCGGCAGCGCGGGCAAGACGACGACGCGAGATTTAACGGCGCACGTCCTCGCCGCTTCCGGCCGGCGGGTGCTAAAGAGCAAGAAGAATTTCAACAACGAGTTGGGATTGCCGCTCTCGATTTTGCAGATGGAGACGGCGGGCGCCAAGCCTGCGGATTACGACATGGCGGTGTTGGAGATGGGCATGTCCACACGGCACGAACTCCGACGGCTCTGCGAGATCGCGCCGCCGGATATTGGCGTCGAGTTGCTGATCGCGCCGGTGCATTTGGAATTCATGAAGTCGATTGAAAACATCGCCGCCGCGAAGGCGCAACTCGTCGAAGGGATCAAACCGGGCGGCACCGCTGTCCTCAACGCTGACGATGAACTGGTCGCCGCGATGCGCGCCAAGCACGACGGCCCCGTGCTCACTTTCGGCGTCGAACAAGCGGCGGACGTGATTGCCACGGACATCGACGCCACCCAACTCGGCCATACCCATTTTCGTTTGCGAACGCCGCTCGGTGAAGCGACGGTCGCATTGCCGCTGCCCGGTCGCCATAATCTGATGAACGCGTTGGCCGCCGCCGCTGTCGCGACGTGCTTCCGGATCGGTGCTGAAGAGATCGCCGCGGCCTTAGCCACAACCGTGCCTTCGGAGATGCGCGGCGAGGTGCTCGAATTCGCCGCCGGCTTCACCGTCATCGACGATTCGTACAACTCGAACCCGCGCTCGCTCTTGAGCATGGTTCGCTCGCTCGTTGAAAGCTGTGGCCTCCCACACGCGGGGGCGCGGCGGCGCACGGTAGTCGTCGCGGGCGAGATGCTGGAACTTGGAACGGACGCGCCCGCGATGCATCGCGAGGTTGGCCGCGAGATCGGACGCCTCGGCGTTGACGCCCTCTGGGGCGTGCGCGGGCTGGCGCGGGAATTGATTACAGGCGCACTCGAAGCGGGAATGTCTGCCGATTCGATACGGTTCTTCGACTCGTCGGAAGAGGCCGCCCACGCGCTCCCCGCCGAGGCGCACGCGGGCGATTTGATTTTAGTCAAAGGCTCACGCGGCGTTCGCACCGACATCATCGTCCGCGCGATGAAAGGAAAGTATGAGATTAAGGGTGGACGATGAATGTTAAATGATGAACTGAAAGTCGATTTTTATTCATCATTCATCATTTCGCATTCATCATTTTCAAAAGGATGATCTACTACATCTTTTACGAATGGATTTACAAGAGCCTCTCGCAGCAGTCGCCGGAGTCGGTTTTCGTCAAGGCGCTGAACGTCTTTCAGTATGTCTCGTTCCGTGCGGCCTATGCGACGGTGACGGCGCTGTTGATCTCGCTCCTGTTCGGCGGTCGCGTGATCCGGGCGCTGAAGACGTGGAACGTCGGCCAGCAGATTCGTGAGGAGGGGCCACAGGCGCACATGGCGAAGCGCGGCACGCCGACGATGGGCGGCGTCTTGATCATCGGCTCGGTGCTCATCTCAACGCTGTTGTGGGCGCGGCTCTCGAATCTCTACGTCTGGATCATCATCATCGCGACCACGCTCTTCGCCGTCATCGGCTTTCTGGACGACTACGCGAAGGTCGCTAAGAAGCAGAGTCTCGGTCTGACCGGCAAGCAAAAGCTGATCGCGCAATTCCTGATCGCGGCCGGCGTCTGGGCGACTCTCTACTTTTTCGCCGACTACTCTTGGAACCTGAGCATCCCGTTCTTCAAAGACACGGACATCACAGGCATCACGAAAATCGGGCCGTGGATTTATTTGCCGTTCATCATACTGGTGCTGATCGGATCGTCGAACGCGGTGAATCTGACGGACGGGTTGGACGGACTGGCGATCAGCATCACTTTCATCGCGATGGTCGCGCTGACCGCCTTCACTTACCTCAGCGGCGATGAGCGTTGGGCGCGGCTGCTCTTAATTGATCACCGCAGGGAGGTCGGCGAGTTGACGGTCTTTTGCGGCGCGATGGCCGGCGCGAGCTTGGGCTTCTTGTGGTATAACGCGCCGCCCGCCGATGTCTTCATGGGCGATGTTGGCAGCCTCGCCATCGGCGGCGCTATCGGCACTATCGGCGTGCTCACCAAGCAGGAAGTGATCTTACTGTTAGTCGGCGGCGTATTCGTCCTCGAAGCTCTCTCGGTGATGTTGCAAGTCTCTTTCTTCAAGATGACACGCCGCAGCACCGGCACCGGGCGGCGCTTATTCAAAATGACGCCGCTGCATCACCACTTCGAGATGCAAGGCTGGAAAGAGTCGAAAATCGTCTTCCGCTTTTTGATCCTCGCGATCCTGTTCGCGCTGCTCAGTCTCTCGACGCTGAAACTGCGATAAAGATACATCCGACATCGGACTCCGAAGTATTGTGAAAGCAACTGGCAAAAAAGTTTTGGTGATCGGGGCGGCTAGAAGCGGCTTGGCGGCGGCGCGGTGGTTGGCGGCGCGGGGGGCGACGGTGGCGCTGCATGATCGCAAGCCGTTGGAAGAGTGGACGGAAGAGGCGCGGGCGTTGAAGTCCGAGGGCGTCGGGCTGGTGCCCGGAGAAGCGCCATCGTGGTTGCTGGACCAGATCGAGTTAGTGGTGCTCAGTCCGGGCGTGCCGACGCACATGATCCCGGTGCGCTATGCCGCGCGGGCGGGTGCGGAAGTGATCGGCGAGGTCGAATTGGCCTCGCGTTATTTGCGCGGGCGCGTCGTCGGTATCACCGGCACGAACGGCAAGACGACAACAACGACGCTCGTCGGCGAGTTGCTCAGAGGCGCGGGGTTGCAAGTCCAAGTTGGCGGCAACATCGGGACGCCGCTCACGTCGCTAAT
>Ga0136617_10003696_pt1 | contig 13674 bp, 18 predicted proteins | sample AntDrymUQ3222106_2_FD_129672 | JGI IMG/M metagenome (GOLD analysis project Ga0136617, IMG submission 129672) | Polar desert sand microbial communities from Dry Valleys, Antarctica - metaG UQ322 (21.06) | ecosystem: Environmental > Terrestrial > Soil > Desert | place: Antarctica: Dry Valley...
ACGATGCTCGGCCGGACGATCGTCAGCGGCAGCTCGTCGCGGCGCGTCTGGACGAGCGCCTCGGCCTCGCTCTTGGACTGCTCGTAGGCATTGCGAAAGCGTGTGCGCTGCGGCGCGCCGGACTCGCTGACGCGTCCGCCGCAGTTGCCCGCGACGTACGCGGTCGAGATGTAGGTGAAGCGGCGCAGTGAGCCCGCGTCCGCCGACTTGGCGGCGAGGTCGAGCATGCGGCGCGTACCTCCGACGTTGACCTCACGCGCGTCGGCGATCGGCAGGTCGAACGCCACGCTCGCGGCGCCGTGGATGATCTCATCGGCGCTCAGCGCGAGCTCGCGCGCGGCGTCGTCGAGGCCGAGGTCCGGGGAGGTGAGATCGCCGCGCAGGGCGACGACGCGATCGGCGTAGCGCTCCGGCTCGTCGAACACGCCGGCGAGCGTCGTACGCACGCGCGACTGCGCCTCTTCGTTGGTGCGGGCGCGCACGAGCGCGAGCACCCGCCGGTCGCTGTCTTCCAGCAGCAGAGGCAGCAGCTCCATGCCCAAGAAGCCGGTCGCGCCGGTGAGCAGCACCGTGGAATGGTGATGTGGCGGCAGATGGTCCTTGGCTGTCATCGCATCCTCTCGAACGGTCTCGTCAATTCAGGGTGGCCCTCGGCCGACACGATCAACATGGACCGCCGGCCGAGATTCACGTAGCGCTGGTCGACGCTACGTCGAGCCTCGCAAAACGTCTGTTCCCTGCCCAGGATTGGGCTGCCTGTCGGGCGCCCCGAAACGGGGTGCCGCCGACGCCGTGCGTCGGACTGCGCGCTACCGATGTTCTTCAGGTGCGCACTACACACCGTAGCGGGTCTGCGCCGACAAAGTAACCGCAGACGATGAGTCCGACGTTACTAATCAGATATCGACGGTGAAGGACGTCTTCATGGCGCCGGCGCAGCCTGGTTGAGGCGGGCCCCGACCGGGGAGTACCCTGCCGTGTCCGGCGGATCGCCTACTCGGCCGGAGCGCCTCGGCGCTCAGCCGGGCCACGCGCGGGCCTCGCGGCTTGCGGCCAGTCCCGGTGGTCGGGAGTGTCACGCCAACCCAGGTGACACAAATCCCTGGGACGTAGTAGTTCAGCGGCGATCCATGACCGGTGTGAACGGGCGAGCTTCGGCTCGCCCGTCCGCGTTCGTGCGCGGAGTCAGCATGAAGCGCGCGATATCCCGCACATCTGGCCAGTGTTCATTGAGTGGATCCGCTCTGTACGTCACGATGCACCCACATGGTTTCCACGATTGATCCGCGGGCGCCGAAGGCGCAGATCGATCTGCCCTGCAGTCTGCGCCGCCACACCGGCTCGCCGATCATGGCGCAGACGCTCGTGCTCGGACCGAGGGGCATGCGCGTCCGTAGCACGCGGCCGCTGGCGCTCGACGAGACGGTCGGCTTCGATCTGCCCAACCTGAACATGCGCGTCAACGGCAACGCACGCGTCATCGGGCAGGAGCGCGCGAACGTCTACGCGCTGCGCTTCGAAGGCCTGCCCGAGCCGATGACCCGCTGCCTGCACGCGCTCGCGGTCAACGCGCCGCCGATGAACTAGCGCGGCCACCGCGCTCGCCGCGGCTCTGCACAATCCCGTGCAGGAGCAGGGGATTGTCGTCCTATTGCGAGGACGATTGCTAGCGTCGCCGCTTCTCGGATGACCTCTCCTCTGCGCCGATTCATCCTGCTCGCGGTCCTCGCTGCCGTCGCGGCGTCAGCCGTGATCGTCTCTGCGACGCCCGGCCCGGCCGGCGCGGACATCAACTCGCGCATCACCAGCGCGGCCGACAGAGCCGAGTCGCTGCGCACCGCTGTCAGCGCGGAGAGCGCGCGCATCCGCTCGTCGGCGGGGGCGCTGTCCGCCGCGCGCCGGCGTCTGAGCAAGCTGCAGGCCGCGAACGCCACCCAGCAGGCCGAGCTCAAGCGCATCGAGCAGGCGCTCGTGCGAGCGCGCGACCGCCTGACGGTGCTGATCGATCGCCAGCGCCGCGCCACCGACGCGCTGAGCGACAATCTCGTGTCGTCCTATCGCGAGCCCGATCCCGACATCGTCTCGGTCGTCCTGACGGCCAAGGGCTTCGCCGACCTGCTCGAACGCGCCGACTTCCTCAAGCGTATCGCCAAGCAGAACGCACGCATCATGAGCACGGCGCGCACGTCGAAGGCGCAGGTCGCCCGCCTCACCGACAAGCTCGCGAAGATGCAGCTGCGCCAAGGGCGGATCGCGCGTGAGCTCGAGAGCAAGCACGACAAGGCACTTGCGCTGCAGACCGCGCTGCTGCGCAACCAGAGCCAGCGCCTGGCCTCGCGCTCGGCGAAATCCTCCGAGCTGAGGAACATCCAGAACGACCTGGCTGCGCTGCGGCGCAAGCTGGCCCGCACAGCGCGCGCCGGGATCGGCGTCAATCCGGGTGGAACAGCCCGACCGCCGGCCGGTGCACCGGCAGCTGTCGGGCTCGTGATGGCCGCCGGCAACGCGATCGCCGGGCTGCCCTATCTCTACGGCGGTGGGCACGCGGGCTTCAAGGACACCGCCTACGACTGCTCGGGCTCGATCAGCTACGCGCTTGCCGCGGCGGGTCTCGTCTCGTCGCCTATGGCCTCGGGCGGTTTCATGAGCTGGGGCGAGCCCGGCCCCGGCAAATGGATCACGACGTACTCCAATGCCGGCCACATGTTCATGGTCGTCGCGGGATGGCGCTTCGACACGACGGCGCTGCGTAGCGGCGGGACTCGCTGGACGCGCACGATGCGCCCGACGGCCGGCTTCGTCGCCCGCCACCCGCCGGGGCTGTAGCAAGTCTCGCGCTGAGCGGCTGTCTGATGAGCGTTCAGTCCTCGCCTGGGCGCAGACCGGCCATCGTGACCGCGACAAGCCGGCGGACAGCAGCCTTGGATGGCAGGCTGCTGGCCGCTGAGAGGGCGTGCAGGCAGTAGCTCGCGAGCTCGTCGGGCGCAACGTCGCCCCGCAGATCGCCGGTCCGTGCGGCCTGGGCCAGCAGGTCTCCGACCAGGTCGCTGACCTGGTCCTGCGCTTTGACGACATGCTCGCCTCGATGCACGAATGCCGCGAGTTCGGTCTCGTGGGGTCGCTCGTAGGTCATGCGCGCGTATGCCTCGAGCACCGCTTCGAGCTGCTTGCCAACGTCGCCAGCTCCATCGCGGACCTGGGCGAGATGCTCGAGGTGGCCGGTGACCTGGCGTTCGTGCCAGGCGAGGAGGATCGCTTCGACGTCTGAGAAGTACTTGTACAGCGTCGCTCGCCCGATGCCTGTTTCTTTGGCGATCTGCGACATCGTGACCGACCGCAGGCCGTGCTCGGCGACCAGTGCCGCGGCCGTGTTCAGCGTCGCGTCGCGCACCTCGCGCCGGTGCGCATCGATCGTTTCGTTCCACAGCTTTGGCACCAGTTCAGGATACGTGACGACACGGATCAAGACAAGGCGTATTTGACAGCAACACTACGTCTCGTAAACTACCCATTGCCTGAGACCCTTGACCGCCGCACGCGACAGCAAAGGACCAGCACATGGCCGACTTGCCGCCCGACGCCGACTCCCCCGGCGGCACCCGCGACATAGGCACGGCGGCCGGAGACCGACGGCCCGGCACGCCCCGCTGGGTGAAGGTGTTCGGGATCATCGCGCTCGCCGCGGTCGTGCTGGTCGTGATCCTGCTCCTCGCCGGTGGCAATCATGGCCCCAGTCGCCACTCATCCTCCGGAGATGGCGCTGCGCAGACGCCGCCGTCCAGCGTCTCGCGGTCCGAAGACGCCGGCCACAAGCCGCCCGCAGTGGGCCACCAGACGTGATGACCAGAAGACCCCGTCTGCGCAAGTTCGTGCTTACCGCCCATGTCGTTTCCTCGGTCGGCTGGCTTGGCGCGGTCGCTGTCTTTCTGGCGCTCGCCGTCGCCGGCCTGACCAGCCAGGACGCCCAGGTGGTGCGCGCCGTCTATCTCGCGATGGAGTCAACCGGCTGGTTCGTCCTTGTTCCGTTGAGCCTCGCTTCGCTGGTGACCGGGCTTCTGCAGTCTCTGGGCACCAAGTGGGGCCTGTTCCGGCATTACTGGGTCGTGGTGAAACTCATCATCAATGTCGTCGCCACGATCGTCTTGCTGCTGTATATGCAGACGCTGAGCCACCTGGCGGGCGTCGCGTCAGACACGACCCTCTCCAGTAGCGATCCCAGCGAGTTGAGAAGCCCATCTCCGGCGCTGCACGCCGGCGTCGCGCTGCTGCTGCTGCTCGTAGCGGCGGTGCTGTCGGTGTACAAACCATCCGGCATGACCCGGTACGGGTGGCGCAAACAGCAGGAGCAACGCGTCGCCGCGCAGGATTGACGCGAGGCGGATCGCCGACGTGGGTCGCTTGGTAGCCTCACGGCGGTGACCGCGATCGGTCTCCGTCGACTGCTTCGTCTTCGTCGCCGACACCTCACGGCGATGGCAGTGGTGCTCGTGATCGTGACTGCGATCGCCCTGCATCACAGCGAGACGGCGGTCGGCGCGATGCACGACGACCACGGCATGAGTGGCGCGATCGAGATGTGCCTCGGTGTGATGACGGCCGTCGGAACAGCGGTCGTGCTGTTTGCGTTGGCCGTGCTTACGCTCGGGCACTGGCCGCAAGCGCCGACGCTGATGGCGGCCGGATTCCACGCGCGTCCACCCGTTCCCAGGGCGCGCGCTGGGCCCCTCCTGCTCTGCTTGCTCTGCGTCAGTCGGCGTTGACCGGCAGCTGATCGGCGGGCCTTCGGCCCGCATGTTCACCGCTGCTTTCGACAGGCTTCAGAACGCAAGAGCAAGGAGACGCACCCCATGACAGTCACGAGAATTTTGCCGGCGCTCGCATTGGTCGCCGCACTCATCGTCGCCGGATGCGGCGACGACAGCCACTCCGCCAACAGCGGCTCGCATAACGGCGGTGGCAACGGCGCCGACCGGGCATTCGCTGCGGATATGGTGCTGCACCATGAGTCAGCGCTGGACATGGCCAAGATCGTGCAGGACCGAGGCGAGAGCCCGTTTGTGAAGCGACTCGCCGACGACATCGTCAGGACGCAGACCAAGGAGATCACGATCCTCAGCCGCGAGGACGAAGCCTTGGACACGGCCGGCGTCACGGTCGGCTCGCTGGGCGTCCCCGAGCACATGAAGGGCATGGACGGCGACGTCGCGACACTCAAGAAGGCCGACCCGTTTGACCCTGCGTTCATGGAGATGATGGTCACCCACCACGAAGGGGCCATCGAGATGGCCAACGCCGAGCTGAAGAAGGGCAGCGATCCGGAGCTCAAGGCACTGGCGCAGGACATCATCGACGCTCAGCAGCGCGAGATCGACGCCATGAAGAAGCAGCTCGGCGAAGCGGGTTCCTCCGACGACGCCACGCCACACGGGGGCGGGCATTCCGGCTGACGCTGTCATGTCGCGGGTGCGCCGTCCAGCGGCCTCAGCAATCGCCACATTCTCGCTCGCCGTCGCCGTCGCCGTCGCCGTCGCCGTCGCTGGTTGCGGCGGCGGTGAGCGGGACGGCGCGCCCGTGCGGACGGGGGAAGGCCCTGAGCACATCCATGGCCTTGGCGTCAATCCGGCTGACGGGTCGCTGGTGATCGCGACGCACTCGGGCATGTTCCGTGCGGCCCCGGGTCGACAGCGCGCCGAGCGGGTCGGTGACAACCACCAGGACACGATGGGGTTCACCGTCCTCGGCCCCGACCGCTTCCTCGGATCCGGCCATCCGGACCTGCGAACTGACCTGCCGCCGCTGCTGGGCCTGATCCGCTCCGACGATGCCGGGCGGACGTGGAAGCCTGTATCGCTGCTAGGCAAGGCCGACTTTCACGTCCTGCGTGCCGTCGGCCGTCGCGTTTACGCGGTCAACGCCGGTGACGGGCAGCTACTCGTCTCAGACGACGGCGGCCGCGCCTGGTCGCGCTATCGGCCACCCGGCGCGGTCCTCGACCTCGTGCCCAATCCGGACAGCGCCCGTCATGTGATCGCTTCAGGTGAGCGTGAGCTGTACGTCTCGCGCGACGGGGGAGAGACGTGGCGGCGAGCTGCTGCGGCCCGCGCCGGGCTGCTTGCGTGGACGCGCGACGACGCGCTGTTCGTCGTCGATGCCCAGGGTTCCGTTCATCGCTCCGCCGACGGCGGTGACAGCTGGGAGCGGGTCGGCGAGGTCGGCGGGCAGCCCGCCGCCTTTGCGTCGGCCGGAATCGAGCTGTACGTGGCGCTGCACAGCAACGAGGTCAAGGTCAGCCGGGACGGCGGCCGCAGCTGGCAGACCCGCGTGACAGCCTGACTTGGCAGCCATCTGGGCGTTCCTCATTGCCCTTCGCCGCGTCTGTGCCGTGGTCGCGAAGCTGCGCGTCAAACCAGTCGGCGACGGCGCTTGCGAGTGCCCGGTCGCCGGTGCGGTAGGTGATCTCGGCGCCGTCTGGCAGGTTGCGGTAGATCACCTTGATGCGTTGGAAGCCGGCCTGCAGCGCGGCGAGGCCGGGCATCTGTTTGCCGTGGATCGACGCCGGGTCTCCGAAGTCGCCGCGCCGAAAGGCAACGGCCTCCTTGCGCAGGTGTCCTCGGACCAGGCGAATCTGCTCGCGGTCGCGCGGGTTGTCAGCGACCACGCGCTGGCTGCCGCCTGTCGCGGTCGCGTCGAAGACATGCGTCGTGGCGTCAAGTGAGAACGGCATGACCCTCGCGCCGCGCTCTGCTACGGCGGCCTCGCGCGAGTCGCCCTCGCCACCAGTCGCGCCGACGGCGAGAGCCCCTCCGACGGCGAGCGCCGCGGCAGCGATCAGCGAGGTGATGCGCCGGTCAGGCATCGGTGGCCTCCTTGGCCGAGGTCTTGGTAAGGCTGTCGGTGAGGACGTCGAGGGCGTGTAGGACGCTGTCGCGCTCGTCGGGTGGGACAGCGTCGAGCAGCGTGGCCATGCGCGCGCGGCGCGCACCGGCGACGCCGTCAGCGGCCGCGAGGCCCTGCTGTGTGAGCACAAGCTGGACGGCGCGCTGGTCCTGCGGGTGGCGCTCGCGGCGCAGCCAGTCGCGGTCTACGAGCGTGTCGGCAAGGCGGCTGACCACGCTGCGGTCCAGTCGCAGGCGCCGCGCCAGCTCGGCCTGTGTCAGTGGCTGCGCAGCGAGCTCGGTCAGCGCGTGCGCCTGCGAGACACTGATCAATTCGCCGCACGGGGTCCGCTCTGGCTGGTGAAGCCCGAACGCCCTCACAAACGCGACAAGCCGCTGCTCAAGGCCGTCGACGTACATAGGTGCATCCTACACCAGTTAGTGCAGGATGCACCTAAGCTTCAGCGCGGTCTCGAAACGTCTCATCGCCGACCAGCGCACTCGGTCGTCCTGGGTCAGCCGCGCCCCGGGCTCTTCACGCGCCGAACGACGCCGCAGGCCACACGCGCGCCCGAGTCGCCGGTCGCCTTCGCCGACGCGTCCGGCCCGAACGTCGTGCTCGACGCATCAGGGATGTGCGAGTGGTACGTGCTGGGGATGTTCGCGAGGTTGTCGGGCGCCGCGTGCACGATCACCGCGTTTCCGTTCCCAGCAGCGTCGATCAAACCGTTGAACCTCAGCGACGTGGTCCGGAACTCCGCGATCGCGCGCCCGTCCTTGCCCACCAGCAGCGGGGGCATGTCGCCGGCGTGCGCGCCGTGGCTCTGCGCTGTCGGGTTGTAGTGCGGCCCTGCGCTCGCGAACGGGGCCACGCAGGTACCGGCGTCGTGGACGTGGAAGCCGTGGAACCCCGGGGCGAGTCCCTTGACGGAGACGCGCACGTCGAGCGAACTCTTGCCTGCTGCCTGGAAGCGAATCTTGCCGATCTTCTTGCCCTCCGCGTTGACGAGCGTGGCACGCGCCGTCTTGGGCGCCTTCTCCTTCGCGCCTCCGGTCGCCGCGCCGAGCCCGAGTGTGCCCAGCACGGCGGCACTGATCAGCGCGCCTGCTCCGATCACGTTCCTGCGACCTACTGAACCCGCTGCCATCGTTGCCTCCTCGGTTGATTTTCGTCCGCCAGTGGTCGAGGACCGCTACCGGCCGACTCATGGCGTATGTCGTACGCGGTCCCCCGTCGGTTCACGACCGAGACGGCCAGCGCTGGCTCTACACATCAGATGCGAGCGCAACTCGCACCAAACCTGTGGACCGTGCCGGGCTACAGTCCGCGCGGATGGCGGATCTCCGACACTACGTAGTATCCATCGCCGTGGGAGTCATCACAATCAACATCGACCCTGAGATCCATCTCGGGCCGCTGACGCTCGCGTGGCACGGACTCACGATCGCCCTCGGGATCCTGATCGGCGCCGTCGTCGCCGCGCGCTGGCTGCGCGAGCGCGGCCTGGACGTCGAGCCGATGTACACCTTCGGCGGCCTCGCGGCGCTCGGCGGGATCGTCGGCGCCCGGATCTTCTACCTCTTCGAGCACGATCCCGGCGGGCTGCTGGCACCCGACCGGCTGTTCTCAGGCAACGGCTTCACCTTCGACGGCGGGGTCATCCTCGCTGCGGTGCTGATCGCCGGCTACGTACATCGCGCGCGGCTGACGGGACGCTATCTCGACGCCTGCGCCGCCGGCCTTCCACTCGGTGTCGCGATCGGGCGCATCGGCGACGTCATCCTCGGCGAGCACTACGGCGAGCGCAGCACATTCTTTCTGGCGGTCCGCAACGCGCACCCCGACGCCGAGACGCCCAACCCGGCGTTCGCCTACCACAATGGCGGCCTGTATGAGGTGCTGCTGGCTACCGCGATCTTCGTCCTCGTCTGGCCGCTGCGCCATCGCCTGCGCCGGCCGGGCGACCTGGCGTGGCTGGTGCTCGGCTTCTTCGCCGTTGGCCGCTTCTTCTTGTTCTTTCTCCGCGGTGATAGCCCGCAGCTCGCACTCGGCCTGAGCAACGCGCAGTGGACCAGCGTCGTCTTGCTCGTCGCTGTGATCGCCGGCCGCACATTCATCACGCGCGTCAGCGATCGCCGCTCACCACCGTCCGACACGCCGGCCGCGACCCCGAGTGGCACCGCATGACCACCAGCGTCACCACCAATGCTTCAGAAGCCGACGTCGAAGTCGCGCAGCCGATGAGGCTGCGGTGCCAACGCTGGCGCCCTTGCGCCGCCTGCGCGGCGCGATCCTTGGCCTCCCGCTCGCGGCGGCGCTGCTCGTTGAGTTCCTTGCGACTCGACATGCTGGTGGATCTGCACGTCGCGGCTTGGCGGCGCAACGCGTCGTGCAGTTACCTACATCACGTAGGAACTGTGTCACCATCGCTGGCGTGAGGCAACAGCCACGCCAGATCTACACGAGTGTCCGCTCACCCGACCGCGTCAGGGCCACGACCCCGACGCTGGTGCGTACCATCGTGGTCGCGCTGGTGGTGGTTCTGGCGCTGGCCATGATCATCATCGCGATCCTGAGCCTCGCCTGACGCTCAGAGCGCGTTTGCGGACGTCGGGCTCGCTGATCTCAGCTGAAGGAGTCCCACCGCGTGAGCTCGGGCAGCGGGTCAAAGGCCTTGCCGCCCTGATACCAGCCGGGTGCCGTCCACATCTCAAAATGCAGGTGACATCCGCTGGCGCGCCCGGTCTCGCCGACCTCGCCGACGGTCTGCCCGGTAAGCACGCGCTGGCCCTTGCGCAGCGGCGATGGCGTGCGCATGTGCATGTAGGCGTAGCTCTGCTTGTCGCTGCCGCCGATGACGACGTAGTTGCCGGCGCGCGACTGGTAGTCGGCGAACGTCACGGTGCCGCCGCGCGCAGCAACCAACCTCGTGCCGCAGGCAGCGAACATGTCCTGGCCCATGTGCCCGCGGCCACCGCCGAAGTTGTTCGTGGCGCTCTGACCGAGATCGTGCTTGCCGCGGATCGGGAACATCGCGTCGAAGACGTCGAAGGCTGTCGATGACGGACGGTCGGGAACGACGAGGGCCTGCGCCTGGCCGGTCACGCGAAACGCGTAGCGACCAACCGGCACCGCGACACCACTGACGAGGCCATTCCACGCGACCTGGCCGACACCGCCGGCGGTGGGCTGCACGGGCCAGCGTGCGACGACAGCGCCGTCGGTGATACGAAATGCCTCGACGAATGCCTGCCCCGCTGCGCCTGCGGGCGCGCGGTAGCCAAACACCGCCGGTTTCCCGCCCGCGTACAATCGGTCCGGCGCGGCGCCGGTAACCGGTGTGCTGGGAGCACCCCGGCGGATGAGGACGCGCGCGCTCGATCGAGTCGATACGGCCGCGACGCTCGTCACGCGGACGGCGCCGCTGCGGGCGCCCGGGGGCACGCGCACGGTCAGCAGATGATCCTCACGCAGCGCGGGGCGCGCGCGCCGATCGTCCCGGTGTCCGCGACGTCCCAGGAACGTGACGATCCGCGCGTCGCGGAGACCTTCGCCCTGCACGGTGAGCGTATCCCCACGAGCGCAGCGCGGCTGGCCCTGGGCGCAGGCCAGTCCGGCGATCACCGGCCGCGACGGCGCACTGGCACCCCCGGCCGGCGACGACGTGTCAGCCTGGGCAATGCTCGGAGCGACCGCGAGCAGCCCAGCGGTGAGGATCGTTGACAGGATGCGCGACAGAACGTCGGTCCGGAGCATGTGCCCGCTTTCTCATGTGCGCCTCCGGGGTGAGCTGACGGGCTCGCGCTAGAACAGCGCTACGACTCGCAAAGGGAGTCGATTCGCCCCACCGACCTGGGTCCCCCGGTCCCCTCTCCGTCCGAGAGAACTCGGCGCTTCCTACGACGCGTCGGACTGTAACGCAAGCCACGGCCGATCGCGACACCGTTCGCCACCCCAACGAGCGTGGCGCGCAACGAGCGGGGATTTGCAGCAGCCGTCTGCGCCCGGCGGTAGAGCCCGGCCTGCTGGGCGACGCCGGGGCTAGCATCAGTGCGGTGGCGCTGCGGGTGGCGCAGGCGCTCGGTCCCCGCCGACGCTCGCCGATCGCAGCCGTTCAGCGCTCCTGGCGACGTCGCGCGTCGCGGACCAGCGGGGAATGGGCGATCAGCCACAGCAGCGCGGTGTTGACGTGCACGAGGGCGGACTCGCGTGCGCGCGCCGACCGCTGCGATACTGACCCCGTGACTGGCCTGACCCCGATCCAGGGCGAGCTTCAGACCCAGATCATGGCGGCGCTGTGGCATCTTGAGGCCGGTACCGTCGAGCAGGTGCGAGCTGCCCTGCCGCCGCGCTACCGCGGCGCTTACACGACGGTCCAGACGGTGCTCAACCGGCTCGCCGAGCGTGGGTTCCTGGCGCGCAAACGCGTCGGCCCGGCAATCGTCTACAGCCCCAAATTCACCGAGGCGCAATACCTCTCACGCACGATCCAGCACACCCTTGCCTCGGCGTCACCCGACGCCCGCCAAGCCGCGCTCGCGCAGCTCATCAGTGGTCTGGGCGACGGCGAGCGCGCCGATCTGAAGCGGCTGACCGACGAGGTCGACACGGCGCGCAAGACCAAGCGGCGATGACCGTGCTGATCGCGCTGCTCGCCGGCGCGGCAATCAGCGCACCGCACGCGCTGCGCCTGGACGCCGCGCACCCGGCGACGGCCGCCGCGATCTGGTTTTCCGCCATCTGCCTGCGAGCGCTCGTCGCGCTGTTCGTGGCGCTGTGCGTCGTGTTCTACGTTCCGACAACCGCGCTGTTTGCGCTCGTCACGCACTGGTGCTGGCAAACTGCTCTGCCGCTGATCACGTCACATCTGGGCCTGGACGGCCACAGCCTCGGCGACATCGCATTGCTGGCCCCGGTCCTCGCGCTCGCCGTCTCGCTGCTGTCGGTGTCTGTGGGGCTGTGGCGTGCGACTCGCGCGATCAGCGCGTGGGTGCGGCGCACCTCGGTTGGTCTCGGCCCACAGGAGAGTCTGATCGTCGGCGAGCATGACATCGTCGTCGCGGCTGCCGGGTTGCTGCGCCCGCGCGTCATCGTGTCCGCCGGCGCGCTGACGTACTTCGACGACGAGGAACTCGCCGCCAGCCTCGAGCACGAACGCGGTCACATCGCGCGCCGCCACCGCTTCGTGCTCGTCACGGCCGAGATCTCCCGTTCGTTGGCGCGCCTGCTTCCCGGGACGCGCCGCGCAGTCAACGAGCTGATCTTTCATCTCGAGCGTGACGCGGACCGCTGGGCGGTGCAGCGCATGCACGACCCGACCGCGCTGGCGAGCGCGATCTGCAAAGCCGCGCAACCACGACGCGACGCCGGCACGGCGCTGCTGACGCTCAGCGGCGGCGCCGTCACCCGCCGCGTCCGCCAGCTGCTTGACTGCACCAGCCTGCCCGGCCGCCGAGCACGCCTGGACGTGCTCGCGGCGGCAATGGTGATCCTCGTCGTCGGGCTCGGCGCAGCGCTGCCGTCCGCAACCCTCGCCGGAATCGACAAGGCGGCGCAGGACAGCGCCGTGCGTCACTGCCCGGCTTAGCGCCCGGAAAGAGATCCGACAGCTCGTAGGTTGCGTAGACCCTCAAGAACCCGGTCTGCAAGGACACCTTCATGCTGATCGCCCTCAAGCTCTTGCGACGCCAACACCACCAGCGCATGGGCGACAGCCTGGCGCTCTGCCTCGCTGGCGCGCAGACCTCCCCGCTGACACTCGCGGTCGCCGCCCTCCAAACAGCCGCGCCCCTTCAAGCATTCCGACGGTGATCAGACCCCCGCAGCGCGCTACGCCGCGGCAGCCCAACAGCCTGCCGCCAACCCGGCGCGGGCCCTAGACCCCCACCTCCAAGGAGCAGACCATGGACATCACCAAGCACACCCGAGCACTGTTCGTAACCGCGATGCTCACACTCGGCGTACTCGTCGGGGGCGTCGCGCTCGCCGCCTGCGGCGACGACACGAGCACCGCTGGCGAAGGTGGGACGCAAACCGCGGCCGGCAACGGCATCGACCGCGCGTTCGTTGCCGACATGACACCCCACCACCAGTCGGCGGTGCAGATGGCGAAGATCGCCGAGCGTCGCGGCCAGAGCCCGTTCGTCAAAGGCCTCGCCGCCGACATCATCCGCACCCAGAACGCGGAGATCACCACGATGCAGAGCATCGCCTCACGGCTCGACGCCGCAGGTGCCAAGGCCAAGAGCCTCGGAATCCCCGAGCATCAGATGGGCATGGACATGGACCTCTCGCAGCTGCGGACCGCCGACCCGTTTGACCGGGCGTTCATCGACATGATGATCCCCCATCATCAGGGAGCTATCCGGATGGCCCGCGTCGAGCTCGCCAAGGGCTCAAGCGCCGAAGCCAAGGAGCTCGCCAAGCAGATCATCGGCGCTCAGGCGCGTGAGATCGAGGCCATGAACAAGCACCGCACCGAAGAATTCGGCGGTCCCTCTCCCGCCGGCGGCGTACCAGCCCAGGACAAAGCACAAGACGACGCGGGGCACGACGGCACGTCCTCGATGGACCACGGATAGCCCCGGCGCTCAGCCTCGCCAATCCCGGGCGTCACGAGCGAAGCGGCAGGCTTGAAGCGCCGCAGATAAATCCTACGATCTGTAGGATATCCCGGGTGCAGCATCACGAACAGATCACAAGCCACGACGAGGCCCCGAGCGCGGGCCAGCCGCCCGTCGCGCCTGCGATTCGCCGCAATCCAGCCGACGTCCTACGGCTGTACTCGCGGGTGGCCTG
>Ga0136617_10003697_pt1 | contig 13673 bp, 11 predicted proteins | sample AntDrymUQ3222106_2_FD_129672 | JGI IMG/M metagenome (GOLD analysis project Ga0136617, IMG submission 129672) | Polar desert sand microbial communities from Dry Valleys, Antarctica - metaG UQ322 (21.06) | ecosystem: Environmental > Terrestrial > Soil > Desert | place: Antarctica: Dry Valley...
CGACATCATCGCCGACCTGTGGCACGTGCCGTCGCCGGACGAGCCGATCGGCTGCTCGACCACCGGGTCCAGCGAGGCGTGCATGCTCGCCGGGCTGGCGATGAAGTGGCACTGGCGCGACCGCTCTGGGCTGGACGGCCAGAGTGCGCAGCGACCCAACATCGTCATGGGCGCCAACGTGCAGGTGTGCTGGCTGAAGTTCTGCCGGTACTGGGATGTCGAGCCCCGCACCGTTCCCGTACGACGGAACTCGACCGTCATGCATGCCGACGACGCCGCCGCCGCCTGTGACGAGAACACCATCGGCGTCGTCGCCATCCTCGGCTCGACGTTCGACGGCGCCTATGAGGACGTCCACGCCATCGCGGCCGCTCTGGACCGGTTGCAGCGCGACCGCGGCATCGACGTGCCGATCCACGTCGACGCGGCGTCGGGCGGTTTCGTGGCGCCGTTCCTAGACCCCGATCTGGAGTGGGACTTCCGAGTCGACCGGGTTCTGTCGATCAACGCGTCCGGCCACAAGTACGGCCTGGTCTACCCGGGTGTCGGCTGGCTGCTGTGGCGCGATGAGAAGTCACGGCCGGAGGACCTGGTCTTCCGGGTCAGCTACCTGGGCGGCGACATGCCGACGATGGCGCTCAACTTCTCCCGGCCAGGTGCGCAGGTGGTAGCGCAGTACTACTGCTTCCTGCGGCTCGGCCAGGCCGGCTACTGCCGGGTGCAGCAGCACTCCCGCGACGTTGCCACCTACCTGGCCCGGCGGATCGCTGAGATGGGCACCTTCGACCTGATCTCCGACGGGTCGGAGCTGCCCGTCGTCGCGTTCTGCCTGAAGGGAGCGGCCACCAAGACGGGTCGCCCACGCAAGGGCAGCGTGGCGGACAAGGCCGACTTCACCGTGTACGACATCTCCGACGCGGTCCGCATGGGCGGCTGGCAGGTCCCGGCGTACTCGTTCTGCGCCGACCGTGAGGACCTCGAGATCTTGCGGATCGTGGTGCGCAACGGCTTCAGCCGGGACATGGCCGAGATGCTGCTCGGTGACCTCGACAAGGCGGTGCGCAGGCTGTCGGGGTCGACGGCGGGTGACAAGCCCGGGCAGGCGTTCCGGCACTGACCTCGCAAGCAATTCACGGGCCTGCGATGCACGGGTCTGGCGCGCCTACCAGTGGCTGGTCAGCACGTCGACCACCTCGTCCAGGGTGAACCGGCGCGGGTGGTTGGCGCTCACCGCGTCGGCCAGTGCCCCCGCCGCCACCGAGCCGACCATCTGACGGCGGACGCCGAGATCTCGCAGCGGCAACCGTGCCGCCACTTGCGCGGCGAGCAGTTTTACGGCGGGTCCGGCCGCCGGCGCCCCGCCCGGCGTCCCCATCGCCTCCGCCACCCGCGCGTACGCCGGGACGGCCGCGTCCAGCGAGCGGGCCATCACCTCGTCCAGCACCGCGGTCAGCGCGAGCCCGTGCACCGCGCCGGTGTGGGCGGTGACCGCGTGCGCGATGCCGTGCACCAGGCCGAGTCCGCTCAGCGACAGCGCCAGCCCGGCGAGGTGTGAGCCCATCAGCATTCCGGCGCGGGCGTCGAGATCGGAGCCGTCGGCGACCGCCGTGGCCAGGTTGGCGCTGACCAGTCGTACCGCCTCGGTGGCGTACGCCGCCGACACCGGGCTCGACCCGGCCGACGCCAGCGACTCGATCCCGTGCACAAAGGCGTCCATCCCGGTCGCAGCGGTCGCCGCGGGTGGCAGGCCGACGGTGAGCTCCGGGTCGAGCACCGACCACCGCGGGCGCACGCTTGCGTCGCCGAAGTAGATCTTGCGCCGGGCGTGCGGGTCGTCCAGGACACCGAAGCCGTTGGTCTCCGCGCCACTGCCCGCGGTGGTCGGCACCGCGACGACAGGCAACCCTGGCGCGGGCGGGGTCCGTCCCGACCCGCCGACCGTGCTGTCGGGGTTGGTGGCGAGCAGAGCGATCCCCTTGGCGGCGTCCAGGGACGACCCGCCACCCAGACCGACTACGACGCACTCGCCGAACAGCCGGGCTGCCGTCACGCCCGGCTCGAGCGAGGCCGGGCTCGGGTTTGGGATGACGCCGTCCCATACCGCCGTCTCGACCCCGGCGGCGGCCAGTACGCCACGCACGCGGTCGACGACACCGGCCGACCGGAGCCCGACGTCGGTGACGACGAGGGCCCGTCGGCCCCCGCAACCGGCGATCGCCGCTGGCAGGTCGGCCACGGTGCCCGCGCCGAAGACGATCCGGGTGTGCGGCTCGACGCTCAGCCTGGTGGCCCCGACCCCCGTCACGACAACCCGCCGATCGACCTGTCCGGCATCAGGTCAGGTCGATCCACGTGGTCTTGAGCCCGGTGTACTCGTCCAGTGCGTGCAGCGACTTGTCCCGGCCGGCGCCGGACCCCTTGAAGCCGCCGAAGGGCGCGAACACATCGGTGGCGTCGAAGGTGTTGACCCACACCGTGCCCGCGCGCAGCGACCGGGCGACCCGGTGCGCCGTGCGCAGGTCTCGCGTCCACACCGAGGCCGCCAGTCCGTACGTCGTGGCGTTGGCGAGGCGTACGCCCTCGTCGACACCTTCAAAGCCGGCCACCGTCAGGACCGGGCCGAAGATCTCCTCCTGGGCCGCCCGGCTGTCGCCGGCCACGCCGTCGAGCACGGTGGGCTCGACGAAGAAGCCGCCCGAGCCCTCGCGCAGTCGGCGACCACCGGTCACGGCGGCCCCGTCGGCGCGTCCGATGTCGATGTAGCCGAGCACCCGGTCGAGCTGGGTCTGGTCAACGATCGGCCCCATCGTGGTCGCCGGGTCGAGCGGGTCGCCGATGACGAACGAGCCGGCCACCTGCACGACCTGGCTCAGCAGCTCGTCCTTGACGCCCTGCTCCACGATGAGGCGCGAGCCGGCGTTGCAGGTCTGGCCCGCGTTGTAGCAGATGCCCCATGCCACCGCCTGGGCCGCGGCCGCGAGGTCGGTGGCGTCGGCCAGCACCAGCTGCGGCGACTTGCCGCCGGCCTCGAGCTGGACCTGTTTGCCGTTGGACTCGCCGGCGTAGCGCTGGAACAGCTTGCCGACCTCACCGGACCCGGTGAACGCGATCTTGTCGACATCGCCGTGGCGGCCGAGGGCCTGGCCCGCCTCGGGTCCGAGCCCGGTCACAACGTTGAGGACACCGTCAGGCAGCCCGGCCTCGGACGCCAGCCGGGCCAGCAGCAGCGCCGACAGCGGCGACTGCTCGGCCGGCTTGAGCACCACGCTGTTGCCGGAGGCGAGCGCGGGTGCGAGCTTCCAGCTGGTGATGATCATCGGGTAGTTCCAGGGCACCACCGCCCCCACTACGCCGAGGGGCTCGCGGGTGACGGTCACCAGAGCACGGGGGCCGCTGGGTGCCACCTCGTCGTAGATCTTGTCCAGGGCCTCTGCGTACCACCGGATGCAGCCGGCGGCGGCGGCCACGTCGACGCGCACGGATTCCTTGATCGGCTTGCCCATGTCCAGTGTCTCGAGCAGCGCGAGCTCTTCGGTGTGCTCGCTGATCAGGTCGGCCCACCGGGTCAGCACTCGCCCGCGCGAGCGCGGCGACCGGTCGCGCCAGCGTCCGGCGTCGAACGCGGTACGTGCCGCGCGTACGGCACGGTCGACGTCGGCCGCGTCGCCGCGCGCCACCGTGGCGACGACGCTGCCGTCGCGTGGGGTGCGGGACTCGAACGTCGCCCCCGACGCCGAGTCGGCGTGCGCGCCGCTGATGAAAAGCCGGCTCTCCGGGCGCAGAGCCTTCGCCGCCTGCACCCAGTCCTCGTGGCTGCGGCGGGCCAGCTGGGAGGTCATGTCAGTCGCCACCTGTCGATCGCCTCCTCGTCCAGCCGCACCCCGAGGCCCGGGGCGTCCGGCAGGCTGACCCAGCCGTCGGGATCGACCCCGATCGGCTCGGTCAGCATGAAGTCCCGCCGCCGCGGCGTCCATCCGGGGGGGTCGTACGGCAGCACGAAGAACGGCCCGCCGCCGACGCCTGCCGCCAGGTGCAGGTTGGCCAGTACCCCGATGCCGTTGGTCCAGGTGTGCGGAGTGAACTGACGGTGCCGGCGGCGGACGAGCTCGGCGAACGTACGACAACCGCCGATCCCCAGCGACAGCATGCAGTCCATCTGGTACACGTCGAGCGAGTCGCGCTCCAGCAGGGCCAAGGCGTCCTCGAACGTCGCGAGCATCTCGCCGCCGCTGACGAGGAGCCCGGTCGAGCGGCGCAGCTCCGCCAGGCCGGCGACGTCTGCATACGGCAGCGGTTCCTCGACCCAGACCACGCCCAGCTCCTCGAGCCGCGCGATGGCGCGCGCGACCGCCTTGACGTCGAGCGCCGGCTCGACGTCACCGGCCATCCGCCAGGACTGGTTGAGGTCCACGAGCACGGTGAAGTCGTCGCCGAGGGCATCGCGGACCCCGCGTACGGCGGCCACCCCGCCGTCGAGGTCGGCACGGGAGATCCGGATCTTCATGGCGCGGAACCCCTCCGCCGCTGCCTGATGGGCCGACTCGACCCGCTGCTCGGACGTCGCGAGCTGGCCGGTGGAGGCGTACGCCGGCACCCGGGTCCCGGTGCCACCGAGCAGGGTGGCGACCGGCAGCCCGGCCACCTGCCCAGCGATGTCCCACAGCGCCGCCTCGAGCGGCCAGAACCGGCCGGCGTGGAAGTTGACGGTCTCGATCACCCGTGCCTGGCGGGCCAGCTGGAGCGGGTCGGTGCCGACGAACAGGTGCTCGAACGCCTCGAACCCAGCCATCGTGTCGCCCGATCCGACCCCGACCACGCCGTCGTCGGTCTCGACGCGCACCACGGTGGCGTCGAAGTGCCTGCGCGGTTCCGGGTCCCAGGCGGCGTGGAACGGTGGGTCGAGCGGGAAGCGCAGCCGGTCCAGCCGGACCGCGGTGATCTTCACGCGCCTGACCCTACGGCGGTGTCCCAGGCGGCCGGGATGCTGAGTCAGTCCCGGACCACTCCGGGGTCAGCGCTCGGATGCGCGCGCACCACCGCGGTCGATCAGCGCCTTGACGACGGCGAAGATCGCACCCTGGATTGCCGTCGCTAGCAGGACCTGGCGCACTTGGTACTCACCGCACTCGCCTCCACAGCGGGACCCCCACCACGAGGACGACCGCGGCCACGGCCGCGGCCACCGCCAGCCCCGGTCGGCTCGCCACCACCCGCTTGGTCTGCTCGGTGGCGCGGTGGGCCTGGGTGCGCGGGCTGAGCTCGACGGCGAGAGCGTCGACGGTGCCGCGCAGCTGCTCGCGCGTACGGTCGATCTCCTGCTTGATCGCGTCGGCCTCGGGGTTGGGGGCGGTCGTCACCAATCCAACCTGCACGAGGTGCGGAACACCGGCAACCTGGGCGCATGCCGACGACTCGAACCCACGGCAGTCCCGCACCCGGCGAGGAGGCGGACAAGCCCCGCGAGATCCCGGCGCGCGGCTGGTTCGCCGTGCTGCGCCGGACGTTCCGGGAGATCGGCCGCGACCACCTCACCCTGCTGGCCGGCGGGGTGGCGTACGCGTGGTTCCTGGCCCTGTTTCCCGGCCTTGTCGCCGCAGTCATGACGTACGGCCTGGTCACCGACCCCGCGCAGGTCGGGCAGCAGATCGACGAGCTGTCGACCGGGCTCCCGGCCGATGCGCAGTCGCTACTGACCGACCAGCTGCGCAGCATCGCATCGGGCTCCGAGCAGGGACTGGGCATCGCCCTGGCGGTCAGCATCGCGCTCGCGCTGTGGAGCGCTTCGGCGGGTGTCGCCGGCCTCGTCGAGGCGGTCAACATCGCCTACGACGAGGACGAGACCCGCGGGTTCATCCGCAAGCGCGCACTCGCCCTGCTGCTCACGCTCGGCTTCCTGGTGTTCATCGCGACCGCCATCGGGTTGGTCGCGGTGGTGCCGGTGGTGCTGGCCGAGCTGGGTCTCGGGCCGGTCGCGGAGGTGGCTGTCCAGGTGGTGCGGTGGGGTGGCCTCGTCCTGCTGGCGATGGTGGCGCTGGGGATGGTCTACCGGCTCGGGCCCGATCGGGATGCACCGAAGGTGCGGTGGGTGAGCACCGGCACGGTCACCGCGACCCTGCTGTGGGTCGCAGCCTCGGTCGGCTTCTCGTTCTACGTCGACAACTTCGGCAGCTACGGCGAGACGTACGGCAGCCTGGCGGGGGTGGTCGTGCTGCTGCTGTGGTTGTGGATCACCGCGCTCGTCGTGCTGATCGGCGCTGAGCTGAACGGGGAGAGCGAGGCGCAGACCGCGCGCGACACCACCGTCGGCCCGTCGCAACCGATGGGGGAGCGGGGCGCGGTCAAGGCCGACACCCCACCACCCCCCTGACCGACGCGGCGGGACGTCATCGCGCTGTTGGTCTATTGCCGGCGCGTCGGATGACGTCCGCCGTACCACCGGGCGAGCTGCCGGAAACCTTCGTCGAGACTGACCTGCGGTCTCCAGTCGAGCACCAGTCTGGTGTGCCGCTGGTCGAACCAGTGCGCGGTGCTGAGCTGCTCGACGAGGAACGGGGTCAACGGTGGGGTGTCTCGTCGGTCCAGCAGCTCCCACGCCCGCTCGATGACGGTGGCCGCGGCCCGGGCGGTCCAGACCGGCACCCGCCCGCGCGGCCCGGGCACGCCCGCGGCGCGGCACAGGGCGGACAGGATGTCGACCACCGGACGCGGCTCACCGTTGGACACAACCAGCGCCTCGCCGTGCCCGTCGGCGTGCACCGCCGCGAGCAGAGCGGCGACCGCGTTGTCCACGTACGTCGTATCGATGAGCGCGGCGCCGGAGCCGATCACCGCCAGCCGCCCCGCTCGAGCCCTGGAGACGATCCGGTCGACGAGCTGGGTGTCACCCGGACCCCACACCAGATGCGGTCGGATGCACAGCACACCGAGCTCCGTGGAGTCGGCGGCCAGCGCGTCGAGCTCCGCGAGCGCCTTCGACCGGGCGTAGTGCCCGCGAGCCCGCTCCGGGTCCGCCGGCTCGGCGCCGACCCCGGCCAGCGGTCGCCCGGCGTGCGCGACTGAGGGCGTCGACACGTGCACCAGCCGTCCGACGCCGGCTGAACGGCACGCCGCCACGACGGTACGGGAGCCGTCGACGTTGGCCCGGGTGTACTCCGACCACGGCCCCACGACGTCGACCTTGGCGGCCAGGTGGATGACCGCGTCCTGCCCGGCGACCGCACGTCGTACGGGTGCCGGGTCGGCGACGTCGCCCAGCACCTGCCGGCACGCCAGCCCGGCCGGCCGCCGCTGCAGCACGGTGACGTCGTCGCCGCGGGCCAGCAGGGCCCGGGCGGTCTCGCCGCCGAGCATCCCGCTGGCCCCGGTGACGAGCACCCTCACCGGCAGCCCGCCTTGCCGAGTAGCGCAAGACGATACGGCCGTACGGCGAGTCGCGGGCGTTGCTGCGCCACTCGATGGGGGCGTGGCCGGGCGGCCATCATCCGCCGCCGGCGAGGACGCGCTCGGCCCACGCGGCGACCGCCCGCCGGTCGATCTTGGACGCATGCCGGATGTCGACCGGGAGCTCGCGTACGACCAAGACCGCGGCCACCGGCACCCCCGCCGCTGCACGGACCGGGTCGGCGAGCGTGGGGGGTGCCACCGGCGACGACCGGAGCCGCGGTCGCCCGTCGGGCACCACCACGACGACGATCTGCTGGGTGCCGGCGGGGCCGACGCCGATCGCTGCAGCCGAGCGCACCGCGTCCATCTGCTCGACCCGCTGCTCGATCCCGACCGGCGTGACCACGCCGTCCGCGGTGGTGACCACGTGCTCGAGCCTGCCCTCGACCCACAGTCGACCCTGGGCGTCGAGGTGACCGACGTCGCCGGTGCGGTGCCGGCCTGGATCACGGGCACTGGCCCGCTGCGTCGCCCACAGACCGTCATAGCTGTCCTTGACGTGCGCCGCGTGCACGCTCACCTCACCGGTCACGCCGGGCCGGGTCGTCAGCGGCCCGTCCGCGGCACCGGTCTTGGACAACGGGCTGACCGCGAGGTCCACGCCCGGCAACGGGTGCCCGACGCAGACTCCAGTGCCGGCGCCGGCCGTCTCACTGATGGCCGCCTCGATGCCGGCCAACGAGATGTCTGTGACCGGCAGCGCCTCTGTCATTCCGTACGGGGTGTGTGCCTCGGCGGCAGGCAGCACCGCACGCAGCGAGCGCAGTAGCGTCGCCGACACGGGCGCGCCGGCCGACATCAGCAGCCGGACCCCGCCGAGCGCCGCCCGCTGCCGCGCCGACAGCGTGGTGGCGGTGGAAAGGACACCGCGCAGCGCCGCCGGCGATGCGAAGACGACAGTCGCTGAGATCGACTCGACCGCGTCGGCGAGCGCGCCCGCGGTCAGGGTGCCCGGGGCGGTGACGTCCATGTCCGGGACCGCGGAGCCGATGCCGAGCGCCGGTCCGTACAGCGAGAACGGCGCAAACGCTGCGACGATCCGGTCGTCGGCACCGAGGTCGTACGTCGACCGGACCAGATCGAGCTGCGCCTGCACCTGCCGGTGGCGATACACCACGCCCTTGGCCGGTCCGGTCGCGCCGGAGGTGAACACGAGCGCGCACTCTTCGTCCATCGAGGCCCCCACGGGGCGCGGGGCGTCTCGACCAAGCCTGGCCAGGTCAGCCAACGTGTGCTCGGCGCCAACCGCTCGACGCAGCGGGCCGGACACCCGGCCGGCGGCGATCCTGGTGCCGGGCAGCCGCATCATGCGGGCAGCCACCAGCCCGGCTCCGGTGGCGACCACGTGGTCTGTCCCGGCGCCTCGCAGGGCGCGGCCCATGCCGCGCAGCCCCAGTCCCTTGTCTGCCAGCACCACGACCGCGCCGGCGCTCCAGACCGCGTACACCGCGGCGGTCAGCTCCGCCGAAGGCGGGACCAGCAGCGCGACCCGCTGCCCGGGTCGGACCCCGACGGCGGCCAGCCCGGCGCCGACCTCGGCGACCCGGCGGCCCAGCATGTTCCAGCTGACTGCCACCCGCCCGACCTCCACCACGGCGGGGCTGTGGTCGCCCCCCCGGGCCGCCAGCCGCTGCCCGAGCGTCGACGGACCGGCGGTGCCGGCCGTCGGTGGTGATGGCTGCGCCGGCGCGTCGAGGTCGGTCAGCCAGCGGCCGACCGCCTCCGCGTACTCGGGCGCGTCCTCGGTCACCAGGTGCGACGCCCGCTCGTAGCGGTGCAGCCGGGCGTGCGGCAAGCGTCGGCGCAGGTCGTCGAGGTGGCACCGGCCGAAGACAGGGTCGCGCGGGCCCCACAGCAGCAGCGCCGGCACGTCGAGCGATCCGGTGGACGCGGCGATCCGGTCGAGCATCGGGCGGCTCGGGTGGCTGGTCTCGAAGGGGATGTCGGCGACGAAGTCCCCTACCGCTCGCCGTCGGGTGGCGGTGGCATAGGGCGCGGCGAAGGCGCCCCGGACATCCAGCGGCAACGAAGGGCGCGACAGCGCGGTCGCCGCCCGGACGAACGCTGGCGTTCGGACACAGCCGAGGGTGCGAAGCGACCGCCGTCGTAAGAGCTGGAGCACTGCGGGTGCGGGCGTGCCGGCTGGGTTGTGCACCGCGGTGTTGGTCAGCACCAGGCCGCGAAGCTCATCGCGGTGCTCGCCCGCCCAGCCCAGCGAGACAGGACCGCCCCAGTCGTGCGCGATCGTCACCACCGGTCCTTTCAGGTCCAGCGCTTTGGTGAGCGAGCCGAGGTCGGTTACCCGCTGGGACAGGGTCCGTGGCGCGGGCAGGCGCTCGGAGTACCCCATGCCGAGCTGATCCGGGGCGAGCACCCGCCACCCTGGTGGCGCCACGGCCAGCAACCGCCGCCACAGGTAGGACCAGGTCGGGTTCCCGTGCACGCACAGCAGCGTCCCGTTCGTGGGGCCGACACCGTTGTCGAGCAGGTGCCAGCCCCGTTCGACGCCGTCGGCATCGACGACCTGCACCAGGCGGGACCAGGCAGGGTCGAGGCCGGGCAGGTCGGGCGGTGGCAGCGAGGCGGCGTCGCTCACCAACAGATCTCGGTGAGACTGGCGTTCAGCCCCGACCCGATACCCATCAGCAGGACGCGGTCGCCGGGCTGGAGTTCCTGTGCCTCGGCGGCAAGGGTGTACGGGACCGACGCTGGGCCGATGTTGCCTCGCGTCGGGAACGTGCGCGGCACCCGGTCCTGGTTGATCCCAACCCGGCGGCACAGCGCGTCGGTGTGCACCTGCGAGATCTGGTGGATGACATACCGGTCCATGGCGGTCCAGTCGAAGCCGGCGGCGGCGGCGTCGACCCACACGTCGGCGGTCAGCTGTAGACCGGCTTCGAGCAGGCCCTTGCTGTCGGTGCGCATCATCTGGATGTCACCGACGCACAGCTGGTGGTGCTGCGTGCTGGCCCGGTTCACGCCGCCCACGATGCGATGTCCCTCGGGGTGGCGCTCGCCGCGCCCCAGCACCATCGCCGCCGCCCCCGACCCGAGGGTGAGCGTGGCGAACTCGTCCCAGACCTGACCGGCGGTGGCGTCCGGGCCTCCCAGCCGAGCCAGGGTGTTTTCTTGCACCGGGCGGGCGTCCTCGCCGTTGACGACCAGCGCGTAGTCGATCTGGCCGGACTCGATCATGCCGCCCGCGATCTGCATCGCGTTGACGAAGCCCAGGCAGGCGTTGGCGAGGTCGAAGTTCTGGCACTGCGCCGGTAGCCCGAGCGCGTCGTGCACCGACACCGCGGTTGACGGCTCCAGGTGTGCCCGGCTCACCGAAGTGTTGATCAGGACGCCTACGTCGGCGGCGTCGATGCCGGCCTCGGCGAGCGCCTTGGCCCCGGCCATGGCCGCCCCGTCGGCATACGTCACCCCGTCGGCCCACCAGCGGCGCTCGCGGATTCCCACCAGCCGCTCGAGCAGGCCAGGCCGCAGCCCGGTGCGCTGGTAGGTAGTGGCCAGCCGTTCGTCGATCTCCGCCGACGTCACCACCCGGGGTGCGTCCACGGCCGCCACGGTCAGCACCGCTGTGTCCGCCGAGCGATATACCCCGCTGCCTGTCACTGTGATCGTCACCGCCTGTCTGTCCTGATCAAGCGACCATTGTTGCTCACGGCCACCTGACGCCGAGAGGTCCCCGTCGCCCCCCGATGTCGGGCGCGACGGGGACCACCGGAGTCATCGGCGATCGAGCTCGCTCAGCGCTGGGTGCTCTGGTCGGTGCCGCTGGCGGCGGACTGGTTGGGGGCCTCGGCCTCGATCTGCTCCTTGCGGACCTCTTCGGAGACGTGCTCCTCACCGGTGACGGTGTCAGTGTCCATGCGGACCCGCTCGACCGGCACGGTCTCCTTGGCCACCACAGGGCGCTCCTCGTGGAGGGTCACCTCGTGCTCCTCCTCGGTGATCGCGGCTCCAGACGTCGCGTCGCCGCGGTTGGCGTCGGTGATCGGCTCGCGCTCGATCCGCACCTCCTCACGGCTCACCGGGACGGTCTGGGTGACGTTCTCGGTGACGACGTACTTGCGCAGCCGGGCCCGACCGGTCTCCCGCGTCTCGGTGCCGACGTGCAGCTGCTCCTCCGAGCGGGTCATCGCATTGTCAGTCGTCGGGCCGGACGTGTCGTGTCCGACCGTGCCGGTCGACGTCTCGTGGCCCTCGGATGCCGGCTGGCCGTGGTCCAGACCGTAGTACCGGTACAGCTCGGCCTCCTCGTCGGCGGACAGGTGCCCGTTGTCGGGGTCGACCTTCGGGGCGCCCTTCACAGTCTCCTTGTCATACGGGACGGTGAGCTGGTCAGCTGAGACCTGCGCCTCGGCCAGCGGGACGAACGTCTCACTGGAGCCGAACAGGCCGGTCTTGGTGGTTGCCCACTCTGGCTGACCGCTTTGGTCGTCGAGGTACACCTGCCGACCGTGCCGATCTTGTCTCCCGATGTGCCGTACATGGTCTGGCCGATGACGCTCTGGATCTGCTCAGTGGTGATCATGGTGCCCTTCTTGTTGATGTGGTCGCTCTTCTGGGGTGATAACCGCGGCCGCAGGGGACCGCGCGGTCGATGTGCGGCTGCTATCGGTAGCTGTGCGAGCCGGTCTGGTCGTCTACCGGCCGCTCATCGTCGGTTGCCTGGGCCTTGTACTGCTCGCCGACCTCCTGGCCGGCGTCGGTGGGTGACTTGACCTGCTGCTTGGCCCTGGATCCTTCCGCGGCGGCTTTGTCCAGCCAGACACCCCAGCGCAGGGACATCGGCCGCACCAACCCGCCGCCGACACCGACGATCAGGATCCCCGCCACGGTGGCCAGGATCGCGACCAGGACCGGGGTGGTGACGGTGGTGGCGACGCCGACCTGGTTCAGGGCGGCGACGATGCCGAGGAACATGATGAACACCGACGCCACGGTGGCGACGATGTTGCCGTAGGACAGCGCGCCGAGCATGGCCGCGATCAGGTCCTTTACCGCCTTGGCGATCGCCGAGGCGATGACGATGATGATGATCGCCACGATGATTTGCGGCAGGAACGCGATGAGCTGGGTGATGAGCTCGCTGATCGGGTTGGGCCCAAAGACGCCGAACGCCAGCTGCAGAGTGAACAGCAGCACCGCGTAGTAGGCGAGCTTGGCGACGAAGTCGGACGCGTCGTACTGGCTGCGGTCCAGCGCCGTCTTGACCCCACCCTTCTCGACAGCGTTATCGAAGCCGACTCGTTCCAGAATCCCGTTGACAGCCTTCATCAGCACCTTGGCGATGAGCCAGCCGATGAGCAATATGACGAGGAACAGCAACAGTTTGGGGACGAAGCTGGGCGATCGTGCTGAGCCCGTCTGTGACTGCTTTCTCGATATCCATCTATACACCTCCGAGGGTCGTACGCGGTCGAGCGGCGGTGGGGCTACACCTGTTGTTGCTCACGGCTCTGGGACCTGTGTGGGCAGGTTCTCCCTGGCGTCTGCCAGCCGGTCCTCCAGCCAGGTCAGCACTCCCGGCTCGTCGAGCAGGACGAACCCACCCACCAGTGCGACCACGGCGAGCAGGAGCGCGAGCACGCTGAGGATCAGCCCGATGATTGCGAGTGCCCTCCCGGTCCGCCGCGGATCCTTGGTCCGCGAGATGCCAACCGCGCCGAGGATCAGCCCGATGACGGCCAACGGCAGTGCGATGGGCGAGAAGACGATGCTGAGGATGCCGAAGAACGCGAGCAAGCCGAAGATGAGCGCGAAGACCGCCGCGGCGCTCGTCTTCGCCTTGGGCACGTCCCGCGTTCGGGTCGAGCGCTCGTGTTCCGCATCGGTTCGTTCGGCTCGTGATGACATCGGACCCTCCTTGGGCGTCGGCTGTGGCAGTGGCGCATGACCTGTCTGGGGGGCAGGACTGAGCCCCCCAGCACCGCAGTCGATCGGCCAGACCCGCAGCGGCGTGGTTCCATAGGGGATACGCGCTCGGCTGTCGGGCATGACGCACAGCCAGCGATTTTCTTCAGAACGTCCCGCGGGGTGGGCGTGCAAACCGGCACGACCCGCGCTAGCCGAGGTGACGATGACAAGCACGACCGAGCCCGAGCGTCTCGACGAGAACGCCCTGGTCGGCACCCTGACCGGGCCGCTGCGTCGGATCGTCGGAGCCCGGGTCAGCGACCCGCACCAGGTCGACGACCTCGTCCAGGAGTCGCTGCTGCGCG
>Ga0136617_10003698_pt1 | contig 13671 bp, 11 predicted proteins | sample AntDrymUQ3222106_2_FD_129672 | JGI IMG/M metagenome (GOLD analysis project Ga0136617, IMG submission 129672) | Polar desert sand microbial communities from Dry Valleys, Antarctica - metaG UQ322 (21.06) | ecosystem: Environmental > Terrestrial > Soil > Desert | place: Antarctica: Dry Valley...
CGCCGGATGGGCATCACCGTGCGGCCGCCCGACGTGAATCACTCGCGCTTCGACTTCGTCGTGGCGGGCAGTGAGATGCGCTTCGGACTGGGCGCGATCAAGAACGTCGGTGAAGGTTCCGTCGAGAACGTCGTGCAGGCGCGGGAGGCGGGCGGGCCGTTCCATTCGCTCGACGATCTCTGCGCGCGGATCGATCTGCAGCGCAACAACAAGCGCGTGCTCGAGTCGCTCATCAGGTCGGGCGCGTGCGATGCGTTCGGTCCGCGCCAGGCGCAGCTCAACGCGCTGGATGGCGTGCTCGCGACCGCGCAGCGCGAGCAGAAGGACCGGGCCTCGGGGCAGGTGAGCCTCTTCGACCTGGGCGCCGCCGCACCGAGCAGCGTGGCCGCCGAGGGGCCCGAGGCGTCACGCAAGGACCTGCTCGCGTGGGAGAAGGAGCTCCTCGGCATCTACATCTCGGAGCACCCGCTGCAGGAGGTCTCGGCGCAGCTCGGCGACGTCGTCACCGCGTATCTCGCAGAGCTCAAGGAGGTCGGCGACGATGTCGTCATCGTCGCCGGCGTGATCACGAGCGCGCGGCGGCACATCACCCAGAAGAAGGCCCTCATGATGTTCGCGCAGCTCGAGGACCTCACCGCGTCGAGCGAGGTGCTCGTGTTCCCGAAGACATACGAGGCCACGCACCGGATCTGGAACACGGACGAGATCGTCCTGGTGCTCGCTCGAGTGGAGCAGCGGGAGGATCAGCCGAAGCTGCTGGCGGAGCACGCTGTCGCGTTCACGGAGGACGGCATCGCCGAGATCCGGCGCAAGGCCGAGGAGCTGCGTGCCTCGCTCGCGAGGCGGCGCAGGTTCATGCCGGAGCGAGCCGGGCAGGCGGCGCGTCCGCCCGTCACGCCGGTCGGGCCGAACGGCAACGGCGACGGGTCGACCGCCGTCCGGGCAGGCTCGGAGCCGGGCGAGGTCGTGATCCGGTTCCGCGAGGCCCTCGACTATGACCGGTCGGTGGCGCTCTTCCAGCGCATCCAGGTCGCGCTCTCGCGGCACGCGGGCCGGGTGTCGGTGTTCGTGGAGCTGCCGCGCGCGGGACAGGAGGCGCGCCGGATCGCGACCTCTTTCCAGGCACGGCCGTCCGCCGAGCTCGTCACCGAGATCACGCGTGAGGTGGGAGAGGGCGTCGTGGATGTCGTCCTGCCCGCCGACCGGCGCTAGCTGTGCTGCGCCGCATACTGGCCTCGTGGCCGGCCGGCGCGCCCGCACCCCCGACGCGATCGAGCAGCTGGGCGGCGCGGAGCTCGCGGCGCTGCTGCTCGAGGCGATGCCGACCGCGGTGGTCGTCGCGGCCCCGGATGGCGTCCTGCTCGGTGTGAACCCCGCGGCGCATGAGCTGCTCGAGATCGATGAGACCCCCACAACGGCCGAGGAGCTTCGCAACGCGCTCGAGGTCCGCGACTTCGAGACGGGCGCGCCTGTCGCGGCGGCCGACTCCCTCCTGACCCTCGCTCTGGCGGGGGACCCGGCCCACAAGCGGTTGACGCTGCGTGCGCTTCGATCTGACGCCAGTCGCGTCGTCGATGCCGCGGCGAGGCCGGTGCGCGACAACGCCGGCAGGCTCATCGCCGCGGTCCTGACCCTGACCGACGTCACCGCGGTCGTCGAGGGCGACCGCCAGCGCGAGGAGTTCCTCTCCATCGTCTCGCACGAGCTGAAGACCCCGCTTACGCCGCTGAAGGCGATCGCGCAGCTCATCCGGAGCCGCATCCGCCGGGCACGGGCCGCCGGGGTGGAGCCTGACCTCGATGCCCTCGAGAAGAACCTCGCGACCATCGAACGCCAGGTGGACCGCATGAACGGGCTCGTGAACGATCTGCTCGAGGTGTCCCGCGCCGGACGCGGGACCTTCGCCCTCAGCCGCGAGCCCTTCGACCTCGCGCCGATCGTCCACGACGTCGTCCAGCGCTACATCGAGGCCACCGCGGACGAGGGCCGCCACGCTTTCCGCGTCGACGCGCCCGCGAGCCTCCCTGTCCTGGCCGACCAGGCCCGCGTCGAGCAGCTGCTCTGGAATGTGATCGGCAACGCGGTGAAGTACTCGCCTCGTGGCGGGACCGTGCGCGTGCGCCTCGGTCGCGAGGGCGGGTACGCCGCCATCGAAGTGGCCGACCAGGGGATCGGCATCAGCGGGCAGGACATCCCGCGGCTCGGCCGCGAGCCGTTCCAGCGGGGCGAGGGCAAGGCCGCGTCGTTCTCGGGGATGGGGATCGGCCTCTACCTCTCGCGCCTCGTCGCGGAGGGCCATGGCGGCGCGATCGCTATCGCGAGCGACGGCGTGGATCGCGGCACGACCGTCACGGCGCGGTTCCCGCTCGGCGGAGGGGGACCGGGCTCCTAGAGCGCCGAGTGCCGGAGGAGGGATTCGAACCCTCATGGACTTTCGCCCAAGCGATTTTGAGTCGCTCGTGTCTAGCCAATTGCACCACTCCGGCGCACCCACATTCTAGATTTCCGGGGGTGTCTAGCGACCCTTGGCCAGAAGCTGCGGCATCCGCTCGAGCGCGTCGCGCACCAGTGTGGCGTTGCCGATGATGACCTGCGGCTCGTTCCAGGAGGCATCTTCGCCGGTCTTCAGCGACAGCACCGCCGCCCCCGCCTCGCGGGCGATGAGCTGCGCAGCCGCGATATCCCATGGCGCCAGGAACTCGTGCACGAACAGGTCGATCCGGCCCGCCGCCAGGTACGAGATCTCGAGCGCGGCGGCGCCGAGGATGCGCAGACGCGCGCAGGTGCGGTTGAGCGCGGTGAACCGTGAGCCGCGCTTGGACGCGCTGCCGAACCCCAGGCTCGTCACCGCGAAGGCCTCGCTCGCGCTGGCGATCCGCGTCGCGCGGACCGGGACCTGGTTCAGCGTGGCCCCGCCGCCGGCGCTCGCGGCGAACGTCTCGCCCGTTCGGGGTGCGTGCACGGCGCCGGCGCGGACCAGCCCGTCCTCCACGTAGCCGATGGCGACGCAGTAGAACGGCAGCGCCCGGCTGAAGTTCAGCGTGCCGTCGATGGGATCGACGACCCAGAGGCGTTCCGCCCGTGCCGTGGCGCCCTTGGAGCTCTCCTCGGCGAGGATCGCGGCTCCGGGGTCGTGCAGGCGTATCGCGGTCAGGATCGCCTCCTCGGCGGCATGATCCGCCGCCGTCGCGAAGTTCGCGCGGCCCTGCTTCCTGGTGACGATCCCGACGTTCTCGACGACGATCGCGTCGCCGACGGCCGCGGCGGTCGCCGCCGCGAAGCGCGCGTGCGCCTCCCAGCGTGCCTGCGGTCTCTCAGTCCTCCGGGTCATGTGGCGGGCACAGCGTGCGCACACGGTCGAGAAAGTCGTTGAGGTCGAACGGCTTCGCGATGACTTCGGTGATCTCGCGTTGCGTGAACTCCGGCTCGAACTGCTTTGTCGCGGCGCTCACGAACAACACCGGCATCTTCCTGATCTCCGGGTCGTCGCGGACCTTGTCGTAGATCTCGAACCCGTTCAGTCCGGGCATCATGATGTCGAGGATGAGCAGGTCGGCGTGCACCTGGCGCACCGTATCGAGGAGGAGGGCTCCGTCGGGGACCACGACCGCCTGGTAGCCCGGCTCGTCGTTCAGCGCGTCCCGCAGCAGCACGGCGATGGGCTCGTCGTCTTCGCCGATCACCACGACGCGTTTCCGTTGCTCGTCGGCCACTCGGCAACTCTACAGAGGGAAGGGCGGTAAGGACTTCGGTACTCGGAGAGCGGAAGGCTCCAGGCAGGCGAGCGATGACCTCATCGAGCGCGCGCGGCGCGGCGACGCGCGTGCCTTCGAGGCATTGCTCGCGGAGCATGCCGACCGCGTCTACGCGCATGTCGCGCGCATCCTCGGTCCCGGTGGGGAGGCGGAGGACGTCGTGCAGGATGCCTGCGTCTCGGCATGGCGCTCGATATCGTCGTTCCAGGGAACGTCGTTCCGGGCGTGGCTCTTCCGTATCGCGACGAACCGCGCGATCGACCTCGTGCGTACGCGCCGGCGCCGCGGCGAGCTTCCGCTGGAGCCGGCGCAGGACGAGGTCGTCACATGGGCAGAGCCGGTCGCGGGCGGTCCGGACCTCGGCGATCTCGCGGCGGACCGTGAAGCGGTGCGTGTCGTCGAGGAGGCGCTGGGGGGCATCCCCGCGGAGCAGCGAGCGGCGGTGCTGTTGCGCGACGTGGAAGGCTTCGATTACGAGGAGATCGCCCGGATCACCGGCGCGGAGGTCGGGACCGTGAAATCGCGGATCCACCGCGGGCGTCTCGCGGCCCGCAACGCCCTCGTCGCACGTGGCTGGCGCGGTCCCGCCGGATGACGGGAACCGAGTTGTCCCGGCGGGCGTTCAAGGAGTGATGCAGCAGCACGTCCGTGACGACCTGTCCGCCTACCTCGACGGCGCGCTGGCGCCGGCCGATCGTGCGCTCGTCGACGACCATCTGGCCGCGTGCGCCGCGTGCCGGGCCGCGGCGGCCGAGCTCTCGGCAACGGCGCGCCTCATCGCCGCGCTGCCACGACCAGATCCGTCGCGGCGTCTGGTGCCCTCGCTCGAGACGCGCTTCGCTTGGCTTCGGCCGGTGCGCTCGTTGTCGGCCGTGCTTGCGGGCGTCTTCGTGCTGGTCTTCATGGCGTCCGCGACGCTCGATACGGGCTGGCGGATGGGTGGGGGTCGTGCCGGCGGGAGCGCCCAGACCACCTCGAGCCGGGAGGCCACTCCGGCGGCAGCGCCTCAGGCGACCGCCCTTGAGCGTGGCTCCGTTCCCGCACCGGCCGCCTCGCCGACGATCGCGCTCCAGGAGCAGGGCCGGTCGACCGCGTTCGCGAGCCCGGCCGCGACCGGGTCGGGTGCGCGCGCCGAGGGCGCGCCCGCGGCAGACGCGGTGCGCGCAGCCCCCGAGCCGCCGCGGATCGGGCCCTCGCCGTGGCTCTGGCTCGGCCTCGCCGCGGTGAGCGGCATCCTCGCGCTTGTCGCGCACCGGAGGCTCCGAGCGGTCTAGAACTCATACTCGAGCGATGGCCGGGCGGCTCCTGCTCATCGACTCGAACAGCCTCATCTACCGCGGCTACTTCGCGATCCCGCCGCTCACGACGACCAAGGGCGAGCTCGTGAACGCGGCGTTCGGCTTCGCCTCGATCCTCCTGAAAGCCATCCAGGAGACCGGCCCGCAGCACATCGCCGCGTGCTTTGACCTCCCTGTCCCGACCTTCAGAAAGGAAAAGGACCCGACCTACAAGGCGACCCGGAAGCCGATGCCGGACGAGCTGCGGCCGCAGTTCGAGCGGTGCAAGGAGTTTCTCGAGCGCTTCAGCGTTCCGATGTACTCCCTCCCCGGCTACGAGGCGGACGACGTCATCGGCACGCTCGCGCAGCAGGCCGAAGGGGCAGGTCTTGAGACGGTGATCCTCTCGGGTGACCTCGACACCCTCCAGCTCGTCACGCCGCACGTGCGGCTCATGACGACGCGCCAGGGCTTTCAGAACACGGTCGTCTACGACGAGGCGAAGATCTTCGAGCGCTTCGCCCTGCGACCATCGCAGATGGTCGACTACAAGGCGCTCAAGGGCGACACCACGGACAACATCCCGGGCGTGCCCGGCGTGGGCGAGAAGACGGCGGCGAAGCTCATCGCGGAGAACGGGGACGTCGAGGGCGTGTACGCGGACCTCGCCCGGTTCACCCCGAAGCTGCGCGAGAGCCTTGCCGCGAGCCGGGACCAGGTCCTGCACAGCCGCGAGATGTCGCGGATCGTGTGCGACCTGCCCGTCGTGCTGGAGCTTGAGCGGACGCGGCGTGGCGCGTACGAGCGGCAGGGTGTCGTCGATCTCTTCCGCGACCTCGAGTTCCGCAGCCTTATCGCGCGGCTCCCACCCGCGGACGGCAACAGCGCGCCCGCTGGGCCGGTCGCCGGTCCGGGAGCGGGGGGCGCGACTCCCGATGCGCGGAGCTCCTCACCGGCGATGAGCGGGGGCCAGCTCTCGCTGGGCCTCGAGCCGGCCGCTCCCACGCCGGTGAGCGAGATCCCGACGCGCCTCCTTGTCGATGCGGATCTGTCCGACCTCGTCGTGACGCTGCGCACGCGCCGCTCATTCGGGATCTTCGCTGATGTCGACCAGTCGCGGCACCCGCGGCTCGTGGGCATCGGGCTCGCGGCCGGGGGCGGCGCGTACTACCTTCCCGTCGGACGAACGGTCCCGACCGCCCTGACGGACCTCCTGCGCGATCCGACCGTCGACAAGAGCGCGCACGATGCGAAGACCGCGCGGCGCGCGCTGCGGCGCGCGGGCGCGGATCTCGGCGGGCTGCAGATCGACACGATGCTCGCCTCGTACCTGGTGAACGCGAGCCGCCGCTTCCACGCGCTGGACGATCTCGCGGCGGATCGTCTGCGCCTCCAGATCCCGGCGCTTCCCGTCCCGGATCGCAAGGACAGGGACCGCGTTCCATCGCTCGATGAGCGCCTCGTTCGTGCCGGCGCGTCGGCCGCAGCGACGGATCGGCTCGCCGCGATCTTCACGGACGACCTCGAGCGCCTCGGCATGTCGCGGCTGTACCGCGACATCGAAGGCCCGCTCGTCGATGTGCTCGTCGAGATGGAGGAGGCCGGGATCGCCGTGGACACGCGCTACCTCGCGGGACTCGCGACGGAGTTCGCGGGCGAGGTCGCGCGGATCCAGCGCGAGGCGCATGAGGCCGTCGGCCACGAATTCGCGATCGCGTCGCCGAAGCAGCTCGAGGAGCTGCTGTTCACCGAGCTCAAGCTGCCGCGTGGGCGGCGGAACAAGACGGGCTACTCGACGGACGCCGCCGTGCTCGAGGAGCTGCGAGGGGCGCACCCGGTCATCGAGAAGATCCTCGAGTACCGCGAGGTCGAGAAGCTTCGCTCGACGTACGCGGAAGGGCTCGGAGCGCTCATCGATCCCGAGACCGGGCGCGTGCACACGACGTTCGAGCAGGCCGTGACCTCGACAGGCCGGCTCTCCAGCCGCGCTCCCAACCTCCAGAACATCCCGATCCGCACGCCGCTCGGCCGACGGATCCGCCGCGCCTTCGTCGCGGGCGCGCCCGAGCACGTGCTCCTTGCTGCCGACTACTCGCAGATCGAGCTCCGCGTGCTCGCACACGTGTGCCAGGACCCCGCGCTCATCGAGGGATTCCGGGCAGGGGCTGACATCCACACCCGCACGGCCGCGGCGGGCTTCGGGGTGGCCGAGAGCGAGGTCACGCGCGAGCAGCGCAGCGTCGCGAAGATGCTCAACTTCGGCATCGTCTACGGGATGAGCGACTTCGGGCTGGCCTGGCGGATGGGCATGGCGCGTGAGGAGGCGGCCCGCTTCATCGACGAGTACTTCAAGCGCTACCCGCAGGTCCGTCGCTACGTCATCGAAACGAAGGCGTTCTGCATCGAGCAGGGCTATGTCGAGACGCTGCTGGGGCGCCGCCGCTACATCGCGGACATGACCAGCGCGAACTCGGCGGTCCGGGGTGCCGCAGAGCGGATGGCGATCAACATGCCGATCCAGGGCACCGCGGCCGACATCATGAAGCTGGCGATGGTGAGCGTGCGCGGCGCGCTCGCCGACAGCGGCCTCGCGGCGGTCCTCGTGCTGCAGGTCCACGACGAGCTCGTGCTGGAGGTCCCCGTGGCCCAGGTCCACGACGTCGCGAGGCTCGTGCGCGGCGAGATGGTGGGCGCGTACGAGCTCGACGTCCCGCTGGTGGTCGACGTCCGCGCGGGCGAGAACTGGGACGAGATGGTCCCCCTCGCCGCTCAACCCGCCCATGCCTGAGCTGCCAGAGGTCGAGACCATCGCCCGCCAGCTGCGCGGCCTGATCGTCGGCCGCACCGTCAGTGGGTTCCGCGCGGACTGGCACAAGCTCACCGACCCCGAGCCTGTGGCATTGGTCGCGGCGCGGCTCGGCGGCAGGCGCATCGACGCGGTGCGGCGGCGCGGGAAGCTTGTCGTCTTCGACCTGGACGGGGACGAGGCCCTCGTGGTGTCACTGCGCATGACCGGAAAGCTGCTCTTCCGCGAGGCGGGCGCACCGGACGGAGACCGGTTCGTGCGAGGAACGATCGACTTCGCCGACGGCAGCGCGCTCGCGTTCTCGGACACCCGCAAGTTCGGCCGCATGATCCTCGTCGATCGGACCGAGATCGCGCCGGAGCGCGGGCCGGAGCGTCGCCTCGCGAAGGCACCATTGCACGCGTCGCTGGGCATGGAGCCGCTGTCCCGTGGCTTCACGATCCGATGGCTCGCGTCGTTCCTCGCGCGCCGCGCCCGCGCAGCGGTCAAGCCGCTCCTGCTCGACGGCCGCGGCATCGCCGGCATCGGGAACATCTACGCGATCGAAGCGCTGTGGCGGGCGCGCATCCATCCGCTCCGCGCGGCCGGATCGCTCCGCGCGGACGAGACCATCCGGCTCCAGGAGGCGCTCCGCTGGGTGCTGCGGAAGGGGATCCGCTTCGGCGGCTCGTCGCTGAGCGACTACGTCGACGCGAGGGGCGAGCGCGGCCGCATGCAGCGCGAGTTCGAGGTCTATGGCCGTGCGGGCGAGCCGTGCTCCCGCTGTGGCGGTGAGATCAGGCGCACCGTCGTCGGCGGGCGGGGCACCTTCCACTGCCCCCGCTGCCAACGTGCACCGCGGAGGAGGTCGTAGTGTCGCGACGAAGCCGTTCCGGCGCCGGACGCTGATGGGACCGTTCGACCGCTTCAACGATCGGGCGAAGCGGGTCCTCGCGCTCGCGCAGGACGAGGCCACCCGGTTCAACCACAACTACATCGGCACCGAGCACCTGCTGATCGGCCTCGTGCGCGAGGGCGAGAGCGCCGCCGCACGAGTGCTCCTGTCGCTCGGGGCGGAGCTCGGGAAGCTCCGCTCGGCGGTCGAGTTCATCATCGGCCGTGGCCAGGAGGTGACGACGCCCGGCGAGATCACGATCTCTCCGCGCGCGAAGAAGGTCATCGAGCTCGCCATCGACGAGTCGAGGAAGCTCGGTCATGCTCACGTCGGCCCCGAGCATCTCCTGCTCGGTCTGGCCCGAGAGGGTGAGGGGATCGCCTCCGGCGTCCTTCAATCGCTCGGCGCGACGATGCAGCAGGTCCGGCACGAGGTCCTCACGGCGCTCGCCCGGCGGGAGCAGCCGACGGGAGGGGCCGTCGTGGGTCCGGATCCCCGCGGGTCGCTCACCGACGCCGAGGGAAACAAGCGGGACTGGTACTGCGAGGACGTCCTCAGCGGCAAGCTCAAGGTCCGCGTCATCCACGAGGACGACCTCGTGCTCGCCTTCGAGCATCCCTACCCCGAGTACGTCGTCCACGCGGTGGTGATCCCCAAGTCGCACGTCGCGTCGCTGATGGCCGACGAGGCGGCGGACCCGGCGCTGCTCGCGGCGATGATCCGCGCGGTGCAGGCGGTCGCGCGGTTGGTCGGCCTGCACGAGCAGGGCTTCCGCATCGAGGCGAACGCCGGCGCGCCCGGCGTCACGCCGCACCTGCACTGGCACGTCATCGGACCAGGCCTCCCGCCACGTCGCCGCCAGACGGCCGCGGCGCCGCTGGCCCCGCCGCGCACGGGCTCGGCTGTGACGCTCGAGGCGCCACTGGAGGGTCCCTTCGACCGGCTCGCGGGCGACGCGAAGCGCGTGCTCGCTCTCGCCCAGGCCGAGGCACAACGCATGTTCCACAACTACATCGGGACCGAGCACGTCCTCCCGGCCTTCGTCCGCGAGGGGACCTCGGCGGCCGCCACAGCCCTGGCCGAGGCAGGGATGACGCTCGACACGGCGCGAGCCGCACTCGAGGCGACCATCGGTCGCGGTGATGCACCGGCGCGCGCCCTGACGCTCACACCTCGCATGCAGGGCATCGTCGATCGCGCCAAGAGCGCCGTCGGTCCCGGCGGGCGCGTGACGGCGGGGCATCTGCTCATCGCGCACATCGACGAGGGCGAAGGCATCGCGGTGCGGATCCTGGTAGCGCAGTCGGACCTCGCGCGGATCCGCGCTCGCACGGCGGAGCTGCTCGGGCCGTAGCACTCTTGCGTTAGTAGTACCCTGCTACGAACGTGACCATGTGGACCGTCGAGGAGACCGCCCGTCGATTGGGCCGAAGTCCCGAACTCGTACGACGTTGGCTTCGCGAGAGACGCCTCAGCGGCGAGAGATTCGGAGGCGTCTGGATCGTGCGAGAGAAGGCCCTGTCGGACTTCACTCGAAGTGAGCCACAGCGTCGTTACTACAAGGTTTCCTGGGTTCGGTGGCGTGTAAGCCCGGAACGCTGGTCGGCATGGCACTTTCAGCCGCGTATCCCGGATGAGTCCCTCGCGTGCCACGACGCTGGACCGGCAGACGGAACGGAGGTCCAGTTCGTCCGCGGCGTCGTCACCGGCCTACGAGTTCCAGCTGCGCCGCGCTGCCGCGGGTGCGACCGCGCCGCGAGGCGCCTCCCATCCGCACGCTGATGGGGACGATCTGGACCGGACGGGCTCGCCGTCGGATGCAACCAACGCCCGATGACACGAGCCTGTTTCGCGTCACGCACCTGCCGATAGGGAGCGGTATGAAGAGGCGCCTGGTCGATGTCACCCTGATTAGCTGGCTGCACTGTGGGAAGCAGGCGAGTGGGCAGCGGAACGCTAGTGCACAGTCGCGTTCGCGCGACTCGCGCTTGCGACCAGAAAGACACGGCGGCAACCAGTGAAAGCACGGGGTCAGCATCACGGGATTTGCGAGCGATGCGGAGCGCCATTCGTCGGCTACCGGACCAAGCGTTTCTGTTCGCGCTCCTGCAGCCTGGCCAAGTATCGCCAGGCGCACCGAGAGGAGTCGCGACGCTGGACGGCAGCCTACCGCAGGCGCTATCCGGATAGAGTGGAGGAGCAGAACCGAGCCGCCTATCCGCGCAGAAAGTCATATCAGCAGGAGTGGCGAAGACAGCATCCCGAGCGAGTAAAGGAGTATTGGCGCAAGCACCGGAGCCTCTATCCTGAGCGTCGGAACGAGGACCAACGTAGGTCCTACCAAGTGCACGCCGAGAAGCGACGGGCGGAGAATGCCCGATGGCGAAAGGAGAACCCTGACAGGCACGCGTTCATCAATGCGGCGCGGCGCGCCAGAGCAATCGCTGCGCCTGGGACTCACACCTATCAGGACTGGCTCGACCTCGTTCAGAAGCTCGGCGGCAAGTGCGCCTACTGCGGGTTGAAGCCCGAGCACCTGACTCGAGATCACATCATTCCGTTGAAACTCGGGGGCGGGAATGACATCGCCAACATCCTCCCGGCCTGCCGACCGTGCAATGCCCGCAAGGGCTTGGTGCCGCTAGAGCTGTTCAAGGCGCGACTTCGGAAGCTGGTCGGCCAGTGACTCTCCTGTCGGTCAACGGTGTCAGTCGATGGTTCGCTGATCGACATCTCTTCGGAGATGTGAGCTTCCGGATCGCCGCTGCGGATCGGATAGGTCTGGTCGGACCGAATGGCTGCGGAAAGACCAGTCTGCTTCGGATCGCGGCGGGCATTGACGAGCCCGACGTTGGAACGGTGGCCCTGGCGCGTGGCCTGCGCCGTGGCTTCCTGCAGCAGGAGCTGCTCGTGGACGTCGAAAGCACGGTGGCCGACCACGCGCGCGGCGCGGCGACGCACCTGCGCGAGCTCGAGGCCGAGCTGCGCGCGCTCGAGGCGACGCTGCACGAGGCCGACCAGGAAGCGCTCGAGCGGTATTCGGATGCCCAGCATCATTTCGAGCACGCAGGTGGCTACGACTTCGACGCGACGGTCTCGCGCGTGCTCGGCGGGCTCGGTCTCACGCCGCTCGCGGATCGGCAGGTGCGGACACTGTCCGGCGGGGAGCGCACCCGTCTCGGGCTGGCGCGCCTGCTCCTCGACGATCCCGACGTCGTGCTGCTCGACGAGCCGACGAACCACCTTGATCTGGCTGCGCTCGAGTGGCTGGAAGCGTTTGTGCTCGATCGATCCCTGTCGGTACTCGTGGCTTCGCACGATCGCTGGTTCCTGGACCGCGTCACGTCTCGGACGCTCTCGTTCGAGCACGGGACCGTCGTCGAGTACCGCGGCGGCTACTCGCGCTACGCGCGTCAGCGCGCGGAGAACGAGGAGGTGCAGCGGAAGGTCGCCGACCGCCAGGGGCAGGAGATCGCGCGCCAGCGGGCATTCATCGACAAGCACCGCGCCGATCAGCTCTCGAAGCAGTCCCGCGGGCGGGCGAAGCAGCTCGCGCGGCTCGAGCGCGTCGAGGCGCCGAAGCAGGCTGCGCCGTATACCTGGCGCCTCGAGGCCGCGCACCTCGCAGGCGACGTCGTGATCGAGACGACGCCGCTCGCGGCGGGCCACGGCGATCGTGTAGTCGTGCGGACGCCCGGCCTGCGCGTCGAGCGCGCGAGCCGGATCGCGGTCGCGGGCGCGAACGGGTCAGGCAAGACGACGCTCGTGCGCACGCTCGTCGGACACCTCCCCGTGATCGAGGGCTACGTCAGCTCGGCGCCAACCGCGCGCGTTGCGTTTCTCGCGCAGGCGCAGGCCGAGCTCATGGGGGACGAGTCGGTACTGGAGTCGCTGCGGGCGGCGAGCGGACTCGACGAGGAGGAGGCGCGGGGCGTACTCGCACGCTTCCTGTTTCGCGGCGAGGAGGTCTTCCGCAGCGTTGGCGTGTTGTCGGGCGGCGAGCGGACGCGTCTCGCGCTCGCGCGCGTATCGGTCCGTCACGCGAACCTGCTCGTTCTCGACGAGCCGACGAACCACCTCGACCTCGCTGCGCGTGAGGCACTCGAGGACGTGCTGCTCGGATACCAAGGCGCACTGATCGCGGTCTCGCATGACCGCTACTTCATCGACAAGCTCGCGACGCAGGTGTGGCTAACGGCCGACGGCGCGCTGGTGGCTTACGAGGGGAACTGGAGCGCGGTCAAGCGCGGCGACGCGCCGGTCATCCGCTCGCCGGACGTCGTCGGATCGGCGGGGGCGGTCCCGGCGCCGCGGAGCTCGGCTGGCGGGGGCGCTTCGGCGACGGCTGCGCGCCGCACCACCGGCCCGCGCGGGTCGCGGTTCGCGGCCCGACCCTCCGCTGCGCCGAGCCCCACGCCATCCGGGGCGTCGGCATCGTCCGATACTCGAGGTCGTCCGGGCCGCAGCGCCACATCTTCCCGTCCGCGGAAGATCGAGGGGGCGCGTGCGCTGGAGGCGCGCATCGGGTCGATGGAGCTGCAGCTCCGGCAGCTGGAGCAGAAGGTCGCGGAGATCGCGCAGGCGGGCAACTACATGGAGACGAGACGCATCGGCGAGGAGCACGCCGCGCTCGAGGAGTCGCTCCGTGAGCTCTACGACAACTGGGCCACTTACGCGGAGTCGAAGGAATGATCGCGGCGTCGGAGCACCCCGACGAGCAGGTTGGAGGGCCGGAGCGAAGCTCCTGATCGCGGAGGCGGGGGCCGGGCCGCCGCGACGGGCGGTCTTCCGGCCCACCGGAGCGCCGCTCCGGTGACCGCCTATGTCGTCGGGCTGACCGGTCCGATCGGGGCGGGGAAGTCCACGGTCGCGGGGCTCCTCCGCGAGCTGGGCGCGAAGGTCCTCGACGCGGACGCGATCGCCAAGGACGAGCTCCTTCGCGGGACCGTCGGGTACAGC
>Ga0136617_10003699_pt1 | contig 13671 bp, 15 predicted proteins | sample AntDrymUQ3222106_2_FD_129672 | JGI IMG/M metagenome (GOLD analysis project Ga0136617, IMG submission 129672) | Polar desert sand microbial communities from Dry Valleys, Antarctica - metaG UQ322 (21.06) | ecosystem: Environmental > Terrestrial > Soil > Desert | place: Antarctica: Dry Valley...
CCTCGTACCACTCGAGCATCGTGAACTCGGGGTTGTGCTTGTGCGAGACGCCCTCGTTGCGGAAGTTCTTGCCGAGCTCGTAGACGCGCTCGAGGCCGCCGACGATGAGCCGCTTGAGGTAGAGCTCGGTGGCGATCCGCAGGTAGAGGTCGCGGTCGAGCTGGTTGTGGTGCGTGGTGAACGGCTGTGCTGCGGCGCCGCCGTAGAGCGGCTGGAGCACAGGCGTCTCGACCTCGAGGAAGCCGTCCTCGTCGAGGTGGCGCCGGATCGCGGAGACCACGCGCGAGCGCAGGACGAAGAGATCGCGGGTCTCGACGTTGGCGATCAGGTCGAGCTCGCGCTGTCGGTAGCGGGTCTCGGTGTCCTCGAGGCCATGGAACTTCTCCGGCGGCGCCAGCAGCGACTTGGCCAGCAGAGTCCAATCGTCGAGGCGCAGCGAGAGCTCGCCGCGGCGGCTCTTGAACGCCGTCCCGTCGACGCCGATCAGGTCGCCGAGGTCGAGCGAGGTCAGGCGCTCGAAGGACTCCCCGCCGAGCACGTCGAGGCGCGCGTGCAGCTGGATGCGACCCGAGCGGTCGACGAGGTCGAGGAACGCCGCCTTGCCGTGTCCGCGGCGGGCGGCGAGGCGGCCGGCGAGGCGGTAGGCGGCGTCGGTCTCCTCCCCGGCCTCGAGGTCGTGGTGCGCGACGAGCACGGTCGCGATCGGCACGACGCCGTCGAAGTCGTGCGGGAAGGGGTCGACCCCGTCGGCGCGCAGGCGTTCAAGCTTCGCGCGCCGGTCGGCGTCGGCGCCGGTCGCCTCGGCCATCGCGGGATCGCCGCGCCTAACCGGCGTCGATCTTGGTGATCTTGAGCTCGCGCGCCGGGCCGCGCGGGACCGCCACCGAGATGACGTCGTTGCGCTTGCGACCGAGCAGCGCCTTGCCGACCGGCGACTCGTTCGAGAGCAGGCCGGCGGACGGGTTCGCCTCGGGCGGGCCGACGATCTTGTACTTGCGCGACTTGTCGGTCTTCTGGTCCTTGACGTGCACCGAGGAGCCTACGGACACGACATCGGTGGGCACGTGAGCCTCGTCGATCACCGAGGCCGAGCGCACCTTCTCCTCGAGGTCGGCGATCTGGCGCTCGAGCATGGCCTGCTCGTTCTTGGCGTCGTCGTACTCGGAGTTCTCGGAGATGTCGCCGAACTCGCGAGCCTCCCGGATGCGGTCGGCGACCTCGCGCCTGCGCGCGGTAGAAAGGTGCTCGATCTTCGCCTTGAGCTCTTCGAGCCCCTGAGGGGTGAGCATGAGGTCCTTGGGCATGAAGAGGTCTCCGTGAGGCGCGCTCTGATGGCCTCCCGAGGCCGGGCGCCGGTCGAAACGACGCGCGAGTTTAGCAGCGGGGCCGCGCCGTTCTGGGGTGCGTTTTCAAGCCGCGAGCGGCATGACGAGGGCCTCGAGCGCGCGCCGCGCCTCGTCGGTGGTCGGCGCCTCGACGAGCTCTCGGCGCTCGCTCTTCGTGAGCCCGAGCGTGTCCGCGTACCAGGGGTAGAACTTGCGCAGGTAGCGACCGGCGCGCTCGACGCCCAGGTGCTCCTCGCCGCGTTCGATGACCCACTCGAGCTCGCGCGCGACCTCCGCCGGCGAGGGCTCGCCCTCGTAGCGTCCGAGCAGGCGCGCGAAGCGCCAGGGATTGCCGAACGAGCCACGGGCGAGCATGACCGCGGCGGCGCCGGTGCGCTCGAACGCCGCGATCGCGCGGTCGTCGGAGGAGAGGCCGCCGGAAAGGATCACGGGAGCGTTCAGCGTCGCCACGAGCTCCGCGGCGAGATCGAGGTCAGGCGCGCCCTTGTGCTGCTGCGAGGCGTGGCGGGGGTGGAAGGAGATGCCGGCCACGCCGGCCTCGGCCACGAGGCGGTGAGCGAGCACGGCGCCGGTGCGCTCGCCGGGCCGCTGGCCCGAGCGCAGCTTGACCGTGACCGGAAGACCGCCGCCCTCGACCGCCGCGCGGGCAATCGCCACCGCCTTTTCGGGCTCCTCGAGGAGCGAGGCGCCGGCGCCGGTCTTCACGACCTTGCGCACCGGGCAGCCCATGTTGATGTCGATCAGGTCGGCGCCGGCCTCGGCCACCTTCGAGGCGGCGATGCGCATGGCGTCGGGGTCGTGGCCGAACAGCTGGATGGAGACCGGATGCTCGTCGGGGTGGATGCGCAGGAACTCGCGCCGGGTGCGCTCGTCGCCGTACTTGAGGCCGAAGCTCGAGACCATCTCGGAGATGGCGAGGCCGGCGCCGTAGCGTCGCGCCTGGAGGCGGACGAACCAGTTGCCGATCCCGGCCAAGGGCGCGAGCACGAGGCGGTTCTCGAAGCTGAGGCCGCCGATCTGGAAAGGGTCGGTGAGCACGGGCATGACGCTCAAGGTAGCCAGGCCGGCCGTATCTAGCGTGCGCCGGCCCCGTGGCGCTCGTGGATCAGCCGCAGGCCGGTGAGAGTGAGCTCGTCGTCGACCTCGTGGATCTCGGCGCAGAAGGGGACGATCCCGCCGGCCAGCCCGCCGGTGGCGATGGCGGCGGCGTCGACACCCAACTCCTCTCGCATGCGCGCGAGGATCCCGTCGACCTGGCCGGCGGTGCCGTAGATCAGCCCGGACTGCAGGGCGGTCAGCGTCGTGCGACCGATCGTTTCGCTCGGCGCCTCGAAGTCGACCTTGGGCAGCTTGGCCGCGCGCTCCGACAGCGCCTCCATGGAGATCTCGATCCCCGGCGCGAGCACGCCGCCGAGATACTCGCCGTCGGCGGAGATCGCGTCGTAGTTGGTCGAGGTCCCGAAGTCGACGACGATGCAGGCGCTGGCGAAGCGCTCGTAGGCGGCGATGGCGTTGACGAGGCGGTCGGTGCCGAGCTCGCGTGGGTTGTCGATGCGGATCGGCATGCCGGTGCGAACCTCCGGACCGACCACGAGCAGCGCCCCTCGCAGGTAACGGTCGGACACGCGCTCGTACTCGTGGGTGAGCTGCGGCACGACCGAGGAGACGATGGCCGCGTCGACGTCCTCGAGCGAGAGACCGCGCAGGTCGAGCAGGCCGACCAGCAGCGAGGCGACCTCGTCGGCGGTGGCCTCTCGCACGGTGGCGAAGCGCCAGTGCTCGACGAGCTCGCCATGGTGGAAGGTTCCAACGTGGGTCTGGGTGTTGCCGACGTCGATGGCGAGCAGCATCTGCGTTGGATTATCCCTGTCCGGGTGACGCTCACAGCACGCCGACGCGCTCGACCCGTTGATCCCCGAGAGCGGCGAGGGCTTTGGTGAGCGACGTGCCGTCGGGGAGCGCGAGCGCGGGATGGAGCTCGAGCAGGGGCACGAGCACGAAGCGCCTCTGCGTGACGTCGGGATGCGGCAGGGTAAGTCGCTCCGAGCGGTGCTCGTGGTCTCCGAGCAGCAGCACGTCGACATCGATCGGTCGCGGGGCGTGACGCTCGCCGCCGGTCTCGCGCCCGAGGCGACGCTCGACCGCCTTGCACAAGTCGAGTAGCGGCTCCGGCGCGAGCGCGGTCTCGATCTCGAGGCAGGCATTGAAAAACTCGCGCTGACCCACCGCTCCTGCCTGCGGCTCGGTCTCGTAGACCGAGGAGGAGGCCACGACCCGCACGCCGGGCGAAGGCTCGTGTCTGTGAAGGAGATCGCGGGCAGCGCGCAGGCTTTCGAGGCGCTCGCCCTCGTTCGAGCCGAGGCCGAGGAAGCCGCGGCGCGCCGGCGTCCTGCTCAGTCCGGGCGCTCCTTGTGGACAGCGACCGCCACCTCGTCGACCGGCAGGGCGATCGGCGGCTCCGGCTTGGCCGCCCGCACCGAGACCTGGTCGACGCCGTAGCGCTCGATCATGCGGTCGGCCACGCGCGAGCACAGGCGCTCCAGGGTCTTGTAGGAACGCTCCTGTGCGGCGAGGGCGACCTGCTGGCAGACGTCGCCGTAGTCGATGGTGTCGTCGAGGCGGTCGGTGACGGTCGCGTCGCAGCGGTCGAGCTCGAAGGAGATGTCGAAGACGAGCCGCTGGCCCACCTCGCGCTCGGCCTCGCCCACTCCGTGGTGGGTGTAGATGGAAAGGCCGGAGATGTCGACCGTGACAATCGGCTCGGCGCCGAGATCCTCGTCGAAGCCGTCGGGGTCCGGCTCCTCGTCGGGCTCGAGCTCGTCGCCGGGGAGGTCGGTCACGGGGCGAACCTACCAAGCAGGCGGTCTCGCCCCGCCGCCGGGAGCTGAATCGGGTGGGCGGCGCTCACCCCTCGTCTGCGGGCGCTCGGCCCGCCATGACCGCCCGCGCGACGCTCAGCGCGTCGGAGACCTCGGCCACGTCGTGCACCCGGAAGACCCGCGCCCCGCCGGCGAGGGCGAGCACGTTGGTGGCGATCGTCCCGGGCAGACGGGACTCGGCGCGGCGGCCGGTCAGCCGCCCCAGCAGGCTCTTGCGCGAGGTCCCGACAACGAGCGGGCGCCCGATGGCCACGAGCTCGTCGAGGCGGTTGAGCAGCTCGAGGTTGTGGTCGACCGTCTTGCCGAAGCCGATCCCGGGATCCAGCCACACGTGGTCCTCACGGATCCCCTCGGCGATCGCAAAGGCGAGGCGCTCCTCGAGGTGGCTCTTGACCTCGGAGACGACGTCGCCGTAGCGCGGCTCTTCCTGCATGGTCAGCGGCTCGCCCTGCATGTGCATGAGCACGCAGGTCGCCCCGGCGCCGGCGACGAGCCCGGCGATCTCCGGCGCGAAGCGGAAGGCGGAGACGTCGTTGACGATCCGGGCCCCGGCGGCGAGGGCGGCGGCGGCCACGTCGGCCTTGGTGGTGTCGATCGAGATCCGCAGGCCCGCGGGCCCGGTGTCGCGCCCGGCGGCGAGCCGCTCGATGACCGAGATCGTGCGCTCGAGCTCCTCTTCGACGGGGACCGGCCGAGCGCCCGGGCGCGTGGACTCACCGCCGACATCGACGATCGCCGCGCCGTCGGCGGCGAGCCGCCGGCCGTGCTCCACCGCCGTGTCGGGGTCGAGGTGGCGACCGGCGTCGGAGAAGGAGTCGGGCGTGACGTTGAGGATGCCCATGAGCAAGGGCTCGGGGGTGGGCATCCGCACTCCCGCGCCGGCTAGCCCGCGGAGCGTCTCGACAGACGCCCGCCGAAGTTCGTCGTGTACACCGCCACCTCTCCGGACACCGGTTCCGGCGGCTCGTACGCCAGTCCGATCCCGATCTCGCGGAACTCCGGCCGGAGGATGTTCGCGCGATGCCCGGGGCTCTCCATCCAACCCTCGACGATCTCGGCCGGCGTCGCCGCGGTCTCCTCGCCCCAGGCGAGGTTCTCCCCCACCATCACGCCCGAGCGGCGATAGCCGGCGGCGGTGATCCGCTCGGCGGGCTCGGTCCCGTCGGGCGTGTCGTGGGCAAAGAAGCGGCGCCGGCCCATGTCCTCGGAATGAGCGCGGGCGGCGCGGGCGAGCGGCGTCGAGGAAGTGAGCGGGCGCAGGCCGGCCTCGCGGCGGCGGGCGTTGAGCAGACACAGCGTGGCCCGCCGGGTCTCGAGGGTGTTCGATTCAGTCGGGAGATCGCCGGACCCGGCGCAGCCGTCGGAGTCGGGGGTCAGGGCCTGCACGAGCTGGCCTCCGAAGAAGGGGTAGGTGAGGCCGAGGGCGACGATCACGGCGGCCCCGGCCCAGCCGACGCGTTGGCGAGCCGGGCTCATCGGCTCCCAGGCTACTCAGGCGATCAGGGTTCTCTGGGCTCGAGCGGGTCGACCGCCGGCCCCTCGAGCACGGCGCCATCGACGTCGAAGCGCGAGCCGTGGCACGGGCAGTCCCAGCTTCGCTCCGCGCTGTTGAAGCGCACGAGGCAACCGAGGTGCGTGCACCGCAGCGACACTGCGTGCAGGCCGTCGTCGTCGTCGCGGTACACGCCTTTCTTGCCCAGGCCGTCCCGGACGACACGCGCCTCGCCGCGGGGAACGCGGGCCGACGAACGGGCGCCGGCCGGCTTGAGCCGGTCGCCGACCATGTCGAGGCCGACCTTCGCGTTCGGCTTCACCAGCCCGGGCGTGGAGCGAAGCGAGAGCCGATTGGGATCGAAGGTCCGAGCCCAGCGGTGTGGCTGGCCCCCGATCAGAGAGCGGAGGATCATCGCGGCGAACGTCCCACCCGTCAGCCCCCACTTCATGAAGCCGGAGGCGACGAACAGGCGCGGCGAGACCGGCGAGTAGGGGCCGATCATGGGCAGGTGGTCGTAGGGCACGGGATCCTGGGCCGACCACCGGTGGGTCACCGCCTCGACGTCCCAGTGATCGCGGGCGAACCGCTCGAGACGCGCGAACGCCTCCGGCGTGGCCTTCGTCGAGCCGGCGGAGTGACCCTCGCCACCGAGCACCAGCAGGTCGCCGAAGGAGCGGATCGACCGGGTGGTGCCCCCGGCGCTGATGGAGAGACCCTCGGGAAGCGCTCCGCGCACCCGCGCGGCGATGCAGTACGAGCGCTGGGGGTCGAGCCGAGCGAAGAAGAGACCGCGGTCGAGCAGTGGGAAGTGCGTCGCGTCGACGACCTGGCTCGCGCTGAGCGTTCCGCCGCTCGTACGCACCCGGCAGGGCGTTCCCGCGCTCACCGCGAGTGCGCGCGTGCCCTCGAAGACCCGGGAGCCCCCGCCGTCGACCGCCGCGGCGAGTCCCCGCGCGTAGAGCGTGGGCTGGAACTCGACCTGATCCTCGAGCTTCACCGCCCCGGCCGCTGAGAAGGGTAGGTCGGGCCGCTCGCCGGTGCTCACCCCGAGGCCGGCGCGCTTGGCCGCCTCCGCCTCTGCCTCGACGCTCGCGAGGTCCTCCCGCTCGGCCGCGTAGGTGAAGGCGGGACGGCGGTTCAGGTCGCACGCGATGCTCTCCTCCTCCGCGAGCAGGGCGATCAGCTCGACCGCGGCCAGGCTCGCCTCCGCATAGACCGCGGCCGCCTCGTCGCCCGCGTGCGAGCCGATCGTCGACAGCAGGGTCGACTGGAGCGCCGAGACCTTCCCCGTGTTGCAGCCGGTGACGCCGGAGCCGACCTCCCGCGCCTCGAGGACGGCCACGCGCGCGCCGTCGCGCTTGAGCAGCAGCGCGGTGCTCAGGCCGGTGATCCCCCCGCCGAGGATCGCGACGTCCACGTGGGTGTCGCCGCTCAGCGACGGATAGGCGAGCGGGTCTGGGGTGTCGAGCCACAGGGACTCGACGGCGGACACGGTGGAGGTCATGCGTCTCGGTCTACGGCGCGCCGGGCGAGTGCGATCACGGCGCGGCGCACGACCCGCCTCTGCTCAGCCCGCGCCCTCGAGCCGCGCTGCCAGGGCCAGATCGTGAGCCAGGCCCCGGCTCGCCCGCCCCTCGGTGCGCCCTGAGGTCGCCACCCGCACCGCGCTCAACCGTTCGATCGGGATGCCGTGGCGCACGAGGCTGCGCTCGAGCGCCTCGTCCTCGAGCGCGGCGCAGGGCTCGATGCCGCCGATCTGCGCGTAGACGGCCGCCGTCAGGGACATCGAAGCTCCGCTGAACTGCCAGTGCTCGGCGGAGCCCGATCGACCGTCCTCCGCGGCCAGGACGGCGCGGTGGCGAACCGCGGACTGCTCGGCGCGGCGGCGCAGAACGCGCCGGCCGAGTCGTTGCGCGTCGTCCCGGCGGATCTCGACCCGCCCACCGATCGCCCGCGCCCCCGTCGCGACCGCGACGAGCTGCGTGCGCAGCCAGCTCGGCGCGACGAGGGAGTCGGCATCGGTGCAGGCGATGAGCCCCTCGCCGCGGCCGAGGGCGAGCAGCCGCTCGCAGGCGACATCCATGCCGACGCGGCGCGCCGGGCCGGACCCGCGGCCTGGGCCGTCGAGGAGGTGGAGTCGCAGACCGGGAAGCCGCGCTCCGACCGCCCGCGCCCGGTCCTCGGTGCGGTCCGAGCAGGCGTCGAGCACGAGGATCACCTCGAACCCGGCCTGGTCGACGCCGGCCTGGGCCGCGAGGGCGGTGAGGCACGCCTCGACCAACTCCTCCTCGTTGCGGGCGGGCACGACCACACAGGCGCGCAGCTCGTCCAGAGGCGGCGAAAGCTCCCGGGGCAGGGCGCTCACGATGACGGGAGGGGCGCAGCCGACTCGACGAGCTCGCGGCCGCGCTCGTAGTCGTCGTCGCGTTCGTGCGTGAGCACGCCGACCGTCACGCCCACGGCGCCGTACCAGACCGTGAACGCCCCTTCGCCGTGGTCGACGAAGCGAGCCTCGTCGTGGCCATCCCCCCAGGCCGCGTACTTGAGCTGGTGCGACCCGATCGTCGACCAGAAGCCGGGCGCGGAATCCCACACCTCGTCGCCCCCGGCCAGCCGACGGCCGGCGATCTCGCCGTGCGTGAGCGCCTCGCCCCAGTGCTCCACGCGCAGACGCCGCCCGGCCGTGGGGTTGTAGGGGCAGGCGATGTCCCCGACCGCGTAGATCCCCTCGGCGCTCGCTCGCATCCCCGCGTCGACTGCGACCCCGCCCTCGGAGGCGAGTTCGATCCCCGCGCCATCGGCGAGCTCGAGGTTGGGGCTGATGCCCGCGGCCTGGAGCACGGCGTGGGCCTCCACGCGCTCGCCACCGTGGCTCGCGACGACGAAGCGCCCGCCGGACGACCGCTCGATCGACGCGACGCCGTCACCGAAGCGGGTCTCGACGCCGTGCTCCTCGAGCCAGCCGGCGATCCGAGCCCCGACGTCGGGGCCCAGGCGCCGCTCCTGCGGCACGCTCTCGTCGGTCACGAGAATCGGCCGTGCTCCGCGCATGGCGAGCGAAGCGGCCGCCTCGCAGCCGATGAAGCCCGAGCCGATCACCACGACCGGCGCGCCCTGGTGCGCGAGGTCGCGCAGACGGACGGAGTCCTCGAGCGTTCTCATGGTCAGGACCCCGGCATCGTCGGCCCCGGGGACCGGCAGCCGCGCCGGCTCCGAGCCGGTCGCCAAGACGCACGCCTCGAAGGCGATCCAGTCTCCGCCCCCGGTCCTCACCGCGCCCCGGTCGAGATCAAGCTCGCTGGCGCGCGAGTGGACGAGCGTGACCTCGTGCTCGCCGTACCAGGCCGCCGCCTCGATCGGCAGGTCGGACTCCTCGAGCTCGCCGCGCAGGAACTCCTTGGTCAGCGGAGGCCGGCTGTAGGGGGCGTGGGGCTCGGCGGCCACCATGGTCACCCGAGCGGAGCCGCCCGCCTCCCGGTAGGAGCGCGCCGCCGAGAGCGCCGCCGGCCCCCCGCCGACGATCACGATGTCGCTCGGTCCGCTCAAGCCGGGCGGTCGAAGCGGTCGATGCGGTAGCGATCCTCGAGATGCTCGGCCCCGAGGTCGAGCGCGCTCAGCTCACGGCGAAGGATCGAGTGGACCTCGTCGCCCTGGAGCGGATAGGTGCGAGTCGCCGGTCGCCAGTGCACGGCGATCAGCGAGCCTCCGGGAGCAAGGGCGGCCTCGAGCCGCGGAAGCGCGCCGACCAGCACCTCCTGGCTCCAGTAGTAAAGGATCTCCGAGCAGACGATCAGGTCGAAGGGGCCCGCGGGGAGCTCCTCGGGCAGCCCGCGCTGCTCGACCTCGACCCACGGCCGCGAGGCGAGCCGCTCGCGCGCCCGGGCGACTGCGCTCGGGGCGGCGTCCACAGCGCAGAGCGCGTCGCAGCGCTCGGACAGGAGCTCGGTGAACACCCCGATCGAGCAGCCGAGCTCGAGGGCGAGGGGGAAGCGGCGGTCGCCCAGCGCGGACAGCGTGCGCGCGTACTTGCCGGCCTCGTACTCGCTGGTCTCGAACGACCACGGGTCGGGATCGCGGCGGTAGAGATCCTCGAAGTAGTCGGCCTCGAGCTTCACGGCGCGGGAGTGTCTCCCAGGGCCACGGCGCCCACCCGGGCCACGAGCGGGTCGAGCCGATGCTGGAGGAGGAAGATCTCGAGATCGCGGCGCGCGCGATCGAGCGCGCCGCCGACGGCGAACGGTCGCGAGCCGCAGGCGCGGGCCGCCTCGTCGAGCGCCCGGCGAGATGCCGACGCGATCGCCTCGCGCAGGGCGACCGAAAAGGCTAGGTCGACGGTGCCGGCCACGGCACGACGGCCGGCCTCGGCGAGCCACAGATCGACCGCGGACTGCTCGGCCAGCATCCGGCCCGCCGCCAGCTCCTCGAGCTGCCCCCGTGCCGGCTTCGCGCGCAGGGTCCCGAGCGCGTCGGCCACCGCGCTGTCGAGCACCCCGGCCCACGTGGCGGCGGTGCGGATGCCGTCGCGCGAGAACCACGGCTGGCGCGAGAGCTCGCCGGGCTCCCCGAGCACTCCCAGCACCGGCGTGCCCTCGAAGACCACCCGGTGGCTCTCCGAGGCGCGCATCCCCGCGCCCCGGAACCAGGCGCGGTCGACCTCGACGCCCTCCGCGAGGTCGAGATAGGCGAGCAACGGCGGCCCGGGGCCGCCGGCGCCGCGCACGTTGACGAGCGCTCGGTCTACGCCCCCGGCGCCCGAGCAGAAGACCTTCACGCCGTGTAGCTGCTCTCCAGCGGGGTCGAGTCGAGCCGGCTCCCCCTCGGAGGGGAGCGGATCGGCGCCCCACACCCCGATGGTCAGCTCGCCGGCGGCAATGCGGGCGAGCTCGTTCGAGCGCAGGGGCTCCGAGGCGAGCAGGCCCAGCCGCTCGACCCCGTTCAGGTGACCGTCGTAGATCCGGCCGACCGAGCCGTCGGCGCGAGCGACGGCGCGGACGGTCGCGAGCTCCTCGGCGAACGAGCTCGCCGACTCGATGCCGTCGCGCGCGGGCAGGTTCAGAGCGAGCACGCCGGACTGCGCGAGCCGCCGGAAGGGCTCGCGCGGAAAGCTGGGCCGAATGTCGCGCTCAGCCGCGCCCGCAGCGATGTCGTCGAGGGCGGCGGCGAGCGACGTTGGCGGCCCGCGCAGGTCGGGGGTTGCGCTCACGCGGCCTCCGCCGGCACCCGATCGGCGAGCAGACCCGGCTCGAGACCCCGCCCCCGGATTGCCTCGACCAGCACCGGCACGAGGGCAACGGTCTCCTCGCAGCCCTCGCGCAAAGCGCCAGGACCGAGCCCGTCGTGCATCGACAGCACGGCCCCCGGCTCGAGCCGGGGATCGGCGAAGGCCAGCATGTCGCCTGCGGCGTCGCCGCGCCAATCGTGCGTGTCGATGCTCCAGCCCTCCAGCTCGAGCCCGCGCGCGGCGGCGACCTCGCGGCTCCAAGGCGCCTCCATCCCCCACGGTACGCGCCACCGGTGCGGGCGGATGCCGAGGCAGCCGAGCGTCGCGAGCGCCGCGTCGGTGTCCCGCTCGATGTCCGCCCGCGGGGTCTCGGTATGACGCAGATGCCGATGACAGTGGAGCTCAACAGCGTGCCCGGCACTCAGCAGCGCGTGTAAGAGATCGGGATGATCGGCGGCCCGGGGAGCGATCACGAAGAAGGTGGCATGAGCGCTCGCAGCCTCGAGAGCCTCGAGCACGCGCGGGGTCCAGACGACATCTGGACCGTCGTCGAAGGTGAGGGCGACTGAGGGCGGCGGAGTCGTGAGCATCGTGAGCCGGCGAAGCGGCGGAGGTCGGCACGTACCCGGGCCGCCTGGCCATGAGGCCGGCGAACGGCCCCAAGGCGGCACCCCTCGCGCAGATTAGAGGCAACCGCAGGACTTGCGTTTCGCTTGCCCTTGCGTTTCAGTTGCGTTAGGATCTGTGACCCATGCCGACTCTCGCCCCAGACCGACTGCTCTCGACCATCGAGGAGCCGCTCGCATTGTCGAAGACCGAGCTCGGCCGGCTCTTCGGCGTGAGCCGGCAGGCCATCGACGGATGGCATCGCCACGGCGTGCCCGCCGCTCGACAGGCGAAGGCGGCGACGGTCGCGGCGATCGTCGACCTCCTCTCCTACCGGCTGAAGCGCGAACGCCTCCCGGGCGTCGCCCGCCGCCCCGCACGCTCGTACGGAGGTCTGACCATGCTCGAGATGATCGCGCGCGACCGCCACGACGAGCTCCACGCACTGGTCCGCCGTTCGTTCGACTGGGCCTCGACGGCCTGAGTGCGGCACCTCCGTCGCGCCGGGCCATACCTGCGAGTCGCCGATCCGGCCTGGGACGACCCGCTCGACGGAGGCTACGCCGCGCGCCGCGGTGGGCGCTGGAACCCGCCGGCTTCGTTTGCGGTCGTCTACCTCTGTAGCTCGACGCCCGTCGCGCGAGCAAACGTCTACCGCCTGCTCGCCGACCAGCCCTACGGCCCCGAGGATCTCGAGCCCGCAACCGCGCCGGTTCTCGCGGCGACCGAGGTCCCCTCAGACCGCTACGTCGACGCGGTCACGGCCCGCGGCCTGACCTCGATCGGGCTGCCCGCTACCTACCCGCTCGACGCGAGCGGGCGGACCGTCGACCGCGAGCGCTGCGAAGCCATAGGGCAGACGGCGTTCGACGCGGGCGAGCCAGGTATCGCGTGCCGGAGCGCTGCTCCTACCGCGCCCTACCGCGGCGAGGAGCTCGCGTGGTTCGAGCGCGGCGCGAAGCTCAGCGCGGAGTCAACGAAGCTATTCGAACATTGGTTTTGGTAGCGCCCGCGAGGGTGCGAAAAGCAAGCAGATCAAGGACGCAGGGAGCGGCGTGTGCGCGAGCACACGAGCGACCGAGGACGCAGATATGGGCCGCTTTGCAGGACCCGATCAGTCGGCCGCGAGCCCGGGCCTGGGAAGTGGCCGGGGAGCTTCGCGCTGCCGCTTCTCCCGCTCCTCCTCAGCTGGCATCGACGGCTGGGGCACAACCGGCTCGTCGCGCCCGAACACGTCCTCCTCGGACTTGCCGTCGAGCAGGCCGATGAACTCCTCGCGCTCGATCGTCTCCCGCCTCAGCAGGATCTCCGAGACGTGGTCGAGCTGCTCGCGGCGCTGGCCGAGGATGTCGCGGGCCGAGGTGTGGGCGTCCTCGACGATGCGACGGATCTCGCCGTCGATCTCGCGCGCGACGTCGTCGGAGTAGTCGGGCTCGGAGGAGAACTCGCGACCCAGGAAGGGCTGGGCGTGGTCGTGGCCGAACACGCGCGGGCCGAGCTTGTCGGACATGCCGAAGCGCATGACCATCTGCTTGGCGGTGGCCGTCACCTTCTCGAGGTCGTTCGAGGCGCCTGTCGTTACCTCGCCGAACACGAGCTCCTCGGCGGCGCGCCCGCCCAGGGTCATGGCCATGGTGTCGTTGAGCTCGGCGCGGGTGGTGAGGAACTTGTCCTCGGTCGGCAGCGAAATCGTGTAGCCGAGCGCCTGCCCGCGCGAGATCACCGAGATCTTGTGGACCGGATCGGTGTGGTCGAGGAAGTGGGCGACGATGGCGTGGCCCATCTCGTGGAAGGCGGTGACGCGGCGTTCCTTCTCGCTCATCACGCGGGTCTTCTTCTCGGGACCGGCGATCACCCGCATGATCCCCTCTTCGAGGTGGTTCTCGAGGATCTCGCGCTTGCCCTGGCGCGCGGCGAGCAGCGCCGCCTCGTTGACCAGGTTCGACAGGTCGGCGCCCGTAAAGCCCGGGGTCTGACCGGCCAGGTTGTCGAGACCGATGTGCTTGTCGAGCGGCTTACCGCGGGTATGCACGGCGAGGATCTGGGCGCGGCCACGGCGGTCAGGGCGGTCGACGGTGACCTGGCGGTCGAAGCGGCCGGGGCGCAGCAGCGCCGGATCGAGGA
>Ga0136617_10003701_pt1 | contig 13668 bp, 9 predicted proteins | sample AntDrymUQ3222106_2_FD_129672 | JGI IMG/M metagenome (GOLD analysis project Ga0136617, IMG submission 129672) | Polar desert sand microbial communities from Dry Valleys, Antarctica - metaG UQ322 (21.06) | ecosystem: Environmental > Terrestrial > Soil > Desert | place: Antarctica: Dry Valley...
GTGCAGAACGCAGTACCATACGGTTCCAGATTATGACAAAGCTGACCTTCATGGGGGCGGCGAGAACGGTCACCGGCTCCAAATATCTGCTCGATATCGGCGGTCGAAAAATCCTGATAGATTGCGGCCTGTTTCAGGGGCTCAAGGAGCTTCGGCTGCGGAACTGGGAGCCGCTGCCGTTCGACGCGTCCGATTTGTCGGCAGTGGTGCTCACCCATGCGCACCTCGATCACACCGGATATCTTCCAAGGCTGGTGGCCGACGGTTATCACGGTCGTGTGTTCTGCACGGCCGGCACCCTCGATTTGTGCAAGCTCGTCCTGCCAGACTCCGCGCGCCTCCAGGAAGAGGATGCGCGCGAGGCGAATCGCATGAGCTACTCAAAGCACCATCCGGCGCTCCCGCTCTACCGCGAGTCGGACGCATTTCGCGCGCTGTCTCAGCTCCAGGCGGTCGGTTTCGATAAGCCCATGTCTTTGATCGAGGGGGTGGAGATCGAGTTCATCCACGCCGGTCACCTTCTGGGATCGTCGTTCATCAAGATGACTGTCGACGGTGCGCCTTCAATCCTGTTCGGCGGCGACCTCGGGCGGTACGGGCGCCCAGTGCTTCCGGATCCGTCACCGCCACCGCCGGCCGACATTCTGCTTCTCGAATCCACTTACGGCGATCGCGTCCATGAGCCCGACGACCAGGGCAGGCGGCTCGCGGCAATCATCAAGGATACGATCGCGAGAGGGGGCAAGGTGATCATTCCAGCCTTCGCGATCGGCCGGGTCGAAGAGGTCCTGTACTGGATCAAGCACCTCGAAGATCACGGCCAGATTCCGAAGCTGCCGGTATTTCTCGACAGCCCGATGGCCCTGGACGCGTTGCGCTATTACGCAAACCGCGCCGGGGAGCTCGACGCAGACATTCGGTCGGACGCAGAGATCTCGCGTTTCGTCACGGCGCGGTTCCAGGCCGTTGCGTCCGCGCGGCAATCATCAGAGCTCGTTCGCTCAAGGATCCCCTCGATCGTCGTGTCCTCGAGCGGCATGGCGACCGGAGGACGGGTTCTTTATCATCTGCAGGCAGCGCTGCCGGATAAGCGCAGCACCGTCCTCTTTGTTGGTTATCAGGCGGCCGGTACGCGCGGGCGTCAGCTCATTGAGGGCGCGCGTGACGTGAAGATCCGCGGTCAACTCGTCCCGGTCAGCGCCCGCATCGAGAAGCTCGATTCCATGTCAGCCCATGCAGACGCGGAGGAGACGCTGCGGTGGCTGAGCGGCTTCGAGACGCCGCCCAGAACGACATATCTCGTGCATGGGGAGCCTGGCCCGATGGATGCGCTGAAAACCACCATTGAATCGCGTCTGCACTGGGATGTGCGCACACCCACTCACCTCGAACAGGTCGAGTTAAGCTGAAGCATGACCCTCGCCGCACATTCTGAGCGCAAATACCTGATCGAGCGTGTCGATGAAGCCGCCATCGTCCAGTTGTACGCCGACGGGTTCGAAGCGCAGCCGCTGGATCAAAAAATTCTCATCTGGCACCTCTCTCAGGCCGCGATCGCGGGACGCGACATCTTTTACGACCAGCGCTATGTGCACAACCTGGACATGCGCGACCTGCTGGAGGCCATCATCACGCACCCAGCTGCCGACGAGGACACCCTCGCAGAGATCCGGCGGTACACGAAGCTGTTCTGGGTCAATTCGGGGCCGTATAACAACCTCACCGCCCGTAAGTTCGTGCTGAAATGCACGCCCCAGGAATTTACCGCTGCCGCGCACGGCGCTGCGGCAGCGGGCGCTTCGCTTCCCCTGCGCAGGGGTGAGTCGCTCGATCAGCTGCTGGCCCGGCTGAGGCCGATGTTCTTCGATATCACGGTCGATCAGTCGGTGACGACCAAGACGCCAACGGACGGGCGAGACATTCTCGAGGCGAGCGCCAATAATTTCTACTCGGGCGTCACGCTCGCGGATCTTCAAGGGTTTACGGAGCGGTATCAGCTGAACTCGCGCGTCGTGAAGAAGGGCGGCGAGATTCTGGAAGAAGTGTACCGAGTCGGCGGCCTCTATGATCCGCAACTCCGGGAGGTGATTGGTCATCTCCGTCACGCGATCGCGTACGCGACGGAGCCGATGGCGAGGGCGCTGCGCGCGCTCATCAAATCCTACGAGACGGGCGAGGAACACGATCGACGCGCGTACGACATTGCGTGGGTCGAGGATAAGACCTCGCCCGTTGACACGATCAATGGTTTCACCGAGGTCTATCTCGACGCCCGCGGCATGAAAGGCGCGTGGGAGGCGCTTGTCTATTACATCAACACGACGAAGACCGCGGCGATCCAGCAGCTCGCCGCCGAAGCCCAGTGGTTTGAAGATCACATGCCGTGGGACCGGACGTACCGCAAGGAAACAGTTCAGGGGATAACGGCAAACGTCATCGACGTGGTGATCGAGACAGGCGAGTCGGGTCCTGTGACGCCCATCGGTATCAACCTCCCGAACGAGCAGGAAATACGGGAGAAGCACGGCAGCAAGTCCGTTTCGCTGTCCAACGTGACCGAGGCGTACGACCGATCAATGGACGACGGGTTCCGCACGGAGTTTGCCTGGTCGCCCGAGGAAATTGCGCGAGCACGGAAGTGGCAGGGCTTTTCGCATGAGCTCACGACCGACCTGCATGAGGTGATCGGCCACGCGTCAGGCAAGATGAGCCCAAGCCTCGGATGCGCGCCGCAGGCCGTACTGAAGGAGCACTACTCGGCGCTCGAGGAGTCTCGCGCGGATCTTGTCGCGCTCTACTTCCTCCCTGATGCGAAGCTGGTGCAGATGGGACTCATGCGCTCCGAGGATCAGGAAGACATTGTTCGGGCGGAGTACGAGAATTACGCGCGGACGCCGCTGGTTCAGCTGCGCCGCGTGCGCGAGGGCTCGACCCTCGAGGAGGATCACATGCGCAACCGCCAGATGATCGTTCACTGGCTGATGGCGAACACCCAGGCCATCGAGAAGCGCGTGCGTGATGGGAAGACGTTCTACGTCATGGTCAATCCGGTGGCATTCCGCGAGGGCGTGGCGCGCCTGCTCGAGGAAGTGCAGCGGATCAAGGCGGAAGGGGACTACGCCGCCGCCAAGATACTTTTCGAGACGCACGGCGTCCATTTTGATCCCAGGCTCCGGGACGAAGTCGTGGCGCGCGTCGACAGGCTCAACTTGCCGTCCTATACCGGATTTGTGCAGCCGAAGCTCGAGCTGGTGTCGACGGCCGACGGGAAGATCCAGGACGTCCGGATCTCGTATCCCCAGGATCTCACAACCCAGATGCTGGAGTACTCGAACGCCACAAGCGCCAGCCGGCAACAGTTTCGCGCCTCGCGGTAGCGCCGAGTGATGTTCTCCTCGCGCCTCCCGGACACGCCCGGCCGCAATCGCCTTGCGGTCGCGCTCGACGCGCGGCGAGCCGGCGGCCGGCCGGTCATCGATCTCACTTTGTCGAATCCGACGAGCGCCGGCTTCGCGTATCACGAGGGCATTTTCCAGGCGCTCGCACAGGAGCGGGCGCTGCGGTACGAGCCCGAGCCCTTCGGGCTGCCGTCGGCGCGCGAGGCCGTGTCCGGCGAGTTCTCGCGGCGGGGTGTTGAGGTGCCGCCAAACCGTACCGTACTGACGTCGAGCACGAGCGAGGCGTATTCTTTGCTTTTCAAGCTCCTGTGCGATCCCGGCGATGCCGTCCTCGCCCCGAGGCCGAGCTACCCGCTGGTCGAGCATCTCACTCAGCTGGACGGTGTTTCCCTCGAGCACTACAGCCTCGAGTTCCATGGGCAGTGGACAATCGATATCCACGGGCTGAAGGAGACGCTGTCTTCGAAGGCGAAAAAACGTATACGCGCCATCATCATGATCAACCCGAACAACCCGACCGGGTCACTGGTGAAATCCGCCGAGATCGAGGCGCTGGCGGCGCTCGCGTGTGAGCACGAGGTTGCGCTCATTTCAGATGAAGTGTTTGCCGACTATCCTATTGCCGGCGCCACCTGCATGAGCGTGCTCGCGCAGGATGCGGCGCTGAGCTTTGCGATGGGTGGCTTATCGAAATCCATCGGGCTCCCCCAGGTCAAGCTTGGGTGGATCGGCGTGGGCGGTCCCGTGGCGCTGGTCGCCGAGGCGATGGACCGGCTCGAGACGATGTGCGATGCGTACCTCCCGGTGTCCACCCCTGTGCAGGTCGCCGCGCCCGACTTGTTGAGAACGGGAGCTGACATTCGCGCCCAGATTCACCGGCGCGTCCGCGACAATTACGCGACGCTCGTGGACACCGCGTCCGCGCATCAATCATGCTCGGTGCTCCCGGTCGACGCAGGCTGGTATGCAGTGATCCAGGTGCCGGCCATCGCGTCCGAGGAAACACTTGTCGTGGCGCTCCTGGAGCGAACGGGCATTCTGGTTCATCCCGGTTACTTCTTCGATTTCGAACGGGAAGCGTTCCTGGTGGTCAGCCTTCTGCCGGAATCCGCCGTATTCTCAGCAGCCGTGCAGACGCTGTTTGAAGAGATCGGCCGACGGCGATGATTCAAGCGGGCCGTCGCGCCGGCGTCTCCGTCCCTTTGTTCGCGCTGCGTTCGAGCCGGAGCTGGGGGATCCGCGAGATCGGCGACATTCCCGCCATGGGATCCTCGCTCCGCTCCGCGTCCGCCTCGGCCCTGCAGATCCTGCCGCTCAATGAACTCGCGCCAGGTGAGTCCTCGCCCTATTCGGCGCTCAGCGCCATGGCGATCGATCCCCAGTTCATCAGCATATGGATGCTCGACGATGGCGCCATTCTGGAGGTAGTCCTCCGGGAAGAGCTCGAGGCCGTACGGCGGTCGCCGCGCGTCGATTACACAGCGGTGCGGAATCTGAAGGGGCGGGCCCTCAGGGCGTCGTTCGACCGCTTCTTCAAGACTGAATGGCTGCGGCAGACCGATAGGGCCGCCCGAGTTCGGTCGTTTATCGAACAGGAAGCGTGGTGGCTCGACGATTACAGCATCTACCGCGCGTTGCGGGCCGAATCAGGAGAGCGCCCGTGGACCGAGTGGCCGGCCGGGATCCGTGACCGGGATGGAACGGCTCTGATGCAGGCCCGCGAGCGGTTGTCGACAGAAATCCTGTTCTACCAGTATTTACAGTGGATCGCAGCGACTCAGTTGCTCGCCGTGCGGCGCGAAACTGAAGGCGTTGAGATCATTGGCGATTTTCCATTCATGGTGACGCTCGACAGCGCGGATGTATGGAGCCGCCGGCAGGATTTCATCCTCGATGCGTCCGTCGGGACACCTCCCGACGCGTTCAGCGAGACCGGCCAGGATTGGGGATTGCCTCCCTATAACTGGGACGAAGCGAGAAGGAACAATTTCGAATGGCTCCGCCTTCGAGCCAGGCGATTTGCCGATTTGTACGACGGCTACCGTGTCGACCACCTCGTCGGGTTTTATCGCACATACGTCCGGCCGAGAGACGGTCGTGCGCCGTATTTCATCCCGACCGGGGAATACGCGCAGCGCGCGCTCGGTGAGACGGTGCTGCGGATCATGACCGAAACAGGTGCCGATGTGAGCGTCGAAGACCTTGGGACGGTGCCTGCCTTCGTGCGTGAGTCGATCGCGACGCTCGGTCTTCCGGGATACAAGGTGCTGAGGTGGGAACCTGTCGAGCCCGCCCTGTACCCGCGGCTCTCGGTCGCAATGACCGGTACGCACGACACAGAACCGCTTGGCGTGTGGTGGGAATCACTGTCTGACGCAGAGCGCCGGCGATTCGGCTTCGACTCACCGGTGTTCGACGCCGACATACGAGACGGAATTCTCGCCGGCATTTACAACGCGGGATCCAGCCTCGTCCTGCTGCCGATTCAGGACATCTTCGGATGGCGCGATCGGATCAATCTGCCTGCCACGATTAACGATACCAACTGGACCTATGCCCTTCCCTGGCCCGTCGACCACCTGCAGTCGCAGCCGGCGGCGAAGGAGCGGGCTGACCGGCTCACGCAGTGGAGCTACCAGACCGGACGCTGGACTCCGTCGCCGGAGTCGGAGGATTGACCGTCATCGTCCGCGATGCAGCATCCGGAAGATGGCGCCACTTCCGGCGGCCTCTGGAGATCGTGACGGCCCTCCGACCCCAGGAGGTGCTTCCAGCGCTCAGAAAAATCGAGGCGGAATGCGCGCGCAACCAGCGCTACGCTGCCGGCTTCCTGTCGTACGAAGCTTCACCGGCGTTTGACGCCGCGCTCACGACACGGCCGCCCGACGCCTGCCCGCTTCTATGGTTCGGGCTGTACGACGCGGTCGACGATCGAGCGCTCGAGGACTTCACGCGGCCGCGTTCTCCTGTCACCGACGAAGAGTGGTTCCCGTCTATATCGCACGCGCGATACGCCGAAGTCTTCGAACAGCTTCAGGAGCTGATCCGAAGCGGCGACACGTATCAGATAAATTTTACTTACCGCCTCCGCGCGCAGTTGAAATCTGATCCGTTCGCGTTGTTCCTGCAGTTGGCAGAAACGCAACGACCGCCATTTGGCGCGTACATCGACACCGGGGAATGGGTGGTGTGCAGCGCATCCCCCGAGCTGTTCTTTCATCGTTCAGGCGCGGCAATCGAGTCGCGGCCGATGAAGGGAACGGCCTCCCGCGGGTTGTGGTTCGAGCAGGATCTCGAGTGCGCGAGGCGCCTGCGCGAATCCGAGAAGGAACGCGCCGAGAATGTGATGATCGTGGACATGGTCCGGAACGATCTCGGCCGCATCGCGCGTCCAGGGTCTGTTCGCGTGACGAACCTGTTCGACGTCGAGCGGTATCCGAGCGTGTTGCAGCTCACGTCGACTGTTGGCGCTGACACAAACGCGACGCTCACAGACACGATGTCGGCCGTGTTTCCACCCGCGTCGATTACCGGTGCGCCGAAGGCGCGCACCATGGAAATTATTGCAGCACTGGAGTGCTCGCCGAGGCGCGTCTACACGGGCTCGATTGGCTTCATCGAGCCGGGCGGCCGGTCGCAATTCAATGTTGCGATACGGACGGTGCTTCTCGACACGTCTACCGGCGAAGCGGAGTACGGGGTCGGAGGCGGCATTGTGGCCGATTCGAAACTGGAAGAGGAATGGGAGGAAAGCCGCGTCAAGGCCAGGGCACTTGCGATGCGGCCCGCGTCGTTCGACCTGCTGGAGACGCTCTTGTGGAATCCGGCGGGGGGGTATGTCCTTTTTGAACGCCACATGAAGCGGTTGTTGCAATCGGCCGACTACTTCGGCTTTCACCTCGATGTACTCGATGTGCGCGCTCGGCTCGACCGGTTCGCGAATGATCTGGGGCGTACGGCGCAGCGGGTCAGGCTGCTCCTCGCGCGCGGCGGCGCCGTCGGGCTTACCGCAAAGCCGCATGATCCCGAAGAAGGATTTGGCGACCTGGCGCTCGCCGCGTTCCCGATCGATTCCGCCGATCCGTTTCTGTATCACAAGACCACCAATCGCGACGTCTACGCCGATGCGATCGCGGCGCGCCCGGGGTTTTCAGACGTTCTTCTTTATAACGAGAAGGGTCAGGTGACCGAGTCGACACTCGCAAATCTTGTTGTGGACATCGCCGGGGAGCTGTTGACACCTTCGATCGAGTGCGGTTTACTGCCGGGCACTCTGCGCGCGCATCTGCTGGAGGAACACAAAATCCGCGAAGAAACAATCACGATAGACGAGATGCTGCAGGCCGATGCGCGCTATCTCATGAACTCGGTGCGTGGGTGTCATCCCGTCTCTGTCGTTACAGAATTGTGATGGCGCGTCCGAGCCTGTAAGCGACTTCGCCGAAGACGGAGGGATTGCCTGCGAAAACCTCGAATCGCGTGAGCGGCATGGATTCCGCTGTACAAGAGGTGTGGACGTGTCTGCCGCTAAATCCATGCCCTCTCAGGAGCTGCTTTTCAGAGACGGGCTGGGCGACCGGTTTCTTGTTCGAGATGTCCACGGCCGCCCCGTCCACGAGTCCCTGGTTTTGCGCACGGACCTGTCGTCGGTGCCCGCCTTCGAGTTTGCGCTCAACGAACGGCTGTGGCTCGTGGAGCGGTTCGATCACCCGGCCTTCCTGCCGGTCCGAAATATCGTCCATGCCCCGGGTCGCCTACCGTTGATCGCGCTGGAGTCCGACTACACAGCCGGCGTGAGGTTGTCGGAGGTGCTTGCCCGAGCAGAATCGACCCGGCAGCCGCTGTCTGCTGGAGGCGCGTGTTTCGTGATCCAAGAGATCCTTGACGGGTTGGCCCATCTGCATCGGCAGAGCGGCGACCTGTCGCACGGCGCACTTGCACCGGAGCGGATCGTGCTCGCCGACTGCAAAGTCCGCATTGCCGATTGGGTGCTTGCCACCCCGGTTGAACAGTTACGTTACACGACAGAGCGCTACTGGAAAGAATTGCGAGTTGCGGTGCCTTCGTCGGCAGGTGGCGTGCGCCTCGATCGTCGCGTCGACGTCGCCCAGGTGGGAATGATCGCCATGGCACTGTTCGCAAGCCGTCCGTTGCGCGAGGCGGAGCACATCGGCTCGCTTGCGGACCTGTTGATGGTTACGTCGCTGCCCGCGCCGATTCGCAGTTGGCTGCTGAAAGCGCTCCACATGGATCCGCGACGCGTATTCGTGACCGCCGCCGAAGCCTCACAGAGCCTAGGGGAAGCGATGGCTGAGGCAGGCCTTCGGCCTGCCCCGCAGGATATGAACCTGGAGAGTGCGTACTCGCCGAGGGTCACGCCGGCGGTGATCTCGGCCATGGCTTCCGCGGCCGCGACTGCGCTGCCCGTCGTATCGTCGAAAGGCGCGCCGGCACCCACATCGAAGTCGAGAGATCTCCGGGAGACGCACGATATGGATTCCGACACATCCGCCTCACATGGAAGCACCGTGCGCTATCGCAAGCCAGTGCGTCCCGAGTTCAGGCGATTCCTGATGGTGGGGGCCGTGATCATCATGATGACGGTCATGTTTACGGCGGCGCAGTTCATTCCGGTGCCGGATTGGTTGTACTCGCGCAGTGGGACGCTGGTGGTTGAATCGAATCCGCAAGGCGTTCAGGTCCTCATCAACGGCAAACTGCACGGCGTCACGCCGCTGACGCTCAAGGTGGAAGGCGGCCTCCACGAGGTCGAGCTGCGCGGGCCCGGTAAGCCGAAAGTCTTCAAGGTGTTCGTCTCTCGAGGCGATCGCGTCGCCCAGTACGTCGAGTTTCCGACGACGCGACGCCGATAGTCACCAATCACCATATAATCGAAGGTTCGCGATGGCCGTCATCCGACCCTTCCGCGCCGTTCGTCCCGCTCCCGCTGCGGCAGCGCGGGTTGCCGCCGTCCCCTACGATGTCGTCGATAGTGATGAGGCGCGAGCGCTCGCCGGCGGCAATCCGCTGAGCTTCCTTCACGTTTCGCGGGCCGAAATCGATCTCCCCGCCGGCGTCGATCCGCATGACGACGTTGTCTACCGCACCGCGGCGGAACGTTATCGAACATTGAAACGGGAGGCACCGTTCGTCCAGGACAGCGAACCGGCCTTCTACCTCTATCACCTCGAGGGTGACGGCTACGGGCAGACAGGCGTCGCCGCGTGCTACTCGCTCGCCGATTACGACAGCAACGTCATCAAAAAACACGAGCGCACCCGGAAGGACAAGGAAGACGATCGCACGCGCCACATCGTCGAACTTCGCGCGCAGACCGGCCCGGTGTTCCTGACGCACCGGGCGAATGCCCACATTGACGGGCTGACCAGACACGTTCGCACCACGTACGAGCCTCTCGTCGACTTCACAGCGCTTGACGGAGTGCGTCATGCGATCTGGCGTGTCAATCGGAAGGACGCGGCGCGATTCACTCAGGCGTTCGCGTCGGTCGAGGCGCTCTACATTGCGGACGGGCATCACCGGGCGGCCAGCGCCGCGCGCGCACGTGAGGCGGTTCGCGATTCCCAGGAGGTCGACGTCTTTCTCGCCGTGGCGTTTCCCTCTGATCAGGTTCGGATTCTTCCCTACAACCGCGTCGTCCGCGATCTTCACGGCATGTCACCCGAGCATTTTGTCAGCGAGGTCGCAAGACACTTCCCTGTCACGCCGGGTGCGGCCACTCCGGCAGACAAGGGACACGTGTCTATGTACGTGGCAGGACAGTGGTACGCCGTGGATCTCCAGAGCGGCGGGATTCCGGCGACAAACGTGATCGACGCCCTCGATGGAAACGTGCTTCAGGAGCGGCTGCTTCGGCCGATTCTGGGGATCCACGATGTGCGGACAGACAAACGGATCGACTTCGTCGGGGGCGCGAAGGGAACGCAAACGCTGGAGCGGATGGTCGACAGCGGCAAAGCCGGGGTGGCATTTTCGATGTATCCGGTCAGCGTTGTCGAGTTGATGGATGTGTCGGACTCCGGCGCGATCATGCCGCCGAAGTCCACCTGGTTCGAGCCAAAACTTCGAGATGGGTTGCTGATTCATGAGATCTGAGCGCATTTTCAACTTCTCAGCCGGCCCGGCTGTACTACCCGTACCGGTTCTCGAGCAGGCCCAGCGCGAGTTGAAGGCCCTGCCGGGTGTGGGCATGTCGATCCTCGAGATCAGCCACCGATCGAAGGCGTTCGAGGACGTGCTTGCGCGCGCCGAAGCCGATATCAGGCAGCTCGCAAACGTGCCGCCGACCTACCGCGTGTTGTTTCTTCAGGGCGGTGCAAGCCTGCAGTTCGCCATGGTGCCGATGAACCTGCTCACGGCAGAGGCGACAGCGGATTACATCATCACGGGTGTCTGGGCGACCAAAGCGGCCGAAGAGGCAAGAAAACTCGGCAAGGTTCACATCGCCGCGACCACCAAGGCGGAGCAGTTCACGAGGGTCCCGCGCCCCGCAGAGATCGTGCTGACGCCCGGCGCCGCTTACGTCCATATGACGTCCAACAACACGATCTATGGCACTGAGTGGAAAGATCTTCCCCGCGTTGGAGACATCCCGCTCGTGAATGACACGTCGTCGGACATGTTCAGCCGTCCTATGGACGTATCGAAGCATGCGGTGATTTACGCGGGCGCGCAGAAAAACATGGGGCCTGCGGGCGTCACCGTCGTGATCATCCGTGAAGATCTACTCGCACGGTCGGCGGCGTCACTGCCGGCGATGTTGAGCTACGCCGTCCACGCCGAGAACGGTTCGATGCACAACACGCCGCCCGTGTTCGCCATCTACGTGCTCGGCCTGGTCACACGATGGCTGATAGAGCGGGGCGGGCTCGACGAGACCGCGAAGATCAACGAGCGCAAAGCCGCCAGGTTATATGCCGAGATCGACAACACCGGCTTCTATCGCGGCACCGCGCAGAAGGATAGCCGTTCGCTGATGAACGTGACGTTTCGCCTGTCGAGCGAAGCGCTGGAGAAACAGTTTGTGAACGAGGCCGAACGCGCGGGTCTCGACGGGCTGAAGGGGCACCGATCGGCTGGAGGCATCCGCGCGTCCATTTACAACGCGTTTCCCGAAGAGGGCGTGGTCGCGCTCGTCGATTTCATGAAGGACTACGAGCGGCGCCTCGGGTGATGTGGTAGGCTTCCGCCGTGCTCCGGCAGCTAGGCTGGTGCCTGCTCACATCGTCGCTCGTGACGCAGGCAGCGGTCTTCAGTACGACCATCTTCCTTCACCGCAGTGTCACGCATAAAGCGCTCGAGCTCCATCCCACCGTTGCGCTGTTGTTCAGAGTCTGTATCTGGATTACGACTGGGATCTGCCCCAAGGAGTGGGTCGCAGTGCACCGCAAGCACCACGCGTTCACTGAGGTAGAGGGCGACCCTCACAGTCCGCATCTGCACGGGTTCTGGTCGGTTCAGTTCGGCAATGTCTTCCACTACCTGAAGGAAGCGCGCAATCCAGAGACGCTCGACCGCTACGCGCGAGACGTGACCGAGGATGTGTTCGATCAGTACGTGTTTCGGTTCGGCTTCGTCGGACCGCTGCTGGGCATCGTGGCGCTGTGTCTCGTGCTGGGCGTGTGGTGGGGTTTACTCGCGGCGGCACTTCACCTGTTCATGTATGTGTTCGTGTTGTCCTCGTCCATCAACGGGCTGTGCCACTACATCGGCTACCGGAATTTCGACAATACGGCGACGAACCTCAGGCTCGTCGCACTTCTGACCGGCGGCGAGGGGCTTCATAACAACCATCATGGGCATCCGAGAAGTCCGAAGTTCAGCTTCCGCCCGCATGAGATCGATCCCTCCTGGCCGCTGATCAAACTGTTGATGGCGGTCAAGCTCGCTCAGCCCTACCGGACTATCGACGACATCTACTCACCACTCCCGTAATTCGTCAGCCGGTCTCCACTGTTCCGGGAAACCGCCTCCGCCTCCGCCGGCGTCTCTTTCGCCGCGGCGGAGCGTCCCGCACGGCTTCGATCCCTTCCGGCGTCTGCTCCGAAATCTCCGCTTGCAGCGCTCGCCACGATGCGACGAGCTCGGGTGCCGAGCCGTGAAGCTCGAGCCACGTCAGCGCGGCGGGGAATGCGCTGCGATGGATGATCGCGCGTTTATGCCGCGCCGATGCATTCTGATCGCGAAGATGCCGCTGGAGCATGAGAATTTGCCGCAGGAATTCGACGTCTCGCCGCGCCAGCGGAAGTATGCCGAACCGCGCGCCCAGCTCCTTCGTACGGCCGTGATGCTGATCGAGCAGCCCGAGCGGGATCAACAGTGATCCCAGGAGGATCGCATTCGCCAGCGCTTCCGGGTTCCGTTTGAAGGAGCGGCGATAGTTGTCGATGGAGGCAAGCGACTGCCAGAACGCGGGCGAGATGCGCCCGGGCACCTCCGGCGCGATGGCCGCGAGCAGTCCGGTGTCCACGAGCCTGCGGAACGCGTTCTCCGCGAATCCCGCGCGCAGCACTTTGTAGATCTCCTCCATCAACCGGGGCGGCGCGCTGCGCGCCAGTTCGCCGTGGTAACGCTCGATGGCCTGAAGAACCGGAGGGTCGATGGTGAAATCCAGCCGCGCGGCAAGGGCCACCGCCCGCAGCATGCGCACCGGATCTTCCTGAAAGCGTTCTTCGGGAACGCCGATGCATCGGATCAGCCCCGCGCGAATGTCTGCGATGCCGCCGACGTAATCGATGATCGAGCGCGTCTCGATGTCGTAGAACAGCGCGTTCAGCGTAAAGTCGCGCCGGAAGGCATCCTCTTCGGGCGTGCCGAATGTATTGTCGTGATGGATAAGAAGATCCGGATCGTCGAGTGCGTCGCCCGACGGCGGCTGCACCGGCTGCACGGCCGCCGGTTCTTCTTCGCTGCCCGCGGGAATCTGGCGGCGGAACGTCGCGACCTCGATGACCTTCAGACCGAACTTCACATGAGCGAGCCGAAACCGGCGACCGATGATCCAGCAGTTGCGGAAGAGCCTCTTCACCTGATAGGGGTGCGCCGAGGTGCCGATGTCGAAGTCTTTTGGCGTGCGGCCGAGCAGGAGATCGCGCACGCTGCCGCCGACGAGGTACGCGATGTGATCGAACTGCCGGAGTCGATACAAGACCTTGAGGGCGTCGGCGTCGATATTTTGCCGCGAGATCGGGTGGTCGCTGCGCGCGATGATGACAGGCTCGGACATCAGGGCTTGGCTTCTCTCCAATTA
>Ga0136617_10003702_pt1 | contig 13668 bp, 11 predicted proteins | sample AntDrymUQ3222106_2_FD_129672 | JGI IMG/M metagenome (GOLD analysis project Ga0136617, IMG submission 129672) | Polar desert sand microbial communities from Dry Valleys, Antarctica - metaG UQ322 (21.06) | ecosystem: Environmental > Terrestrial > Soil > Desert | place: Antarctica: Dry Valley...
AGACGGCGCGCGTAATGCGATAGATTAATTCTTCATTAGCCATTCTTCAGATAAGGACTGAGGACTGAGGACTGAGTGGAGAGTTATTGCTCAGTCCTCAGTCCTTTCTAACGTCTTCCGCCATCGCGTGCGCTTAGTTCGCGTGCGGCGGCGCGCAGTTCGTCCGACAGTGTGTCTTCATGCACGTCGACGCGGTCGACGATGCCGACCACCGCCGCTTCGATTGACATGTCCTGATTGCCGATGGCGGAGCGCGCCGCTTTGCCGTAAGCGCACAAGACCGTCTCGCCAACCCCCGCGCCCAGCCGGTCGGCGACCACGACGATGTTCTTCGTCGGCTCTTTGTCGAGGTCAATCGGATGCACGATTAAAAAACGGACGCCTTCGAGATCGGGCGTCTTCTTCGTTGACCATAGCGTGCCGACGACCTTGCCTAAAAACATAAACAGGGGTCAGGGGTCAGTGGTCAGGGGTCAGGGGAAGCCGATTTTGACCGGCCCCTGACCCCCAGCCTCCGACCCCCTTCTTATCCTTTCGCGAACACTTCCGCCGCGTCGCCCATGTCACGCGCCGCCGGGGTAATGATGGTGCGCGCATTGACGTAAATTTTTTCGCCCTTTTGGAGCGCGCTGCGCACGTCGTCCTCGCAGACGAAGTCGACGACGCGTTGGCCGTTAGACAGTGCCGGTGGCTGACTGTTTCCCGCCGCGCCGTTGTCGCCTTGTCTCCCGTTTGGTCTGTCACCAGACCCCGCGGTCGCGGGCGTACTGCTGCTGTTCGACCCCTCAGCGTGCGGCGTATCCCGTTCCGCGGCGGATGACACATTGCCGCCGCGACCGCCGTTGATATGTGTTGTCGGCGCGGCTTCCGCTTGCGGTGCGGCACCGCCGGACGGCGAGACGCGGTGCGGTTCGATGTCGATCACCGCCTGAACGGGCGCGGGCGAATCGGCAGCGCGCAACGGCACCGATTCAGTTGATGGCGATGGCGACGACGATGATGGAGGCGGCTGGCCCGCCGAGCGTTGGCTGAGGAACCGATCCACGATCTTCGCAATCTCTTCGCGGCTCACCCCGCCCGCCGACGGTGAAGCGGCAAGCGGTCGGTGCGCGTGTGCCGGGATCGATGCGCCGCGTCCCGGTGTCGCCGCGTCGCCGCGTCTGGCCCCGACCGGGCGCGTTTCAAAAGCGACGCGCTTAATGTCCATCAAGTGCCACGGCGAGATGTTGTCGGAAGTGACGTTGCCGCCCCACGATCCGCAGCCGAGCGTCATCGACGGCGGAAGCGCGGTCGAGAAGCCAATCGCGCCGTGCGTTGTCGGCGTGTTGACGACGATGCGCGATGCGGGCATCTCGGTTCCGTAGGCGCGCGCCACATCGCGCGCGCGCGTGTGAATCCCGGCGGTATGACCCATCCCGCCGTAGCTTAAAACTTCAAAGCAGCGCGCCGCGCCGCGCTCCATCCCGTCCTCGACGTAGAAGGCGAGAATCGGCGACAGCTTCTCCATCGACAGCGGGTGCTCGCGTCCGACGCCGCCGACCTCCGCCATCAGACAGCGCGTGCCCGGCGGGACGCTCAAGCCGGCCATCTTCGCAATTGTTTCAACCGACCTGCCGACGACGCCTGGGTTAAGCGTGCGCTGCGGCGTCGCGACGACGCGCGCCAATTGATCGGCTTCGCTCGCGCTCAGGAAATGTCCGCCCTGCGCCTCGAACTCCACGCGCACCGCTTTCGCGATTGGGGCATCCGCGACGACCGCCTGCTCGGAAGCGCAGATCGTGCCGTTGTCAAAACACTTGCTGGTCAGGATGTCTTGGACCGCCTTCGGCACGTCCGCGGTGCGCTCGACAAAAACAGGAACGTTGCCGGGGCCGACGCCGAACGCGGGCTTGCCAGACGAATAGGCTGCGCGCACCAGACCGATGCCGCCGGTCGCGAGGATGACCGCTGTCTGTTTGTGCTTCATCAACGTCTCGGTGCCTTCGATGGTCGCCGTCGTCATGCATCCGATGGCGTCTTCAGGTAATCCTTCTCTGACGGCGACCTCGCGCATCACGCGCGCCGCTTCGCTGATGCACTTCGCCGCGGACGGGTGCGGTGACAGAACGATTGAGTTACGGGATTTGATGGCGATGAGAATCTTGAAAATCGCGGTCGAGGTCGGGTTGGTCGACGGGATGATGGCGGCGACGACGCCGCGCGGGGAAGCGATTTCCATCACATCCGGCGATTCGTTGATGACACCGACGGTGCGCAACGATTTGAAATAGTTCCACACGTCTTCGGCGGCAAAGCGGTTCTTCTCGCGCTTGTCATTGGCAATGCCGTAGCCGGTTTCCTCGACCGCCATCGCGCCGAGTCGCGCCGCCTCACGTAGCGCCGCCGCCGCCATCGCCTCGCAGATGCGGTCGATGCTGTTCTGATCAAAGCGCGCCAGTTTTCCCTGCGCGCGGTGCGCCCCCTCCACCAAGTCGCGCGCCTGCTGCACCGAGACGAGGTCTTTATCAACCGACATAACACCCTCCGGGCGAATTTTAGATTTGCAATTGATACAAAGGAGGCTGCTGTCAGCACCTGTTTTCAATCGCAAATCGCAAATCTAAAATCGCAAATTATTTTGCCTTCTCCCGGTTGTTCTCGCGCGCGCCGGCTGGGAGGGCGCGGCCTTGGTCGCCTTCGACGAGTTGCGCCTGGCCGCCCGACTGAACGGAGCGCTCGTCGGGGCTGTAGCCGGTGCGGCCGTTTTTAGGCAATACGCGCTCGACCTCTCCGTGCGGGCGAGGAATGACGTGGACGCTAATCAGTTCGCCGACGCGACGCGCGGCGGCGGCCCCGGCATCGGTCGCCGCTTTGACCGCGCCCACGTCGCCGCGCACAAAGATCGTGACATACCCGGCGCCGATATACTCTTTTCCTATTAACTGAACGTTGGCCGCTTTGACCATCGCATCGGCAGCTTCGACCGCGCCGACGAACCCTTTGGTCTCGACCATTCCGAGTGCTTCGAGAGGCATTAGTAGAATCCTCGCTTTGTTTTGATTGTAAAGATTAAAACGCTTCCGGTCAGGTTTCAGGTGAGCAACCGTAGCACCGCCCGTCACAAAGTTCAAGACCGGGCGCATCCTTCTGAGCATGAAGTGTTTGACACGCTTGCGCACGCCACATTATAGTGGCCGCATAGTGGTCGCAACAGCCGGCGACTGTTCGCTTTCGGTCGCGCGCCGGGCATGAGTCGGGCGCGAATCGGGTACGACGGCGGCCCTAACGCGGTGAGTTAACGCGTCGGGGCAGTGTGGTTCGGAAAATGCCGTCCAAAATTTCTCAGACGACAACGCTCAAGTGAACCCAAAACCCTCTGACCAAAGTCCCGAAGGACGCGCACCAGACGGAGGGGTGGATGATACCCTGGGCGCCCAACTGCGGCGCGCGCGCGAAGAGCGCGGCCTCTCGCTCCGCGACATCTCTGACCACACGCGCATCTCGATGCGTCACCTTGAAGCCATTGAGGTTGACGACTTCAAAGCCCTCCCCGGCGGCATCTTCAACCGAAGCTTCATTAAAGCCTACGCCAAACAAGTCCGCTTCGACGAGCACGCGGCGCTCGAAGGTTACGCCCGCATAGTGCGCGGGCACGGCGGCGATGTGAGCGATGAAACCTCGCCGCTGCCGACGCGTGCGCGCGTCTACCTCGACGGCGATACGACGCACCCGCCGTGGCTCAACATTTTCCTGAGCGCGCTGATTGTCGGCATCCTCGTGCTCGGCGTCTATGCCGTGCTGCACTGGTACAAACGTGCCGGCACTGACGCGGCGGAACGCACCGCCGTCAATCCGGTCGCACCCACCGTGAACGCGGTGCCGCAACCGACGCCGCAAGCGACAGCGGCTCCAGTCGGCTTCACCGTGCGTGTCAGGGCGCAGGGCGAAGACGTCTGGTTCAGACCAATCGTCGACGACGCGGCGCAACCCGACATCACGCTCAGGATCGATCAGACGCGGGAGTTCTCGCCGCAACAACGCTTTCGTCTTCAGTACTCGCCGAGTAAAACGCGAGCGCTCGAGGTAAGTATCAACGGCCAAGTTGCCAAAGCGCCGAAGCCAGACTCGAAGAACGGCATCGCCGAGTGGGCAATCACAAAGGACAACTACACACAGTTCCTGCCGCAGTAATGAAAGTCTCAAGTCTGAAGTTCGGAGTCTCAAGTCAAAGCCGACAACGGCTCCTTGACTTGAGACTTCTGACTTTAGACACTGGAAGTGGAGTTTAGGAATTATGCTGACCCCTGATCTGATCGACGGTCTAACGTTCGATGACGTGCTGCTGATCCCCGCGCGCTCCGACATACTGCCCGTCGAGACCGACACCACGACGCAACTCACGCGCGGCATCGCGCTGCGCATCCCACTCTGTTCGGCGGCGATGGACACCGTGACCGAGGCCGCGCTCGCCATCGCCATCGCGCAGCAGGGCGGCATCGGCGTGATTCACAAAAACATGCCGGTCGAGCGGCAGGCCGAAGAGGTCGACAAGGTAAAGCGCTCCGAATCGGGGATGATCGTCGACCCGGTGACGATCCGCCACGACCGGCCCGTCAGCGATGCGCTCGCCGTGATGGAGCGCTACCACATCAGCGGCGTCCCCGTCGTCGACGAAGACGGGCATCTCGTCGGTATCATCACCAACCGCGATTTGCGCTTTGAGACCCGCTTCCAAATCCCCGTCTCCGAAGTAATGACTCCGCAACCGCTGGTGACTGTCCCTGTCGGCACGACGCTCGAAGAGGCGAAGGTCGTGCTGCAAAAGCACCGCATCGAAAAGCTCCTCGTCATCGACAGTGACAAGCACCTCAAAGGTCTCATCACCGTCAAGGATATTCAAAAGGCCATCAGGTATCCGACGGCGGCGAAAGACGACATGGGACGCCTGCGCGTCGCCGCCGCCGTCGGCGCCACCGGCGACTTTCGCGAGCGTGCCGACGAACTGATGCGCGTCCGCGCCGACTGCCTGGTGATCGACACCGCGCACGGCCACTCGTCGCGCGTCATCGAAGCGGTGCGCGACATCAAGCGCCGCCATCCCGACACGCAACTGATCGCCGGCAACGTGGCGACCGGCGACGCGACGCGCGAATTGATCGAAGCGGGCGTTGACGCGGTGAAGTGCGGCGTCGGGCCCGGTAGTATTTGCACAACTCGCGTCGTCACCGGCGCGGGCGTGCCGCAGATTACGGCGATCAACAACTGTGTGCAGGCCGCGCGCGGTAGCGGCGTACCGATCATCGCCGACGGCGGCGTCAAGTTCTCCGGCGACGTCGCGAAGGCGATTGCGGCGGGCGCCGACGTGGTGATGATCGGGTCGCTCTTTGCCGGGACGGAAGAATCACCCGGCGAACTGATTCTGTTTCAGGGTCGTTCGTTCAAAGCCTACCGCGGAATGGGTTCAATCGGCGCGATGCGCGAAGGTTCGCGCGACCGCTACGCGCAGGAATCGACGGATGTCGAATCAAAGCTCGTCCCCGAAGGCATTGAGGGCCGTGTCCCATACAAGGGGACGCTCGCCGACATGGTGACGCAACTGATCGGCGGCCTGCGCGCCGGGATGGGCTACACCGGCTGCCGCACCATCCGCGAGTTTCAAGAGCGGACGCGCTTCGTCCGCATCAGTTCCGCCGGACTCAAAGAGTCGCACGTCCACGACGTCATCATCACCAAGGAAGCGCCGAACTACCGGCTGGAATAAAGGCAGTTGGCGAAGCGTCCGGTGAGCTTTGAGCGGACTTACCAATCAGCGTTTCGTAAGATCAGGCCATCGGGAGTGTGGTTAGCAATCAAGTCAAAATCCTTCTTATTCCGTGTGGCAATCCCGTATCCGTGAGCTAAAGCGGTTGCGGCAATGAACACATCTCTTAAAAACTCTTTGGGCATATTTTTAGAAAGACGCGGGACGACGTAGGCAGCCACTTCTGCCGCCCTTTGGTCAAAGGGCAAGACGACGCAAGATTTGATTAGCTGCTCAGTCTTCAAGCGGTCGTGTCTTGCCTGCTCGTTCGGTTCATTTGGTTTGATCGATTTATTTTCAAATCCGTAAATTGCCTCATAAACAGTCATTGAAGTTAAAGCTGGAAAAATTTTTAAGTTGCGATTGGTAAGCAGCTATCGCATCCAGCACTTCCCGTTTTTGATACCGCCACGCCGTCAACACATTGCTGTCTAAGGCAAGCGGTGTTTCGGGAAGTGCGATCCCAATTGCCATCAGGAATGTTCCTCTTCTGAATCAGCAATCAAGAAGGCTTCGCCAAATTCAGGGCGGGTAGTCACTTCTGCTTTTTCTTCCTCGGTCAAACCGGATAATGTCGCAGCAGCGAGGGCGTGGTAGCGTTCAACGAGATGAGAATCGAGATGTGGTTCCAAATCGATCAACATCTGGATCATTGGCTCCCAAGGAGAATCAGATAAACGCGGCGCATCCGGGAAGTCATACCTTCCTTGACCACTCAGAGATCGAATTACAACGGCAACTTCATGGCCGTCATTGCGTGTCAGTTTCTCTAGTGCTTTATCGAAGTCTTCAATAAATTTGTTTTCAATCGTCAGACTTCCGTTACCCAGCAAAATGTCCTTGCCAAAAAGTATCCGGCGCTGTGGCTGCGGGACAAACGTGAAGGAAGCGTCTTGATTACCGGCTTTCAAATAATTGTGTGATTCGTTAGTAGCAGGGAAAGACACTCCGATACTGTTCACCGGCCACACAAACGTGCGATGAACTATTGCATGATAGACCAAAGCAACATCACGCACCTGCTCCGCGGTTAAATCAGACGGCAGCATAAATTTATAACCGATGGCTCGCTCAATCAGCATGATTCGGTATTCGAGCTGCCGCCGGCTCAACATGTGGCTAACATCTAACAGAGGTCTACTAAATTCCAGTTCAAGGTTAATTTCGAGTTCGGGAACATGCAAATTCACCCCCTTGGACAAACCAAACATGGCGTGCAAGGTTGAAGCAACAAAACTTGCACGCGCGCTTTCAAATGGCGCTTCAGTCTTAAAGTAAACTCCCTCTATTTGAAACTGATCTTCAATCAGTCTACCGGCAACGGTTAGAATAATCGCCACTTCTTCATCAACGGTCGCACGAAGCAATACCTTGCCAGCCGACATGTTCGAGATTACATCTTCAAGCGGCATCTCGAGATGAATTTGAAAGTCAGGGATAGCGATTTGTAATGCGACGGATTGCGCAATCTGAGGCACAGGGACGGTGAGGCCGCCGGCTAGAATGTTGGCAGTGGTCGAAAGTTCACGGCTGGCAACGACGGTACTCATAAAACCTTCACCTCTTTGTGAACGAAAGAATTCATTCTGTTAACTCAACTGAAGACGCAGTGATATTAGTGCATTTACATTAAGCGGTTCAATCAAACACTGAAGCAAGCATGATGTTCAAAAAAGTCTTGGTGCTGTCAGCGTCGGCGGGCGCGGGTCATGTGCGCGCCGCCGAAGCCGTCGTGCGCGCGATTGAGGAGATGGGCGCGGCGGCGGAAGTACGCCACGTTGACGCGCTCGAATACACAAACAAATTGTTTCGCCATCTCTACTCGAAGGCTTACGTCGAGATGGTGAACAAGGCGCCGGAGCTTTTGGGCTGGCTCTACGACGCGTTTGATACGCCGTGGAAGAATGAGCGCCGCCGACTCGCGCTCGACAAGCTCAACACGCGCCCGCTCGTCCGCATGTTGAAGCAGTATCAACCCGAAGTCGTCATCTGCACGCACTTTCTTCCGGCGGAAATCATTTCGTGGCTGAAGGCGAAAGAGCGCATCACCGTGCCGCAGGCCATCGTCGTCACCGACTTCGACGTGCATGCGATGTGGCTGTGTCATCACTACGAGCAGTACTTCGTCGCGCTCGACGAGACACGCGTGCATCTTGAAAACTTAGGCATCCCGCCGGAGAAGATTACCGTCTCCGGGATTCCGATTGACCCGCTCTTCGCGCAGGCGAAAGATAAGCGTTCGATGCGCGCCAAGCACGGCCTTGATGTGGAGCGGACGACGATTCTTTTGTCGGCGGGCGGCTTTGGGGTCGGCCCAGTCGAACACATTCTGCAATCGCTCGCCGGACTTCAACACCCGGCGCAAGTCGTCGCCTTGTGCGGGCGCAACGACGATTTGAAACTTCGCGTCGAGCGCCTCGCCGCCGAACTTTCGCCCGGTCACGCGCTCCGCATCAAGGCCGTCGGCTACACGACCGAGATGGACGAATTCATGTCCGCTTCCGACGTGCTGCTTGGCAAGCCGGGCGGCCTCACCACCTCGGAGGCGCTGGCGAAGGGACTGGTCTTCTGTGTCGTCAATCCAATTCCGGGACAGGAAGAACGCAACTCCGATCACCTGCTCGAAGAAGGCGTCGCCATTCGCTGCAACAACCTTCCCGCACTCGCCTACAAAATAGACCGCCTGCTCGACGACCCGGCGCGCGTTGAGACGATGAAAGACAACGCGCGGCGACTCGCCCGCCCCCACGCGGCGCGCGAGATCATCGGTAAACTGCTGGCGCTGCGACAAAGCGATAGCGGATAGCCGGGAGCGCAGCCAAGATGCCTGCGCTCCCGGTAACGCGCGATGTTGATTTAATCGCTCGCGTCGTCGTCAGTGATGTACGCTGTCGCCGTGCGGGTGCGAATGGTGTCGCGCCGTTTTTTTCGAGAGGCTGTTGTAAACGGTTTCGATCCAGCGGTCGGTCTTCATGAAGCCGGTGCCCCAACTGGCCCATTCGGCGGGAAGGCCGGCGGCCTTCGCCTGTTCGAGTGTTTTGCCCGCATCAATCTGCTTACGAATGATGGAGGTCGTCTCGGTCAGCATGCGGTGAAAGGCTTTGAGGTCGTCAATTGTGGCGAGCGCGCCGTGGCCGGGAATGATTTTGACGCCCACCGTGGCGCGCTTAATCACGTCGCCGACGTTCTTCGTAAAGCCTTCGACGCTGCCGCCGCTGTTGAGGTCGACGAATGGGAAGCGCCCGTTGAAGAACTGGTCGCCCATGTGGACGACGTTGGCCGAGGTGAAGAAGATGACGCTGTCGCCGTCGGTGTGGCCGGCGGGAAAGTGGATGGCGCGAATCTCCTCGCCGTTAAAGTGGACGGAGAGCGCGTCGTCGAACGTGACGACGGGGAGCGCTTCTTTCGGCGACGGCGGGGTGACGTTGCCGCCCGCACCTTTCTGCTCGGTCGAAAGCCGCTTGCGCACATTCGTGTGCGCGATGATGTGCGCTTCCCTGCCGAACTCTTTATTGCTGCCCGTGTGGTCGCCGTGATAGTGCGTGTTGAGGACGAATTTCAACTTGCCCTCGCCGAGTTGTTTGAGCGCCGCGCGAATCTTGTCGGCGAGCGGCGCGAATTGATCGTCCACGATCAGAATACCGTCCGGCCCGACCGAGACACCGATGTTGCCGCCCGCGCCTTCGAGCATGTGGACGTTGCCCGCGACGTGCGTCGTCTTCATCTGCACGCCGGAAAAATCCTGCTGCGCGCGCGCCGGAACCGCGCCGAGACAAATGCTTAGCAGCAAGCCGTAAAAAAGTCGCTTCATCTTTTTCGCTCCTGAGAAAATAGCTGTCAGCTATTAGCTGTCAGCCGTCAGCATTATTATTTTCGGGCGTCGCACGCGCGACATGAATAATCCTTCAAAAAATCATTCGCCGTGTGACGGGCGAGCATCGTAGCACAGACTTCGATTTGTGTTATCAACTCAGTGATACTGAGTACCATCCACTCGCAAAGTTATAAAATCGAGTGTCGGCGATGCGCTTTTTTGTCGCACTCTGCGATACATTCAGAGGCATTCCGTTTGCCGATCCGCCTCTTGATATTTCAAGGTATTCAAGATGTCGAAATCCACGATCCGTTTAATCTCTAACCCGAACGCCGGGCACGGCGGCGCGCATCGCGCCCGCGAGGTCGCGCGTTTTTGTGAGCGTCTCAAAGCGCACGGCATCGCGGTCGAAGTCGAACACACAATGGGGCCACACGACGCGACGCGACTGGCGCGGCGCGCGGCTGAGGAGGGCGTGCGTGAAGTGATCGTCTCCGGCGGCGACGGAACAATCAACGAAGCGTTGCAGGGTCTGATCGGGACGGATGTGCGGCTCGCCGTCTGGCCGACAGGGACGGCGAACGTGCTGGCGCGCGAACTCGGCGTGCCGTTTGACGCGGTGGGCGCAGCAGAGGTGGTTCTGCACGGCGCGGCAGAGCGTATCTCCGTCGGGTGCGCGATTGAAGAACAGAGCGGCGCGCGCCGGTACTTCCTGTTGATGGCCGGAATCGGGCTTGATGCGTCGGTGGTCGGACGCGTCCTGCCAGGGTTGAAACGGCGCGTCGGCGAGGCCGCGTTCTGGTACGCGGGGCTTGAGCATCTCGCACGTTGGCAGCCGGAGCCGTTCACGGTCGAAATCGAAGGACAGAGTTTTCCGGCGACGTTCGCCGCCGTCGGCAAGGCGGCACACTACGGCGGCAACCTCGCGATTACGCCGCGTGCCCGGCTCGACCGGGCCGAGTTCGAAGTGTGTCTCGTCGATTCGCACAGCCGATTGCGCTACCTCTATCTGCTCTCGCACGCGATGCGCGGCGGCGTGACCGACAACTCAACTTCCGTCCGCTTCGTTTGCACGACGCACCTGCGCGCCCACGGTCACGCGCCCGTGCAGGCCGACGGTGAACTGATCGGCCACCTACCGATGACCTTTGAGATCATCCCCGACGCCATCGAGATCGTCACTAACAAGGGATGAAGGATGAAGGACTCTCTAAGGGATGAAGGATGAGGGATGAGGGATGAATAAAGCAGACCAGAAGACAGCACACAGCATGGACAGAGCCGCTCTGCATCTTCAGTGACCTGTATTCCGTATTCCTTATTCCTGGCTTCATCCCTCATCCCTCATCCCTCCGCCCTCATCCCTTTTTAGTGAGCCACGCGGTGCGGAGGTCGCGGGCCTGGGGCGGCGCGTCTTTCATTTCTTCGATGACATACTCCACGCGGTCGGGGGCGTCGAGTTTCAGCGTGGCGTTGATTGTCTGACGCCCGCGGCGCACTGTCATTGGCGCGCCGTCGCCAACCTTATAAACATTCAGCGCGCTGCGCCAGGAGAGGCCGGTGACCTTCGTCTTGCCGATTGAAACAATGACATCGCCCTGCCGCAGTCCGGCGCGTTCGGCGGCGGAGTTCTGGCCCACGCCGACGATTAGCGCGCCCTGCCGCTCACGCAAGTCCGTCGTGATGCCGGCGCTGAACGGTTCGCCCGCGGCGGTGCGGCGCACGAGGCGCAGTCCGACCTGCGCAAAGGCTTCTTCGTAGGGCGGCGTCTCAGTCCCGCGGGCGTATCTGTCGAAGAAGTAGGTCATGTCCGTCCCGACGAGTTCCGAAGTAACGCGCGCGAACTCTTCGTTGGTGAAGCCACGCCCCTTGAGGTAGTACGTCGCCTTCGGGCTGCGCACATAGAACTCTTCGTACGCGCGGCGCATCACGTCGTCGAGCGACGCACGCCCGCCGGTCTTGCCGCGGATCAACAGATCAAGCGCGAGCGCGAGCACCTCACCTTTCGGGTAATAGCTGATCGATGTGTTGAGCAGGTTCGTCAGTTGTTCGTTTCCCGCGCGGTCGATGAAAGGCGCGATGATCGACGACTCTTCGGCGCTCGTCAGGCGACTTCCCGGCGCGGTCTCGACGTTGGTGATTGTCTGGGCGAAAGAGTCAAGCAGTCGGCGTTCGTCCCACAGCCCAGCGCGCCTCAGCATCAGGTGACCGTAATAGGTCGTGAACCCTTCGGCGATCCACAGCCCGCGCGTCACGACCGGCTTCGTAAAGTCCCACGGTCCCAAGCCGACGGGCCGTAGGCGTTTGACATTCCACACATGAAAGAATTCGTGCGCGGCGGTTCCGAGCGCCTCTTCCAAACAGCCCGCGTCGGCGAGCGCACACGTCTCGATGACCTGCGTCGAGGTGAGGTGCTCCATGCCGTCGCCACGGAGCGCGTCGGGCGCGAAGTGGAACATGAATGTGTATGCGTCAAAGTCCGGCGCGCCCCACATCGCGGTCTCGGCGCGAACGATCTTTTCGACATCGCGGACGAGCGCCGCGCGATTGCCGCCCTCGCTCCCGAATGAATGCACCGCGACGCGGTACAGTTTGCCGTCAACTTTGAACTCGTCGATTGTTAAGTCCGGCGCGATTTCGGTCGGCGTGTCAATCAGGATGTCGTAATTCGCGAACTGCCACTCGCGCTGATCGGCGCGCGTCGTGTAGCCGTTGATGATCTTCCAACTGGGCGGTGGTTCAATCGTCAGCTTCACCGGGTCCTGCTTGTGGCCGACGACGTACATAAAGAGCGACGCGCCGTTGTAGTTCGCGTGCCGTTCGTCGAGTTGCGAGAACGTTCCCGATAGATCATCGCCGAAAACTTTGTAGCTGAATATGAAGCGGCGCGCGAACCCGGGCACGACGCGCCACGTCTGCGTGTCGAGCCGCGTGACGTTCAGCTTTTTCGGCGCGGCGCATTTCGTCTGCGGCCAACACGGGACAGATGCCTCCACCTCCTGCACGTTTTTCGCGAACTCGAAGACGCCGTAGCGCCCCGGCGACCAGCGCGGCATCTGGAACTCGATGAACTCCTCGACCTTGTTCAATTCGACCTCGACGCGCACCTCGAAGAGATGAGATTTCGGGTTCGGCATCGCCACGTGGTACGCGATGCGGTAAGCGTCCTCGCCAATTTGATTCTGACGAGTGGCCGCAGCCTTCGTCACGGACGGTGCGACGGCGAACAGCGCGCAGGCGACGATCATCCGAAGAACGGCGCGGCGAAAATAAATGGGCATGAACGACTCCGTGATTGCCAGACGTGGGGTTGACTTGGTGAAATATCAAAACGCGGGAGATTATCTGCGGAGCCAACAGCGGGTGTCAAAACCGGGTTGCTTGACGACCGGCGAGTGTGTCGGCTAAACCACATGATGAAGGTTGGAACAAATTACGAACATGACAGAACGTCTTTATTATTCAGATTCGCACCTGACAAACTTCAACGCGCGCGTCACGGATGTGGGCCGCGACGAGCAGGGTCGCGCCGCCGTCACACTCGACCGCACCGCGTTCTATCCGACCGGCGGCGGCCAGCCGAGCGATATAGGAACACTCGGCGCGGCGCGCGTCGTCGAATGCGTCGACCTCGGAGCGGACGGCGTGCGGCATGTGATCGAAGGCGACGCACCCGCCATCGGAGCGGAGGTCGCGTGCTCAATCGATTGGCCGCGCCGCCTCGACCACCTTCAGCAACACACCGCGCAGCACATTCTCTCGCAATCGTTTATCGAACTTTTCAACGCCGAGACGCGCGGTTTCCGCATCATGGAGCGCGCCTCTGAAATAGACGTGACATTGACTGACCCCTCTGACGAACGGATCGAGCGCGCCGTCGACCTCGCCAACCGGATCGTCTGGGAAGACCGCTCCGTCCGCGTCCGACACGTCACGGCGGAGCAGGCCGCCGCGCTGCCCTTGCGTAAAGAGCCGACGCGCGCCGGCACTCTGTGCGTGATCGAGATCGAAGGCTTCGACTTAAACGCCTGCGGCGGCACGCACGCCCGACGCACCGGCGAAGTCGGCATCATCG
>Ga0136617_10003703_pt1 | contig 13666 bp, 15 predicted proteins | sample AntDrymUQ3222106_2_FD_129672 | JGI IMG/M metagenome (GOLD analysis project Ga0136617, IMG submission 129672) | Polar desert sand microbial communities from Dry Valleys, Antarctica - metaG UQ322 (21.06) | ecosystem: Environmental > Terrestrial > Soil > Desert | place: Antarctica: Dry Valley...
GAAGAGGGCGCCGAACAGCACCAACGAGATCCCGCGGGCTCGACGCTCGGGCGGATAGAGGTCGGCCGCGGCGGCGCGCGCGAGCAGAACCGTCCCGCTCGACGCTCCCACGAGCACGAAGCCGGCGATCACGAGCAAGGAGGAGTCCCAGCCGCACCCGGCGGCGGCGAGCGAGCAGCCGGCGGCACCCGAGCAGAAGCCGGCGGCGAGCACGGGCACCCGGCCGACGCGGTCCATCGCTCGGCCCGCCGGCAGCGCGGCGAGCGCCCCGGAGGCGAGGAAGATCGCCGGCCCGAGGCCAAGAATGCTCTCGACCCCCGTCACCAACACGAGCGTGATCGTGGAGACGGCGACGACGAGCTGCACCATGCCGGACAGGCAGGTCAGGCAGGCGGCAAGCAGGAACGTGTTGCGCCTGATTGGGAGCGCGGCGCTAGGAGCGTGGATCTGAAAACGTCCTTTCGCTCGACCGGTCATTGCAGACAGACGAGCAGGCAGAGCAGCCCGCCCGTCCTGAATCTAGGCACCGCAAGCGGCGCTTAGTTGCGCTCACGCCGCCGGCGCCAGAAGTCATAGAGCACCAGCCCGACGATCGAGGCGATCGCGAACGCGTACCCGAGGTGGTGCCCGGTATGCGCCAGAAAAGTCACGACAGCAATTCAAGCAGTCCGGTGCGGAAAGCATGCGCGCCGCCGTGCGACGGATGGCGGACGTACCGCCCGCCGAGCACCTCGTGCGCCAGCCGACCGACCGGGATCGTCCGCCGCCCGACGGCGAGGGCGTCGAGGAAGAGGCGGCCGGCCCCGACCTCCTCCCGCGTCGGGCGACGGTTCGAGCGCTCGCTGCCCGGATGGGTCGGGACGACGTTCCAGAGCAGCACCCGCTCCTCGAGACCGAGCTCGCCGAGCACGCGGTGAACGATCGTCGCCGTCGCCTCCGCCGGCCCCGTGCCGGTCAGCTGGCGCTCGGACGTGAGCGGGATTCCGCTCACACGCGTGCCGCGGTATCCCGGCGCCTCGGCGACAAGGAGAATCGGGGCGGCTCCCCGCGACTCGAAGTACGCCGCCAGACGAGCGCGACAGAGCGCCGCCCGCCCGCCGTCGCGGTAGAAGTTGAACGTCGAGCCGATGCAGGCATCGGCCAGTTGCTCGATGATCGACACCATGATCGAGATCCGGACTCTGACTGACGGCGGCCAGAAGCCCCTCGAGACCGCCCGCGTCGTCGCGGACTTTCTCGGCGAGGCCCGCCGCTCGCTCGAGCTTGCGCACTACGACTTCCACCTTCGCGACGAGACGGCCGCCGTCGTGGGCGGGGCGATCTCCGCTGCCGCCGATCGTGGGGTCGCCGTGCGAATGCTCTACAACATCGACCACCGCAACCCGATCCCGGTGCCGCCGCCGCCCGAGCCCGACGCGCAGCTGATCGCCTCACTCGGCGTCCCGGCGAAGGCGATCGCGGGAGTCCCCGACCTGATGCACCACAAGTACGTCGTCCGCGACGGCGAGAGCGTCTGGACGGGGTCGATGAACTGGACCGACGACTCGTTCTCGGTGCAGGAGAACGTGATCGTCGTTGCCGACTCGGCCGTGCTCGCGTCAGCGTTCACGCGGAACTTTGACGAGCTCTGGAACATCGGCGTTGTCGAGCAGAGCGGCTTCGTCGAGCCTCGGCCCGTCCGCGTCGGGGACGTCGACGTTCGGCCCTGGTTCACGCCGGGGCACGGCGAGGCGCTCTCCGCGCGGATCGCGAAAGCGATCGGCCGCGCCCGCAGGCGCGTCCGCATCTGCTCGCCGGTGATCACTGCCGCGCCCGTGCTGGCGACGCTCGCGCAGGTGATCTCGGAAGGGCGCCTCGACGTCGCCGGCTGCGTCGACCTGACGCAGGTGCGCGGCGTCATCTATCAGTGGAACGAGAACGGCAACGTCTCGTGGAAGCTTCCGTTGCTCCAGCGCGTGATGACAGGCGAGTTCTCGGGCAAGGACTCGACGCCCTGGCGGCCGGAGGGAAGCGTCCACGACTTCATGCATGCGAAAGTCACCGTCGCCGACGACGTCGTCTTCGCGGGGAGCTTCAATCTCTCGCGCTCGGGCGAGCAGAACGCCGAGAACGTGCTCGAGATCCACGACGCCGACCTCGCCGATCGGCTCGCCACGTTCATTGACGAGGTGCGCCTCCGCTACCCGCACGTCTCGCTCGAGAGTTGACCATCCGTCGGCGTCTCGTCGTTCGCGGCCGCGTGCAAGGTGTCTTCTTCCGCGACTCGATTCGCCAGCGCGCAGACCAGCGGAGCGTCGCCGGCTGGGTCCAGAACAACCACGACGGCACGGTCGAGGCCGTCTTCGAGGGAGCCGAGGAAGCGGTCGAGAGCCTGGTCGCTTACTGCAGCGAGGGGCCGCGCGGGGCCGAGGTCGAGGACGTCGACGTTGCCGAGGAGGAGGTCGAAGGCCTAGCGTCTTTCGACGTTCGCTGACTCAGCATCCTGCGAACGCCTCGCACCGCCTGGCCGATGCGGTGCTCGTTCTCGACGAGCGCGAACCGGACGAAAGCGTCGCCGTCGCGTCCGAAGCCCACGCCCGGGCTGGTCGCGACCCTCGCCTCGCGCAGGAGCTGCTTCGAGAACTCGAGCGAGCCGAGCTCGCGGAACGGCTCCGGGATCGGCGCCCAGACGAACATCGTCCCCTTCGGCTTGGGGAACTCCCACCCGGCGCGGGTCAGCCCGTCACAGAGAGCGTCACGACGCGACCGGTAGACCTCGCAGACCTGGCGCGGATAGTCCGGCTCCTCGTTCATCGCGATGATCGCGGCGATCTGGATCGGCTGAAACGTGCCGTAGTCGAGATAGGACTTGAGGCGCGCGAGAGCCTGCACGGCACCGGCATGTCCGAGCAGGAAGCCGACGCGCCAACCGGCCATCGAGAACGACTTCGTCAACGTGTACAGCTCGACCGCAACCTCGTCGGCCCCCTCGACCTGGAGGATCGAGACGGGCTCGTGGCCATCGAAGCCGAGGTCGGCGTAGGCGAAGTCGTGCACGACGAGCAGCTCGCGCTCCCGCGCGAAATCGACCAGGCGCCGCATGAAGTCGAGATCGACGATCGCCGTCGTCGGGTTGTGCGGAAAGGAGAGGATGACGACGCGCGGACGAGGCCGAGAGCGTTCGTACGCCTCGAGCAGATTGGCGTAGAGGTCCTCTTCCGGGCCCATCGCGACCTGGAACACGCTTGCCCCGGCGAAGATCGGCGCGTAGATGTGGATCGGGTAGCTCGGGCTCGGGACGAGCGCCGCGTCACCGGGCTGGAGCATCACCCACATCAGGTGGGAAAGGCCTTCCTTCGCGCCGATCGTCGTGATCGCCTGCGTCTCGGGGTCGAGGTGGACGCCGAAGCGGCGTGCGTACAGGTCGCAGATCGCGGAGCGAAGCTTCGGGATCCCGCGACTCGCCGAGTAGCGGTGGTTCCGCGGCTTCCGGGCTGCCTCGACGAGCTTCTCGACGGCGGCCTCCGGGGAGGGGATGTCTGGGTTGCCGAAACCGAGGTCGACAACGTCCTCGCCGGCCCGGCGAAGCTCGAGCGTCAGCTCGTTGATGGTCGCGAAGACGTACGGCGGCAGGTTGTCGATGCGCCGGAACTCCATCAAACGCCTCCCCAGCGCTCCCGGTGCACGACCTGCTCGAGCGGGCGCCGAGCCTCCGTGAACCGGCTCGTCAGTCGGTCGGCACGCGGATCGGCGTCCTCGTAGCCGATCGTCGCGACGCCGATCGGCACAACGTCATCTGGGAGGCCCAGCAGCTCGCGCAGGAAGGTCTCCTGCTCGGGATGTCCGAAGAAGCCGGCGCCGAGCCCCTCGTCGATCGCGGCCATCAGGATCAGCATCATCGCCGCGCCGGCGTCGACGAACCAGTAGGGCACTGGCCACTCGACCTCCTTGCCGCCCGTCTGCGCCAGCTTGTCGGGCTTCTGATAGCGCTCGTGGTATCGGCGCTCGCTCGCGCAGACGACGATCTGCACCGGCGCCGTCGACATCCACGGCGTGCCGCCGCCGGCGACGTAGTCCGCCTCGCCGGCGCGCTCGGCGATCCGCCGGCGCAGCTCCGGCTCGGTAACGACCACGAGGCTCTGACCCTGGCTGAAGCCCCCGCTCGGCGCGCGTCGCACAGTGCGGACGATCCGATCGATCGCGTCGGGGTCGGGCGGGTCTGGGCGATAGCTCCGCACCATCCGTCGGCGTTTCAGGAGCTCGCGAAAGTCCATCGGTGCATCATGGGTCATCTCGCCGGGTTGCGAAGAGGGCCCTGAACGGAGCTAGCAGCAAACGCAGGAGGTAAAGGGGCAGAGCGAGGACGAAACGCATGAGGTCGAAGATGAAGAACGGCGGCAGTACGTCATCGCCGAAGTCGTCGATATCGGGATCGCTCGGGAGCCCGCGCATTCTCGGCAGCCAGCGCTCACGGATCGTCCAGGCTCGGCCGCCGGGGCCAACGACCTGCCGCGCGCTCACCTACTCCCATTCGATGGTGGACGGGGGCTTCGACGAGATGTCGAGCGCGACACGATTGATGCCCGGAATCTCGTTGATGATGCGGCTCGAGATCGTCTCGAGCAGGTCGTAGGGCAGCCGCGCCCAGTCGGCCGTCATCGCGTCCTCCGACGTGACAGCGCGGATCACGATCGGATAGGCGTAGGTGCGCTCGTCGCCCTGGACCCCGACGGAGCGGATTCCGGGCAAGACGGCGAAGCTCTGCCAAAGCTCCCGGTAGAGGCCGGCCCGGCGCACCTCCTCCTGCAGGATCGCGTCGGCCTCGCGCAGGATCTCGAGCCGTTCGCGCGTGACCTCGCCGATGATGCGAATCGCCAAGCCCGGACCCGGGAACGGTTGCCGCCAAACCATCGCCTCCGGCATGCCGAGCTCCTCGCCGACGCGGCGCACCTCGTCCTTGAACAGCAGGCGCAGCGGCTCGACCAGGGACATGCGCATGTCGGCAGGCAAGCCGGCGACGTTGTGGTGCGACTTGATCGTCGCCGCCACGCCGTCCGTGCCGCCCGACTCGATCACGTCCGAATAGAGCGTCCCCTGGACGAGATGGCGAACGTCGCCCAGCTTCGTCGCCTCGTCCTCGAAGACGCGGATGAACTCCGCGCCGATCCGCTTCCGCTTCTCTTCCGGGTCCTCGACGCCGGCGAGCCGCGCGAGAAAGCGCGCCTGGGCCTGCACGTGCACGAGCGGGACGTGGAAGTGACGGCCGAACGCGTCAACCACCTGCTCGGCCTCCCCGCGCCGCAACAGGCCATGGTCGACGAAGACGCACGTCAACTGGTCACCGACCGCCTTGTGCACGAGCAGCGCGGCGACGGCCGAGTCGACGCCGCCCGAGAGCGCACACAGGACGCGCTCCATGCCGACCTGCGCACGAATGCGCGCGACCTGTTCCTCGATCACCGCCGCAGCCGTCCAGCTCGGCGGCGCCTCGGCGACGGAATAGAGGAAGTTCTTGAGCAGGTCGGTGCCATGCGGCGTGTGGACGACCTCCGGGTGGAACTGGACGCCGTAGAGCCCGCGCCCGGCGTCTTCGAAGGCGGCGATCGGCGTCGAGGAAGAGCCCGCGACCACCCGTGCGCCTTCGGGCGGCGCCACGACCGAGTCGCGATGGCTCATCCAGCAGGTCTGCGCGGGCGGCAGGCCGGCGAAGAGCGCGCCCTCCTCGGTCCGCAACTCCGTCTTTCCGAACTCGGAAACGCCCGTGCGGTCGACCCGGCCGCCGAGCTCCCGGGCCATCAGCTGCATCCCGTAGCAGATGCCCAGCGTCGGAACGCCGAGCTCGAACAGGCCGGCATCGATCCGCGGCGCGCCGTCGGCGTAGACGGAGGCGGGACCGCCCGAGAGCACGAGCGCGTGCGGGTTGCGGGCGCGGACGGCCGCCGCGGAGATCGTGTACGGGACGAGCTCGGAGAAGACGCGGCAATCGCGAATGCGGCGGGCGATCAGCTGTGCGTACTGCCCGCCGAGATCGAGGACGAGAACGGGCCGCTCCTCGGGCGCCGGTTCCCGTACCGGCAGGGAAACGACCTCAGCGCCGATAGTTCGGCGCCTCCTTCGTCACCGTAACGTCGTGCGGGTGGCTCTCCTGGAGTCCGGCGGCAGTGATGCGGATGAAGGTCGACTCCTGCATCGCCTCGATCGTCTCGGCTCCGCAGTAGCCCATCGACTGGCGCAGGCCGCCCACGAGCTGGTGGACGATCCCTTCGACCTTGCCCTTGTAGGGCACGCGGCCCTCGATTCCCTCCGGGATGAGCTTGTCCACGTCCTCGACGTCGCCCTGGAAGTAGCGGTCCTTCGAGAATCCCCGAGCCTTCATCGCCCCGAGCGAGCCCATACCGCGGTAATCCTTGTAGCGCTCGCCCTGGGAGAGGACGACCTCGCCGGGACTCTCGTCCGTTCCGGCGAGGAGCGAGCCGCACATGACCGTGTCGGCTCCGGCGGCCACCGCCTTCGCAATGTCGCCGGAATTGGTCAAGCCGCCGTCCGCGACCACCGGCACGTCGCGCCGCGAGGCAGCCTGCGTGCAGTCGTAGATCGCCGTCAGCTGCGGCACGCCGACCCCGGCGACGACGCGCGTCGTACAAATCGAGCCCGGTCCGACGCCACACTTCACTGCGTCCGCGCCCGCGTCGATCAGGGCCTCCGCCGCCTCGGCCGTGGCAATGTTTCCGGCGATCAGCTGGAAATCGAGGCGGTCCTTCAGCCGCCGCGTGATCTCGAGCACGCCCTGCGAGTGACCATGCGCCGTGTCGACCACGAGGACATCCGCGCCGGCTTCGGCGAGCGCGTCGGCACGCTCGAGTGCATCGGGCCCCACACCGACCGCGGCGCCGACGCGCAGCCGCCCCTGTTCGTCCTTCGTCGCGTGGGGAAACTCGCGCTTCTTCTGAATGTCTTTGACGGTGATCAGCCCGATCAGGCGACCGTCGGCGTCTACGACTGGAAGCTTCTCGATCTTGTGGCGGTGGAGGGTCGCCTCCGCCTCCGCCAGGGTCGTGCCCGCAGGTGCGGTGACCAGGCTTTCCCTCGTCATCAGCTCTTGAACCGAGCGGCCGGTGTCGGGCTCGAAGCGGAGGTCGCGGTTCGTGAGGATGCCGACGAGCACGCCGGTTTCGTCCGTGATCGGGATGCCCGAGATGTGGTAGCGCGCCATCAGCTCGAGCGCGTCCGCGACGAGCGCGCCGGCCGGCAGCGTCACCGGTTCGACGATCATTCCTGACTCCGAGCGCTTGACCTTGTCGACCTCGGCCACCTGCGCCTGGATCGAGAGGTTTCGGTGCAGGATGCCGATGCCGCCGAGGCGCGCGATCGCGATCGCCATCCGCGCTTCGGTGACGGTGTCCATCGCGGCCGAGACGATTGGGATGGCGAGCTCGATCTCGCGGGTCAGCCGAGTCTGCGTCGAGACGTCGTTCGGAAGCACGTCCGACTCGGCCGGCACGAGCAGGACGTCGTCGAAGGTGAGGCCTTCCTTTGCGAACTTCCGGTCGAGCGCGAGCAGGCGATCGAGCTCCGCGCGCCCGAGCTCGAGACTCATCCCTTGACTCCGCCTCTCAACTGGCCAACGATGGTAACAGCGGCCTCAGTCGACTTCAGTTTGGGGCTCTTCGACTCCTCAGCAGCTTCACGATCGCGATCACGCTCACGAGCGTCCACACGCCCTCGAGGAGCAGGAATCCCCACTGCGCCTCGGCGACGGCGACCACCGTCAGCACACCCGCGCCGACAGCGTTGACGGCCGCGTACGGCAGCGCCATGGCTTTGATCCAGCCGAACTGGTTCGCCGTGTAGGCGGTCAGGATCATCACCGCACCGAAGAGCGAGACCACCTGGATCACGATCTGGCCTTACTGCGCAAACGCCTCTAGCAGCGACTCGGCGCCTTCGGGAAAGACGGTCCGCACGCGGACGATGTCACCAAGCTCCTCGACCTCGAAGTTGAGGAACCCGCAACACTGCTTCTCTGCCTCGACCAACGCGTTGAGGCGCGCGGCGACGTCGCCGCGCCTGCGCCAGTCGGTCGTCAGAGCGAGGCCGTCGCGGTGCTCCCTGATCAGGCCTTCCCGCCTGAGCTGGCGCCATTGTCCGAGTCGCGTCTCCTGGTCGCCGGCACCAAGCCTGCACGCGACCGGCTCGACCCTTGCGTCGGCGCCTGGGTGAGTGTGGGTCATATCGGCTGCCATCGTGCCTCCTCACAAACGATCGGGCGGCGCGCATGAATGGGCGCGACTCCGCTTTTCATGGCAGCCTGGCAGTTCAAGTAGACTTGAAGTCAAGGCGATGGCGGCGATGAACGAGCTTCTGAGCATCGGGGAGGTCGCCGGCCGAGTCGGCCTCCGCGCCTCGGCGATCCGCTACTACGAGGACACCGGCCTGCTGCCGCTGCCGGCCCGAGTTAGCGGCCAGCGCCGCTATGAGGGAGCGACTGTCGATCAGCTGCGGCTGATTCGCTTCTGCCAGCAGCTCGGCTTCAGCCTCGCCGAGATTCGCCAGCTCGTGACGCCTCCTAAAGGCAAGAGCGCCAAACAACGCTGGCGCGAGCTCGTCGACAACAAGCTCGTCGAGATCGGAACAGCGATGACACGGGCGCAGGAGATGAAGCGGATCCTCGAGGCGAGCCGCGACTGCGACTGCGTTAGCCTCGACGCCTGCCGGTTCCTCCACGACGGCACTCGCGCGTAGCCAGCGGCTCCTGCTTCGTCCCGAAGCCGGAGCTCTCGGGGATCACGTTCGCGCCACTCGCTCTCGTCGCACAGCGCTCCGTGGAAACGAAGTCCTACGAGACGACCGGATGCAGCTCCTCGACGCGGACGCCCGCGACGAGCCGGCCCGCCTCGCGTGGGTCGAAGCGCCCGGCGCCGACCTCGAGGGTTGAGGCGGCTCCGGCGGCGATGGCGCTGCGAAGGGCCTCCTCGAGCGCGCGGCCGTCCAGTCTCGCCGCGAGGAAGCTCGACAGCAGGACGTCGCCGGACCCGACGACGGAGATGGCGTCGACCTTCGGGGCAAACGCCCGGAAGCGGCGGGTCTTACGCTCCTCGCGGAAGAGCCCGAAGGCGCCTTGCTCCTCGGTGATCAGGACGTTCCGAGCACCGAGCTCCGCGATCGCGTCGAGCCCGTGGAAGAAATCGTCGTCGTCGTGGAACTCCTGCCCGACGAGCCCCTCCGCCTCCCCTTGATTCGGCGTAACGAGGAAAGGCTCTGCCTCGGTGCCGAGCCGGAGGGGCTGGCCTTCCGAGTCGAGCACTGTCTGCACGCCGCGCCGGTTCAGATCTCGAATCGCCTCGGCGTAGAAGCTCTCCTCGACGCTGCGTGGGAGCGAGCCGGCGAAGACGACCATGTCGGCGCCGCGCGCGAGGTAATGAAGCTTGTCGCGGAGCGTTACGAGCTCCTCCGCCGTGACCTCGGGCCCCCACTCGTTGATCTCCGTGTACGAGCTCGCCATCGGATCGACGACGGCCGTCGAGGTGCGGGACTCGTCTCCGATGCGGACGAAGTCGTTGAGGATCGCCTCCGCCGTCAGCTCCTCGACGATTCGGGTGCCCGTCCGCCCACCGACGAGGCCGGTCGCGACCACGGGAGCCTCGAGACGCTTGAGCGCCCGGGCGATGTTGATTCCCTCTCCGCCGGCGAGCGTGAGGCACTCGCTGGCTCGGTGTCGCTGGCCGCGGCCGAAGTTCGGCACGGTGAGCGTGCGATCGAGCGCGGCATTGAGCGTGACGGTGACGATCACGTGCGGCTCACGAGACGAAGCTCCAGGCGTTGCTCAGCGTCCGCTCGGCGTACCACGACATCCGTCCGCGAAGGCCGGGCTTGGAGATCGACGCGGCCGCGACGAGCGGCCGCGTCCCGAGCAGCTTCGCGCCGGCCCAGACCTGAACCTCTCCGAGCACCTGGCCGCGCCGCACGGGAAGCGAAACCGCTGCGGTCGTCACCACTCTCTCGACCAGCGGTCGGTCGACGCGCACGACCCTGACGAGCGGGCGGGCGGCGACCAAGCGTACGGGCGGTCGGCTGTACGGCGTCGCGGCGGTCGCGTACACGTGTCCTCCGCGGACGACCGAGACGACGCGGTAGCGCGAGAGCCCCCAGGCGAGCAGCTCGGTCAGGTCGGAGTTCCGCTCCGACCGAGTCGGGCTGCCGAGGATCGTCGCGTAGATCGTCAGCCCGCGCCCGCGTGCGGCGGCAACCTGAGACCAGCCCGCGTCCGACGTGTGCCCGGTCTTGACGCCGATCAGTCCTGGGAACGTCGAGAGCAGGTCGTTCCAGCTGTCGAGCGGGCGCCCCGCAGCGACCTCGGTCTCCATCCCGACGATCTCGCGGATCACTGGCTGATTCATGGCGACCCGGGCGAGCTTCGTAACGTCGCTCGCACTCGACACATGGCCGGCAACGTCAAGCCCGTCGGGTCTGACGAAGTGCGTGTCAGCGAGAGCGAGCGCTCGCGCCTTGGCGTTCATCAGCGCAACGAAGCGCGTCTCCGTCCCTCCGGCGTGGACGGCGAGCGCGCTCGCGGCGTCGTTCGCGCTCTGGATCAGCGCAGCTTCCAGCAGGTCCTGAACGGACACCTTCTCTCCCACCCGAAGATTGATCGTCGACCCGCCGATCCCCGCCGAGCCTGCGGTGATCGTCACGACGTCGGTCGGGTCGGCGCGCTCGAGCGCCACGAGCGCGGTCATCAGCTTCGTGATGCTCGCGATCGGCAACCGAGCCCGATCTTCGTGCCGCAGCAGCACCTCGCCGGTGGTCGCGTTCTGAACGAGCCAGGCCCGGGCGTTCACCTCGGGCGGCGAGGCGGCGGCCGGAACCGCGAGTGCGAGCGCGGCGAATAGGAGCGAGAGTCTCAGCTTCACGCGCGGGCAAGGGTACCGCTCTCTGAGCGCGGTCTTTGAACGAATGAACCATCGGCTCGACCGGTCAGTTCCGACGGAGACGCGGGCAGAGCCCGCGTCTCCTGACGGTCGGCGTCGCAAGCGGCGCCTCATTGGACGCGGATCCGCTGTCCGATCGTGAGCGAGACGGGGTCGACCTCGGGGTTGAGCGTGAGCAGCTCCTCGACCGTCGTGCCGTACTGATCGGCGACCGACGCGAGCGTGTCCCCCTCCTTGATCTCGTAGAACTCGGTTGCGACCGCCGTCGTCGCCGGAGACGGCTGCGTCGTCGCCGCCACCGTCGTCGCCGGAGGAACGGAGGCAGTCGTGACCGCGCGCCGCGTTCGCACGGGCTCGGCTCCGTCTCCGCTCGAGATCGCCGAGCGGACGAGCAACACCGCCAGCGTCGCCGCAAGCAGAAACGCCGCAGGCGCTCCGAAACGCGCCAACTGCAGGCGCCAGCGCGGCGGCATCCTTACCAGCCCGACACGGCCCAGACCTCGCGCCGGAGGCGCGCCGCCTCGCCGCCGGCGATCGCGCGCCAGTCGTCGCCGCCGGCCCGGAACGCGTAGATCACCGAGCGCGAGACAGTGACGAGCGCGCTCGCCGGACCGCTCGTGAACGCCCGCGCCACGTCGGCCGGGGTGGCGCCCTGTGCGCCAACGCCTGGGAGCAGGAGGATCGACTGCGGCATCAGCCGGCGCGCCTCTCCGACCGCACGCGGGTGGGTCGCACCAACGACGGCCCCGACACTCGACAGCCCGCGCTCGCCGACGAGGTCTTCGCCCCACTCGTGGACGAGGCGCGCGACCCGCTGCCAGAGAGGGCTCCCGTCGGAAAGCGCCAGATCCTGGATCTCGGCCCCTCCCGCGTTCGACGTCTTGACGAGACAGAAGATTCCGGCACCGTGTCGGCGGCAGGCGTGCAGGAACGGCTCGACCGAGTCGCGGCCGAGGTACGGACTGACGGTGACGGCGTCGGCAAGGGCCTCGCCGCGCTCCGACGGCTCGACGAACGCGGACGCGTAGGCCCTCGCGGTCGACCCGATGTCCCCCCGCTTCGCATCGGCGATCACGATCAGGCCGGCCGCGCGCGCATAGGCGCACACATCCTCAAGCGCGCGGATGCCGTCCGAGCCGAGGGCCTCGAAGAACGCGAGCTGAGGCTTGACGCCGACGACGTACGGCGCAACGGCGTCGATCAGCCCACGACAGAAGCGCAGGCAGGCGTCGGCGGACTGTGCGCGGTGGAGGTGCGAGTCGCCCCGAAGCTCGACGGGAAGCTGGTCGGGGCGCGGATCGAGGCCGACCACCAGCTGGCTCCGCTTGCGCTCGACCGCCTCGGCGAGCCGGTCGGAGAAATGCGTCGTCCGGACGGCTTCGACGGTCTCGAGCTCCTGGGCCATCGGCTTCGAGCTTAGCGGCCAGACCGGCAAGCTCGTTACGCGGCCGCGGCGATCGCGCCGGCGTCAAGGGTGACGACGCGAAGCTCCGGCGGTGGCCGCCGCAGGAACGATCCGATCAGCAAGAGCTCGTCGGCGTCTTCGGGCCGGAGCGAGAGCTCGCCGCGGCCGGCGGCGGCGATGCCGGCCGCGACCTCGAGTCGGGCTCCCGCGCCGGGTGGCAGTGTGCGGACAGCGGCCAACCGGCCGCCCCACACGAAGAACGCGCGGGTAAATCCGTCGTCGACTGCGGGCGCGAGCAGGCAGAGCTCCGCGCGCCGCAGTCGGTCGAGCGCCGACAGCTCGCGCGCCACCGCCTCGAGCGCCTGAACCCGATCGCGCAGGCGAGCCGCGTCCTCGTAGCGAAGCGACTCGGCCAGCTCGCGCAGCTTGCGGCGGAGCCGCGGCAGCGGCCCGCCGCGGAGAAGGCTCGCGAGCTCAGCCTCCGATGCCCCGTGCAGCGCGCGGGCGGCCAGCTCCGCCCGCCGGCGGCTACGGATGGGCCCCCAGGGGCTCGGAGTCGACGAGACGACGATCCGGTCGTCCCGCCGATCGAGGTAGACGTAGCGATCGGGCCGCCCGCCGCGCGCGTTCGCCGGCGGGCGGAGCTCGCGGATCAACCGCAGCTCCTCGATCGCCGCCTCGAGCTCTGACCCGAGCACGCGCCACTCGATCCGCACGACGGCGCCGAGCGCCGCCTCGACGGCGGGTCGCTGCCGTTCGGATCGGAAGTACGAGCGAAGCCGAGCCCTCAGGTCGCGCGCCCGGCCGACGTAGAGAACGCACTCGTTGCGATCTCGAAACAGGTATACGCCGGGGCGCGGTGGCGCCCCGAACGCGAGCGACCGCTTGCCGTAGACACGCCGCGCTCGTGGAGCTGCGAGGTCGCAGAGCTCGGCCACACTGGTCGCTCCGCGTTCCTGCGCCAGCCCGATCAGGACCAGCAGGATCTCGGCCGTCGCCTCGGCGTCGGGCAGCGCGCGGTGGCACGGTCGGGCGGCGGTGCCGCAGAAGTGGGCGAGCGAAGCGAGGCCGAACCGGCTCACCCGCCCCGACAGCAGCCGGCGCGCGAGCCAGACCGTGTCCACGACCGGACCGGCAAGCCGCCGGCCGGTCAGCCGCTCGACCTCCCGGTCGAGGAAACCGATGTCGAAGCGCGCGTTGTGAGCGACGAGCACGCCGTCGCCCGCGAATGCGAGAAACCGGCGGACGGCGGCCCCGGCCGACGGCGCTCGACGGAGCTCGCCGTCGTTGAGCCCCGTCAACGCCGCGATCGCCGGCGGCAGCGGGCGGCCCGGGTTGACGAGGAGCTGGAGGC
>Ga0136617_10003704_pt1 | contig 13665 bp, 11 predicted proteins | sample AntDrymUQ3222106_2_FD_129672 | JGI IMG/M metagenome (GOLD analysis project Ga0136617, IMG submission 129672) | Polar desert sand microbial communities from Dry Valleys, Antarctica - metaG UQ322 (21.06) | ecosystem: Environmental > Terrestrial > Soil > Desert | place: Antarctica: Dry Valley...
GCGGGTGTAAACGCGTACCTGAGTAAACGAGGCGGGCCTCTGCCGCCGGAGTTTTTTCTGACGCGAGCACCGAAGCCCGAGCCGTGGACGCCGGCCGATTCGATCGGCTGGTCGCTGATGATGGCGTGGGATCTCGCGCGCTACTCGTACTCGCGCGAATTGCGACGCATGCAGCTGGCTCAGCGGTTTTCGGTGGCGGAGATCAACGACTTTTATCCGCCGTATCCGGGCGACTCTGCGCCGGCGACCGCAGATTACGCAGAGTTGTATCGCCTGCTTGGACTGAAAGCCGCGACTGTCACCGCATTGACCGCGCCCACCTTCGGCTTCGGCGACGGCGAAGGTCTCGGTTCGAACAACTGGGTCGTATCCGGCCAGCGCACCGTCAGCGGCAAGCCGATGGTGGCCAACGATCCGCACCTGGGACTGACGACACCGTCGGTTTGGTATTTCGCCGGCATGCAGGCGCCGGGTTTGAAAGTGATGGGAGCAACGCTGCCGGGCGTGCCGGGCATCGTTCTAGGACGTAACGATCGCATTGCGTGGGCACTTACCAATACGGGCGTCGATCAGCAGGATCTATATCTGGAGCGCATCAACCCCGAACAGCCCGACGAGTATCAGACGCCAGAGGGCTGGGCGCGCTTTGATACTCGCGTCGAGCGCATTGGCGTCAAGGGCGGCGACGACGTCGAGTTGACGGTGCGTGAGACGCGGCACGGCCCGGTGATCAGTGGGCTTGCCAGCGTCGAAAAGGGATTCAAGCAACCGCAGTTTGCGCTGGCATTGCGCTGGTCCGCGCTTGAGCCGAACGACACGACGATTGCAGCGATCCGCGCGCTCAATAAGGCTCGCAACATCGACCAGGCCGAGCAGGCGCTGGCGCAGTTTCAGATCGTCACGCAATCGGCGTTGATTGCAGACGTCGATGGTCGGATTGGAATGTCGGTGACCGGCCGCATACCGATGCGCGATCGAGCCAACGATTTGCACGGCCTCGTGCCGGCGCCTGGCTGGGATGCGCGTTATGACTGGCGCGGTTATTTGCCGCTCGATCAGGCGCCAAAAACGCGTGATCCTGCGGGCGGATCGTTGGTCACCGCGAATCACAAAGTCGTGCCGTCGACGTATCCGCACCACCTGACGTACGACTGGTTTCTGCCCTATCGCGCGCAGCGCGTCGAACAGTTGCTTGAAGCGCGCGGCAAACATGACGTGGCGACATTCAAGGCGATCCAGGCAGACGTCACGTCGTTCGCGGCGCGCGACATGCTAGCGATGCTGCAGGATGCGCAGCCGCTCACCGAAGCAGGGCGCGATGCGTTTGCGCGGCTCAATGCGTGGAACTTTCAGATGAAGCCGGAAAAGCCGGAGCCTTTGATTTACCACGCCTGGATGCGCGAGCTGAAGCATCGAATCTTTGCCGATGATCTGGGGGCGTTGACCGATGATTTTGTCGATGGCGCCGAGATGACGTCGACCTTGCTGCACGTGTTGTCAGGGCGCGCGCAGGCGCGCGACTGGTGCGACGACCGCTCGACCGAGCAGCGCTTTGAAACCTGCCGCGCACTCGCAGGCGTAGCGCTCGATGCTGCGGTGACGCAATTGACCCAGGCATCGGGCCGCGATGTCGCCGGGCTGCGTTGGGGTGAGGCGCATTACGCGGGTGCAGAACATCGTCCGATGTCCAGCGTCCCCGGACTGCGACGCCTGTTCGAATTGCGCACCGCGTATCCGGGCGACACGCACACGATTAATGTCGGTGCGCTGTCACACCGCGCCGAATCGCCGTTTTCCACTCGCCACACTGCGACGTTGCGCGCGATCTACGACCTTGCGGCACTCGAATCGAATTCGGTTTGGGTTCTGTCGAGCGGGCAAACCGGGAATCCATTTTCCGACTCGTATGCGTCGATGCTGCCGCTGTGGCGCGATGTTCAATACCTGCCCATGCGTCCGCCACCGGCACGCGAAGCCGTCACCCTGGAGTTGAAACCGCGCCGCTGAAGCAGCGACCTCCCGAAAACCCCCGATTGCTTTTCGGCGATGAGACCGGGCTGGTCGCGCTCCGGTCATCAAACCTTAACGAGATCGTGACGACGCCGTCAACAACACGTCACACAATCCACACATCGATAATTTGATCGAACAGCGCCTGCGCGATCCTCGGCGGCGCGGTTTATTGCGCGGCGGCTTGGGACTGGCCGCTCTGTCGTTCATCGGCAGCAGCTCGGCGCTGCTGGCAGCGTGCGGAGGTGACGATGACCCGGCGCCGGCACCCGCTCCGCCAGCCGGAACGGCTCGCCCATCGTCGTTGGGACGTTGCCGCTGCAATTGACAAGCGGTGTACGCATCGTCGGTCCGCAGGCGGCCGAGTTTCTGGTCTCCGACAGCAACTGCATGGCGGCACCGGTATTAGCTCCCGGACAATCGTGTGACGCTGGAATCACGTTCCTGCCGGCGGCGGGTAGCGTTGCGTTGCGCAGCGGTGCGATGCAAGTCGATCACGATTGGGTAGGAGGCCTGGCGGCGGTCGCGCTGATTGGCTCTGCGGAGGCGAGCGCCGCCAACGCGCCCGTATCAAGCTCCTCGGGTGGCGGCGGCGCGCTAGGCGGCTGGCTGCTTCTTGGCGCTGCCGCCATGGCTGCGCACCGGCTCAGGCAAAAGCAGTAGCCGCACCACCTATCGCGGGTAATCCGCTAGCGCCGCGCGCGCCGCCGCGTTTGACGCTGACCGCCCAATGTGTGCATCATCGCCGGTCGTTTCCCCACAATCCAATAAGGAGAACGTCGATGCGCCACGCCATCGCCGCATTCGTCGCCGTCGCCGCGGTGTTGGCCGCCCCTGCGGTTGACGCCAAGACTCTGCGCTGGGCCAGTCAGGGAGATTTTCCGACGATGGACCCGCATGCGCAGAACGAAAGTCTGAATAACACCGCCAACGGCTACATCTACGAAACGCTGCTGACGTACAACGAAAAGTTCGAGCTGGTGCCCTCGTTGGCGACCAGTTGGAGCCGCGACGGCAACCTGCTGTGGAAATTCGATCTGCGCAAGGGGGTCAAGTTCCACGACGGAACACCGTTTACGGCCGAAGACGTTGTCTACTCGATTCAGCGCGCGATGGCGCCGACCTCGAACTTTCGCGTGTACACGACCGGCATTCAGGGCGCACAGGCGATTGATCCGAACACGGTGCTGATTTACACCAACGCGCCGAATCCGGTGTTGCTGCGTCAGCTGACTGAGCTGCGCATTATGAGCAAGGCGTGGTCGGAAAAAAATAAGGTGGTGCAGCCGCAGAACTTCGTGCAAAAGGAAGAGACGTTTGCCGCGCGCAACGCGAATGGCACTGGCCCATTCATGCTGAAGTCGCGCGAAGTCGACGTGCGTACCGTGTTCGTCAAGAATCCGAATTGGTGGAACACCAGCAACAAAGGCAACGTCACCGAAATCATCTATACGCCGGTGAAGTCGGAATCGACGCGCACCGCGGCGCTCCTGTCGGGGGAACTCGATTTCGTTCTCGATCCGGCGCCGCAGGACATTGCCCGGATGAAGCAGAACTCGGCGATCAAGGTTGTGGAAGGTGCTGAGAATCGCACGATTTTTATCGGTTTCGATCAGATGCGCGACGAACTGCAGTATTCGAGCGTCAAGGGCAAGAACCCGTTCAAAGACGTGCGCGTACGGCAGGCGCTGTATCACGCAGTCGATATCGAAGGCATCAAGCGCGCGGTGATGCGTGGCCTTAGTGACCCGACCGGGGCCATCATCCAGCGCGCGGTCAACGGCTGGACCAAGGAATCGCACGAGCGTCTGCCGTACAACATCGACACAGCAAAGAAGCTGATGGCGGAAGCGGGGTATCCGAACGGCTTCGAGTTCACCCTCGACTGCCCGAACAATCGCTACATCAATGACGAAGACATTTGCCGGGCGCTGGCCGGCATGTGGGCCAAGATCGGCATGAAAGTCAACGTCAACTCAATGCCGCGCTCGACTTATTTTCCGAAGATTCAGAAAAACGATACGTCGGCGTATCTGCTCGGGTGGGGCGTGCCAACGTTCGACGCTCTGTATTCGCTGCAGTCGCTGGCGACCACCGTCGGCAAAGAGGGCGACGGCAACTTCAACCTCGGCCGCGTCAGCAATCCGGCGTTCGACAAGCTGGTCAATGCAATGAAGAGCGAGGTCGATCAGAAGAAGCGCAATCAGTTGATCGCTGACGCGCTCTCGATACACAACAAGGAAGTGATGCATATCCCGCTGCACAATCAAGTGATTCCGTGGGCGATGCGCAAGAACGTGAGCGTCGTTCATCGTGCTGATAATCGGCTCGAGGCGTCCTGGGTCAGAATCGATTAGCCCAAGTCGCAAACCAACTCGCTGAGTAAACGGGCCGGAGTGCTTCAACATCCGGCCCGTTTTCATTCCACGGTATATTTCCCGCGAATGACGGCCCGGCGCATCGCGCTCTAGGTTATTTGTTAAGCGGACATGCTCGCGTTCATCGTTCGTCGCCTGTTGCAAGCGATTCTCGTCATGCTTACCGTGGCGCTCATCGCATTTCTACTGTTCCAGTATGTCGGCGACCCCGTGTCGCAGATGCTGGGACAGGACGCGACGCCGGAAGACCGGTTGCGGCTGCGGACCGATCTCGGCCTTGACCAGCCGTTTTACGTTCAGTTCGTGCACTTCATTGGCAACGCCGCGCAGGGAGATTTCGGCATCAGCCTGCGGCAGGGCCGCGCCGTGTCCACGCTGATCAAGGAGCGCCTGCCGGCAACGCTCGAACTGGCCTTCGCCGCGGCTGTTATTGCGATCGCGGTCGGCATTCCAATGGGGGTCTACACGGCGTTGCGGCGCGATTCATGGTTGTCGCACTTCTTGCTGGCGGTGTCACTGATCGGGATTTCGTTGCCGACCTTCCTGATCGGAATTTTGTTGATTCTCGTGTTCGCGGTGATGCTCGGCTGGCTGCCGTCGTATGGGCGCGGCGACACGGTGCAACTCGGCTGGTGGAGCACCGGGTTCCTGACGACGACCGGCTGGAAGCATCTGATTCTGCCGGCCATCACCTTATGTTTGTTTCAGCTGACGTTGATCATGCGGCTCGTGCGGTCGGAGATGATGGAGGTGCTGCGCACTGACTACATCAAGTTCGCGCGCGCACGCGGGCTCACGGATCGCGCAGTGCACTTTGGCCACGCGCTGAAGAACACGCTGGTTCCAGTCATGACGATCACCGGTTTGCAGATCGGTGGAATCATTGCTTTTGCGATCGTGACCGAAACCGTGTTTCAGTGGCCCGGCATGGGATTGCTGTTCATCCAGTCGGTGCAGTTTGCCGACATACCGGTGATGGCCGCCTACTTGTGCCTGATCGCATTGGTGTTCGTGCTGATCAATCTTATTGTCGATTTGCTGTACTTTGCCGTTGATCCGCGGCTGCGCATCGACCGCACTGCCGCGGCGCACTGAATGGGAACGTATTTGGGACTCGCGCTGCGCGGCCCGCTGGCCGCCATTTTTCCGCACCATGAGGGCTTGACGGCGCTACGGCGCGATTTGCATGCGAATCCGGAGATCGGGTTTGAAGAACACCGCACGGCGGCGTTGGTGGCGAAACGCATGCGCGACATTGGCGTCGAGGTGCACACCGGCGTAGGCAAAACGGGCGTCGTCGGTGTCATCCGTGGTGAAAAGAACGCATCAGGCCGTTCGATAGCGCTGCGCGCCGACATGGATGCACTGCCGATCACTGAAGAAAACGAATTCGCGCACTGCTCGACCAAGCCGGGGCTGATGCATGGTTGCGGCCATGATGGTCATACGACGATGCTGATAGGCGCCGCGCAGTACTTGGCGCACACGCGCAACTTCGACGGCACGGTGTATCTAATCTTTCAGCCGGGTGAGGAAGGGTTTGCGGGCGCCAAGGCGATGATCGACGATGGCCTGTTCGAGCGTTTCCCGGCTGAAGAGGTCTACGCCATGCATAACTGGCCTCCGTTGCCGGCGGGTCAGATCGGACTGAACTCCGGTCCCATGATGTCGTCGGCCGATCGCATCGAAATCACGATCTGCGGCAAGGGTGGCCATGGTGCGCATCCGCACATGACGATCGATCCCGTCGTGATCGCGGCACACATCATTACTGCCGCGCAGACGATCGTTTCACGCAACGTGGCGCCGCTGGATAACGCGGTTCTCAGCGTGTGCTCGGTGCAGGCAGGCAGTCCTGGCGCGTTTTCGGTCGTGCCGCGCGAGGTGAAGCTGACCGGCACCGTGCGCACATCTAAGGTCGACACGCAGGAGTTGATTGAGAGGCGCCTCACAGAGTTGGTCGAATCGACCGCGCGCGCGTTCGGCGCCGAAGCCAACGTCGTGTACGAGCGGATCTATCCGGCGACGATCAACCATCCGCTGCAAGCGCGGTTTGCCGGCGACGTCGCCGCCGAGCTCGTCGGGGAAGACAACGTGATCCGCAATCTGGCTCCGAGCATGGGCGCCGAGGACTTTTCGTTCATGCTGCAGGCCAAACCCGGCTGTTATTTGCGGCTGGGGCAGGGCGGCGGGCCGTCGAACTGTTTTCTTCACAACACTCGTTACGATTTTAACGACGCCATCATTCCGCTGGGCGCCGCTTTTTTTTCCGCGCTAGCTGAGCGCAGAATGCCGCTTTCTGAGCATCGACGATGAAGGATGACCGATGAAGACATTGCATAGCTTTATCAAGACCACCGCTTTCGGCACCATGATCGCGCTCGGCGCTGCAACAGCGACGCATGCGCAAACGCTCAAGTTTGCGAACCAGGGCGATGCGCTTTCGATGGACCTGCATTCGCTGAACGAATCGTTCCAACTGGCGTTCACCGCCAATATTTATGAGCCGCTGGTCGCGCGCGGTAAAAAACTCGAGTTGGTACCCGCGCTGGCCACCGACTGGAAGCAGACTGCGCCCACTGTATGGCGCTTTAATTTGCGCAAGGGCGTGGCGTTTCACGACGGAACACCGTTTACCGCCGATGACGTGATCTTTTCGTTGAACCGTGCGCGGGCCGACGGCTCCGACGTGAAGACGTTCGTCGGCTCGATCAAGGAGATTCGCAAGATCGACGATCACACGATCGACATCATCACGACCGAGCCGTTTCCGATTCTCGCGGAAGTGATTTCCGCATGGTCCATCATGTCCAAGGGCTGGAGCGAGAACAACAAGGCGACGACGCCGGTCGACAAGCGCAAGGGCATTGAGAACGCTGCATCGTTTCAGGCCAACGGCACCGGACCGTATCGGCTGCGCTCGCGCGATCCCGGCGTGCGCACGACGCTGCAACGCAATCCACGTTACTGGGACAAGATTGAAGGCAACGTGCAGGACGTGATTTTCACGCCGATCGGCAACAATTCGACACGCGTGGCGGCGTTGCTGTCAGGCGAAGTGGACATGATGGAGCCGGTGCCGGTGCAGGACATTGCGCGCATCTCGGCCGACAAGAATCTCAAAGTGATTCAGGCGCCGGAGCTGCGCACGATTTTTCTTGGAATGGATCAATCGCGTAACGAACTGCTTTCGTCAAGCGTCAAAGGCAAGAATCCGTTCAAGGACAAGCGCGTACGGCAGGCGTTCTATCAGGCGATCGATGTCAACGCAATTCAGAAAGTCGTGATGCGCGGCGCATCCGCACCAACCGCGTTGATGATCGCGCCAGGCATCAACGGATTCCAGGCCGACATGAACAAGCGCCTTCCGTTCGATGTGGAAGCGTCGAAGAAGCTCTTGGCCGACGCCGGCTACCCGCAAGGTTTCGAGGTCGGCATGAATTGCCCCAATGATCGCTACGTCAACGACGAAGAGATCTGCAAGGCAGTCTCTGCGATGCTGGCCAAGGCCGGCATCAAGGTAAATCTGACCGCCGAAACAAAGGGCAGCTACTTCCAGAAGATTTTGTCGCGCAACACGTCGTTTTATCTGCTCGGTTGGACGCCAAGCAGCTACGACTCGCATAACCCGCTGTTCGCGTTGATGGCAACGCCCGGCCCCGGTGGACAGGGGCAATTTAATTTAGGCAGCTACAGCAATGCCAAGATCGATGAACTGACCAAGACCATTGCGACCGAAACCGATGTCAAGAAGCGCACCGCAATGATCGTTGAGGCGATGAAGATTCATCAAGACGATGTCGGTCACCTTCCTCTGCATCAGCAAGCGCTGGCGTGGGCGATGAAGCGCAACATCGATCTGGTCCAGTTGGCGGATAACTACATGTTCATCAAATGGGTCACGATCAAGCAGCCGCAACCATAGAGTGTTGATCCGATAATGGACGGCCAGGCGACAGGGCTCGCGGAAGGCGTTCCGCCGATCACCGATCAGGGATCGGTGGTCCCGATGAACGCTGCCGGTCGCATTTGGGACAGCGACGTCTCCTACAGCTTCCGCAATTCGCCGGTCGCCATTACCGCGGCGGTGGTGGCGTTCGTTCTGATCTTCTCTGCCGTGTTCGCGCGCTGGGTCGCGCCGCATAACCCATTCGATCTGGCCACGCTGAACCTACTCGACGCCTCGCTGCCGCCCATGTGGGAAGCGGGCAGCAACCCGAATTTTTGGTTGGGAACAGACGACCAGGGCCGCGATATTTTCTCGGCGATCCTGTTCGGCATGCAGGTCTCACTGGCAATTGGGTTGGCGTCGGTCGCACTGTCCGTGGTTCTGGGCGTCGGTCTGGGATTGCTGTCGGGTTACATCGGCGGCCGGCTCGATGCTTTCATCATGCGCGTGTGCGACGTAATGCTTTCGTTCCCGGCGATCCTCACTGCGCTGCTGATCGACGGCGTCGCGCGCGCCGCGCTGCCGCGCGACTCGCACAACGAGCTCGCTTTTGGCGTGTTGATTATCGCGATCGCGTTGTCAGGATGGGTGCAGTACGCGCGGACGGTGCGCGGATCGACTCTGGTAGAGAAAAACAAGGAATACGTGCAGGCGGCGCGCGTCATCGGCGTTTCGCCGCTGGCGATCATGGCGCGCCACGTGCTGCCCAACGTAATGGGCCCGGTGCTGGTGCTGGCGACGGTGCACATCGCGACCGCGATCATCACCGAGGCTACGCTGTCATTTCTGGGCGTCGGCGTGCCCCCCACGACGCCGTCGCTGGGTACCTTGATCCGCATCGGCAACGAGTTTTTGTTTTCCGGTGAATGGTGGATCACGATATTCCCAGGGCTGGCCCTGGTTTTGCTCGTACTTTCCGTCAACCTGCTCGGTGATTGGCTGCGCGATGCGCTCAACCCGAAGCTGAGATAGAAGGTTTTTCCTTGGAGGCGCCATGAAAACGAAGCTAGCAGGCATTGCGGCAGTGGCCGCTCTGGCGGGTTGCGCCACGACGCCGTTCTCCTATATCGACGGCAACCGTTACTTCAGAGCCGATATCCACAGCTACTCGGTGATCGTTCTCGACGTAGACGGCCGCAGCGATACGCGCAATCCGGTGATGATCGATCCGGGCCGCCACGTCATTCGTGTGCAGGGACCGGCGGCCTCGGGCTTCAGGTACGGCGAAACGCGAACGATCACGCTCGACGTGAAACCATGCGCTCGCTATTACCTGAAAGCGGTGAAGAAAAATTCGCTCGAGCAGGATTTCGAGCCGCAGGTTGATTACGTGGAGCCGATCGCCGGCTGCACCGCTTAGCCGAGCCTTGGCTAGGGCGGCCGAGCGATGCTATGACCGCGGCCGCGCCATCCTCGATCGCGCCGCTCCTCGAGGTGCGCAATTTGCGCATCGAGTTTCCAACGCGCCGCGGGACGCTGGTCGCGGTCGACGACATTTCGTTTTCGATCGCACCCGGCGAGGTGCTGGGAGTGGTGGGCGAATCGGGCGCCGGCAAGTCGCTGACAGGGGCCGCGATCTTCGGTTTGCTGGAGCCGCCGGGCCGCATCGCGGGCGGCGAGGTCAGGCTGGCCGGCTTGCGCATCGACAAACTTCCGTACGACGAGATGCGCAAGATTCGCGGGCGCGAGATCGGAGCGATTTTTCAGGATCCGCTGACGTCTCTTAATCCGCTGTACACGGTGGGCCAGCAGTTAGTCGAAACCATCACGACGCATCTGAGTATGTCGTCGGCGAAAGCCCGCACGCGCGCGATCGAGTTGCTCGCATCAACTGGCATACCCGCACCCGACCGGCGTATCGATCACTATCCACATCAATTTTCGGGTGGCATGCGGCAGCGGGTGGTGATCGCTCTGGCGCTGGCGGCCGAGCCCAAATTGCTGATTGCCGATGAACCGACCACTGCGCTCGATGTTTCGATTCAGGCGCAGATCATTTCGCTGCTGAAAAAACTGTGCCGCGAGCACGGCACCGCGGTCATGCTGGTCACGCACGACATGGGCGTGATCGCCGAAACCGCCGATCGAGTTGCCGTGATGTACGCCGGCCGCATCGCCGAGATCGGCCCGGTGTCCGACGTGATCCACCGGCCGCAGCATCCGTACACCGTCGGTCTGATGGGATCGATCCCGACGTTCGGTCACGAAAAGGAACGATTGACGCAGATCGACGGCTCGATGCCGAGGCTGACTGCGATTCCCTCCGGCTGCGCGTTTCATCCTCGTTGCGTGCACGCGTTCGACCGCTGTTCGCGCGAGCGGCCGGGTTTGCTGCCGGCGGGAACGTCGATGGCGGCGTGCTGGCTGCACGATGTGACCGGCGGCAGGGCGGCTGCATGAGCGCGGTCTTACAGGGAAATCCGAGCAGTCAATGGGAGACCGCCGCGCACGACGTCATCGTGCGCGCAGAGAGCATCGCGAAGTACTTCGACGTTTCGCCGCCGTGGCTCAACCGGGTGCTCGAGCGGCAGAGCCGCGCCATCCTGCACGCGGTCGACGGCGTCAGCTTTGAGATCAAGCGCGGCGAGACACTGTCTCTGGTCGGTGAATCGGGCTGCGGCAAATCAACGGTTGCGCGGTTGCTGGTCGGGCTTTACGTGCCGACCAAGGGGCGCGTCAACTTCTTCGGCCACGATCTTAGAGAGATGAGTTCGCAGCGCGGGCGCCATCTGCGCCAGAAGTTGCAGATGATTTTTCAGGATCCGTACGCGAGCCTGAATCCGCGCTGGCGCGTCGCCGACATCATTGCCGAGCCGTTAAAGGCGCACGGGCTGATGAAGGACAAGGCGCAGATCATCGCGCGCGTCGATGAGTTGTTGCAGCAGGTGCGCCTGGCGCCGGCCGACAAGGAAAAGTATCCGCATCAATTTTCGGGCGGCCAGCGGCAGCGGTTGTCGATCGCGCGCGCACTCGCGACCAAGCCGGAGTTCCTGGTGTGCGATGAGCCGACGTCGGCGCTTGATGTGTCGGTGCAGGCGCAGGTGCTGAACCTGATGAAGGAACTGCAGCGAGAGATGGGACTGACGTATCTCTTCATCTCGCACAACCTGGCCGTCGTACATCACATTTCGGATCGTGTCGGGGTGATGTACATGGGCAAGATCGTCGAGCTTGCTTCGCGCACGACGTTGTTTAAGACGCCGCGCCATCCGTACACCGTGATGCTGCTGGACGCGATTCCGGACCTGGAGATGAGCGGGCGCGCGCGCCGGCCGGTCGCTGGCGAAGTACCGAATCCGCTCAATCCGCCGACCGGCTGCACGTTCCATCCGCGCTGCCCGCACGCGAACGAGCGCTGCCGCGCCGAGGTTCCGGTGCTAAAGCTGTACCGGCATGCAGGCGGCGAAACGCAGGCTGCCTGCCACGGCGTTGAAGAAGGAAGGATCTAGCTGCACGTCGCGAGCGGCAGCTGCAACGCCTGCAACACGCCGGTGTCGTCTTCGACAAACGCCACTAGCGCGAGATCGCGGGCTGCGGTCGACGGCACGCTGAGCGAAACGTTTCGTGTACCGATCGGCAACGGCCCGGACCACGCGCGTGTGACGCGATCGTTGGCCAACGTTTCTCCGCGGTTTTCACCGGAGGTGACCTTGGTTGAAATTCCGTTCTGTACCAAAGCGATGATCATGCGCGGGTTCTTCGCGGAATTCGGCGCAGCGAGTTCGGCATGCGCGCGCACGTCGACTTTGCCGCCTTGCGTCTCTACCTTGTCGAGCGTGATCGTGGCTGCGGCGGGGCGCTGATTGACCGCGCGCAATTGAGCGTCGAATGACGATGCCTGCGACCAGTTTGTCTCACGTCCCTGCACGAAAACGCCGGGGGTGTAGCGCGTGGTGCTGCGGTTGAGCGCGGCCAGCTGTGATTGCCGATCATTGAATTCGCGCTTCGCAAACGGATCTTTCCAGCCGATGTAGTCCCAGTAGCCCACATGCAGCGCCAGCGACACCGCGCGGCTCGAATCGATCAGCGACGGTAGCTGCGACAGCCAGCGGTCCGCCGGCGGGCAACTCGAGCACCCCTGCGACGTGTAGAGCTCGACCAGGGCGACGGTGTTCTTCGGGCTGGTGGCCTGGCAGGTGGCGGCGTAGGCGGTGGGCATGGTGGCGGCTAACACGGCGGCTGCGATCAGAGTGCGCATAGAGGTCTCCTGATAGAGCCCTTCGTCGCGCCAGGGCCGTCTTTATTACGGGCCCGCGACCGCAATCACGTCCTGCAACGCGCGCAGGTGCTTGTCGAGCGCCTTGCGACCCGCCGCCGACAACCGATACCACGTCACGGGCTTGCGCTCGACGAATGCGCGGCGCAGCGCAATGTAGCCATCGTCTTCGAGCCGGCGCAGCTGCGCGCCTAGGTTGCCATCGGTCAGCTCGAGTTGCTCTTTAAACCGCGAGAAGCTGATTTCGCCATGCCGCGCCAGCAGCACGCTGATCGCCAGCCGCACGCGGTGCTCGAGCGCCGCGTCAAGGCCGTGGAGTGCCTTCATGCGAGTGCAGCAGGCGCGCGCTTGCGGCGAGTTAAACCGGCGAGCATCAGCGAGGCTGCAACGACCAAACCGTTGGTGGTCCACAAATAGGGCAGCTCGAGCACCGACAACGCAACGTAGCCGCCAAACACGAGCAGGCCACTCCATAACAGAGGCCGTTCCAGATGGACTCCGGCCAATGTATAGGCCAGGCCGATGACCAGCAGCACGTTGATGGCGGCGGCATCAGCGCCCATTTTTCCTGTGACGGCAGGCAGGAACACGAGAAAGAAGGCGAGCAGCGTCAGAAGCCAGTGAAAGGCGTAGCGGCGGCCCGGCGCGACATCGTTGATGCCGGCCTTGGCGCCTTGACGGGCGCCAAGCCACCAGCTCATCAGTCCGCCTGCGGGTCCCACGATGATCCAGTACAGCCCTGTCCAGCGCGGAGCGAAGTCGGGCAGCGCCCAACCGATGCCCACCAGTAAGGCCCACATGTAATAGATGACGGGGATGCCATCTTCACGCGCTTCGCGCCGCACGGCACTCGCAACATAGTCCAGGTCTTCCTTAACTCGATCGATCGCGGTCATAGCAATTCCTTCTAATGAATGAATCCATAGTACTCTGAGATTAAGAGTTGTCAAGCGGTAGGATTCGTTTTTTGTACCTCTGCGTGGCCAGTACGAGGAGTGCAGGATGAATTCTTCTTCGATCGCTGTCGGCCTCCTAGTCGCAGCGCTAGCGCCGCCCGCGACCTCGCAGGCGCTGCAAACGCGCGAGCACTCAGTGCGCATCGTCACGTTGAC
>Ga0136617_10003705_pt1 | contig 13663 bp, 9 predicted proteins | sample AntDrymUQ3222106_2_FD_129672 | JGI IMG/M metagenome (GOLD analysis project Ga0136617, IMG submission 129672) | Polar desert sand microbial communities from Dry Valleys, Antarctica - metaG UQ322 (21.06) | ecosystem: Environmental > Terrestrial > Soil > Desert | place: Antarctica: Dry Valley...
GTGCAGGACGGGTCGTGTGGCTGGCGTACGCCGCCGCGTTTCCGCCGTCATCATGGCCACGTACTGGCCCACGACGACCTCTGCAGGGCCATGCGCAACCAGCCGGCCTGCGCGCAGCCATAGCGCTTCATCACAGAATTGCCGAACCAGCTTGGTATCGTGAGAGACCAGGATGATCGTGCAGCCCGCTGCTTTGAACTGAGCGATCCGCTGCAAGCACTTGCGCTGAAATGAAAGATCGCCGACTGCTAACACCTCATCAATCAGCAAGATTTCCGGCTCCGTGTGAACTGCAACGGCGAAGGCCAGCCGCATCTGCATCCCTGTGCTATATGTCCGCAGAGGGTTGTCAATCGAGTCGCGAAGCTCCGCAAAGTCCACTATCGCCTCGAGTCGTTGCGACACCTCGCGGCGGGTCAGGCCATTAATGACGCCACTGATGAAGACGTTCTCAAGCCCGGTGAGGTCAGGGTGAAAGCCAACGCCCAGATCGAGCAGCGCGTTGATTCGGCCATGAACTTCCACGCTCCCTTTGTCGGGGCGTCCGACCCCGCCAATAAACCGCAGTAATGTTGATTTACCCGCCCCGTTGCGACCGAGCACTCCAACCACACGACCGGGCGCAACGCTGAAGCTCACGTCGAGTAACGACCAAAAAGTTTCCACCGGCCTCGTCCGGCGCATGCCGCGCAAGAGCGCCTCCTTCAGTGTCTTGGGGCGGTCGGTGTGGTAGCGGCGGAACTGCTTGCCCAACCCTTTTATGATGATCGCGTCACCCATCTATAGTTCCTCAGCAAAACGATAATTTACTCGGACAAAGATAGTATAGCTGAGACAGAGAAGTCCTCCGACAAAAGCACCCAAATAAAGAAGTGACAGACTATCCGGCAGCTCTCCACGAAGTAAGACCGCGCGATAAGCGTCAATCAGGTGGACCAGCGGGTTGAGGCGGTAGATCGGCCAGTATCGTGCTGGTATAAACCTAGTGTCATAGAAGACTGGGCTAAGGTAAAACAGCAGAAGCAGGAATATGCCTAGGATATGTTGCGTGTCGCGGAACCGAACCTGTAAAGGAGCGATCAGAAAGGCCAGGCTGAGGATCAGGGCGAATTGGATGGCGATCACGACCGGTAACGCCAGGATCGGGAAGGCCATGATCCTGAAATTCACATCGCCGACGAGGGCAAGGAAAATAAGCAGGATGGGCAGCGCCAGCAAAAAGTGGATAAGATGGGTCATCAACGGGATTGCCGGAAGAATGGTTGTCGGAAAGCCGGGCCGCTTGATCAGCTCGCGGTTACCCGTAATAGCATTGGCAGCTTCGAAGAGCGACACCTGAAACCAGTTCCAAGCCACCAAACCGATAAAGAGGAAGGAGGGGTAGTTCGGCACATTGAGCGGCAGCACCGAGGTGAAAATGAAATTGAAAACGATTAATTGTACCAACGGGGTAAGGACCGACCATGCGATTCCTAAGACCGAACGCTCATAGCGCAGCTTCATATCACGGGCAACCAGCTCGCGAAGTAAATCACGCAGGTAAGTCAGCCGTCGCCGGCGGAGCGGCGCCCGAAGAAAACTCATTACAAGTATCACAGCAACGCCGGAAATAATGCTGATTCCAATCAGCAATTGCAGCCAACGGTTAAGACCGCTTACGGGCGGTTTAGCCTGCGGTAGCGTCAATTTTGACTTCACCTCGGCTACCCCATCCTGCGCAGTAATTGTCTGGTATTCTTGCTTCGGATCACCCTTAGCGTCCCAGATCTCGATCGCGGCGCCGCTGCCCGTCTTCGTAATGAGAAAGTCGTAATGAATGGTCGCACCCGATGGCACCCGCACTTTCATGACGAAGATGTCACCCACACGCTCCATTGGCGTGTGCATGACACCATCTTTGATCACCGTTCCGGCCGGTCGTTGTGCTTCGGGCACGACAGCCCACCCGTTCACGCCCCAGACGAGAAAGACCTCGCCCGCCTCGGGCATCTGATAGCGGATCTCCTGTGTGACCAGCGGGGCGTCGGCGGTGTTCGCAGATCTTTGATCCTGTGCCAGTGTTAGCGTTGATTTCATCTCAACTACGCCAACCTGACGAGCGATCATGATAAATTTATCGCTGCCCTCCCAAACCTTGATCGCGGCGCCGCTGCGCGTCTTGGTAATGAGAAAGCCGTAATGAATGGTCGCACCCGATGGCACCCGCACTTTCATGGCGAAGATGTCGCCCACACGCTCCATTGGCGTGTGCATGACCCCATCTTTGATCACCGTTCCGGCCGGTCGTTGTGCTTCGGGCACAACGGCCCACCCGTTCACGCCCCAGACGAGAAAGACTTCACCAGCTTCGGCCAGGTGGTAGCGGATCAACTGGGTGGTAAGCGACTGATTCTGTGTAAGCGACGCACTTTGTGCAGCAGCGAATAGCGTGGGCTGCATACAGCAGCAGAGCAGCCCGACCAATAAGCAGCGTAGCCACCAGTGCTCTGCCTCAACATGGGCGCGATAGTGCAGGCTCTGGTGATTCCGAGCCATTCCACTCTGCGATTTTTGCAGATACAACATCTCTCAGCAATTAGCGCATCCGCCGAAAGGCGGTGCAGTGGCAGGTGATGATCCCGCGCAACAAATCGCGCAGGTAAATCACCCACCCCCCGTGGAGCGGTGCGCAAAACTACTTATAAGTAGTACACCAATGCTTAGTCCCATCAGCAGAAGGGTTAGTAATTCCCCTCTCTCTCCTAGCGTCAGCGTTGACTTCACCTCGACCACGTCCCCTTGCACAGCCACTTTACGAAATTGCTCTTTGCCCTCCCACACCTTGACGGCCGCACCGCTGCGCCTCTTTGTGATCAGAAACGCATAATGAATGGTCGCCCCGGAAGGCACTTGCACTTTCGCAACGAAGACGTCATGCACACGCTCCATCGGCGTGTGCATCACTCCGTCTTTGATCACGGTCCCTGCCGGTCGTTGTGCTTCGGGCATAACGGCCCACCTGTTCACGCCCCAGACGAGAAAGACCTCGCCCGCCTCAGGTATTTGATAGCGGATCTCTTGTTCGATCAGCGGAGTACCAACCTCAATAACGTTTAGTAATTCCCCTCTCTCTTCTAGCGTCAGCGTTGACTTCACCTCGACCACGTCCCCTTGCACAGCCACTTTATGAAATTGCTCTTTGCCCTCCCACACCTTGACGGCCGCACCGCTGCGCCTCTTTGTAATCAGAAACCCATAATGAATGGTCGCCCCGGAAGGCACTTGCACTTTCGCAACGAAGGCGTCATGCACACGCTCCATCGGCGTGTGCATAACAGCTTCTTTCACCACCGTCCCCGCTGGTCGCTGCGCTTCGGGCACGGCGGCCCATCCGTTGACGCCCCAGACGAGAACGACCTCGCCCGCCTCAGGCATGCGATAGCGGAACTCCTGTTCGACGAGCGGAGCACCAACCGGATAGTGAGCTTCGCGGACGGCAGAATCCTCCCGCATTCGCCGGAACGGTCCTATGCCAGCTTGATGCAGCAACTGCATTCCGGATGCCAACTTCGCCTGATCCCAGTGAAGAAGAGAAGCGCGGTGGCGCTCAGCGAGTACAGAACGGGGAATCTGCGCCGTCAAGTCGCGTTCGACGGCGTCCATACCTTGCAGGTACCAGTCGCGCAATTGGAAGCCCGCCTGCGTATTCATCGGGATCAACACGAACATCACGACGAAAAGGGCCATCTGAGCCGTATTCCGGAGAGGAGGTGGACCGTAGAGCTCCCAAGTGAAGTAGCCAGCGCAGAGCGCCGGGACGGCAAGAATCACATAGCGCGTCGGCATGCCTAGTCCCAAATCAATCTCGACTGATCCGGCGCGCCCCCAACCTACACCTAAGGCGAGCACGACGATGCTGCCAAGGAACGAAAGCAGACCCAGTGCCCGGAGCTGCTCCACACCCCGAGTGCGCAAAACTTCAGCCATCAGCATGGCCCCACTAGATAGCAATACGCCGACTGCAGCGAGCGTAGATAATGGCCACGATGCTGCGGCCACCGGCCCGAAGCTGAGCGCGAGAAACTTGGCACTCGCGTTGAGCGTCACCCAGATGCTAGGGCTGGGTTGAGCCCCCTCGGGGCGCACATAGCCGATGAAGTAGACGCCCGTTAAAAGGAGAGCTGTCGCCGCGGACCCAAGCAGAAACAGACCCGTCCATCGCCGTGCACCGATCAGTTCCGCCAGGCGCCAATGGAGAACCCCATTATAACTAAGCCACAGCGCCAGGGTGGGCACTAACGCCAAGCCATTAGCTCCGCAGAGCGGGAGTAAGACCAGGCAGATGCCGGCAATAACGGCAGCGCGCGGCCTCAAGAGCGCTTGCTGCTCTACGATAACCAGAAGCAGCGTGCAGGCCAGGACTGTCGACGCAACGAACTGAAACATCCAGCTCCAGGCGAGGCTTTCCCAGTTTCCGAGATGAAGCAATGCTATAGGGAAGAAGGCATCTGCGTAGCTGGTTCTGCCGCCACGCAAGTGTCGGGCGACCAAGTTCATGGCAAGGGCTAGCGCACCAAGAGCCAAGGTGTTAAAAACCATGCCTGCTCGAAAGTCGCCGCCCGTCAGCTTAAGTAGCAGAAGAAGAATCAGCTTTGGCAAGGGGACGCGGTGTTCGATGTGTTGCGCCCAAAGCCAGGCCGCTATATCTGGCTCATGACCTGTGAGTGGCGGTACAAGAAGCCAGTCCTCAGACAGGGGGATATTTCGTCCATAAATGCTGATATAGGCTAGGGCGACCAGCAGCATCGCCGCCCAAATACCCCAGACGAACACGTCAGCGCCCCGCTCGGTCAGGATGGGCTGCAGTGTCGATACCGTAGCGGGATGCCTTAGCTCGTCTGTCCCCGTGTTCATGAGATCTCGATCTTCTCTACAACCCTAATACAAGTTACCTACTGTTTTGCGACAAAATCGATCATTCAAAGATTTCACTCACTGACTTACGGGCACAGGCAGTCTTCGCTTGTCGCGACACGCCCAGACCATCTCAGCGCTCAAAAGCCGACCCTCACTAGGGGACCAGTTTTTGTGCCAGTTACTCCAAGCGTATAATCCGAAGCCCAATTCTCGTAAAAGTCTAAACACATCCTGCTGTTTGTAGCCGGCTCTCTCACACCACTTCGGGGCGCTTTCGAACATAATGAGAATATCTCGATTCGAAGATAAGAATCGATGTGCGCCCTGAAAGAAGCGGTATTCGCCACCCTCAATATCGATCTTGAGGAAGGCTACATCTCGAATGCCGTTCATCGTAGCATAGCAATCTAATGTGACAGCTGGCACCAATTCAGTACAACCTTGACCTTCCATCTTGCTCGCCGCGCTAGCAGCAATAGCATCGTGATTTTCTCGCGCTAGATATCTGTAGGCATCCCCAAAGCCCGGATCGCTCCGGAGCAAGAGCTCACTATCTTTATCGCTGAGAGCCACTTTAATTGGTGTAACCGATGCGCAGTCATTCAATGAAAGATTGTTTAGCAAACGTCGATACGTTTCCGATGAAGGTTCAAATGCCCACACCTTTCCGCTTGGGCCAACAAGTTTGTGCGCTAGGATTGAATACAGACCTATATTCGCACCGACGTCTATCACACGCATCCCTTGTTTCAAATAGGCTGCTACTAGGTCAAGTTCTGATCTCTCAAATCGCCTATCATAAAACAGGAACTCGGCAATTTCGCCTTGAGGATATAGGTTGATTTCTATGTTCCGCGGCATATCGTAGACAACCGGATTACCGTCTCTAAACATGAGCGAGTAAACTAAATGGCCAAAACGACGACAGACCCTACCGATGTAGGAGTGTTTGATCCTTCTAATAACGTTGGTGTCCATTCGCGGTACTTCCATTTTTCGAGCGCCAAGTGTCAGTAATGTGGCAGTAGTTCCTATTAAAGACAGCGGACTGCCGTTTTAAAGAATGAAGAGAGGGAAAAATTTCTTCTCATGATTCATTTTGCCCAGGTGTTCAACCTTAACAGGACGGTAAGGCAGAGAAGAGCGGCACCGAAAGCTTGACGTGTCGCGCGCTCAACGCTTAGCTCCACCTAAGGGCGCCCCCGCGTCTTGGTCACGCCAAGTCTGTCTGACGCCCTTCCCAAGCGAAAGTGACTTATACGCCCCGACGCCGAAGACACACTTGAGCCAGAAGCGACTTAGGACATGCCAATACCCGCCCCCGACGCGCACTAGCCGGAATGAAGACATACCCATCTCAGGCGTACGATTGATCCAGGAGATCGGAACCTCTTTAATTTGGTAGCCCATCAACAGCGGCTGCAGGCCAGTCTCTGCATTGACGGCAAAGTCCGGCTCCATAAGCTGGAGTTTCTCAACCACCTCCCGGCGGATTAGCTTCAGGTTATTAGTCAAATCGCGGAAGCGGCGAAGCAAAATCAACTGGGCCAGAAGATGGAAGCCGCGGTTGGCGATGATCTTCTGAAACGGGTAATTTAGCAGAACGCTGTGCCGGGAGAAACGGCTGCCCACGACCACGTCATATCCCTCTGCGGCGGCGTCGAACAGGTCTCGGACCTCCGGCAGTAAGTGCTGAAAGTCGCAGTCCATCGACAATACATACCGACCTGTCGCGACGCGGTATCCGTCGGCGATCGCACGGCCGACACCGTTAGGCGGCGAGCGGAACACCGGCTTGATGCGGGGATCCTCTTCTGCCAGTTTCCGAATCACCATTGCCGTATCGTCCTTACTGTTGTCGTCCACGAGGACGATTTCATGGATGTATTCTTCGAACAGGTCGCGCAACCGCGTAACCAGCGGTCCTATATTCATTTCCTCGTTGTGACACGGGATCACGATAGAGACCGCTCGCTGAAGCTGCTTGTGAGCGAACAGCGAGGTCTTGGGACGCTCGACCAAGCGCGGCGGCTTTTGCGCGTGGATGAGGATCGCGCCGGCCAGAGTTTGAACCCCCGGCGTGTTTTCTAGCACGATAGACAGGTTGCGGAGTATCCACACGAGCCGTCGAGTGAGCGGTGCGTAAACGAAGTCGTTATAGACTGAGAACACGCGGATGAAGCCCACCTCCGATATCAGCTCGTAGAGTTGCGGGCGGCTTAGTAGAGATCGGGGATCGCGCCGTCCGAAGAATCCGGATAAGGAGTTGCGGAGCTTGAGCACGACATTCCACGGGTTGCTCTCGTAAAAGAGGACTTCGCCACCCGGATTCAGAAACTCATAGACGTTTTGCAGGACCAGTGCACAGTTGCGCAGGTCTAGGAGGTCTATTGCCACGATGAAGTCAAAACGCCTGCCCTCCAGCGGCCCGGGGAGAGACGACGCGTTGAGAAACTCGACCCGCTCGGGCAAGTCCGCTGGCCTGGGGGCATCGGAAGCGAATGTGACGCAGGTGATCGGATTCTCGCCTCGCGAAACTCGGGCGAGCTGGCGAGTGAAAATCCCCCGGCCGCAGCCCAGCTCCAGAATGGTCTGCCCAGGCAGTAGATGTACCATCTGACGGAACGTGTGCGCCCGCCAGAGCATCCGGTCTTCCGCGATCGGGTCGCGGTGCTGCAGATACTGGTCGCGGTACTGTTCGCGGATCGCTAGCGTTCCGATGAATGAAGTGTCTTTCACCATCATAATCTTGTCTCTTCAAGCTTGGGGCCGGACCTTCCAAGCCTCAGCGATCTCTCTAAAGATTTCGTCGAGCGACTTGCTGATTTCCCACTGCGGGTAGTGACTCCGGAAGCGTGCGAGGTTGCTGATATAGCAAATGTGGTCGCCGTCGCGATTCTGATCGACGTATTCGTAGTTCATCTTCTTCCCAGTCAACTCCTCGACATAGTCAAAGGCTTCCAGGATGGAGCACGAATTCTGCCGCCCGCCACCCAGGTTGTACACCTCGCCGTTGCGTGGGTTCTGGTAGATCGCTTCGATGGCCTGTGCGACGTCGTAGCTGTGAATGTTGTCACGGACCTGCTTGCCCTTGTATCCGAAGACGCGATAGGTCTGGCCGAGGAGTTGGATCTTGACCAGATAGGACAAGAACCCGTGAAGCTCGACGCCGGAATGATGAGGACCGGTCAGACAACCGGCGCGGAGGCAGTGCGTCTTCATCCCGAAATACCGCCCATACTCCTGCGTCATCACATCGGCGGCGACCTTGCTCGAGCCAAAGATGGAATGTTTCGAACCGTCGATTCGCATCTGCTCAGAGATGCCATCGTAGTCCTCGGCGCGTGCGTAGTCCCAGCGTCGGTCTAATTCCTTCAGATGAAGTTCGTTGGGCGCGTCACCGTAGACTTTGTTGGTCGACATAAAGACGAAAACGGCGTCGAAGCTATGCCGCCGCGTGATTTCCAGCAGATTCATGGTGCCGACGGCGTTGACGTCAAAATCGTCGAACGGGCGGCTGGCAGCCAGATCGTGGCTGGGCTGGGCGGCAGAGTGGATGATCAGGTCGAAGGGACCTTCAGACTGGAAGAGACGGGCAAGCCCGGAGCGGTCGCGGATATCCATGTGATAGTGATGAAAATGACGCGTCGCCTTGCTCAGCCGTTGCAGGTTCCACCGCGTGTCCCCTTCCGGGCCGAAGAAGTCGGCCCGCATGTTGTTATCGATACCGACAACACACTGCGCGCGGCTGTCGAAGAAGCTGACAAGCTCCGAACCGATAAGCCCACTGGAACCGGTGACAAGTACTTTCAAGACCAACCTCGTAGGGAGAGCACTCTATGCCGGGCGAGCGATGCGTGCTGAGGAGACGGCCGCTCCCATGCTACGTGCCTCGGATTCGCTCGGTAATTGATGCACAAAGGGGACATCTACCGGGCTGCAAATGACGTTTTGGGCGAACGCCTCAGGGGCACGGTAATCGATACGGAATCCGGCCGTCTCCAACAGTGCCACCAGACAACTGGGAGTCAGGCCCCAGAAAAAGTTACCGTAGCCCTCATGCGGTTCAAAGCCATTAGTGATGCCGATCTGCCGGGGCACTCCCAAACCTTTCAAATTCCACAGCTGCCGGTCCTGAGGCTTGAGCATAGGAAAGAAGACGGCAGCGTTTGGTAGTCCATTGATTTCGGGGATTGTAAACGTGCGCAGGATCAGAGTCTGGCCGCACATCTGCCGCAATGCCACCAGTACGTCAAAAGGGCTGGGATGGTGGTATAGCACTCCAGCGCAGAAGACAACATCGACCACACCGACGCGGGCAATTGTATCGGGACGACAAACATCACCGAGAATGAACTCGACCGACGAGTTCCGGGCTTGCTTCTTGGCTTCAAATTCCGGGGTTGGGCCAAAAACATCAACGGCCTTGACGACGGTTGCGCCCGCTTCTTCAGCTACAAAGGAGTACTCACCGTTGACTCCCCACATACACCCAATATCGGCGAAGCTATGGTTGGGCGCATACTTACGAATGTAATTAGGTAGGTGTTTATAGTCGCCGACATCATTGCCGCGCGAAGCTCGCCAATTACGCCATAACAAGTTGCCGCGCTGCGTCTTCAGGAATCGTACCATCCAATTGTAAAGCATCGCTTATGTCTCCTACGGTAACTGATATGAGGCGCCAACATCGGATCGCCAGCACCTCATCGGTAGGCAAAGTCTCAGGCTCCAATGGGCCGCCATAGCCAAGGCCAGCTACATCTGTGCGCTGGTGCTAACGGAGTGAGGGTGAATATGCAGCCCCCAAGATGGAACGCTCGGTAGTGCAGCTTCATACCGTGGGCAATCAGTTCGCGTAACAGATCGTGGAGATAGACCAGCCGCCGTACGTAAAGCGGGGTTCTCAAAACTCATCCTGGAAACGCTCTCTGAGCCATACTTGCATCCGCCCCGAGCCCTTGTTCATGGTGAGCAGCGGCGACCTGTCTGGCGCGCGCCTGCGTCGCCTTGTAAATCAGTGGGCTCAGCAGCGCCCCTACCAATTCGAGAACAACCAAGTGGCGCGGAAGACCGCCCGGCCGAAATAGGCGGCGGAGCATCCACCATCCCAACCACTCTCGCGCGGCAAAGCGCAGGATCGAGAACTTGCTCATGGTGCCGTTGCGTATGCAGGTGAGCAGATAAGTGCCAAAGGAGCGGCCATTGTTGAAAATTAGCCGACGCAATGCGGCGGCATCCCGTCTGTGAGTATGCCAGACCAGCACCGAAGGTTCGTAGACCAAAGTGTAGCCACGCGCGACGAGGCGATGAAACATCTCGACATCGCCAGCACCCCCACTGGGCGTACCTACATCAAGCGCTACATCGAAAAGACCAATGGCGGCGAAAAGCTCGCGGCGGAAGGCCATGTTGGCGCCAGCACCGAAGGTGCTTGCCCAGAGCAACTCCCGAGCCGTGAGTGCCTCACGCTGGATGGTCCGGCGGCGAAGCTCCTGAACCATCCCGCCGTACTGAAACTCGAAGCGCATCTGAGCTGTCGTTTCCAGTTCGGCTGGGGCAATGAGCCCTGTCACCGCCATCACCTCGGGCTCAGCGAAGGCGCAGGCGACGGCCCGCAGCCAGCCGCGATCCGGGCGCGCATCGTCGTCGGTGAAAGCAATGATGCTGTGGCGCGCCACAGCGATTCCACGATTGCGCGCCCAGTCCAGGCCGGGCCGATCCTCGCGCACGTAGCGGACCGATAGGCGTGCTGCGAGCCGGGCGGTGTCCTCACTGCGCGGCGCATTATCTACGATGATAATCTCGTAGTACGGGTAATCAAGCGCTAGAAGCGCTTCGAGACAACCCTCAAGCTGATCGGTGCGGTCGCGCGTGCAGACGACAATGCTGATCGGCAAGAGCGGCATGCTGTCAGTAGCTTCGGCGATGATTTGCTTGCCAAGCACAGCTGACACAAGCTTCCCACCAAGTTGCTCAGCGATGGCCTCGCGCAGCCGTGAGGTGGAGATGACTTGCTGATTAGGGTTGGCGGTGTAAGCCCAGCCGAAAGGTCGCCTATGATAACGCACCAGGGTGTACAGTCCTTCATATCCCTCGTTTCCCCAGACAGGCTTGAGCTCCTCCGAGAGTTCAAGATCATGCACCTTTACCGACATAGTTACCTCCCGAGGGCTGAGCTAAATGGACGGCAAGCGATTGACTAACTTCTACCGACACGTCGAGAGCTCTTTCCAATGCCAACGCGTGAAGCAGCGGCCTAGCTAAATGAGTGGCTAATACGGGGCGGAGATGATCGCCACGAAGTCTTTCGGCGCCAAGTTGCGGAGCGATACGGCCAACGGCTTGTTTGCCGTAGCGGATGCGGACGCCCGCCGGCCTCTCCTCATTCAGTCGTTGTTCCGCTGCCTCAAGCCCCTCACGAAGATCGATTTCAATCTCGGGACCACTCTCATCGGTGCGGGCTGGGCCACCCTGCAAAAAACCGGCCAGCGCCCTTCGGGTGCCTAACTTCTCGGCCACACCCCGCCAGTACCAGTAGCCACCCAGTGCTCTGAAGAGCATTCGCCAGTAGCCGCGCAGCGCCGCTCGCTCTAGCAGGTTAAGCACGCGATGCATCCAAGTAGCTAGTCTGTCACCGGCCGCTGGCCACCTGAATACGAGAGCGTGAAGCAGGTTGCTCACAGACAGCCAAGGCGCTTCGAAGCGAAACATGCGTAGGGTTGGCCGTAGCTCGCGGTGACGTAGGCCGATCAGTACGTCGCTGCCTCCCTCCTGACGTAGCCGCCGGAAAATGCGGTCGAGGCTCATGGTCTCGTGCTCGTAGTGGTATGCCAGCGCGTCTATGGCGAAGGTAATTTTCACGCCAGCTTTAATCAAGCGCACGCCGAACTCATAATCCTCGCCCCCGCAATCCTTAAAGGCGCAATCGAACCCGCTGACGCAGGCAAACAGCTCCGCTTCGAGCGAGAGATTGCCGCTCAGCAGGTCGCGGTAGGTGTAGCGATGGCCCGGCTGGCCTACGGCGTGGAATTTATTCTTCCACCAAGCTCGTAATTCGGTACGAAAGAAGTCAGTTCGCCCCCGAAAGGCCGGTGGATAAGGACCCATGACCGCTTGGCCGGGCTGACGCTGGTGGGCATCCACGTGCGCCTCAATCAGGGATGGCGTCGGCTCAATATCGTCGTCTAGGAAGAGGAGCAACTGGGCCGTGGCATGTGCCGCACCTTGGTTACGCGCCGAGGCAGCACCTTGGCCTGGTTGCTCAATAACATGTAGAGCAAATGGTGCTCTGTAGCGCCGAAGCATTTCCGCGGTATCGTCAACACAGCCATCAGCTACTACTAGAACCTCTACCTGCTGAGGAGGATAAGTCTGGACACACAAAGCATCGAGCGTCCGCCGCAGTGAGGCACTACGGTTGTGCGTGGGAATAATCACACTGACGGTTGGCTGATCTCTATTCTTGTCCATTCCTAGTGCGAAGGCGTCTGCGAGAAGAGAGGTAAAGCCATGGTCCGGCGGCGCAGCCACATAGCTCTGCCAACAGCAGATCGGCTGGTACCCTGTTCGGCCGCCGTAAGAGCGAGCGAGCCAGCGACGGAAGTTGTTTAAGTTGAAACCAGGCCCAGGCAAGCTTCGGCACGCTGAACTCACCCTCGACTAAGAGGCTGCGCGTCCAAGCGCCGTAGACGCCCGTTCCGTAGCCGTAGAGCATCTGTCGTAACTCCTTCCAGGTGCGCCGATGCCGGTGCCAGCAGAGCGCTGTCGGATCGTAAACAATGCAGTATCCTGCGGTCATGATGCGCGAGAACATTTCGGTATCTTCTCCCGAGCGGCAAGGCGTCCCAGGGCCGAGGGCCTCGTCAAACGGGCCGATGTGCTCTAGCACGCTCCGGCGCAAGGCGGTGTTGACCGACGCGCCGACCAACGACCCGAGCAGCGGGTTGAGATTGGTACTATCGAAGACAATGCGCTTGTAGCCCCGCCCAAAGGGGCTATAGCGCTCGGACCACTCCTGAGCTTCGGTCTCCAACTCCAGCGGCATTGCCAGGCCTGTGACGCAGAGCACCCGCGGGTCATCGAAGTTGGCGAGCAGTGCGCGGAGCCAGCCAGGATCGACCACGGCGTCATCATCAGTGAAGGCGACCACCTCATGCCGAGCCTCGCGCAGCGCCCGGTTGCGAGCGACGCCCGCGCCAGGGCGATCCTCACGCACGTAGCGGATACGCCCGTAGCCCTCCACGATGTGCCGCGTTGCGTCGCTTGATGGGCAGTTATCAATCACCAACAGCTCCTGGCCATCATCGGGCAAGCGCATGAGCGCCTCCAGGCAGCGCCGCAAATCTTCCGGGCGGTCGCGGGTGCAGACCGCCACGGTCGCTGATGGAAGCGCGGAGGCAGTTGCGCGCGCCTCTTCCCACCCTAGGTAGTCATGGAGCCAGCGCTCCCAGAGGGCCCCACCAGCGGCCTCGAGAAGCGCGTCGTGCAGTTCAGTGCCGCCAAGATGCCCACCTAGGACCGGCAGCAGCGCCTGACCGACAGGCCGTCCATGCAGCCGGATTAGAACCAGCGCGCGGCTGTAACGTTCCAGTCCGCTTATCACAGATGGTAATTGCTGAAGATCAAGGTCGAGCACTGCTGTCGCCATGGTTATTCAGACTCAGCGCTAAGCGCTGCGACCTGTGTGGCAGAATCGTTGGAGTGCGCGATGGCTGGTTCTGATTCAATGAGGTGGAGAGCGCGATTGTCGGCAACGCTCTTCCTA
>Ga0136617_10003706_pt1 | contig 13662 bp, 8 predicted proteins | sample AntDrymUQ3222106_2_FD_129672 | JGI IMG/M metagenome (GOLD analysis project Ga0136617, IMG submission 129672) | Polar desert sand microbial communities from Dry Valleys, Antarctica - metaG UQ322 (21.06) | ecosystem: Environmental > Terrestrial > Soil > Desert | place: Antarctica: Dry Valley...
CGGATCCACACCCGCCCAGGGCCACGCCCAGGGCCAGCGGCAGGATCGCTGCGATCGGCATCGTCCAGGGGGCCCGCCGGCTCACTCGTCGGTCCCCTCGAACTCGACGTGCTCGCCCGGGTCCGGGATCTGCGTGTAGCTGGGCCGATCGGGCCACCCGAGGTCACTGCGCAGGGCGTTCTCGGTCAGCTCGGCAGGGTGCTCGTCGCCACCGTCGGTCTCCACGGTGTCGATCGCGCCGTCGCCGTCGATGTCGAGGCCCACCGAGTTGAGCTCACCGCGTGGGGCGTCATTGCGGTCGACCTCGTTGCCATCGGCATCGACGAGGATCTCGTCGTAGGTGCCCTCGGGCGTGCCGCCCCGGAGCTGGTCGAAGGAGTGGGAGAGCTCGTGGTAGATGCTGGCGACCGGAGGGCGGGCATCGAGGGCCTCGTTGTGCATGCCGCCGGCGCTGACGGTGGCGTGGTGGTCGTCGGCCCCACCGGGCGGCGAGGCGTAGTTGCCGGGCAGGCCTTGGCCACCGAGCCAGTCGGCCACCGCGTAGGCCCTGTCATCGACGTCGTCGCCGTCGGTGTCGATCCAAGCAGGCCGGTCGGCGTCGCCATAGGGCACAACGATGATCCGCTTGTTGTCGTCGAAGGGGTTCCACCCCGAGTCTGAGTCGCCCGCCGCATCGTCGAGGGCGGCCAGGCCCTGGCGCCCCGAAGGGGTGGAGCGGATGAGCTCGAGGTCACTGTCGATGCGCTCTAGCCAGGCCTCGTACTCGGCATCGGACATCCAATCCGGCTGCGGCGTGTAGACGGCGTAGGAGCCCGGATCGCCCTCCAGCTCGATGGTGATGTGGGTCTCGACCCCGGACCGGACATCGCCGTCCTCTCCGGTGGAGGTGTCGGTGCCGTCACCGCCGGACACGGTGTCGCTGTCGCGACCCCCGAAGAGGGCATCGTCGCCGGCCCCACCGTCGAGGTGGTCGTCGCCCCGGCCGCCCGAGACGACGTCGTCGCCGAGGCCGCCTCGCAGATCGTCGTCGCCGGATCCTCCCTCCAGGTGGTCGGTGCCCTCACCCCCGTCGATCAGGTCGTCGCCGCGGCCGCCGTAGAGGGTGTCGAATTCGTCGCCGCCGAGCAGCCGGTCGTCGCCGTCCTGGCCGTCGATCGAGTCCGACCCGATGCCTCCGTCGATCTCGTCGTCGCCAGCCCCGCCGAAGGCCACGTCATCGCCCTCGCCGAGGAACAGGCGGTCGCTGCCCCCGCCGCCGATTCCGTGGCCCGGGTTCTGGTCGGCGGCCACGTCGCCGGCGTCGCCGCTGCCGCCGACCAGGTCGTTGCCGTCGCCGGTCCACACGGTGATGCCCACCGTGGAGGTCGGGGGCAACTCGATGTAGTCGCCCTCGTCGGTGGAGCGGATGACCAGGTTGGCGGCCTGGTCGTCGGTGAGCTCGATCGGCTCGCCGTAGTCGACGGTGCCGTCGTCGCCCACATGGCCGACCCGGGCGAAGATCTCCCCGTCGCGCTCGTAGACCTGGACGTGCGCCCCTGAGGTGCTGGGACCGCCGTCGTGAGCGTCGAGGATCCACCGGTCGCCATCGCGCACGAGCCCCGGCGAGCCGCCCGGATCGGGCAGGCGTTCGGCTCCGAGCACCTCCAGATGGCCATCGTCGACGGTGCGCACATCGCCGCCGTCCGCCTCGGCGAAGGCGTCGCCGACATCGCCGACGAAGGTGGCCAGGCGCTGCAGGCGGGCCCGCCCGGCGCCCATGTCGATGTCGAGAGGCGTCACGTCGGCCACCCACTCGGCTCGTCCCTCGCTGGCCCGGAAGGCATCGAGCGCGCCGGTCAGCGCTCCGGTGGGAGCAGCCAACGATTCCGCCGCGCCACCGGCGGTGGCGCGGTAGCGATGCAGAGCCTGGGGTCGGGCCGAGGATTCGGGCATGAGCGGCCGGGAGTCGGGGGACGTGACGAGGGTTGGGATACCCCGAGGTGTCACGAGGCGAAACGACACCCGGCGCCGGGGAGCTCACCCGTGGGGCCAGGCCTGTCAGCCGATGGGCGCGCTCAGGTGGGACGGAGGAAGAGGGCGACGGTCTCCCGCTCCCAGCGCGCCTGCAGGTCGACCCACTCGTCGAAGTCGGGGCTGAGGGCGTCGGGCTCGATCAGCGCGAAGTCGACCAGGACTCTCAGGAGGCCAGAGGCCAGCAGGTCCGCCGCCTCATCGCCTTCGGCGCCCAGCTCGGGGTTGAAACCCTGGGCCAAGCGGGCACGACCAAGCTCGGTCAGCGGGATGTGGCCGAGCCGCTCGAGTGCGGACTCGATGTTGCGCCGGAGGGCGCCGCGCCGGGCCCGCTCCTCCTGGTCGAGGCCGACGCTGAACGCGATGCGTCGACTTCCAGGCGGGGTCTCCAGGGCCTGGTCGCCGCTGGCCAGGGTCGCGACGTGGCGATCGGCGCCGTCGGGGCGGCGGTGCTCGCCCATCTGGCGGACCAAGTCCTCGCCGGCTACCGAGAAGTCAACGCCAGCGTCGCGCAGGGCGGCCATCAGGGGCGGGCCGAGGGCACCGCCGGCGGCGCCGGCCCCGAACCGCAGCTCCACCGGGGCGGCGGCGGCCAGCTCGCCGAGGGCCTGGTCCTGCACCCGCTGGGCGAGCGGCACGGCCCACGGCCGGGCGGCGGTGCCAGCGTCGCGTGTGGGAAGGGCGGCCGCAGCCAGGACCACCGCGACGAGGCCGGCCACCGCGGCGGCCCGCCGTGGTCGCCCGTCTGTGGGGACGAGCGCACCTCCGCGCGCAGCCACCTCCCTCCACACCGCCACCGCGAGCACCGACCAAGTAAAGGCCGAGGTGGGCCACAACCAGCGCAAGTACGTGGGGTACAGGCCGTACGGGGAGGTCGACCGAGCGGCGCTGACGCCGCACAGGACGATGGTGGCGAGTGCGACGACCACCCCGGAGGCGGTGGCGGCGTCACCTCGCCGCCAGGCCCGGTAGCCGAGCCCGGCGAGGGCGACGGCAACGGCGGCCAGGGCGCCGAGCACCAGCCCCCGGGGGAGCCCCTCGCCCGCCACGTCGAAGGTCGGGTCTTCCCAGCCGGGAGGCAGCCACAGCGGAGGCAGGGCCACCACGCTGCCGGTGGCGTGGAAGCCGTCGCCCAGGCCGGGCGAGGGCGGCGCCTCCTCACCGGCCGAGGCCGCCAAGGCCGAGGCGTTCCCCTCCTCCGCAGTGAGCTGCTCGACGATCGGCGGAGCCCACAGGACCAGGCCGACCGCCGCGGCCCCGGCGAGGGCGACGAGCCGGCGTCGGGCGCCGGTCGACCGCCGTTCGGGTCGTTGCCCTCCGCTTTCCCCGGCCGGGTCGGGCGCCTTGCGGAGGGTCCACAGGTAGCCGGCGACGGCCACTGCCCCGAGGCCGGGCACCAGCAGCGCATAGCTGAGATGGGTCTGCAGGGCGAAGGACCCGGCCACAACGGCGGCCACCAACCCGACCGGATCGCCGGCCACCGCGGCCCACGCTCCCACCAGCACCACCAGGAACGGCAACAGCGGCGCGTACTGGCTCCACGGGTCGTAGAGGATCTCGCTGCCCATGGTGAGCACCAGACCAGCGGTGGTCGCGCCCACCGCAGCGGCCCCGGCCCGTCCGGCGACCCGCCCGGCCAGGAGACCGGCCGCAACCACACACACGGCGTTGGTCGCGGCGGTGCCGATGGCGGTACCCGCCCCAGGTCCGAAGAGACGCACGGGCAGGGCCAGCACCTCGAACTGCAGCGGGCCCGGGTGGTTGATGTCGCGTCCGGCCCACTGCGAGGCTGACGACCAGGTCCCGAGGAGCGGGTGGTGGCGGGTGAACACGTCGTGGGCCCGGGTCGCGGCCAGCCCGTCGTCGCCCACCGGCAGCCAGCCGCGGGCTGCGGCGCGCACCCCCGCGACCAGCACCGGTACCGCCGGGGCCAGGACCGAGACCAGCACCGGGATCGTCCACCGGCCTTGGCGCGGCCCCGACTCCGCTGATGCCGGTGGCCTGGTCGACATCGGCGGCCATCCTTCCAGATCCGTTCTCGCGACGATCCCTACACGTTTTCGTGGAGGATCCGTCGCGAGAACGCGGTTTGGGGCTCGGTCCTATCCTGCCGGCATGGCGATGGACCCGAACCGCTGGACGCTCAAGACCCAAGAGGCATTCTCCGCGGCCACCGACGCGGCCCGGGCCACCAGCAACCCGGAGGTGACCCCCGATCACCTGCTCATGGCCCTGCTCGGCCAGAGCGAGGGCGTGGTCCTGCCCATCCTCGAGAAGGTCGGCCTACCGCCGATGCCGCTGCGCAACGACACCCAGGATCGGCTGGCCAAGCTGCCCAAGGCCTACGGCAGCGAGGTGCGGATGGGGCGGGACCTCACGGCGGTCATGGACACCGCCGAGGCGGCTCGCGTCGAGCTGACCGACGAGTACCTGTCGACCGAGCACCTGCTGCTCGCCCTGGCCGATCGCCTCGCCGTCTCCCGCGACGACCTGCTCAGCGCCCTGCGCGACGTACGGGGCAGCCATCGGGTGACCACCCAGAACCCCGAGGACACCTTCCAGTCCCTCGAGCGATTCGGGCGCGACCTCACCGATGCGGCGCGTCAGGGCAAGCTCGACCCCGTCATCGGGCGCGACGAGGAGATCCGTCGCACCATCCAGGTGCTGAGCCGCCGCACCAAGAACAACCCGGTGCTCATCGGTGAGCCGGGCGTGGGCAAGACGGCGATCGTCGAGGGCTTGGCCCGTCGAATCGTCGAGGGCGACGTCCCCGAGGGACTGAAGAACCGGCGGGTCATCTCCCTCGACATGGGGGGCATGGTGGCCGGGGCCAAGTTCCGGGGCGAGTTCGAGGAGCGGCTCAAGGCCGTGCTCAAGGAGATCACCGACGCCGAGGGCGAGGTCATCACCTTCATCGACGAGCTGCACACCATCGTCGGCGCGGGCAAGGCCGAGGGGGCCATGGACGCCGGCAACATGATCAAGCCCATGCTGGCCCGGGGCGAGCTGCGCCTGATCGGGGCCACCACCCTCGACGAGTACCGCAAGTTCATCGAGACCGACGCCGCCCTCGAGCGTCGCTTCCAGCAGATCTTCGTGGGCCAGCCTTCGGTCGACGACACCATCGCCATCCTGCGCGGGCTCAAGGAGCGCTACGAGGTCCACCACGGGGTCCGCATCCAGGACCCGGCCCTGGTGGCCGCCGCCGTCCTGTCCGATCGCTACCTCACCGGCCGGTTCCTGCCCGACAAGGCCATCGACCTCATGGACGAGGCGGCGTCGAAGCTCCGCATCGAGATCGACTCGCTGCCCACCGAGATCGATGTGGTCGAGCGGCGCATCCGCCAGCTCGAGATCGAGCGGGTGGCGCTGGCCAAGGAGACCGACCAGGTGTCGGCCGAACGCCTGGCCGCCCTCGACCGCGAGCTGGCCGAGCTGAACGAGTCGGCCAGCGCCATGAAGGCCCACTGGCAGAACGAGAAGGAGGCCATCGAGGACATACGTGAGCTCAAGGAGTCGCTGGAGGCCCGGCGCAGTGAGCTCGAGCGCGAGATGGACCTCGAGAAGGCGGCCGAGATCCGCTACGGCCAGATCCCGGCGCTGGAGAAGCAGGTCGACCTGGCCACGTCTCGACTGGCCACACTGCAGGAGACGAAGCGGATGCTGAAGGAGGAGGTCGACTCCGAGGACGTCGCCGGCATCGTCAGCGCCTGGACCGGCGTGCCCGTCACCCGGATGATGGAGGGCGAGGTGGCCAAGCTCGTCCGAATGGAGGACGTGCTCCACGCCCGGGTCGTCGGCCAGGACGAGGCTGTCACGGCGGTGGCCAACGCCATCCGTCGCAGCCGGGCCGGCCTGTCCGATCCTGATCGGCCCATCGGCTCGTTCCTGTTCCTCGGGCCCACGGGCGTGGGCAAGACCGAGCTGGCCCGCACGCTCGCAGAGTTCCTGTTCGACGACGCCAAGGCCATGGTGCGCATCGACATGAGCGAGTACCAGGAGAAGCACACGGTGTCTCGGCTGATCGGTGCGCCGCCGGGTTACGTCGGCTACGGCGAGGGTGGCCAGCTGACCGAGGCGGTGCGGCGCCGGCCGTACTCCGTGGTCCTGCTCGATGAGATCGAGAAGGCGCATCCCGACGTGTTCGGCGTGCTGCTGCAGGTGTTCGACGATGGTCGCCTCACCGACGGCCAGGGTCGCACCGTCGACTTCACCAACGCGGTGCTGATCATGACCTCCAACCTCCCCGGCGACCCTCGTGCCTTCTTCAAGCCCGAGTTCATCAACCGCATCGACGACATCGTCCGCTTCCGGTCGCTGACCGAGGACGACCTGGGCCACATCGTGTCGATCCAGCTCGAGTCGGTTCGCAAGCGCCTGGCCGAGCGGCGGATCGCCCTAGAGGTCAGCGACGACGCCCTGCTGGCCCTGGCCAAGGAGGGCTTCGACCCCGCCTTCGGCGCCCGGCCCCTCAAGCGCGTGATCCAACGCCAGATCGGCGACCGCCTCGCCGTCGCCATCCTCGAGGGCAAGGTCACCGACGGCGACACCGTGCGGGTCGGCGTGGACCCAACCGGCGACATCACCGTCGACGGCTGAGCGAGCGCGGCGGCAGCAGGTCTTGGAGGATCGATCGAATTCCTCGAACGTCGAAGCACCAGCTTGCTCGCCATCCCGGCCCTCCCCACCCCCTAGCGGCCGGCGCACCGTAGAGAGTCCGCGGCGCGCGATCAACGGATTGGGTGTCCACGCCTCCGACGCCATGGGTCGGAGCGTCGGCGAATCCCTGCCGTGGGAGCCTGCGTCCCTAGCATGACCACGGTGTACGCCGACGGGCCACGGCGAGGTTTGCCGATCCGCTCTCGCACCAAGCGCCGACGCCGGCAACGCAGCCTGGTGGCGCTCCTCGTGCTGTCGCTGGCCGGCTTCGCCTGTGTGAACGAGACGGTGTCCGGGGGCGTGCTGCCCGACGACACCGCCGGTCGGTCGACGACCGAGGCCGATGGGCAACGGGCCGAGGGAGACGGGGGCGCGGGCTCATCGGTTTCCGGCGCCGCCCCTGAGGGAGAAGGTGCCCCCGAACCGGCCGGGCCGACGGCCAACGAGTCGGACTACGACGGCTGGGTCGACCCGGCGTCGTCGGGCAACCCGTGGACCAGCGAGGTCGACGGGCTGCTGACGTTCAGAGGCAACCCGACCCGCTCGTTCTACGGCCAGGGGCCGGTGCCCGAGAACCCCGAGATCCTCTGGAGCGTGCCCGACAGCGGCGGCTTCTGCGGGGAGTCCGCCGTCGGCAGCCAGCCCAAGACCTGGTGCGGCACCGGGTGGACGGGCCAGCCCTCGGTGTGGAACGACGGGCAGCGCACGTGGGTGGCCTTCGGCGCCTACGACAAGAACGTCCACTTCCTCGACGGCGCCGACGGCTCCGACATCATCGAGCCTTTCGACATCGGCGACATCGTGAAGGGGTCGGTCACCCGCGATCCCGATGGCTTCCCCCTGCTGTACAGCGGCAGCCGGGCCGACTTCCACATCATCGCCACCGACCGCGACAGCGGCGCGGCCGAGAGCCTGTGGAGCATGGACGCCGAGAACGTGTCGCCCACCAAGTGGAACAACGACTGGGACAGCTCGCCCCTCGTGATCGACGACTTCCTCTTCGAGGGCGGCGAGAACGGCCAGTTCTACGTGATCCGCCTGAACCGGGCCATGGGCGCCGACGGCAAGGTCACCGTCGCCCCCGAGATCGTCTTCAACGCCCCGGGCTGGGACGACGAGCTGCTGAGCGTCCTGTCCGGATCCGGCAGCCGGGTCAACGACGTCTCGATCGAGGACTCCCTCGCCGTCTCCGGCGACACCCTCTACTTCTCCAACTCCGGCGGCCTGGTCCAGGGCTGGGACATCTCCGGCTTGGCTGAGGGTCGAGCACCGGAGCGGACGTTCCGTTACTGGACCGGCGACGACACCGATGCCTCGATCGTCATCGACGACGCCGGGATGCTCTACGTGGCCCAGGAGGTCGAGCGGTCCTCCAGCGCCGAGCGCAACGCCGAGGTCGGCCAGCTCGTGAAGCTCGACCCCTCCAAGCCCGACGATCCGCTCGTGTGGTCGGTGGCCGACGACAACGGCATGTGGGCCACGCCGGCCATCGCCGACGGCGTCGTCTTCGCCCCCACCGACAGCGGCCGCATCATCGGCGTCGACCAGCAGAGCGGCGAGGTCCTGTGGGAGAAGCAGCTTCCCGGCCCGACGTGGTCGTCACCGGTCATCGTCGACGGCGTATGGGTGCAGGGTGACTGCAACGGTGTACTCCACGGCTTCGACGTCTCGGACCCACGGGTCGACCCGCCCGAGCTGTGGAGCATCGAGCTCGAGGGCTGCGTCGAGTCGACCCCCGCGGTGTGGGACGGCGCCATCTACGTGGGCGCCCGGGGCGGCCGCTTCTACGCATTGAGCTGACACCATCGCCCTTCTGGCGTACCTGCTGCACCGCCTCTGTGCATGACGTACGCCAGAACGGCGAAGGCCCTGTAGCGTCGCTCGCCGTGCCCGCCACCGTTCTGGTCGGCACCCAGTGGGGTGACGAGGGCAAGGGGAAGTTCACCGACCTCGTCGCCAAAGAGGCGGCGATGGTGGTGCGCTACCAGGGCGGCCACAACGCCGGGCACACGCTGGTGGTCGACGGCGAGCAGTTCACCCTCCAGCTGCTGCCCAGCGGCATCCTCTACGACCACATCACACCGGTCATCGCCAACGGTGTCGTCGTCGACCCCAAGGTCCTCATCACCGAGATGGACGCCTTCGGGGCCCGCGGCGTCGACACCAGCCGCCTCAAGGTCAGCGGCAACGCCCACCTCATCCTCCCGTTCCACCAGGAGATCGACCGCCTCACCGAGCGTCGGCTGGGCCGCTCGAAGCTGGGGACCACCAAGCGGGGCATCGGTCCGGCGTACGCCGACAAGGCGTCGCGGGTGGGCTTGCGGGTGCAGGACCTCCTCGACGCCAAGATCTTCCGGACCAAGCTCGAGGCCCTGGCCAAGGAGAAGAACCAGGTCCTGGCGAAGGTGTTCAACCAGCTCCCCCTCGACGCGGAGGAGATCGCGGAGCGCTACCTAGACGAGTACCGGCCCCGCCTGGCCGACCACATCGCCGACACCGTCGGCCTGGTCCACGACGCCCTCGACGCCGGCGAGCACGTGCTGTTCGAGGGCGCCCAGGCCACGTTCCTCGACCTCGACCACGGCACCTATCCCTTCGTCACCTCGTCGAACCCCGTCGCCGGTGGGGTTTGCACCGGGGCCGGGGTGGGCCCTCGGCGCATCGATCGGGTGGTCGGCATCGCCAAGGCCTACGTCACCCGGGTCGGCACTGGGCCGTTCCCGACGGAGCTGGCCATGTCCCACGACGCGGTGGGGGGCAAGCCGCGGGAGGGGGTCGACGACGAGGAGATCGGTCTGGGCGACCACTTCGTCGACGTGGGCCGGGAGTACGGCGTCAACACCGGTCGTCGGCGCCGCCCCGGATGGTTCGACGCCGTGATGCTGCGCCACGCCGTGCGGCTCAACTCGTTGTCGGAGCTGGCCATCACCAAGCTCGATGTCCTCGACACGCTCGACACGGTGAAGCTGTGCGTGGCCTACACGGTCGAGGGGACGCGGGTGACGCAGCTCCCCTACCACCAGTCCGACCTGCACGCGGCGAGGCCCGTCTACGCCGAGATGCCGGGGTGGAACACCGACCTCAGCGCCGTCACCGAGTCAGCCGAGCTCCCCCCCGCCGCGGTGGCCTACCTCGACCGCCTGGAGGCCGAGGTGGGAGTGCCCGTCACCCTGGTGGGCACCGGTCCTGGACGCGACCAGTTCGTCCACCGCCGCGACCCGTGAGTTACGGGCCGCGTACTGGTGTCGATCGCGCGGGCCAGGACCGGTCAGATCTTCACCAGTTCGGGAGCGGGAAGGAGGTGGGGGGCGCATGAGGGCGTGCGTGGTCGGGTCGGGGGGGCGCGAGCACGCGCTCGCCTTGGCCTTGGGTCGCACGGCCGAGGTGGTCGTGACGCCCGGCAACCCGGGGATCCCCGGCTCGGTGCCCGCCCCCCCGGAGGAGATCGATGCCGACCTGTTCGTGATCGGGCCCGAGCAGCCACTCGTCGACGGGCTGGCCGACCGGCTACGGGCCCAGGGCGGGAGGGTCCTGGGCCCGGGCGCCGATGGAGCCCGGCTCGAGGGGTCGAAGGCGTTCATGAAGGAGGTCGTCGGCGACGCCGGGGTGCCGACCGCTCGACACGGCGTGTTCGCCGATGTGAAGCCGGCCCTTGCGTTTCTGCGGACGCTGCCCGGCCTGTACGTGGTGAAGACCGACGGTCTCGCCGCAGGAAAGGGAGTGCTCGTCACCGAGTCCCTCGACGAGGCGGCCGACGACGTGCGGGCCAAGCTGTCGGGCTCGTCGTTCGGCGACGCCGGGCGAACGGTTGTGATCGAGGAGGGCCTCTTGGGGCCCGAGGTGTCGATCTTCGCGATCTGCGACGGCACCGAGGCCGTTGCCCTGCCGCCGGCGCAGGACTTCAAGCGAGTCGGCGACGGCGACACGGGACCCAACACCGGCGGCATGGGGGCCTGGTCGCCCGTGCCCTTCGCCGGCGCCGATCTGGCCGAGGTTGCGGTCGAGCGCTTCGTCGGTCCGACGCTCGCCGAACTGCGATCCCGAGGCATCGACTACCGGGGGGTGCTCTACGCCGGCATGATCCTGACGCTGGATGGCCCGAAGCTGATTGAGTTCAACATCCGCTTCGGCGACCCCGACTCGCAAGTGGTGCTGCTGCGACTCACGTCGGACCTGACCGAGCTGCTGGCCGCGGCGGCTGACGGGGAGCTGCGACGGGCCGGACCGGTCGCCACCTCGCCCGACGCGCGGGTGCTCGTCGTCGCCGCCAGCGAGGGCTACCCCGCCTCACCCCGCACCGGCGACCTGATCGACGGCCTCGACTCGGCGCGTGCGGTCGACGGTGTCGACGTCTTGTGCGCGGGAGTGTCTGCCGACGGCGAGGGGCGCCTCGTCACCGCCGGCGGCCGGGTGCTCGACGTGATCGGTCGCGGGCCAGATGCTGCGGCGGCACGCGCTCGCGCCTATGAGGCGGTCGCCCACATCTCCTGGCCCGGCCTCCACCACCGCACCGACATCGCGGCGGCGCGCTGAACGTGCGCGGGCCCGGCTTTGGCCGTGCCATCGAAGCCATGACCGCGAACCGTCACGCTTCTTGCCCCGAGATCGGCCACCGGACGGCGCATCCGGGCGCAAGAAGGGAACACGGCCGGCCTTGGGTGGCCTCCAGGCGGCGGCGCTGGCCCGGCTACCTTGCCGCCGTGGCCCTTCACGTGAACTCCGTGACCTTCGATGCTGATGATCCGCCGGCCCTGGCCCGGTTCTGGGCCGCGGTGTTCGAGACCGAAGCTCCCGAACCGCCGAGCCCCTACGTGGCGTTCGTGGCCCCCGAGGGCGGTCCCCAGCTCATGTTCATCAAGGTGCCGGAGGCGAAGGTGGCCAAGAACCGCTGCCACCTCGACCTCCACGCGAATGACATCGCAGCCGTCGATGCCGAGGTCGATCGCCTCGTCGAACTGGGAGCGTCACTGGTCGATCGCCACGAGGAGTTCGGCGTCTACCCCGGGGCCCGAGCGGCCCGCCGCCGACGAAGGAGGCGGCAAGAGCGGGAGCGCACGGCATCCTTGTCTCCGAGGCGCAGCCGAGGAGATCGCCGTGGCGCGGCGGGGCCTGGTTGGCGGACACCTTCAGCCACCTTCCAAGACCCGGAGGGCAACGAGCTCTGCGTCGGCACCCCGCTCGCCGGCCACGGTGCGCCGGAGACGATGTGACCTACAAGGTCGCCGTGCTGATGGGCTCGCCCAACGACTCCGAGAAGATGGAGCCGGCCCGCCGGACGCTCGAAGAGCTCGGGATCGACGCCGACGTCCGAGTCCTGTCCGCCCACCGCACACCGACCGAGGTCGCGGCCCTGGCCTCTGCCGCTCGGGAGAACGGTTACTCGGCGTTCATCTGCGGGGCGGGCATGGCGGCCCATCTCGCCGGCGCCGTAGCCGCCCACACCACGTTGCCGGTCGTCGGCGTTCCCCTCTCCAGCGGCGCCCTGAACGGCATCGACGCCCTCTACGCCACGGTGCAGATGCCCCCGGGAGTCCCGGTGGCCACCATCGCCGTCGATGGTGCTGTGAACGCAGCCCTGCTCGTGGCCCAGATGCTTGCCATCGGCGACCAGGACCTGGCCGCAAGGCTCGACGAGGACCGCGCCGCTCGCGCCGCCGCCGGGAGGCCGGGGCGCGGTGACAAGCCACGATGACCAGCGAGCGGTTGACGTTCACGGGGTCTCAGGGCGACGAGCTGGCGGGCCGCCTCGACCTGCCGGGCGGGGAGGCCACGGCCTTCGCCCTGTTCGCGCACTGCTTCACCTGCTCCAAGGACGTGGCCGCCGCGTCGAAGATCAGCTCGGGCCTGGTCGCCCAGGGGGTCGGCGTGCTGCGCTTCGACTTCACCGGCCTGGGCGCCAGCGGGGGCGAGTTCGCCAACACCGACTTCTCGTCCAACGTCGAGGACCTGGTCTGCGCGGCCGACATGTTGCGCGAGCGATACCGGGCCCCGGCCCTGCTCGTCGGGCACAGCCTCGGTGGGGCCGCGATCCTCGTCGCCGCGGCCCAGGTCCCCGAGGCGCAGGCGGTTGCCACCATCGCCGCCCCGTTCGACCCGGCCCACGTGACCGAGCTGTTCACCGACGGCGCCGTGGCCGAGATCAACCGCGACGGCGAGGCGACCGTCGAGATCGCCAAGCGCCGCTTCGTGATCCGCCGCCAGCTCCTCGATGACCTGGCAGCGCAGAGCATGGCCTCCTCCATCGGATGCCTCGACCGTCCACTGCTGGTGATGCACAGCCCGATCGACACCCAGGTCGGCGTGGACCACGCCCGGCAGATCTACGAGGCGGCCCGCCACCCCAAGAGCTTCGTGTCCCTCGACGACGCCGACCACCTGCTCACCGACCGTCGCGACGGCGCCTACGCCGCCAACGTGCTGTCGGCCTGGGCCAGCCGCTACCTGCCTCCCGCCGACGGCGAGGCGAGTACGACCCCCGCGGCGAACGTCGCGTCCTCGGCGCCGGCGCTGCCCGACGACGGCACGGTCCTCGTCAGCGAGACCGGCGACGGCCCCTTCGCCCAGGACATCGTGTCTCGCGGCCATCGCTGGGCCGCCGATGAGCCCATCGGCATCGGAGACGACACCGGGCCGTCGCCCTACGAGCTGTTGCTCGGCGCCCTCGGGGCCTGCACGTCGATGACGCTGCGCATGTACGCCGACCGGGCCGGGATCCCCCTCGTGGGCGTCTCGGTGTCGCTCCACCATGATCGAGAGCACTCCGACGACTGCCGGGACGCTGCGCAGGACCGATGCCTCATCGACCGGATCACCCGCACCGTGCGACTCGACGGCCCCGAGCTGACCGCCGCCCACCGAGCCCGGCTACTCGAGATCGCCGACCGCTGCCCGGTCCACCGCACCCTGCTCGGCGACATACGCATCGACACCCACGAGGCCGACCCCGCCCCGACCTGATCATCGGTCGCGGACCTACCCATCTCGCCGGACGAC
>Ga0136617_10003707_pt1 | contig 13660 bp, 12 predicted proteins | sample AntDrymUQ3222106_2_FD_129672 | JGI IMG/M metagenome (GOLD analysis project Ga0136617, IMG submission 129672) | Polar desert sand microbial communities from Dry Valleys, Antarctica - metaG UQ322 (21.06) | ecosystem: Environmental > Terrestrial > Soil > Desert | place: Antarctica: Dry Valley...
GTGACCGAGCGCCACGACCTGGTCATATCCGGGTTCGTCCTCGCCTCGAGCAAACGTCCGACCCACGATCGCGGGCACGCCGAGGAGATCGAACAGATCGGCAGACACCTTGAGACCCGCTATCCGCTCGGGCCGCTCTCCGCCCGCCAACGTCGCACCCCAGGCCTGCGCGGCACTCAGCCGCTCGAACGACCGTGCGTCCCGTCGGTAGTCGAAGTAGTCCGCCGGTGACACCGGTCCGCTGGCCGTCGGGTCGCGCAGCGCCACCACCAGTCGCTCGGGATCCTTATAGGACAGCGGACGCAGCAACACCGAATCGACCACGGTAAACACGGCCGTCGTCGCGCCGATACCCAATGCGAGCGCCAGAACCGCGAGCAGCGTGGGCCCCGGCTCCCGGACCAGCGTGCGTACGCCATAACGGACGTCTCGGATCAATGTTTCCATGAGTGGTTCGACGGTTGTCGGCCGATTACGTCAGCAGCAGTTCCGTGACATCATCAGGAGGCCAGCACCTCGGTACCGTTCCATGCTCAAGAAACTTTTACTCGCCGTGCTTCTGCTGATGCCGATCACTCTTTCGACGGAGCAGGCTCCTGATGCCGCGCTGCTCCAGCGCGCGCGTGCGCTCCACAAGGAAGTGCCCCTCATCGACGGGCACAACGACTATCCGTGGGCGGTTCGCCAGAACGTCAAGGGAGATACCGACAAGCTCGACATCGCGCAGGCGCAGCCTTCGATCCATACCGACATCGCGCGCCTGAGAGCGGGCGGCGTGGGAGGGCAGTTCTGGTCCGTATATGTACCCGCGGAGCTTCAGGGTCAGGCCGCCGTCACTGCGACGCTCGAGCAGATCGACGTCGTGCATCGCATGATGCGCAAGTACCCCGACGCCTTCGAGCTCGCTCTCACGGCGGACGACGTGGAGCGGATCTTCAAGAAGGGGAAGATCGCGTCGCTGATCGGGATGGAGGGTGGCCACAGCATCGACAACTCTCTCGCCGCGCTGCGGATGTTCCATCGCCTCGGCGCGCGCTACATGACCATCACGCACTCGAAGAATGTGCCGTGGGCAGACTCGGCCACCGACACCGCCAAACTCGGCGGGCTCTCGCCATTCGGCGAGGAGGTGATCCGCGAGATGAACTGGCTCGGCATGCTCGTGGACCTCAGCCATGTGTCCCCGGAAACGATGACTGACGCGATTGCCGTATCCGAGGCGCCGGTGATTTTCTCCCACTCGTCGGCGCGCGCTGTGAACGACGTGCCCCGAAACGTTCCCGACGATGTGCTGCGGCTGCTGCCGGCTGACGGTGGGGTCGTCATGGTCACGTTCGTGCCCGGCTTTCTCTCCCCCAAGGTGACGGCGTGGGGGAAGCTTCAGACTGAGGAAGCGGCCAGGCTCGAGAAACAGTTTCCGAACGACGAGGCCGCGCGAAAGTCGGCGCTGGACGGCTGGACGAAGGCAAACCCCGCCCCTCGCGCGACCGTCGCGGATACAGCCGATCACATCGATCACATCCGCAGGGTCGCCGGCATCGATCACATCGGCCTGGGCGGAGACTTCGATGGGATCACCAGTGTCCCTGAGGGGCTCGAGGACGTGTCGAAGTATCCGTCGTTGACGGCGGAGCTCCTGCGCCGCGGCTACAAGGACGGCGACGTGAAGAAGATCCTCGGCCTCAACGTCCTGCGCGTGATGCGTGCCGCGGAAAAAGTGGCACAGAAGCTCCAGGCGTCAAGGCCGCCATCGTCGACACTTTTCCAGTAGTCGGCGCTCGCCGACAAACAGTGAGCGGCCGGAACGGAGCGAGAGCGAGTGAAGGCCGCCAGGCGGGGTGCAGGGGGCCCCGCCGATAAAGAATGGACCAGAAGATCACCATCGTCGCCATGGGAGACTCGACGACCGCCGGAACGCCCGGCTGGAAGTCGCGGGTCGAGGCCCCTCCATCCGGCTCCGGCGACGAGACGAGTCAGTACGCGTACTGGCTGATGCACGCGCGTCGTGAATGGAACGTCTTGAATCACGGCGTCAACGGGGAGCGCAGCGACCAGGTCCGCGGGCGCTTCGAGCGTGATGTCGTCGATGTTGGGCCGACGGCGGTAGTGATCATTGCCGGGGTCAACGACGTCTACCAGGGGCGTGAATCGCAACACGTCATTGAACAGCTGGCCGCCATGTACGAACGCGCGACGCGCGCCGGCATCCGCGTGATCGCGGGCACCATCGTCCCCTACAACACCGCCACGCAGGAGCAGAACGCGAGGATGGGGGAAATCAACGGCTGGATCCGGCGATTTGCGACCGATACAGAGAACGTCGACTTCGCGGACACGCGGGCCGCAGTCGCGGACTCCCGAGATCCTGATCGCCTGACGGAGTCCCCCGACGGTCTTCACCCCTCGCCCGCGGGATACCGCAGGATGGCAGAGGCGATCCAACCGGCCCTGCAGCGCGTCTTAAGAAACTACGAACGACGATCTCCAAACTCTGAATGAAAAAGACCATGCCTAAGTATTCCGCGGTAGTTGCAGCCATCGCTTCGCTGGTTATCGCCTCGTCTGCCGCGCAGGAGAAGTTCAAGAGCGGCACGCTCACGGTGCCGCTTTACGTGACAGTGACCGACGAGGAGAAGCGGCTGGTGCCCGATCTCGAGCGCGCTCATTTCGACGTCTACGACAACGGCAAGCTTCAGCCGCTGACGCTGTTCGAGAACAAGAGCGTGGCAATCGCGGCGGTCGTGATGCTCGACTCGAGCGGCAGCATGACGCTGATCCTCGACCGCGTGAAAGAGGGGGCGGAACAGTTCCTGATGCGGCTGCTGCCAGAAGACACCGGCCGGGTGGGCGCGTTCAACGACAAGATCCAGTTTCTTCCGCAGGACGAGTTCACCAGCGATCGCGACGTGCTGATCCGGTCGCTGAAGGAGCTGGACTTCGGTTACCCGACGCGTCTCTGGGACGCGGTCGACGAAAGCATCCGCCGGCTCGAGAGCGTACCGCAGCGCAAGGTGATTCTCGTCTTCACCGACGGCGCCGACACCGCGAGTCGCCGCGACCTCGACGACGTGATGCAGCAGGCGCGGTTGAAAGAAATCATGGTCTACGCGATCGGCATCGAAACGAGAATCTCGCCGAACGGTCAGACGCAGCGCTCGTCGCCTGACCGCGGGCTGAAGAAACTCGCGGAGGAAACGGGCGGCGGTTTTCTGCTGCTCAAGAAAGAGGATGAGCTCGGACCGACCTTCACCCGTGTCGCGCAGGAGCTCCACAGCCAATACGTGCTTGGGTTCTCCCCGGCCACTTTGGACGGGAAAGTTCACAAACTCGAGGTGAAACTGAAGAAACCTGCGTTAAACGCCCGCGCGCGCAAGACTTACGTCGCCGCCGCCACCGGCTCGACGCAATAACAAGGGTAAACTTTCCGTCCCACTGACCCGTCTAACCAGGGGAAGGCGGGAAAATCCAATGTATTTCGACCGAGATCTCTCGAGTAACGCGGAGGCGCTCGTCGCGCTCCTTCTGGCTATCGTCGTCGTCGCCGTCGCGTTCGTGTAACAAGGCCCGCCTACGCGGGCCAGTTTCACGAGCGCGCTTCGGCGCGGCAGGTCCGGGTCCTCACGTCCGACGCAATCAGCCTCCAGAAATTGTCGGGATCACTTCGACGACATCTCCATCCTGCAGCGCGCGTTCACGCGCTTGGTACAGCAGCATCTCGTCGTTGACCGCGAAGTTGAAGACGGAATCGTCCAGCTGATCGCGGAACCCCGGGATGCGCCTGTCGATGGCGTCCACGAGCTCGGCCACGCTGTGAACGGCCTCGTGGACCTCGATGCGGTGGCTGTCGCTGACTCTCAGCGCTGCCGGAAGCAGAACGCTGATCATCCGAGCACCTGCTGCAGCTGCTGCCGCCAACCGTCGACCGGCACGCCTTCGGGCGTGAGGTTCGATACCTCGTAGAAACGCGTGAGCATCGCGTCGAACTCGCCGCGGTCGATCTTCTCGCCCTTGTACGATCCCACCTGGATCGGCTCGTCGAACCAGCGCTCCGGCAGGGTGTCGTCGGCACGCCGGACGCCAAGACGATGATTGATCATCCTTTCGACCCCCATGATGTTGTGCCCCACGTTGTTCAGTTCGTCCACCGAAAACGTGAGCCCGCTGACGTTCTGGATCTGTGCTGAGAACTCTTCGAGACCTGGAAGCGAAGGACTGTTGAACAGTTTCGTCGTGAACCGGCACATGCCCACGGAATCGCCGACGGCGTAAATGTTCTCGCAGGCACGGACGGCGACTTCTTTCTGCGCGTAACTGTTCGGCGCCGCGCTGACCGGGGCGCCGTACAGGCGCTCCTTGAACGCGGGATCGTCGTTGATGCGCGCGTTGATCTCGAGCGTCACGCGGTTGCGCAGATGGTCCATTCCCCGTGTCGCGACGGCCAGCCCGAGCGCAAACGCCTTCAGGATCCGCGCGTCGTGCGGATCGCTCTGCATCAGCCCCTTCACGGCCATCCGGTATCGCAGCGCCTCGTTCGGGAAGTGTCCCTTCTCCACGGCGCGCGTGCCGTCAGCGAGCGCATTGCCGAATCCCTCGCGCCGTGACATTCCGAACAGCAGCTGCTCGACGACATCGGCGTTGCCCCATGCCAGATCGAGCCCGCCAGTCTCTTTCTGTGTGAGCAGGCCGCGTTGGTACAACTCCATCGCCCACGCGATCGTCGACCCCGTTGACGCCGTGTCGAGGCCGAGGTCGTTGCAGATGTTGTTCAGGCGGATGACGCTTTCGATGCGGTCGATCCCGACATTCGGCCCGAACTTTCCGAGCGTCACGTACTCGGGCCCGTCGCCGCGTCCGTACTTGTCCTGCGGATCCTGATTCAGCTCGTTCAGCGGACGGCAGTTCACCGGGCACCGGAAGCAGCCCGCCATCCCCGGGCGGTAGGGCGTGATGTTGTCCGAGTCGAGTTTGTCGGTCCAGGTCGTCTCCTGGTTGTTCTTCGTACCCATCGCGCCGAGCATCCGGCTTGGCCTGTAGAGAAACGGCGTCCCCACCGTCTTCAGTGCGTGCTTGACGACGGAGGTCTCGAGCAGCTTCTGGGCGATCGTGCGGTTGTAACCCTTGTACGGCTGCGCGGTCTCGAAGTCGCGCGTCTGTCCCTGCACGAGGATCGCCTTGACTTTCAGCGACCCCATCTTCGCGCCCGGACCGCCGCGCGCGTAGCAGGCCTTCGGCCCGGCCATGATCGCCGACGTCAAGACCTGGTTCTCCCCCGCGCGCGTCACGTTCACCATCGCGAGGTCGCGTGCCCACGTGCCGCCGAAGTCGTGCGGGATCCGGTCGCGCAGGTCGATATTGTCGAGACCGACATACGGCGTCGCGTCGAGAAACTCGATCCCCCCCGCTTTCACCCGCAGCAGCGTCCACCCCGCGGCCTCGCCGAACAGGACGATGTGGTCGATGCCGTTCATGCGGATGAACGACGGGAAGTGATCCCCCGCATTCGAGTCCATGATCACGCCGGACTCCGGCGACCACGACGTCGCGTTGCCGCGCGCCGCGGAGGGGACGATCCCGGTCAGCACACCGGATCCGAAGATCAGGGGGACGTCGGGATGCAGCGGATGCAGCGATTCGTCGAGCAGCCGGTGCAAGTAGTACATGTTCGCGCCGCGCCCGGCGAGCAGCGTCTTGACGACACGGATCGGCGTGTAGCCCCGCGCGATCTCGCGCCGCTGCAGATCGACGAAGACGGTCGCGCCCTGAGTCGGATACTGCGGCTCTTTCGGCAGCTCGGCCACGAGCGTGGTCACCCGATCGCGAATGGTCATCTCTGTTGAATGGTGCCACGAATTCGCGTGGACCTGTGGTCCCCTATGTTTCTTCTGTGGCGTAGAATGCAGCCGGGATGGACCTGTAGCCATGGAGGACCGGATGAAACGTTTTCTTGCCGTCGGCAAAATCGACTTCAACCGCCTCGCCCTACTCAAATGAGCGGCCGGAACGGAGCGAGAGCGAGTGAAGGCCGCCAGCCGGGGTGCAGGGGCCCCGGCGATAAAGGAATGACATGCGTGCGCTCCTCGTCTTCGGTGCGGTAGCGATGGCGGCCGCCGGAATGGACGGGCAGGCTCCGGGGGACCGCCCGGCGCCCAACCCGCGCGCCACACGCTCGGTCGTGATGGCGCGCAACGGCATCATCGCGACCAGCCAGCCGCTGGCGTCGGCTGCCGGACTCGCCGTCCTGCAGCGGGGAGGCAACGCCATCGACGCCGCAGTCATGGCCGCGGCCGTCCTCAGCGTCGTCGAACCGACCATGAACGGTATCGGCGGGGACTTGTTCGCGCTGGTCTACGACCCGAAGACAAAGAGCGTGCGCGCCTTGAACGCGAGCGGACGCGCACCTGCATCCGCGACGGTCGACGAGTTCAAACGCCGCGGTCTCTCCTCCGTGCCCTACCGCGGCGAGCTGTCGGTCAGCGTGCCTGGTGTCGTGGACGGCTGGAGCGAATTGCTCGCGAAGCACGGGACGCTCACCCTTGCCCAGGCGCTCGAGCCCGCGATCCGCTACGCGCGCGACGGTTACGCGGTGAGCGAGATCATCGCCACGCAATGGAAGAATGAAGAGACGACGCTCGCGAGCGATCCCGCCGCGTCAGCGACATTCCTAGTCGACGGCCGGGCGCCGCGCGCAGGGGAGATTTTCCGCAACCAGAAGCTGGCGGTCTCGCTCGAGCAGATCGCCAAGGGGGGCCGCGATGCCTTCTACCGTGGCGCGATCGCGGCGGCCATTGCCGAGGATATGCGCGCCCGCCAAGGGTTGCTGACGGCCGCCGATCTTGCCGCGCACAGGTCGGACTGGACCGAGCCGCTCTCAACCGGTTATCGCGGCTTCGACGTCCTCGAGTTCCCGCCCAACACACAGGGTGTGGTGGCGCTCGAGATGCTGAACATACTCGAAGGCTTCGATCTCAAGGCTCTCGGCCACAACACTGGCGCCTACCTGCACCTGCTGGTCGAAGCCAAGAAGATCGCCTTCGCGGACCGCGACGCGTGGCTGGCTGACCCCGCGGCCACACCTGCGGCGGCGCTGCGCAGGATGCTGTCGAAGGAGTACGCGGCCACGCGGCGCAAGGAGATCGACGCCGAACGCGCTGCGCGTGACTACAAGCCGTTGACCATCGACGGGACCTCACCGTCCGGAGACGAGCGCCCGCAGGTGCACGGCGATACGATTTATCTCACCGCCGCCGATAAGGACGGCAACGTGGTGTCGCTGATCCAGTCGATTTACGAGAGCTTCGGCGCCGGGATCGTCGCCGGGGACACCGGCATCACGCTGCACAACCGCGGCGCGCTGTTCTCGCTTCGACCGGGCCACCCCAATCTTTTGGCGCCAGGCAAGCGGCCGTTCCATACGCTCGTGCCCGCGATGGTCATGAAGGACGGACGCCCGTGGCTGTCATTCGGCGTCATGGGCGGCGACATGCAGCCGCAGGGGCACGTCCAGGTCCTGTTGAACATGATCGACTTCGGCATGAACGTCCAGGAGGCCGGCGAGGCGCCGCGCTTCCGCCATACGCCGAGCGGCCTCGCGCTCGAATCGGCGATCACGCCCGAAGCCCGCTTCGGCCTCGACGCCCGTGGTCACCGCCTCGTCAGCGGCGTCGGCGTCTTCGGCGGATTCCAGGGGATTCTGATCGATCCAAAGAGCGGCGTCATGATGGGTGGTTCGGATCCGAGGAAAGACGGCCTCGCGATCGGCTGGTAAACAGCCCTCGAGGGGACGACCCTACAGACGAAACCCCTCCCGCAGGGGATCCTCATCGTCGAGGATGAACGTGTTCTCGCCGGTGATGTAGGCCTCCCCTTCGATCTCCGGGATGATGGCACTTATCTCGTCTGATAGAAGAGCCTCTTCAACGACTCGGCCCCTGAACCTGGTGCCGATGATGCTTTCGTGCGTGAAGAGCTGTCCAGGCGCCAGCAACCCCATCGCCGACAACACCGCCATGACTGCGCACGTGCCCGTGCCGCACGGCGAGCGATCGACCTCGGCATCCGCGAAGATCGTTACGTTGCGAAGGTCGGCGCTGTCGTCCGACGGCTGGCCTGTGAAGATCGTTCCGTAGATCCCGCGCAGCTGCGGCTCCAGAGGATGTTCGACCTTCACGGCTTTCTCTGCCGCGTGCTTGATTTCCATGCCGACGCGCCGGAGGTCCGTGAGGCGTTCGGTCATGATCGGAATGCCGACAGTCTCGCTGTCGACGATCGCGTAGAAAGCTCCGCCAAACGCGACGTCGATGTTCACGTCGCGTGGCCCGACGCGAACCGGCAGCGACGCGTGCAGCACGAAGGAAGGGACGTTACGGAAGCTGACGCTGGTGACGCGGAGGTTCGCGTCTGTCTGGGCGGTCACGTAGATTGGACCGGCGGGAGAGTCGAGGGTGATCCGCACGGAACCATCCGATTCCGGCGGCATGACGATGAGGTTTCGCTCCAGGGCGATTTTCGTCACGGCGATCACGCCATGACCGCACATCGTGCTGTAACCCTCGTTGTGCATGAACAGCACGCCGGCATGCGAACCCTCGTGCTCCGGCGGCGTCAGCAGCGCGCCGTACATATCTGCGTGCCCGCGCGGCTCGAGCATCAGGGCGCGGCGGAGGCCATCGTGCTTCCGGCGGACGTACTCGCGCTGCTCGAGAATCGTCTTTCCCTTGACCGGTGGAAAGCCGGCGACGATCAGCCGAAGCGGCTCCCCTGCCGTGTGCGCATCAATGGTCTGGATGCGGATCATTCCGCCACCGAGTCTATACAATCCGCCAATGCCGCTCGTCTTGACCGAGTCCGACGTGAAAGCTCTGATTTCGATGGACGACCTCATCGAGACCATGGAATCGGCGCTGGTGGAATTCTCCGCACGCCGCGTGCAACAGCCGCTGCGAACGATCGTCACAGTTGGGGAACGGTCGTTCTTCGGCGTGATGCCGGCGTATATGCCGGCGCTGCCGGCGCTCGGCACAAAGCTGGTGACGGTGTTCGCCGGCAACGCCGAGGTTGGTCTCCCGACGCACCTGGCGACCATCATGCTGCTCGATCCCGCAACCGGCGCGTTGGTGGCGATCATGGATGGACGCTACATCACCGAGGCGCGCACGGCTGCCGTGTCGGCCGTGTCGGTCAGGCACCTGGCGCGAGCCGATGCGGGAGCGCTTGCAATCGTGGGCTCGGGTGTCCAGGCGCGGAGCCACCTCGAAGCGATTGCGCGGGTGCGACAGGTGCGCGATGTGCGTGTCTGGAGCCCGTCAGTCGAACGTCGCGAGGCGTTCGCGTCGGAAATGTCGGCAACTGCGGGCGCGCGGATCGTTCCAGCGGCCGACGCCCGCGAGGCGGTGCGCGACGCGGACATCATCGTGCTCGCGACCGCGTCGCGCGAGCCCGTCGTGCGGTCCGCCTGGGTGCATGACGGCGCTCACATCTGCGCCGTCGGCGCCTGCCGGCCGAACCAGCGGGAGATGGACGGGATGCTCGTGGCGCGCGCGCGACTGTATGTCGACTCACGGGAGGGCGCGTTGGCGGAGGCGGGGGATGTGGTCCTTGCGATGGCTGAAGGTGTGATCGACGCCGCGCACATTGCCGGCGAGCTCGGCGAGGTTGTATCGGCCACCGCTCCGGGACGCCAGAGCGAGCACGACGTCACGATCTTCAAGAGTCTGGGGATGGCGGTGGAGGATGTCGCCGCCGCGCACCTTGCGTGGGAACGAGCAAAGGTGCGCGGCGTCGGAAGAAACTACGAACTATGAACGGTGAACGGTGAACCTGTTACTTCTTCCTCCGCTCCGCCCACCGCTTCTTCATCATCTCGGAGATCCGCTTGCGCGCTTCCGGGGACATCTTGCGGCGGCGGCGTTTGCGGCCGGCGCCTGCCTTTGCCTGACTACCAGCAGCGTCTTCCGAAGCCGCTCCTCGCGACGTCGCGCGCGGTAGCCGTGCCCTGAGCGTGTTCGCCTGCGCCGTCAACGACGCGAGCCGGTCACGCGTAGCGCCGATTTCACGCTCGATGCCTCCGAGCGCCCACCCTAGCAGTTCGGCTGACTTCATGAGTACGTCGTCGGTCGTCTTTCTTGGTCGTCCGCGCGGCATTCAATCCCTCCAGTACGCTGTTTGATTGCATCGAGTAGCAGACGGCTATCATAGACCGATGCGACGGCCGTGGCCAGTAATCGGCGCGCTGCTCGTGGCCACCACTATCTCCCCATCGGCCTATCGGTCTGTCGTTCCATCGGTCCATCTACCTATCGAGCCTTCGGTCGATCTCCGGAGCGAAGCGCTGGACCTTGCCTACAACCTGGATCACGAGGCAGCGATGGAACGGCTGCGGCGTGCAGTGGCGGCCGCGCCATCCGATGCGGCGCCGCGGCGCACGCTCGCGTCCGTGGTGTGGCTCAACATCCTTTTCAGCCGCGGCGCGGTCACGGTCGATCATTACCTCGGGTCGTTCACACGAACGCAGGTGGCCCTGAAACAGCCGCCCGAGCATCTCGCCGCGGAGTTCAAGCGAAACGTGGCGGAAGCCCTCAGTCTTGCGCAACAGCGGGTCAAGACGAATCCACGGGACGCCCAGGCGCATTACGATCTCGGGGCAGCGCTTGGCCTGGACGCGTCCTACATTGCAACGGTTGAAGGCAGGCTGATGGCCGGGTTCCGCGCCGCCCGACGCCGCTACGACGAACACGAACGCGTCCTGGAGCTCGACCCGTCACGAACCGACGCCGGTCTCGTGGTCGGAACCTACAGGTACCTCGTCGCCAGTCTGCCCGTGCATATGCGGATGCTGGCTTACGTGGCGGGGTTTGGCGGAGGCAAGGAGCGCGGGATCGAGCTGCTGGAACGGGCGGTGGCGGGATCCGGGGAAGCGCGAACCGACGCCATGTTCGCCCTCGTATTGGTGTACAACCGCGAGCGGCGATTCGATGACGCGCTGAGGGTGCTGCGCCAGCTGCGGGAGTCCTATCCGCGCAACAGGCTGGTCGTACTCGAGCAGGGGGCGACCGCCCTCCGTGGCGGACGGGCGGCGGAGGCCGAGTCGATCCTGACCGGAGGGCTTGCCACGCTCGCGCGCGAAACCCGGCCACGGATCCCGGGAGAAGAGCAGTTGTGGAGGTATAAACGTGGGGCCGCCCGCGCCGCGCTGGGGCGGCAGGACGCCATGGACGATCTACGCTTCGCGACGTCATCCGGCGCGCAGGCCTGGGTTGCCGGGCGCGCACGAGCAGAGCTCGGACGGCTCGCCCTGAAGCGCGGCGATGTCTCTAACGCGCGGGACGAAGCGCGCCAGGCTGACGCGCTGTGCCGGCAGGGCAACGACCCGGCATGCGTCGAAGATGCGCGCAGATTGCTGAGGAACACCAATGGCCGTTAAAGTCAAAACCTGGGTCTGGGTGATCGTCAGCATCGCCGTTGTCGGTGTGCTGATCGTGATCGCCATGGCAGGCGCGGGCCTGTACTTCTTCTCGCAGAACATCTCCGCGAAAACCGTGTCGGCGACGGCAGCCGCGAGCGAGTTCGACGCCGTCCGCGCACAGTTCGCGGGCCAGAAAGCGCTCATCGAGCTGGACGAGCGCGGAAACTTCCTGAGATCCAACGCCGACCGCCCGGCGCCGGCCAACCCGAAATCTCCAGAAAGACTCTACGTCCTTGCCTTCGATCCCGATGATGGCAGTCTCGTTCGCGTCACCATCCCATTCTGGCTGCTGCGTCTGCAGTCGAAGGGAGCGACGATCGACTTCGGCGACCGGAGCGTGGAGCTCGAGGACTTGAAACTGACCGTCGACGATCTCGAACGGTTCGGGGCGACCCTCGTCCTCGATCAGTTGAACGAAGGCGGGGACCGTGTCCTCGTCTGGTCGCAATAGCTGTCCCCTCGCTGCCACCGCACGATCCTGGCGCTGAGCCGCGCCCTCGAAATTCGTCGAAATTCCTGAGGTTTTACCGCTCCCGAAGTCGGCGCGGTTCTTGCCCCTTGGCTAGGCACGGAGGGGTTTCCATGAAACGCATGTTCCTCGCGCCGGCAATCGGCGCACTCATGATCGCAACAGCATCACCTGCGCTCGCGCAGTACGGAGGCGGCAATCGCCGTCCGGACTACGGCTATGGATCAGGTGTTGAGACCCGGCGCATCGGCTACGACAACGGCCTTCGCGAAGGCATCAAGGAAGGGGAGAAAGACGGCCGCAGCGGTGACCCGTATCGGTACCAGGATGAAGGTGATTTCCGGAGCGCGGACGTCGGGTATCGCAGCAACTACGGCAATCGCGACCTGTATCGCCAGTCGTTCAGGTCGGGCTTTGCGGACGGGTACTCCGACGGTTACCGGCGATACGCACGGAACGGACGGAATGACGGTCGATACGGCAACGACCCCTACGGCAACGATCGGTACGGCCGCGACGACCGGTACGGCAGGGGCGGGGGCGGCGGTATTCTCGGCGGCATCTTCGGGCGCGATTCACGCACCACGCAGCGCGGCCGCTACTCGGTCGGGTATGACAACGGCGTCCGCGATGGGATCGAAAAAGGGCGCGAAGACATGCGCCGGAACCGTTCGTTCGATCTGCGCCGCCACGAGTGGTATCGAGACGGAGACCACAGGTACAACGGTCGCGACGGCTCGCGAGATCAGTACAAGGTTGATTACCGGCAGGGATTCAGTGCTGGTTACGACCAGGGGTTCCGTCAGGGGAGGTAAGGGTACTAGAAATGGTGAATGGTGAATGGTGCATGTGAGTGGCGAATGCCGTTAGTGAACCGCCTGTCACCATCCGTATTCGCCATTCAGCCGCCACTCACCATTGCCATCGTCAGATGTTGAGGAACTTGCGCATACGGGACATGAAGCTGGTGGGCGCCTCGAGGACGGCTGCAGCCTGAATCGAGGCGCGCACACCTTCCAGGTCGGCGCGCCGCGCGGCGGCCGCGACGCCGACCTGCTCGACCGCCCGCGGATTGAGGTCGGCGAGCTGCCGGAAGACGTCAGCGCCGATCTCCAGCACGACCACATCCCCTTTCGCGACGACCGTCGCGGTTCTCGGATCTCCGGTCAGCAGCGACATCTCCCCGAAGTAGCCTCCCTGCTCGATGGTCGCGATCGGCGTCCGCTGCCCCTCGAGCATCACCGCGGCCTGACCCGAGCAGACGACGAACATCGACTCGCCCGGCGTGCCCTGTCGCACGATCGCCTCACCATCTGCGAATTCCATCGTCGTCGTAGACGCCGCAATCAGCGTGCGGTGCTCGGCGCTCAACGACGACAGCAGATCGACACCTGAGATCAGACGCTCCCGCTCGGCAATCTGAGCCCCGTGGTCCGTTGCCGGCACATCCCTCGACATCTCCACCTGCATCGGATACGGGATCTCGATGTTGTGGCGGCGGAACGCATAGTAGATGGCGCTGTGCACCTGGTCGCGCGCCGTGTCGTCGTTTTCAAAGTCGTCGATCCAGAACTTGACGTCGTAGTTGACCGACGAGGCGTCGAACTTGATGAGTACGATCGCCGGCGCCGGTGCAGCCAGCACGAGCGCACAGTTGCCCAGCGCTTCGCGAATGACTGCCTTGACGCGGTTCGGCGGCGCATCGTAGGTGACGCCGACCTGGACCGTAA
>Ga0136617_10003708_pt1 | contig 13658 bp, 13 predicted proteins | sample AntDrymUQ3222106_2_FD_129672 | JGI IMG/M metagenome (GOLD analysis project Ga0136617, IMG submission 129672) | Polar desert sand microbial communities from Dry Valleys, Antarctica - metaG UQ322 (21.06) | ecosystem: Environmental > Terrestrial > Soil > Desert | place: Antarctica: Dry Valley...
TAGGCGTAGCGGGTGGCGGCGGTCGGCCAGCCTGACCGCGGGTCCCAGCGCGAGCCTGCCCGAAAACCGGAAGCCGACCACGGCATGCCTCGTCGGGCTGGGGCGGAGCCCCGTTAGAAGTACGGCGGGACTCTCGTGGTGTCGGCGCGCGGCGACACGACCGCGCGCTGGTCCGCGCCGCCAGCACCATCAGTGCGGTTCCCTGCCCGCGGGAGACCGATCAGCTCCTGGCCACCGGCGAGCTCGCGGCCGCGGCGTTGCTGGCCATCGCGGCTGCGCGAGCAGGGTGCCCCGCCATGTCCTTCTCGGGCTGCCACCCTCGAGCAGGGGATCGGGCACCCTCCCCAGAAAGGACCCACCGTGTCCGGACACCGCGCGTTAGGGACGCAGCTGCGCCTCGGTCGCAGCAACGGCCGACTGATGATCGTCCCGCTGGGCACTTCGTCTCTGAGGGCCTCATCACCGTTGACCGGCCGCTCGACCGGCTCGTAGAAGAATTGGCTGATGAGGGTGTGAACGCGCTCGTGCTCCACGAGGACTACGCGCACCACGTCTGCCTGAGCCGCTTCGTCGGCGCCTCACTGGGGGCAACCGGGCACTCACAGAATCATGAGCCGGATCGCGTGTCCGCGTGATCCCCCTTCGCGCACGGACCGGTAAGAACTGACAGTATGTCGAGAAAGGATAGCGCCGTGTGCTCCAATCGATCTTTCGGTGCCGATATGAGGCTTCGCCGGCTGTTCGGTCACGACGATGGCCGGCTCCTCGTCGTCCCGCTCGATCATTCCGTCACCGATGGCCCCATCGCTCGCGGCACCTTGCTCAGCGACCTCGTCGGCCAGTTGGCGGGCAACGGGGTCGACGCCGTCGTGCTGCATCGGGGCAGCTTGCGGCACGTGCACCATCGGTGGTTCGCGCATACTTCCCTGATCGTCCACCTGAGCGCCAGCACGTCGCACGCCCCAGACCCGGACGCCAAGTACCTGGTCTCGAGTGTGGAGGGAGCTCTGCGGCTCGGCGCCGACGCGGTGAGCGTGCACGTCAACCTCGGGTCGCAGGAGGAGAGCAAGCAGGTCGCTGATCTGGCTGCGGTGTCCGATGCCTGCGAGCAATGGAACCTGCCCCTGCTCGCGATGATGTACCCTCGTGGGCCGCGTATTCTGAACTCGCGGGAGCCGGAGCTGATCGCGCACGCTGTGCAACTGGCCGCCGATCTCGGAGCCGATTTCGTCAAAACCGTGTCCGCCGAGACGTCCGCCGAGATGGCTGATGTCGTACGCGACTGTCCGATCCCGATTATCGTGGCAGGCGGGCCCAGGATGGGCAGCACAGAGGCCGTGCTGACCCACGTGCGGAGCGTGCTGCACGCAGGGGCTGCGGGTGTGGCCATGGGACGCAACGTCTTCGAGTCGCCGGACCCCGGCGAGGCCGCTCGACGGATCGCCGAACTCGTCCACACCGACCACGACTATGCACCCAGGGCGGAACTGGCACTGAGTGTGGGCTGACCGCCCATCCGATCATTTTCGCACTCGAGGAGGAGCCGTGAAACTCTGCTGGCTCGATGTCCGTTCCGTGGCCGACGAGGTCAAAGGCGCCATCCTCCAGGAGGCAACTCACCAACGCGTAGACGGCATCGTGACCTCCGATTCAGCCGACCTGGCGAACCTGCCCCCCACAGTGACGAAGGTCTTGTTCCCGCACGGGCAGCCGTTGCCTACCGACCTCGAGGGCCTCGATGTGGTGATCGTCCAGCCCGAGATGCACGGAGCGCCAGCAGAGCTTGCCCTGCGCCACCCAGAGGTCCGGTTCGGGGAGTTCGTCGAGGTGGTTGATGCCTCCACACTAGAACGAGCCTGCGCAGCGGCCCGAAGGGATGCGTACAGCCTCCTGCTGTTCCACGACCCGACCAAGATCCCTCTGGAGATCGTGATCGCCGCTGCGGCGGGGTCGGCAGGGACCATCATCACGGTAGCCGCCGACGTCGAGGAGGCGGAAATCATCTTTGGTGTTCTGGAGTTGGGGTCCGACGGGGTGATGATGGCACCCACGGTGGTCGGTGACGCGACATCGCTCAAGGCGGCGTCGGCGATATCGAGCCCCGACATCGAGCTAGTCGAGCTCGATGTCACCCGTACCACTCATGTGGGCATGGGCGAGCGGGCCTGCGTGGACACCTGCACCTACTTCCGCGAGGACGAGGGCATCCTGGTCGGCTCGCACTCCAAGGGCATGATCCTGTGCGTCAGCGAGACCCACCCGCTGCCCTATATGCCCACCCGACCGTTCCGGGTCAATGCAGGTGCGATCCACTCCTACACCCTGGGACAGCACGACCGGACCAACTACCTCAGTGAGCTGCACTCGGGCAGCAAGGTGATGGCGGTGGACGTCAAGGGGCGGACCCGAATAGTGACGGTCGGTCGCGTCAAAATCGAGACCCGGCCACTGATCTCCATCGATGCCGTCGCTCCCGATGGCACTGCGGTGAACCTGATCCTGCAGGACGATTGGCACGTGCGCGTGCTCGGACCGGGTGCCGCAGTGCTGAACAGCACTGAACTCGCGGCCGGGGACAAGGTGCTCGGGTACCTACCCAGCGCCGACCGACACGTGGGCTACCCGATCGAGGAGTTCTGCTTGGAGCGGTAGCGGACCGGTTGGTGGTTGTTCATGCGGGGACTGCGACGATCACGCTCGTGGGTGCCGACGTCGACCGGATCTCTGTCATCCGCAAGCCGGCAGCAGTGAACAGGGACTCGAACTCGGCTCGGGTGCGTACCCGGCCGGTGAGCAGCGCCAGCATCACGATGTCTTCGAACTTGCCGAAGTGTGGTTCGTCGCCCTCAGGCGGCACCTCGTCGATCACGATGAGGCTGCTCGTGGGACTCATCGCCCGGCGGACGTTGCGCAGGATCGTGATCGCTTCTGGTTCATCCCAATCGTGGATCGTCCACGAAAGGACGTAGAGGTCGCCCCCCTCAGGGACTGCGGTCAGGAAGTCCCCTCCAACGTATTCGACCCGGTCGTCCGCCACCCCTGCGTCACGCAGCACGTCCACAGCCTCGGGCACGACGTGCGGCAGATCAAGCAGCACCGCGGTCATGTCCGGGTACTGCGCCAGCAACCTGGCGACGAGGTACCCTCGGCCACCACCGACGTCGACAACGCGCCGCACATCGGACAGGTCGATAGCGTCCAGCGTGGCGGAGTTGACCATGCGGGCCATGCTGCCCATCGCGCCGTTGAACAGTGACCCCAGCTGCGGACGCGCCTTAAAGTACGACCACCAGTCAATGCCGTGCACATAATCGAAAGCCGGTGTGCCGGTCCGAACACTGTGCAGCAGCGCGGCGAACGCCTGCTGCCGTTCGGGAAGCCCGACGTAACGCGCAAGGTCACGCATCGACCCCTCGCCCTGGCTTCGCAGTGTGTCCGCCAGCGGTGTCAGCGCGAACACGCGCGGACCCACCTCACTGAACACTCCCACACTCGCCAATGCACGCAGCGCCCGGTACAGCGCCTGCGGATGGCTGCCGGTCCTTTCTGCAAGACTGTCCACTTCGCGCGGACCCTCGACGAGATGGTCCGCGACACCGAGCTCGGCTGCAACGATGAGCAGCTGGCTGACCATCGAGCTGTAGAGCAGTTCGTACATCCGAACGTGCGCCGAGGCTGACGCGTCAGGAATGGTAGAGGTCATGGCGATCCATTCAGTGTCGCTACATCCATGATCTGCGGGCTTTCGACGAGGAGCGCCGTCGCGAAGCGTTCCCGGAGCCGGCGCTTGAGCACCTTCCCCGTCGGACCCACCGGGAAGTCCGCGGTGTCTCGAGCGACCACCGCCCCGCGCAGTGCGGGCAGGCCCCGCGCCACGAGCGCCGTGTTCAGCATCCCGAGCAGATCCGGTGGTTCCGTGACATGATGGCCGAGCCTGACGCTGGCGAACGGCAGCGACAATTCTGATTGTGCCGGGTCAGCGACGGCGACGATCGCACAATCGGCGACATCGGGGCATCCAACGAGGACAGCCTCTTCCATTGGCAAGCTGTATATCGGGCCCTCTGCGGTGTGAATGACGTCGCCGAGCCGGTCAACGTGGTGAAAGCGACCCTGCTCGTCACGGTAGACCAGGTCACCGGTCAGCCAGTACCCAGACAGGGAGGATCGTGCGGTGAGCACGGCGTCGTTCCAGTACCCGGGGGTGACCGTCGGCGTGCGGACCCCCAACCGGCCCACTTTGCCCGATGCCAGCTCACTACCGTCGTCGCCGAACACGGTCGCTCGCTGCACTACATCCACGGGGCGACCCACACAGCGGCCGTATTCGGTGCTCTCCGGCTCACTGACCTTGCAAAACAGTGCCATGCCCATCTCCGAGGAGCCGAGGCCATCGATGAAGCGGGACCCGGCACGACCGCCCCGCCGATCCGCCCTTCGTCCGTGCCGCACGAGCGCGCGTATATGGGCCTCGTGCGCGGAGTCTCCAGTGTTGATCCAAGTGTGTACCTTCCCCGCCGCCTCGGGTGCGAGTTCCAATTGTGACAGTGCGGCGTAGGTCTGCGGGAAGGCGACCACCATCGTGGGGTGGAACTCGCGCATCGCATCGCGCACAGCCTCGCCGGACATCTCGGCCATGACGAACGTGGGGAGGCCGAGCAGTGTGGCGGTCATCAGGTAGCTGATCCCCGCGGAGTGGGTCTGGGGTAGCGCGGACAGCAGCCGGTTGGTGCTCGGTGCGGGGAAGTTCACCAGCCGGCCGCGCTTGCCGAGGAAGAACTGACGATGGCCGAACATGGCAGCCTTTGGTGCGCCGGTCGTCCCTGACGTATGGCACAGCATCACCACGTCCTGGTCTCCCGGCCGGTAGGGATAGGTCGCGGGGAGCCGTACCCCGGATGCCAAGGTGGTGGGCAGCGTCATGGTGTCGACCGCGAACCGCAGCCGGTGCAGCGCCCCGTCAACAGCCGCCACGGCGTCCAGCCGAATCTGATTCGCGACCAGTCCCACCACCCCCACTCGCCGTAGGTACTCGGCCGCCACGCTCGGCTCCATGCGTCCGTTGACGAGCGCCGGGATCGCGCCGAGCGCGCCGAGCGCGAGGAAGTGCACCAGCGGGTCGATGCCGTCGGCGAGATAGATACCGACAGGGTCGCCCTTCCGGACACCAGCCCCGTAATAGAAGGCCGCGTAGGAGTCCCGTAGGTGCGTCAGCGACGCCAGGCTGAGCGGTTCGGCCTTGACAATCGGCTCACCCGGCTGCTGCGCCCAGAGGAACGGCTCCTCCGGGCGGCTGCTCACCGCTCGCGCTTTGTCGAGGAAGTTGCCCGCACCCAGGTCCCGGTCGCCGAGCAGCCGTAGCCTTGCGGCGAGGGGAAACGCAGCCGCAGTCCCGACTGCGATGCTGCCCATGCTCATGTCCATCGCTCCAGGGAAAAGGTCGGAGCCGTAGCTCCGAGCATGGGTCAGCCCTCGTAGACGGTGAGCTCGTAACCGTCAGGGTCGCGGAACTGGAACTCGCGGCCGCAGAAGCCGTCACAAGGCGGTTTGGTGATTTCAACGCCGGCCTCGTTGAGCCGCTGGGCAAGTTTGTCCGGGTCCTCGGCCTTGATCCACACGACCACGCCCCAGCCCAGCTTCTTGACGCTGTCCAGATCCACGGTGCTCTGCCGCAACGCCAGGCGGATCGGCGCCGTGTCAAAGACCGCCGCGGTGGGCACTTTGCTCTCGGCGGGCTCGAAGCCGACGAGATCGGTGTAGAAGCTGCGTGCCCGGTCGAGATCACGGACCTGCATGGTAAGGAAGTTTGGTCCGATCGCGTTGCGGGACATGAAGGTCCTCCCTAGGACATCGGCTTGGTGTGCGTGCTCCAGCGTCGCTTCGCTCGCACCGTCGGCCATCACGTGATCGCGCGATCCAGCCGGCAGATTCGTCACACCGGCGAGCCACCCTCGGATCTCGTCGACCTGTTGCGACCGGCACCACAACCGCTCGTCGCCTCACGTGAACTCCTGATCGTCGGTGTCGTGGACCAGCACATGTCTGGTGAGCCCCACCCGGCTGCTGACATCCAGTTTGGCGAAGCTGTGCCGCAGGTGACTGTCCACGGTGTGCGGTGACAGGAACAGTCGCCCGGCGACCTCACGGTTGGTGAGTCCCTCGGCGACCAGTCGGACGACGCGCAGCTCGGACCGGGTGAGGCTGCGCCAACCCGGGTGGAGGGGCCGATCCCGCCCTTCGCTCCTGCGGCGAGGTTGTTTCAGCTGCCGGAGTTGAGCTCGGGCTCGGTCGGCATCGCGCTGCGCCCCGCAGCGCCCGCGGAGCTCCGCGGCCTCTCGCAGCAGTTCCTTGGCGTGCTCGCAATGCCCGGCCGCGTGCTCAGCCCTTGCGAGATCCTCCACCGCCGACGCCCGGGCCAGTGGACGTGGACAGGAACGAAAGGCGCTCACCGCACGCCTCAGGGCTTGGAGGTTTCCGCGCAGGAGTCCTTCGGCATGCGCGGCAGCCCCCGCCAGTGAACTCGAGCCCGGGTTACGTTCGGCGAGCGAGTGGGCGGCCGCAGCGGCGATCTCCGCTTGCGTCCCGCAGCCGACGCGCTGCGCCATGCCCACCAATTCCGCTGCTGCTCGCGGCTCGTGCACGAACAACGATTGACGGTGCGGCAATGTTTCGTAGACGCTGGCAAGTGTATTCATCGCGAGTAGGGGCTGGTCCCGGGCGTCGTGCAGCTCCGCGAGCGCCAGACCAAGCTCGTCGACGCTGTTGTCGCACTCGGCCACCAGCTGCTCGGCGCGATGGAGGTATGCTGCGGCTTCGGCGAGCTCAGCACGATGGATGGACATCCGCCCGAGCAAGGTCAGCAGCAGCACTATAGGGGTCAGCGCACCGGCCCGATCCGCGTCCTGCAACCCGGCCTCCGCTTCGGTCCGCGCCTGGTCCAACCGTCCACCGGCGAACCGCAGTTCGGCCCGGCACAGCTTGTAGAACGGTCGCGGCCAGCGGGTGCCGGAGCGTTCCGCCTCGCGCTGGCCGCGGATGCAGACGGACTCCGCCTCACCAAACCGGTCCATCGCGGTGAGGGCCTGGCAGAGCCAGAGCCGGGGGTGACGGTGGAGCACATCGCCCTCCGCCTCATCGGCGATGCGCACCGCCTCTCGAGCGAGCTCGACGCTCGCATCGAGCTCGCCTCTCATCCGAGCAACCACGCTGCGCGCCGCAGTGCTGCTGGAGAGGATGGCATCCGGCTGCGCGGCAGCTCCCCGTTCGAGTGCTTGACGGGCCGCATCGTCGGCAGCGGCCAGGTCCTGCGTCCCAATCAGCCCCCACGCCCGGATGGCGAGCAGGTCGGCGCGTGGCCTTTCGGGAGATCGAAGCTTGGCAAGAGCGCGGGAGGTGCACTCGACGACGGTGCTGTGCCGGCCCGTCACATACAGCGCCTCGGACAGCCCCAGGATCAGCGCCACGTTAGCGCAGTCGTCGAAGCTTTCGCACAATAGGCTCGCAGCCCGGTCGACCGTCTCGGCTACTCGCCCTGCCGTGACGAGTGGCCGCGTGGCATCGGAGACGGACCCGATCTGGTCTTCGTTCCCGATGCCGAACACGTCGAGCATCCGGAGGATCATGTCGGCGGCGGTGCTGGGCGCTGTGCGCGCGACCTGCGCGACGCCTCGTCGCAGGACGTCAGCCGCATCGCCGTCGTCGATCTGGCGACTTCGGATCAGGTGTTCCACAGCCTCCGTCGGCGAGCGGCCCTCGCGTTGCACGACTGTCGACGCCTCCCGGTGTAGCGTGGCTCGTACTGGGCCACCCAGCCCGCTGTAGAGCGCGTCCCGGATCAGCTCGTGGCGAGATGTGAGCTCTGGACCACGCGCCACCAGGATCTCGGCACCGACGGCTTCCGCGATGGCCGAGAGCAGCTCCGTAACGCGGCTCCCGACCAGCGCCGCGATCTCGTGAATGGTGAACGGTCGGCCCAGCACCGATGCCGCTACGAGCATCCACCGCGCTTCGTACGACAGGAATTGGAGGTGCTGATCCACGGCCGTGACGAAGTCGACCGGAAGCTCCCGGCCGACGAGTGCGGCGCAACCGGACGCAATCCGCACCCGCCCCGCCTCCTGTAGTGCCGTGAGTAGCTCCTTGAGTAGGAACGGGTTGCCGTCACAGCGGTCTGCCAGGCTGAGCACGCTCGCGTCGGGCTTCGCGCCGACCAGGTGGCGGCACATCTCCATGACGGCATCGCGGGGTATCGGTCCGAGCCGGTGTCGGCGCGCTCCGTGCAGCAGCAACTGTTCGATAGTTGCCTGGGCGCAGCCCGGTTGCAACGGGGCAGGGCGGCGCGTGAGCACCCACAGCACCGGAGCGGTGGACATCGTGGGGATCAGCGCCCGCAGGACCAGTGAGGTCAACTCGTCGGCCCAGTGCGCGTCGTCGATCGCGATGAGCAGCGGCCGGTGCCGTGCCACCGCCTCGATCCGGGTACCCAGGAGGTGGACCACATCCAGCGAGCTGCAGTCCAGGAGGGGGAACTCGGTGTCATCCAGCCCCACCGATCGGCTGCCCTCGAGCAACCTGCGCAACACAGCATAAGGCATCAGCCTGTCGAACTCGGTGACACAACCCGCAGCCACCGAGTTTCCACCGGCAGCGGCCTCTGCTGTGATACCCTGCAGCATCCGGGTCTTGCCGATCCCAACGGGACCTTCGACCACCACGCAACCGCCGGCGCCCATGGCCAGTTCCGCCAGTGTTCGGCGGAACTCAGCCATGGATGCTTCCCGTCCTAATAATGGAACAGTCATTCCGGTAGCTCCCCAGTACGCCGACGCAGCGTGGTAATTGTCACCCGGGTCGCCTGGAAGAACTACCGCCATTCGGTGTAGACATCGTATCCCTGATCACATTAAACGGTTACTGACAGTGTTTTTATGGCTGCTAGCACCCCTTTCGGCTGATACCGATGATAAGCACCGAGGTGGCCAGTCAATGGTACCCGAAATGTTGCCGAAGAATGAACGGTGAAGATGCCCGCACGCCATCTTGAATTCACTTTACGCGTGGACCTCGGCAGGCACGGTTCGCTCACTGACCCAGTTCACCAGTGTCTCGATGGTGGCCCGGACCTGATAGCCCGCCCCCCACCGCCTGGGATCGACCCAGCGGGAGCGTCGACTGGTTGCGGCCCAAGATCCGGGTCCGTGCGCGCCGCTCACGAAGCTGTGCGGACCTCACGCCGGACCCGGGCTACGGAGGGAACTCGCGGCCAATCTCGTCACGGTGAGCCTTCCTGCTCGCTTCGGACTGTTTCCGCGCCCCCCTGGGTCGCCGCCGAACCTGTCGCTGCAGGGACGCCTCGCATCTCGCAATCACGTGATCAGCACCCGCTCGGGTCAGCCAGACCCTTACGGCCAGTGCCACCGCGTGTGCTGGTGCATGAGCGTGCCTCTTGTCAGGACGTCCCGTTCGCGGAGTCGCCAACGCACCCGACGACCGCCGTCACATCAATCTCCACGAGTGCCCCGGGGATGACCAGCGTGGTGACGCCGACGGTGGTGCTGCTCGGCACCTCGCCCCTGAGGTACTCGCGACGCACGACCCCGTACTCATCGACCCGGTCCATGTCGACCAGGTATGATCGAATGTTGACCACGTCCTTGAACGACGCGCCGTGCGCTGCGAGTATCGCACCGAGGATCTCGAACACCCGACGAGTTTGGGCGGTCATGTCCCCCGATCCTACAATAAGGTGATCGTGGTCGAGAGCGAGCTGACCGGACACCCAGAGCAGCACACCCTGACCGAAGTTGAGCCGCGCCACGTGGGAGTAGTGTCCAGCCGGCTCGGGAACTGTTACCGGGTTGTCGAAAGCGGTGTGCATCGTCCGATCTCCAGAAGTTTCCTCAAGACCAAAAGGTGTCCTCTTCATCCTGGTCGGCGGAGAAAAGCCAGACCTCGGTGATGAGGTTACCGACCACGCGATAGAAGTCGACGCCGTCCATGTCGATAGATTGGTTGCCGCGTTGCCCGCTGAAGCGGACGGACGCGGCAACCATGCTGCCGTTAACCATTACATTGCGGGTCTGCACTCGGAACGTCCCGCTGCTGGCGTCGCCTAATTCTTGGAACAGTTGCAAAACCGCCTCGCGGCCGCGGCGGTCGCCGGACAACCGGTGCCTGCCCGGTTGATGCCATACGATGTCGTCTGCCAGAACGTCGACCAGAGCGGCCATATTCCCGGCTTTCAACGCCGCATCGTAGGCCCGGAAGACCGCCAGGGGGTCTTTGATCGTCACGGTTTCGTTCCCCTCCGCGGGAAGATAGAGACCCACCCCCCGCGCATCGGCTCGTTCAACTTGATACCCGCGCGGGCGAGGTATCAGTTCTCGATGATTCTCAGTCCGGCCACACCGACGAGTATCAGGGAGATCAGGGCCAGTCGAGCCGGCGACGGGCTGTCGCCGAAGGCGATAAGTCCCACGATCGCGACCCCGACGCCTCCGATTCCCATCCACACTACGTACGCTGTTCCTAGCGGGAGGTCCCTCAGGGCGAATGCTAGCATGAAGAAGCTGACAAGTGAGACGCCAATTCCAATGACGCTCGGCCATAACCGGGAAAACCCATCTGACTGCTTGAGCGCGGTGGCCCATACAATTTCCAGCAGCCCAGCGCTGAGAAGGATCACCCACGCCATGGGAATTCTCCGAGTATTAGGTGCCGTTGATGTCATCTTGTCGACCTCGCCTCCTGGGCTGCCTACGCGCGGCCTACCGGCGCGCCGCCTGGCCCGAAGTCACGCTGCATATCCACCGTCCACAGCGATTGACGCCCCGGTTATCCAACGTCCGGAATCACCGGCGAGATGGGCGACGGTCGCGGCGATGTCTGCGCCGGTGCCGTAGTGGCCGAGCGCGATGCGCGGAGTCTCCTCCTCGGCCTCTTCGCCGTCCGCCGGGTTCATGTCGGTGTCCGTCGGGCCGGGGTGGACGAGGTTGACCGTGATGCTGCGCTCGCCAAGCTCGCGGGCGAGAGCCTTAGTCAAGCCGGTCAACGCTGTCTTGGTCATCGAATACAACGCAATCCCGGGCATTGGCACGCGCTCGGCGAAGCAACTGCCGATATTGATGACGCGGCCGCCGTCGTGCATCTGGGCCACCGCTGCTTGAGTGGCGACGAAGGCCGCTCGCACATGGACGGCGAGCGTGCGGTCGAGTTCCTCTAGTGACACCTCACCGAATGGTCCGTAGGGGTACACGCCCGCGTTGTTGACCAGGATGTCGAACCGGCCGAACGCGTCGGCCGTCTGGTCAATGGCCGATGTGACCGCACTGGCGTCTGCGCTGTCGGCTCCGATGTGTAGCCCTCGTCGGCCCGCTGCTTGGATCTCCTCGACCACGCTCTTCGCCTTGTCCTCGGAGCTTAGGTAGGTCACCGTCACGTCGGCGCCCTCCTTGGCCAGCTTGAGTGCCACCGCGGCACCGATGCCTCGGCTACCTCCAGTGACGAGAGCGACCTTGCCTGCAAGCTCGGGCATCACAGCTCCTATATACGTAGTGTCCGTTACAAAAATGATAGGTGATCCTTCCCGATGTGTCAACCGGCTCTCCGCGACGAGATCGCCAGGTGATCATCAGACACCCCAGCAACGTCCCAAGATCCCGCGGACGGCGCGACAGACGGGGGGCACCCGGGCACCATCGAGCCCAACTGTTGCTCGAACACAGCCGAACCGAGGAAGATTGCTCACCGACATGGCCACTACCCGCAGTCTCAGGTTAGTAACGTAGATCTTGTCAGCTGCTACAGCGCGAAGACGTAGCTCGTATGGATGCGCGGGTGCCGCAACACAGACGGAGGCTGGTGATGGAGAAACGAGGCCGCCCGCGCACCTTCGATCGCGCTCAGGCCCTTCGGTCGGCCATGGGAGTGTTCTGGGAGCACGGCTACGAGGGCGCCACTCTCGCTGACCTGACCGCGGCGATGGGCATCAACGCGCCCAGCCTCTATGCAGCATTCGGGAGCAAGGAGGAATTGTTCCGGGAGGCCGTGGTTCTCTACGACGAGACAGACGGGTCGGCGATGAGCAGTTCACTCCGCGAGGGCTCGACGGCTCGAGAGGCCATCGAGCTTGCCTTGCGCCGAAACGTCCAGTGTTACGCGGGGCTGAAGACGCCGAACGGCTGCATGATCGTGCTCGCGGCGACCAGTCGTACTCCCAAAAATAATGCAGTCTCCGAGTACCTGGCCACCTGGCGCCGACACACCGTCAGTGAGCTCCGGAAGCGTCTGGACCGCGGTGTGACGGCCGGCGAGCTCCCTCCCGGCACGGCGACCGACGCTATGGCTGCGTTCTACGGAACGGTTCTGCACGGATTATCGATCGAGGCGAGGGACGGCGTCTCCCCGGCCGTCCTGGACGGGATCGTCGATTCAGCTATGGTAGCGTGGGATGTCCTCGTAAACGGGGCACGTGAGTGAACCCCCACGGGGGAGCGTACGGCTCCGGACGTGTCAGTTCATCCGGTTCGGTTACGCTGTTCCGGGAAGTCGGATGGATTGCGCGTGACGAAAGACGTCTCCTGGGTCCCACCGTGCCTTGACCCGCTGGAGGCACGAATAATTGGTCGTGAAGTACAGATCGTGCCAGGGAACACCTGACGTGTTCCACGCGCTGTCGCTCAACCCACTGTCCGCGTAATTGATGAAGCATCCATCCGTGACCAGGTTTGGGACTGGTACTCCACCGGTGTCCGCGTACACGGCGCGATAAAGGTTGCGGTGGAACCCGATGTGTTTCTGGTCTTCGTTCGAACTGGTCCATCCAGTACCCCACAGCAGCTTCATGACCGAGTCGCGGTGGGGCTCCGCTGTCGAAGATGGGGCAAGCGCATTGACCTTCCCACCGTGACCGGCCATGGAGACTGCGAACAGCGGGTTGTCGTAGTCAGTCTCCGTGAGTCCCCGGTACAGTCCGGCAATCTGCGGGTCGGTGAGGCTCCGGCGGTGGTAGCTGGACATATACTTGTACCGGTCTGTGGGCACACTTGCCCACAGACCGGGCCATCCCGTCGACTGCAGCCACGGGACCTTGCGGAACTCTGTGACTGCCGGTTCGACTCCGACGCCCTCGTTCACCGCGGCGAGGAAGTCGCGTGTGATGCGTTCACTCTCTGGTGCCGTGGCGTCCATCTGGAGACCCATGCTGAACGGGCCCCCCGGCCGCGGCGTGATCTCTAGTCGAGCGGCCAGCCCGGCTGCAGGTGAGTCCACCGCGCTATTTCGCTCGTGCCACACTCCGTAATTATGGACCAATCGATGGAAGCGCTCGCAGGTGAAGTCGTCCCACGGCCACTCGAGCGAACTGACCCAGACGTCCACCGGCGGTGCGGGCAAAAGGCGGCGCGGATCACTGCCGATGCTGCCGGGTGACCGGAACCAGTACCGGGTCACGACGCCGAAACTGCCGCCCCCGCCGCCTGTGTGCGCCCACCACAAGTCGCGGCGGGGATCGGCATCGTCGCGCGTGGCCACCACCGCGCGGGCGCGGCCCCCCGCGTCGACCACGACGATCTCGACCGCACACATGTGGTCGGCGATCAACCCGTGTAGGCGGCTGAGGTGCCCGTAGCCACCACCCGTGACGTGGCCGCCGACGCCCA